>JAEEGG010002088.1_pt1 | contig 52399 bp, 52 predicted proteins | sample 9134161 | NCBI WGS metagenome assembly JAEEGG01 (sample SAMN16246543, study PRJNA631951) | gut metagenome | biome: gut microbiome; feature: rumen; material: CR-attached | host: Bos | place: Iran: Karaj | collected 2018-10 | reverse complement strand
CCATTGATAAGGTAACGATCTATGATTCCGGAAACGGCGAAAGCGGGGTGTCACAGGTCTCAGGCAACATGCCTGTCATCATGAAACAGGTATTCGATACGATGTCTGAAGCGACAGGTGTTGATCTGAAAGAGATCATGAAAGCCAATACATATGATGCCAAGGTCAACAAAAACATCAATGTGACAGGCTTAGACAGCACAGCCATCAAGGAATAAGCTGAAAAAGCGGTGTTTCATTGCGGTGGAACACCGCTTTATCATGATTGACGAAGCGTTGATAGGAAATATCGGTCAACTGTGATATCGTGCAGATAGAAGGAGGAAGAAACATGGACAGCGTAAAGACAGGTGAACTGATCAAGGAAATACGTACTGAAAGAGGTTTGAAACAGAAGGATCTGGCAGAAAAGGTCTTTGTTTCGGCGGCGGCTGTATCCAAATGGGAGAACGGACACGGCTTCCCGGATGTCTCTGTTCTTCCTGACCTGTGCGAGGTTCTGGATCTTTCGATCGAGGAACTGATGAAGGGGGAAAGAAACACCATGGAAGATGATAAAAACGACGTTGTGAGCGACGTCGTGAAGATTGCCGGCATTCAGCAGAGAAAACATAAGAAGATCATACAGATCTTATCTATTCTTCTGCTTCTGGCAGTGATCGCAGGACTCTTACATGGCTTTTCCACCTATCTGCATGAAAAGACAGTCTATATCCCTTACAAAGGCGGAACCTTCGATGAACTCAACATGTATATCCAGAACAATGCCGATGTGCCCACCTTGTTCTATAAAGGGAAAGAGTTTGGAAACATCCAGGACTTCCTGATCACTGTCAATGATGCGGATCAGAATGAATATCTGATCATCGCGATCGAATCGAATGCCTGGAACGAATATTTCGGTGATGATGAATGGAAACAGTATTCTTTTACCTCAATTAACGACTATAGTTCTTCCCGCCGGGGAAAGAAATTCGATCCCCAGTCGTTTAAAGGTGTCTATCTGTATGAAGGCGATCTTTATGAGTTCGTGTTTCAGTGTCATAATTTCACAAAAAGACAGACAGCAATGCTTCTGAATCGCTGCACTTATGTTCCGTATTCTCAGGAGCTGAGATAGATCATCACCGATATCACTGACTGAAGAAACTCCATGAAAGTGGAGTTTTTTTGATATGAATGAATCAAAAACAAAAAAAGAAAAACGTATAATAAAAGTGTAGGTATGTATTTATAATCTATAGAACGGAGGCAGTATGGACGTAATCGGTATGTCTATCAAAAGCAGGGCTACGGGCAGTTCCGGCATCATTACAGGAATCGCCAAGAATAAACTGTCTGTCAGCTTTCAGTATTCAGGCAGTGTTGATCTGCCTTTGGCGAAGTATGATCAGCTGCTGGAAGTATCAGATGATGTGAGACAGGGGATCGAGGAATTCAGGGAATCCCTGAAGAAACCCCGGAAAGTGAAGGAGGAAGTTCCCGCAGAGGAAACGAAGGAAGAGGAAGAGAGTGAACTTTAGACCGGAAAAGAAACTGGGCTTCGGCCTGATGCGTCTGCCGCAGACCGACCCGAACGATTCAGGCAGTATTGATATCGAACAGTTGAAGAAGATGGTCGACCTGTTCATAGAAAGAGGATTTACTTATTTTGATACAGCGTGGATGTATAACGCTTTTAAAAGCGAAAATGCTGTCAGGGAAGTTCTGACAAGCCGTCATCCGCGTGAGACTTTTACGCTGGCGACCAAACTCCATGCGGGTTTCATTGAGACGTTGGAAGACAGAGACAGGATCTTCAACGCCCAGCTGGAGAAGACCGGCGCCGCTTATTTTGATTATTATCTGATCCACGGCATCGAAGGTCCGATGCTGGAGAAGTACGAGAGACTGGAGTGTTTCGACTGGCTTTTAAAGAAGAAGGAAGAAGGTCTGGTCAGACACTGCGGTTTTTCTTTCCATGATAAACCGGAACTGCTGGACAGGATATTGACCGATCATCCGCAGATGGAATTCGTGCAGCTGCAGATCAATTATCTGGACTGGGAGAGCGAATGGATACAGTCGAGAAAATGTTACGAAACAGCTGTGAAACACGGCAAGCCTGTCGTCGTCATGGAACCGGTCAAGGGCGGGACCCTGGCAAGAGTACCTGCCGAGGCGGAAGATCTGTTCAGAGAGAAGGAGCCCGGTATGTCGATTCCGAGCTGGGCGATCCGTTTTGTCGCTTCTCTTGATAACGTCATGGTCGTGCTTTCAGGCATGTCGTCTGTGGAACAGCTGGATGACAACACTTCCTACATGAAGGATTTCAGACCTCTGAACGAGGAAGAAAAAGAGATTTGTTTCAAAGCGGCGGAGATCATCAACTCGCAGATCGCCGTGCCGTGCACCGGCTGCCGTTATTGTACGGAAGGCTGTCCGATGCATATCTGCATCCCGGATTATTTCTCCCTGTACAACGAGGATATGCGTGAGGATCTGGAACATAAGGGCTGGACCATCAACTTCTCCAATTATCACAACCTGAACAGGGAGTTCGGCAAGGCGTCCGACTGTATCGAATGCGGTCAGTGCGAAGGAGTCTGTCCCCAGCATCTGCCTATCATCGATCTGCTTAAGGATGTGAAACGGCATTTCGAACATTGATGTTGAATGTATTAAAAATAGATCGGAATTATCAAGAGATCGATCAGATCCACACAATGTATAACGGATCCTTTCCGGATGATGAAAGGGTCCCTTTTGATATACTGCTCAAGACGATCGGCAAAGACCGGGACATGTGTGCCGTCTGCGATAATGAAAAACTGATCGGAATGTATTATCTGATGCATGATGAGGATCTGGTCTATCTGGCTTATGTCTGTGTGAAAGAGGAAGAAAGAGGAAAGGGTTACGGTTCTTTGATTTTAGAGAAGATCGCTGAAGAACACGAAGGAAAACGCATCGTTGCGGATATCGAAGAATTAAAGCAGGACAGTAATGATTATGAGGAACAGAAGAAACGCAGGAACTTCTATCTGCGCAACGGCTACGAGAGTACAGGCACCTTCTATCATATCTACAACGTGGATTATGAACTGCTCTCTTACGGCGGACCAGTCAGCAAAGAAGAATGGCACGACCTGATCCTGAAACACTGGGGACCGAGAGCGGAAAGCGCAACTTATCACTAAAAACGTTATAATCTAATCAGTGAAAAAGATTTTGCTCGGAATACTCTTATTTGCGATCGACGGGGCAGCGATGTTTCTGTTCAGACGTTTCCCGTCGTTTTTCTTTCCGGCTTACCGCACTTTCTCGAAGAAGTGGATCGCCTTCCTTTCTTCCCTGAGTGCCGCTTTTCCTTTTGCAGTCTGGGATATCCTGGCCTTATGTGCCGTGATCATCCTGATCATCACACTGATCATGTCTTTGAAAAAGCCCTTCTTCCTGAAATGGCTGTCTTCGCTTTTCCTGCTTATGTCTGTCCTTGTCTTTGTTGCCGTGTGCGGCTGGATGCTGAACCACTATGCACCGAAGCTGAGCGAAGAGCTTTCCCTGGAAGTGAATGAATACAGTATCGATCAGCTCTATGAAGCCTGTGATTATTATTTCCGGAAAGCGGGAGAGTATGCGCTGACGGTACAACGGGACAGCGAAGGCCACGTCCTGCCCTATGATTTAAAGGAGATCGGAGAGATGGCAGGCAATTCCTACCGGAAACTGGGCGAGACTTATCCGATCTTTGTCGGAAGCTATGACAGAGTCAAGAAGCTTTCCCTGGTGGGAGAGTATCTGATGTACAATGGCATCATCGGCATGTTTATGCCGGTAACGGGAGAATCAGGCGTTCCCGGAAGCGTGCCGACAGTTGTCCTGCCGTTTACGATGGCTCATGAAGCCGGACACCGCCTGTCTCTGGCAGCGGAGGAACAGGCCAATTTTGCAGCCTATCTGGCCTGCGTGAACAGCGATGATGAGCGTTTCATCTACAGCGGCTACTACAACGCCTTCTCCTACTGTTTCTCTTCTTTATATCAGAATGATCAGCAGAAAGCCATGGAGCTGTTTCACGAGTATGACGAAGATGCAGGCATCAGTCTGCTGAAACTGGACAGGCAGGACATCTCAGCTGTTTACCGGAAATATGAATCGCCTCTGAAGGAAGTCTCCGATCAGATCAACGACACTTATCTCAAGACGTTCGATGAGGAAAGCGGGATCAAGTCCTATGGTGAAGTGACGGACTATCTGATCGCCTGGTATCTGTCAGGCAGGTAAAAAAGTTATAATAAATTAGGGAGGTCATGACTATGAAATATACATCTGCGAGCGCAAACAAACTGATCCGTACACTTGAGGACAAGAAGAGTTTTCTTCTGCAACAGGAGTCCAACAATTCGACCTATGTTCAGGCACAGGACGAGAAGGCGGACATCCCCGATTATGATTTCAGTGATCATAACAGGCAGATCGATGAACTCGATTGCAAGATCAGGACGCTGAAACACGCGCTGAACGTCTTCAATACGACGACGGTGCTTCCTTTAGGCATCACGATCGATCAGGCGCTGGTCGAAATGGCTCAGCTCAACAACAAGCTGCCCAGACTCGACAGTTTAAGAAGAGCCAAAAACAAGACGAGACTGTCCGGTTCCATGACTTCCAGAAGAGATGTTGCGGAATTCCAGTATCTCAACTATAAGACGGAAGATGTCGAGAAGGTCTACGAAAGAGATCTCAAGCGTGTCCAGCAGATACAGCTGGCACTGGATAAAGTCAACCAGACCGAAGAGTTTGAAGTTGATGTGACAGAATGATCATTTTCCTTCGGCACCGTCTCATTTAAATCCGGAAGTAAGTGTTCACTGTTATTGTTGCTTTCGTTATTTTCTTATCTGTTTCAGAAAAAGTTAAATGATTCGGTTTCGGCTCAGTCTAATTTATACGGCAGGCCGTAAAAACTTTACCCAGGGATAAAGGAAGTAGCGGGTTATAATTTATCCCGCCTTGGAGGTTTTTGATGGAAGAAAACAAAGAAACAAAAAATACGATCAATGAAGAAGAACTGCTGAAGAAAGTCGAGAAAGCAGCGGAGAAGGGCGTAAAGAAAGGCGGCTTCAAACAGAGTCTCTTATCCATACTGCCGGTGCTGATCGCGATCGCACTGCTGGCTTACTTCATCATTCCCAAAGTGGAACTGCTGAATAAAAAGATCAACGGTATCTTTCATATCGATGACTCCGTGGCTGATCATGATGCAACGATCGACAACAACGGTATCTTCGGCTACACGGCTGCCGATTTTGAGGAGGCGATACTGGGTGATTCCAGTAAGCTGAAGAAACTGGAAGTTTTCAAACAGAACATCTCCGATGTCTCGCAGATCACCGATACAGGCTTGCTGAACTGGGGCATCTTCACCAAGAATCAGCTGATCACCTACAACGGGACCGTCGTCTATACGGTCGACCTTTCTTCATTGAAAAAGGGAGACATCCTTTTTGATGACGAAACAAAGACGATCACCTTAAGGATCCCGCATGCGAAACAGGAAGAGATCAATATCCCTGAGGATCAGATCCAGTTCGGCGATACGACCAAGGGCCTTCTGGCATTCGGTGACATCAAGATGACGGCGGAACAGGCTGCCCAGGTGCAGAGCGAAGCCAGAAAGAAGATGCAGCAGAAACTGGATGATGACAATGTCCCGGAGATGGCGGATCGTTTTGCGAAACTTTCAGTCTGGGAACTCTACACGCCGATCATTAAGGGCGTGCAGAAAGATTATTCCCTGGAAGTGGAGTTCAGATAAAAAGACTCTTTCGAGTCTGAGAAAAACAAGGCAGTGAAAACTGCCTTTTAAAATGATGAGAAAGTGTATTCAAACAGATCGCTGCGGTAAAGTGATTCCGTACATTGCAGCGGGACGTCACCGTTGAAATAGCGTATCGATACAGACTTCAGCAAGGCTTTTGATTTGGCCTGCAGCAGATCGAGTTGTTTCTCGTTTCCTTCAACGGCTTTCAGCTTGGTGATGAAGCCTGTGGTCTTGATCCCTTTGTTTTCGATATATTTGTCAAAAGACCCTTCCAGCGCAGAAAGATCGATCTCGCCGATATAATTGTAAGGTGTATAGGAATACTGCAGGGCGATGGGCATGTCGTCACCGGTCCGCAGCCTGACAATATAATACAGTTTATCGTTTTCGTTCAGTTCCAGCTGTTTCATGGCGAAAGGGAATTCCCTGGCATCCGCGAGTTTGAATTCCAGAAGCCTGCTTCCCGGTCTCATGCCGATGGAACGCATGTCTTCGGTGAATGATTTCTTGTTGCTGATATTGCGGTTGACCGGCTTGCCGGAAACAAAGGATCCTCTGCCGGGCATTCTTTCGATGATGCCTCTGATGGCCAGGTCTCTCAGACAGTTATGGATCGTCTGCCGGCCAAAGCCGAAGCGCTCCACCAGTTCATGTTCAGCCGGGATCTGATCACCGGCTTTGAGTCTGCCGCTGCTGATCTCATCCAGGATATAGTCTTCGATGATCTGTCTTTTTGACACGTGTTTTTCCATGCTTAAATTGTATCATTCATATGTATACCGGACAAAATAGGTCAAATGTATGATTGGTATAAAATGTACATATAAAATAATGCTTTTATACCATAAAATGTATGGACAAATAAGAGAGCGGTTTTTTACCATAATAGTGTAAACAGGAAGAAGAATTATAGATACGGGCATGTTTCTTCTTTTGTTTATTATTTAAGGAGGAGGTTCATCAATTTATGAACGCATTTCAGATCTTTTTGATCAGTTTGATCACCGGACTCTCATATCTGACCAGAAGAGCCTGCGGTGATATGCAGTTGGAAAGACCGATCGTATTAGGTCCTCTGACCGGACTGATCCTGGGCGACTTTGCAACAGGTCTGCAGCTTGGTGCGACTCTGGAACTGATCTTCATGGGTGCTCAGGCGATCGGCGGTGCCGTTCCTTCCAATGTTGCGATCGGTTCGACTGTCGGTACAGCTATCGCTATCGTATCCGGTACAGGTATCGAAGGCGGTACGGCTGTTGCGGTTGCGACTGCTGTTGCCTGCTCGTCATTTGAAACACTGGCAAAGACATTCTGTTCATTCTTCGCACACTGGGCAGACAACTATGCCGAGAAAGGAAACTGGAAAGGAATCAATCTTGCTGTGTGGATGGGCAACCTGTTGCACTTCCTGGCTGACTTTGTTCCGACGTTCCTGGCTCTGTCGATCGGTGCTGAAGCTCTGACGGCCCTGATGTCCAACATTCCGGCCAATGTCATGGCAGGTATCAACGGCATGGGCAAACTGCTGACGGCATTAGGTTTCGGTCTGCTGCTCAACAACCTGGGCACAAAGAAACTCATGCCTTATTTCTTCATCGGCTTTGCACTGGCAGCTTATGTGCCTGCATTCGGTACGATGGGTATTGCCTTCATAGGAGTGGCTTACGCTATCTTGTATGCGTTCCAGCACAGCAAGGAGGTAGAGTAAAATGGCTAACAAGTTAACAAAACAGGATATTACAAATTTGTTCATCAGATCCAACGCCGTTCAATCCGCTTTCTCTTTTGAGAGACAGCAGGCAATGGGCTTTGAGTACGCGATGATTCCTATCATCAACAAACTGTATGACAAGGAAGAAGACCGTATTGCAGCTTATCAGAGGCATCTGACATACTTCAACTCTCATCCGTGGACTTGCGGTGTCATTTTCGGTATCGTAGCTGCGATGGAAGAGAAGAAAGCCAACGGTGAAGATGTTTCCGAAGCGAATATCCAGGGTATCAAGACAGGTCTTATGGGACCTTTAGCCGGTATCGGTGACTCATTCTTCTGGGGTGCTTTCAGACCGATCGTAGCCGGTATCTGTGCTTCTCTGGCACTTCAGGGTTACGGTTTCGCTCCGCTTCTCTTTGTTCTGATCATCAATGCCGTACACTTCGGTCTGCATTACTGGGAAGTCAATAAGGGCTATGAAATGGCTGACAGCTTCTTAGAGAAAGCTGATATGTCTTCGCTCAATGTATGGATGGAAGCCGCAACGATCCTCGGATTATTCGTGGTCGGCGGTCTGACGGCAACCTGGCTGGGTGTTTCCACCAAACTCTCTTACACGATCGGTGAATCCACCACCAGCATCCAGTCTGCTCTGGATGGCATCCTGCCGAAGATGCTTCCGTTACTCTCAGTACTTGGCGTTTTCGCTTTGCTGAGAAAGGGATTCAGCACACAGAAAGTGCTGCTGATCATCGTTGTTGTCGGATTTATCCTCGGCTTCCTTGGAGTGATCTAATAAAACAGGAGGTCTTATGATTGTATTGGTAAGAATCGACGACCGTCTGATCCACGGACAGGTCGTTATGGGTTGGGTAAAAAGGTATTCCATCGATCACATCATGGCGATCGACGATGTGACGGCAGCTAATCCGATCCAGTCCAAACTGGTCAAGCTGGCTACACCGGTGGGATGTACTTCAGATGTTGTAAGTGTTGCCCAGGCAGTTGAATTGCTGTCTTCTGAGAAACTGGCTAAAAAAAGAGTCTTTATTGTCTCTAAAGACGCAAAAGAATTAGTAGCTCTGCTTGATGCCGGTATCGAACTTCCTGAAAACATCAATGCCGGTAATGTCAGGCAGCCGGAAGGAAAGACTGTAGTTCCCTATATCCTGATTGCGGAAGATGATCTTCCGGTATGGAAGGATCTTGCAGAAAGAAAAAAACTGACGGCGCAGCTGACGCCCGATCAAACATCATACAATCTGAAAGAGGCCCTGGAAAAAGTCGGATAGGCAGTTGAATATGATGAATTTTGATACATTGTTTCAACCGTATCCAAACAGTCGATATTCACTCTGCGCTCCAAACGGAATGGTATGCAGTAGTTCACCGCTTGCTTCTAATGCCGGACTTGAGATCCTGGCAAAAGGAGGCAACGCGGTGGACGCTGCTGTAGCAACGGCAGCCGTCATGGCTGTCGTCGAACCCACCAGTAACGGCCTGGGTTCCGATGCATTTGCGATCGTCTGGATGAAGGATCAGATCTACGGGCTCAACGCCTCAGGCAGGTCTCCTGAAAATATCTCGATCGAAAAAGTCAAAGCCCTGGGCTATGATACCATGCCCAAACGGGGATGGATCCCAGTTATGGTACCAGGAGCACCCAAGGCTTGGGCTTCGCTGATCAGTCGTTTCGGGAAACTGAGTCTCAAGGAGGTCCTGGCTCCGGCGATCCGCTATGCCGAAAACGGATTTACTGTTTCTCCGGTTCTTTCGTTTCTCTGGAATAAATATGTTAACAGAGAAAAGGAAGAGTATGGAGACAGACAGGAATTCCGGGAGTGGAAAAGAGTATTCACAAAGCAGGGAAAAGCACCTGCTTTTGGTGAGATTGTTCGTTTTCCCGATCATGCCCGTAGCCTTCGCCTGATTGCCGAAACGGAAGCCAAGGCATTTTATGAAGGAGAGATCGCGGAAAAAATCGTTGCGCAGTCACTCAGAGACGGCGGTTTTTTCACCATGGACGATTTTAAGAACTATGATGTTGAATGGGTCGATCCGATCAGTGTGAATTACCGTGGCTATGATGTGTGGGAGATCCCGCCGAACGGTCAGGGGCTCGTTGCGCTGATCGCTCTGAATATCCTGAAGAATTTTGATTTCAAAGAAAGAGACAGTGCTGAAACATTTCATAAGCAGTTTGAAGCAATCAAGATTGCCTTTGCAGATGCTTTATTATCTATCACGGACCCCGAACAGATGATTGTCGATTATCACGGTTATCTGAAGGATGAATACGGAAAATATAGGGCTTCGATGATATCCGAGGAGGCAAAGGTCTATGAAGGCGCTGATCCAAGCAGCTGCGGAACCGTTTATATGTGCACGGCCGATCATGAAGGAAATATGGTATCGTATATTCAGAGCAATTATATGGACTTCGGCTCCGGTATTGTGATCGAAGACTATGGTGTCTCGATGCAGAATCGCGGCTATGACTTCTCTCTGGATGAGACGAAGGTCAATGCTCTGAAGCCGAAGAAGCGGTCTTATCATACAATCATTCCCGGCTTCTTAAGCAGGGAAGGAAAAGCGGTAGGACCTTTCGGTGTCATGGGCGGATATATGCAGCCGCAGGGACACGTGCAGGTTGTCATGAATCTGCTGGATTTCCATCTCAATCCTCAGATGGCTCTGGATGCACCTAGGTGGCAGTGGACACACGGCAAAGACTTTATCGTTGAACCGAGATTTGACAGAAAGACTGTTGAAGAACTAAGAAAGAAAGGCCATCTGATCGAAGTATCGGAGAACTATTATTCTTATGGTCGGGGACAGATGATACTGCGTCTGGACAACGGCACCTATGTCGGTGCATGTGAATCCCGTACCGATTCCAATATTGCCTGTTATTAAGGAAGAAGATTGATTTATGTTGAAAAAAGCCTGGTTATTGTTTATTAACACATTCAGTATCTCCATGACCGCCAATTCCGGTTATGCGATGCTGGGTGTCATCAAGAACCGTTTTGTCGACAAGTACGGATGGTTTACGAAAGAAGAAATGGAAGATTTCATTGCCCTGGCGCAAAGCTGTCCGGGTCCGATCGCCTGTTCCTCAGCGACGATCATCGGCTATCAGTCGTGTGGCATCATCGGCGCTCTGGCGTCCGTGTTGGGTGTTGTGCTTCCGCCTTTCATCATGATGGTCGTGGTGACGTATTTCTATACTTTCATTTCGACCAACGCTTATGTCCGTATCTTCATCGACGGGATGCAGGCAGGTGTCTGTGCGATGCTGCTGGATGTTGTCCTGGGCCTGTTCTCAGGCGTCCAGAAGATGAATAAACCGTTCTATTATGTGATGGTATTGTTGTCATTCCTTTATGTCAGACTGACGAAGTTCTCGATTTTCTATCTGGCGTTACTTTGTATCGCCATCGCCATCATCAAGACGCTGATGACGAAAAAGAAAGTGGAGGAAAGTTTATGATCTCTGTTCTTGAAATATTCCTCAACTTCTTAAAGATCGGATTGTTTGCCTTCGGCGGTGCCTATGCGGTCATTCCTCTGATCGAGGAGCAGATGGTGACCAACACCAAATGGATGACATTCACGGAGTTTTCCGATCTGGTCGCCATCGATGAACTGACACCCGGTCCCATCATCGTCAATTCTTCCACCTTCATCGGTATGAAACTGGCAGGCATACCCGGCGCGATCGCTGCTACATTGGCCTGTGTCGTTCCCGGAGCGATCATTGCGCTGACGCTGATTTGGCTCTATCAGAAATACAAGGAGATCCCTGTCATCAATGAGGCGATCAGAGTACTGAAGTGCATGTCGGTGGCACTGATCTTCTCGGTACTGATCAAGATGTTCCTGTCAGCCGTATTCCCTGAAGGACTTGCGGCCTACAAAGACATCAACATCCTGTCTCTGCTCATGGTGGCCGTCAGTTTCTTTGTATTAAAGAAGTTCAAGACCAACCCGCTGTTTGTGATGCTGGCCTGCGGAAGTATCACCCTGCTGCTGTCACTGATCGGGTTGTAAGAAACAAATCAAAAAGGCAATCGGATCAATCGATTGTCTTTTTATATGAGTTTCTTCCATCTCTGCTTCAGATCTTCTGTATAAGAAGCAAGATATACAGGATCTGAGAATTCCTGCAGGGTATAATCTTTATCGCGGGTCAGTGTATTGTTTTCTGAGCGTTTCTGAGCTTTTTGAACAAAGGCATCAAAAACATTCAGGTAATCTTTAACGTCTTCTTTTGAGAGTTTTCTCTTTTTCATCCATTTCTCTGCCAGTTCATAAGATATCGGCAGCATGAAAAGGACCGTCACATCATCCAGCCATTCTGATCTAAGCGGATAATAAAGATATTCCTCCCAGCTTTTGTCGCTTCTACTGCTTTTTAAGAAGTTTACTGCCGTTGCATAAGCTTTGAGAGCATCTTTTCCGTGAGGCTTCTGACTGGAGAACCGATCCAGATATTCTTTCCGCCATTCTTCTTCGGTTTCTTCCGATATCTGATAACCGTCATATTCATGTTCCTCGCCGTTGAGGGACATGTAGAAGCGGTTTCCGCTGTATTTGAAGAATAATTCCTTTGCCCGTTCCATCATAATCATTATATTATCTTCATGATCATTCATTCACTTAAACAAAGAATCCGTCAAAAAAGAAATGAGATGAGGGTTTTGAAAGAAAGGGATCAGTGAAAAGACTTGTTCATTGGTATAATAAATGTATCAGCAAGAGATATCTTTTTAATGACAGATTGAGAGGAGAAACAGAATGAAAAATCATGTGAAATTCCATTCTGCCAACGGCAAGCGTCTGATCCTGATCGCGGATGATGAACTGATCAACCGTGAACTGCTGGGTCAGATCCTGAAAGCGGATTATGAGCTGCTTTTTGCTAAAGACGGGCAGGAAGCGCTGGATCTGATCCGTGAAAACAAAGACACACTTTCACTGGTGCTGCTGGATATCCTGATGCCGGTCATGACCGGTATCGAAGTTCTACAGGAAGTCAGAGCCGACAGTGAACTGAGCCATATCCCGGTCATCGTCGTGACATCCGAAGGGGAGAAAGAGGTCGAGTCGCTGCAGCTGGGCGCCATTGACTTCATCCCGAAGCCCTATCCGGCAGCCGATGTCATCCAGGCAAGAGTCCTAAGGACGATAGAGCTTTCGGAAGACAGGGACATCATTTCTTCAACGGAGAGGGATGCCCTGACCGGCTTATACAACAAGGAATTTTTCTACCGCTATGCGCAGCAGTACGATCAGTTCCATAAGGATCAGGATATGGATGCGATCATCGTCGACATCAACCATTTCCATATGATCAATGAGCGTTTCGGCAGTGATTACGGCGACAGTATCCTGTGCCGTATCGGTGAGCGATTGAGAGAAGCTGTCTCCGAATCCGGCGGTATCGTCTGCCGGAGAGAGGCCGACACTTTCATGGTCTACTGTCCGCATCGTGATGACTATAAGGAGATCTTGGACAAGGCTTCCATCGGTCTGGCGGAAGATGATTCCGGAAACAACCGCGTGCGTTTACGTATGGGCGTTTATTCCAACGTCGACAAGGAGTTGGATATCGACCGGCGTTTTGACCGCGCCAAGACGGCATGCGATACGGTGAAGAACAGTTTCACCAGAACGATCGGTATCTATGATAACGATCTTCATGAAAGAGAACTGTATGCGGAACAGCTGATCGAAGAATTCCCGAAGGCGATCGCCGAGAATCAGTTCCAGGTCTACTATCAGCCCAAGTTCGATGTGCGTCCGGATGTTCCTGTACTCGCCAGTGCCGAAGCACTGGTCCGCTGGATCCATCCGCAGCTGGGCATGATCTCTCCCGGTGTCTTCATTCCTCTGTTTGAAGAAAACGGTCTGATCGAGAAACTGGATCAGTATGTCTGGAATCAGACTGCCGGACAGATCAGGGAATGGAATGAGAAATATGAATACAGGATCCCCGTCTCGGTCAATGTCTCCCGTATCGACATGTATGATCCGACACTGCCGGATATCCTGGTGAATATCGTGAAAGAAAACGGACTGACGACCGCCGATCTGCTGCTGGAGGTAACGGAAACAGCTTATGCCGAAGAGTCCGAACAGATCATTGAGATGGTATCCAATCTGAGGAAACTTGGTTTCCGCATCGAGATGGATGATTTCGGTACCGGTTATTCCTCTCTGAACATGATCTCCAATCTGCCGATCGACGCTCTGAAGCTGGATATGCAGTTTGTCAGGAATGCCTTCAAGGAAGGCGGAAACACCAGGGTCATGGAAGTCGTCATCGACATTGCGGATTTCCTGGATGTTCCGGTCATTGCCGAAGGTGTGGAGACAGAGCAGCAGCTGGAAGCTTTGAAGAACATGGGCTGCGACATCATACAGGGTTACTTCTTTTCCAAACCGGTCCCGGCTTTTGAATTCGAACCCTTTATCCTGCAGCGGAAAGAAGCGGATAAGGCGATCAGCGAACAGGAAGACGAAGCCGATATCGAGATGAAGATCAAGGCGGCACAGCTCGATGCAGCCAGAGAAAGCATCGCCGAAGAAGAAAACAGTATCGAAAAGCTGGCACTGAAGGAAGAAGGACCGGCTCTCAATTCCGGTCTGCAGCTGAGGACTGCCAACATCTTCTTCTCGGTCATCGCCGTACTTGCGGCACTGGCTCTGTTTGTGGCCAACATCGCCGTATCTCAGGGATACAAACGCATGAAGGAAGCATCCGACCGCTACATTGCGGCTCAGCTGGCAGCTTCCGATATGGTAACCGGATCGGACTATCTGACCGACAGAGTGCGCTGCTTCGTCGTTACCGGCGAGATACAGTACCTCAATGACTTTTTTGAAGAAGTCGAAGTCGCTCAGAGAAGAGACAAGGCCGTGGCAAGTCTGGAAGAACTGCTCGGCGAAGACAGAAGCGGAGCCCTGTCCAGTCTCAACAGCGCCCTGGGTCTTTCCAACGAACTGGTCCTGGTTGAAAACGAAGCGATGCGGCTGATGCTGGAAGCGGGGGACTATGATATGTCCAAGGTCCCCAAGGAGATCACCGAAATAAAACTGAGTGAAGAAGATCTCCTTCTGAACAAGCAGGAACAGAAGGAAAAGGCGCAGCGCCTGGTCTTCGACAACGACTACATGCATTATAAAGACCGCATCAGAGAGAACGTGTCACTGTGTACGAAGTCTCTGATCCGTTCCTCTTCTCAGGAACTGGAAGAGGCTTCCACAAGACTGTCTGTACTGGTGAATTTCCTGACGGTACTGACCATCATCTTCCTGCTGATTGTGGCCGGCTTCGTCGCCATCATCTCCCTGCAGATCAGGAAACCGCTGACCAGGATGGTCTCGCTGATGCAGGAACAGAAATCGATCCCGCCGACAGGCGTAGAGGAACTGCGCTTCGTCGCCCGTACCTATAACGCGATCCTGGAACAGAACCGTTCGACCCAGGACAAGCTGTCTCATGAAGCGTCCCACGATGCCCTGACAGGTCTCTTCAACAGAGGCGCCTATGACCTGCTGATCGAGAATGTCGATACCGAACACATGGCATTGCTGATCGTGGATGTCGACAAGTTCAAACAGATCAACGATACCTACGGCCATGCGGTGGGTGACCGCGTCTTGAAGAGAGTTGCGGAAGTACTGAAACATTCCTTCCGTAGCGTCGATATCATCTGCCGTTTCGGCGGCGATGAATTCGTAGTCGTCATGACCAGAGCCAACTCTTCCATGAAGCAGCTCGTCACCAACAAGATCGATATGGCCAACGAGATCCTCTTGAATCCGAAGGACGATCTTCCGCCGATCTCATTAAGTGTCGGTGTGGCTTTCTCCGACCGTGAAAATCCGAAGGGTGATATCTTCAAGGATGCCGATGCGGCTCTGTATCAGGTCAAGGAAAGCGGCAGAAACGGTATTGCTTTCTATGAGGGCTGATTCTCTTTACGAACCTTTATTCAAAAAGGTAAAATGAATATAGAAAAATGACTTCTGTCTGATCAAGAAAGGAAAACACAATGGGATTATTTGACAAATTTTTAAAGAAAGAGGAAGAGATCAATCTTCCCGCGCTGGAAGTGGCTGATGATGAGATCGTTGCACTGGCTGACGGTGAACTGATCGATATCGCAACTGTACCCGATCCTGTATTCGCCGAGCAGATGATGGGCAAGACCTGCGCTTTCAAATACGGCGAAGGCAAGGTCGTTCTGTGCGCTCCGGCCAACGGCACTCTGGGTGTGTTGTTCCCGACGGGACACGCTTACGGCGTCGTCATGAACAACGGCGTTGAACTGCTGGTACACTGCGGTGTCGATACGGTCAATGCCAAAGGCGAAGGCTTCCGCCTCTTAAACAAGAAGCAGGGCGATGCAGTCAAGGCCGGCGATCCGATCGTTGAAGTCGATGTCACAAAGCTGTCCAAGACTTATGACATGTCCACGATGCTGATCATCACCAACGACAACGGTATGGGTCTGGAATTCGTTGATCCGCAGCCTGTTGTCAGAGGACAGAAGGTAACTAAATAATTCTGATTAAAAAAGTACAGAAAAGGCATGTTTCATACATGCCTTTTTATAATTCTTCGGATAATCTGTTCAGAAGTTCTTCCTTGCTGTCGATCGGCCAGTGTCCGCCGATGATGTGTGTGGCATCGATCCCTTCGATCACATCCATCAGCTGTCTGAGTGGGACAGGATCGGCGATCCAGGTCGGCCACTCGCCGGAAGTGCTGTCACCGATGAAGAGGACTTTCTCTTCCGGTACGTGGATCAGTGTCGCATCGCTGGTATGGGGAGAGACTGCTTCAAAGGCTACGACTGTGACACCTCCGCAATCGATGTTCAGCGATCCTTCAAATACGATGTCGGCAGGAACGACGATGATCTCCTTTCCGCCGGCGTATTCTTTTTCAACGCTGGGATCGCTCTTGAGGAACATCCTGTCATTTTCTTCCGATCTGGCGGCGATGAAGTCTTTCAGATATTCGTTCGTCTTTCTGTTGGCGACAGAGAATCCGTTGATGCAGTGCATCGCAAAAGAATGGTCCCAGTGCCAGTGGGTGATGACTGTAAACTGAGGAAGGGGAAGACCTTCCTTTTTCAGTGCCTCATAGAATTCATTGAGATGATCTTCACTGTGTCCGGCATCGACCGCAACGGAGAATTTGTCTCCTCTGATATAGCCGATGGCAGGACGGTCTCTTTCTTCTTCATAGGCAGAATAATAAATCCTGTCACTGTATTTGTATAATTCCATATTGTTTTCTTCCTAGTCTACACCAAACAGCAGTTCCCTGTAAGTCACGAAAGGCCAGTATGTACGGTCGGTGATCTTTTCCAGTTCGTCGCTGTTTTTTCTCAATGATTCCATTAAAGGAATGATCCTGTCATGATAGAAAAAGGCCAGCTCCAGTGCTTCTGTGGGTTTCTTTTCCAGAAGTTCCTGCATCTTTCCGATATCTACAAGAAGATTGTTTTTGTATTCCTTCACTTTGAGCAGGGTCTGATATTCATAAGAATCTTCAAAGAAGAGACCCAGATCCTTATCCGATCTGACGGAGTCCTTCAGATCGGCTTCAAATTTTGACACAGCCGGCAGGATATCCTTCTTCAGCATATCCAGCATCGTCAGCGCTTCGATGTTGATGGTCTTGTAGTATTTCTCCAGGTAGATCTCGTATCTGGAATACAGCTCGGCTGCCGTAAGCACGCCGTTTTCTACCAGAACATCGACGTTCTTTTTGTCGAGATAGTGGATCATGGCTTTCGGAGTGGAGGAGTAATTGCTTAAACCTCTTCTTTCGGCTTCTTCGATCCAGGCTTCGTCATAGCCGTTGCCGTTGAAAATGATCCTTTTGTGTTCGTTGACCGTCTTGATGATCAGGTCGTGAATCCCTTTATTCAGATCTTCCGTATTTTCCAGAACATCCGCAAACTCTTTCAGAGCCTGCGCTACGACGGCGTTGAGGATCGTGTTGGGTGTGGCGATGGAGGCCGATGATCCGGGCATCCTGAATTCGAACTTGTTGCCGGTGAAGGCAAACGGAGAGGTCCTGTTTCTGTCGGTGTTGTCTTTCGGGAAAGAAGGTATCGTATGGACGCCGATCTGGATGGAAGAACGCTTGCTGTCAAATGACGTTTCGTTCACGATGGCATCGAGGATTCCTGAGAGCTCATCACCGATGAATACGGAGATGATGGCCGGAGGCGCTTCATGGCCGCCCAGACGGTGATCGTTTCCTGCCGAAGAGACCGAGATACGGATCAGATCCTGGTATTCATCGACGGCCTTGATGACAGCTGTCAGGAAAAGCAGGAACTGGGCGTTTTCCTTGGGTGTATCGCCCGGATCCAGAAGATTGACACCGGTGTCGGTCTTCAGCGACCAGTTGTTGTGCTTGCCGGAACCGTTGATCTCATCAAAGGGTTTTTCATGAAGCAGGCATTCCAGATTGTGTTTCTTGGCGACTTTCTTCATGATCTCCATCGTCAGGTTGTTCTGGTCGGCGGAGACATTGACCGTCAGGAAATTGTTGGCGAGTTCGTGCTGGGAAGGAGCGACCTCGTTGTGTTCGGTCTTGGCCTGGATGCCTAAGGACCAGAGTTCCTCGTTGAGATCCTTCATGAATTCCTGGACTCTTGTCTTGATCGAACCGTAGTAGTGATCGTTCATCTCCTGTCCCTTGGGAGGCATCGCACCGAACAGGGTCCTGCCTGTCAGTATCAGGTCCTCCCTCTGATCGAAATATTTCTTGTCTATCAGGAAGTATTCCTGTTCAGCACCGGCTGTCGCCTTGACATGATCGACGTCTTCGTTGCCGAAGAGATGCAGGATCCGCATGGCTTGCGTATTGAGTGCTTCCATGGATCTTAACAGAGGTGTCTTATGATCCAGGGCTTCACCGTTATAGGCGCAGAAAACCGTAGGGATGCACAGGATATCATCCTTGATGAAGGCATAGGAAGTCGGATCCCAGGCGGTATAGCCTCTGGCTTCAAAGGTATCTCTCAATCCTCCGGAAGGGAAAGATGAAGCATCCGCTTCGCCTCTGACCAGATTCTTCGGCGAGAAATCAAGGATGATCTTGCCGCCGCCGGCTGTCGAAACAAAGCTCTCGTGTTTTTCGGCAGTCGCTCCGCTTAAAGGATGAAACCAGTGCGTGAAATGGGTCGCACCGTTTTCGATCGCCCAGTCTTTCATGGCTCTGGCAACCTCTTCCGCGATATCGTTGTTGAGATAGGTGCCTTTCTTGATCGTTTTGTTCAGTTCACTGTAAGTAGCTTGGGAAAGTCTGGCTTTCATCACTTCGTCGTTGAATACCTTCTTGCCGAAGGTCTTGATGATATCAGTCATGTTTCTCTCCTTTCTTGTCTAAAGATGCATTGATGAGCCCTCTGAAGAGAGGATGTACACGGTCGGGTCTTGATTTGAATTCCGGATGGAACTGGACACCGATGAAATAAGGATGGTCCCTGTATTCGACCGTTTCAACGATATGATCATCCGGTGAGGTACCGGAGATGACCAGTCCCGCCTCTGACAGGGACTGCCGGAATTCATTGCTGAACTCGTAGCGGTGTCTGTGACGTTCGCTGATCGACAGACTTCTGTAGGTCTTTTGTATTATTGTACCTTTTTTCAGCCTGCATGGATATGCCCCCAGACGCAGTGTGCCGCCTTTATCTCTCTCATCGCTCTGATCGGGCAGGAAATCGATGACTTTGTGTTTTGAATCGGGATCGAATTCCCTTGAATTGGCGTCTTTCATGTGAGCGACGTTTCTGGCAAATTCGATGACTGCCACCTGCATGCCCAGACAGATCCCCAGATAGGGAATATCTTTCTGACGGCAATAGCCGGCCGTTATGATCATACCTTCGATACCGCGGTTGCCGAAGCCGCCGGGAACGATGATGCCGTCACAGCCGGACAGCGTTTTGTCAACGTTTCTTTTTGTGACGGTCTCCGAATCGATCCAGCGGATGTCTACCTTGGAGGAACAGATATAGCCGGCATGTTTGAGGGCTTCGACGATGGACAGATAGGCGTCATGGAGTTTGACATATTTGCCGACGATGCCGATCATGACTTCATGTTTCGGGTGTTTGGCTTTATGCACCATCTTCTTCCAGTCGCTCAGATCCGGTGCAGAACTCTTCATCTTAAACTGCTTTAAAACGATATCCGCAAAGTGCTGCTTCTCCAGAAGCAGAGGCACTTCATAAAGCAGGTCGATGGTCGGGTTTTCGATGACGTTTTCTTTCGGGATATTGCAGAACAGAGCGATCTTGTCGAAGGTGTCTTCTTCCAGCGGTTTGGAACAGCGCAACACGATGATGTCGGGACGGATGCCCATGCCCTGCAGCTGTTTGACGGAGTGCTGGGTCGGCTTGGACTTGTGCTCGCCGGAACACTCCAGATAGGGTATGAGCGTCACATGGATGTAACAGACGTTCTCACTTCCTTTTTCCAGGCCGATCTGACGTATGGCTTCGATGAAGGGCTGGGATTCGATATCACCGATCGTGCCGCCGACTTCGCAGATCAGCACGTCGGGATCGTCTTTCCTGGCGGCAGAGTAGATGAACTGTTTGATCTCGTCGGTGATGTGGGGAATGACCTGAACGGTCTTGCCCAGATATTCGCCTTTTCTTTCTTTATTCAGTACGTTCCAGTAGACCTTGCCGGTGGTGAGGTTGGAATAGCGGTTGAGATCTTCGTCGATGAATCTTTCATAGTGGCCCAGATCCAGATCGGTCTCTGCACCGTCTTCGGTGACATAGACTTCGCCGTGCTGGTAGGGAGACATGGTCCCGGGGTCGACATTGATATAGGGATCGAGTTTCTGGGAGGCGACTTTCAGGCCTCTGGCTTTCAGCAGTCTGCCGAGTGAGGAAGCGGTGATCCCTTTGCCTAGACCTGATACGACGCCGCCGGTCACGAATACGAATTTACACATACGGATACCTCCAAAACAAATAAAAACAACATCGTCAGAGATGTCGTCGATGAGGGGTTTCAAAACCAAGTTCCATTACCCCGATATGCTTCATGGAATGTCGGTATCAGGTACGCGTACTACCAATACAGAATCATTCTAAACCCGGTAAAAATATCTTGTCAATATCCTTTTTGAACTTGTAAAAACGGTACTGTGAAAAGAATATTACAGGAAAAACAAAAGGCTTTAACGGTAATCGTTCAAAGCCTTTTTCAGCTGTTTTCTGAAGCGGTCTTTCAGTTCTTCCGGTTCGAGGATGACCATGGAATCCAGATACTGCTGTGCCAGGAAGAGGGCACCGTTGTCGGATGTCTTCACGCGGATCACGAAGTGGGAATCGCCGCTGTTCATGAGATTGAGCGAAGGTCCGAAGATGTCGATCATCTGATCCATGATGGACTCCTCACAGCGGAAGCTCACATAGCCGGTCTCTCCGGCATACATGAAGAGTTTGTTGCGGGCATATTCATAGGCGTCCCTGCCGCTTCTTAAAACAGGTGCTTCTTCATCCAGGATGATGGAATCTTTCATCCTGTCCAGACGGTAGTGGATGAAACCGGGATGATTCGGTGACGTGACGATCATGTAGGCCCTGGAATCGGCATAGACGATGTATCTGGGTTCCACGATATAGGGATCTTTTCTTCTGGGGACCAGCTTCTTGTTCTGATCATATTTCAGATAGGTGAATTTCAGTTTCTTTCTGTCCCGTATGGCTTCCGATACAGCGGTGATCGTATAGATCAGCTGTCTGTTTTCGGTCTTGAGCGGGTTGGGCATGTAGACTTTGTCAGAGAATTCCTTCGCTTCATACCTGCTCTGGGTATCGAGAAGCTTTCTGATCAGGTCATCGGACTGTCTGGAAGAAATGAAGTGGGAGGCGTGGATGGCATTGCACAAAAGAAGGATCTCGCCTTTATCGAACTGTCTTGACGCAAGATAGTAGCCTTTTCCGTTGTCGTCAAAATCAGAGATGTCGTATCCGAACTGTTTCAGCAGGTCCACATTGGAATACAGTGTCCTTCTTTCAAGTTCCAGATCATATTCGTTTTTCAGATGGCTGTTGATTTCCTTCACTGTCAGGATGTGATCTTCATCGGAGTATCTCTTCAGTACTTCAAGGATCGCCAGGATGCTGTATTTCTTTCCTTCCATTTTTATATCTCCCTCTTTCCTACATCATAACACGGGTGGCATAAATTTATGCCACCCGTTTATCTGATATATATCTTATTTCTTTCCTTTTCTCTGTTCGTAGTCTTTTCTGATCCTGCGATCCCAGTCCGCACTGATGCAGCCTTGGACCCTGAAGCACTTGACTGCCGCATCGAGTTCTTCGTAATTTGTTTCGATGCCTTTCTCATCGCAGCAGTAATTGGTAGCTCTGTCTTCAGCGATCCCGTAGTGTTTCGCTGTTTCGACCGCATCGATGTTTGCTGCTAAAAAGAGGAATTCCCAGCCTTTCTCTTTCTGCTGGGATACCAGCTTTTTTACTTCATCGGAAGAGAATCTCTTCGATGCGTTCTCTTCTCCGTCCGTCATGATTACGAAGAGGGTATGTTCGGGAACATCTTCTTCCCTGATGTACTTATGTACGCTTCTGATGTGTCTGATCGCATCGGCCATGGCATCGATCAGAGCCGTGCAGCCGGATGGCTGATAGTCTGTCATTTCCATCTTTCTGACCTGATCCAGCGGACATCTGTCATAGATGACGTCGCTGACGGTATTGAACTGGACCATCGACACCAGGCATTCACCGTCTTCTTTTTTCTGTTTTTCGATCAGAGAGTTGAAGCCTCCGACCGTATCTTTTTCAAAACCGCTCATGGATCCGCTTCTGTCCAGGATAAATACAAGTTCCGTTAAATTCTTTTTCATCGTTTTTCCTCCTTTAAAATGTGACTGTATTTCTACAGTCACATCATAGGAGTTTTCATTATAGGTTTGGTCGTTTGGGAAACGACATTTTTAACAGCCGAGCGTTTTCTGATCTTCCGCAAAGAGGATCTCATTGATCTCGAAGATATTGTATATTTTATGTTCGATGCAATAGCGGATGATCAGATCGAATTTGATGGCTTTGGAAAGAACATAGCCGGCTCTTTCCAACAGGGTGGCTGTGTCTTTTATGTTCAGTTTCATGCCGATGGCCAGGGCGACAGCGGTTTCTTTCTTAGGCCGGTAGTTTTTATCGTTGATGATGTGATTGAAGAGCTTGCGGTCGATGTTGGCTTTCTTGTATACTTCGGGATCTTTCAGACCTCTTTCATCGATCATGCGGATCAGGCACTCCGAGAAGGATTCATCCGGTTCAAAGCGGTATGAATCCATCTGCTGGGGCATCTGATCATAAGAAGCTTTTTCCGCATCCGCCATTTCAAACGATCCGCTGAATGATATTTCGCTGTCTTCCATGGAAGATGACTTCTTCTTTTTGCTGGAATGATATCCTACCGCAGAAGCACGGGGCTCACGGGGATAAAGATATCTGTCCAGATAGTTTCTGATGTCGGAATATAGTTTTGACGCGCTGTCAAAAGATTCCCTGTCATAGACCAGGAGGGAGACATCCATCTCGTTTTCCAGCAGGAAGGAGGTGATCGTGTCGGTCGCGATCTTTAAGGCCTGTCCTTTGGGGAAAGAAAAGTTTCCGGAAGCGATCAGCGGAAAGACGATCGATCCGAGACCTTTTTCTTTGGCGATCTTCAGGCACTGTTCATAGCAGGAAGCCAGGATCTCGGCTTCGTTGTGATCTCCGTCAATGTAGACAGGTCCGCAGGTGTGGATGATGTAGCTGCAGTTTTCACACTGATAGGCAGCTGTGATGAGAGCTTCACCGCTTTCCAGATATCCGTACTGCGAAAGTTCCTTTTCCAGTTCTTCTCCGGCCATCTGATGGATGATATGATCGGCTGATCCGGAACCGGACAAAAAGTGATCGGTCGGATCGACGATCGCATCGGCAGTGATGTTTCTGATGTCGTTTCTGCTTATCTGTAATGGCATAGATTCACTTTTAATACAAGTTTACAGACTTGCACGAATGAATTCAACCCGGCTGCCTTTTCCGATCGGGAACACTTGAGGCGGAAAAGGAAAACTGCTATCGTTAAATCGTATGAAAAAGAAATTATTCGTTGTACTGATGATCATATCTTTATTCCTTTGTGCCTGTACAAAAAAGGAAGAAGTTCCTGAAGAGACAGACGAGGTTTTGACTGTTGAGGATCTGGGCACGGAACATGAGAAAGAATTCGGCGGTGTCTATCTGAAGATGACGATCGATGATTTTAATAATTTCGGTTTTACCTTCGGAGACAGTGTGGATATCGTTTTCTCCAACGGCTATGAATTGAAAGACATCCCTTACTACAACGGCTACTATGTCGATGCCGGCCAGCATCTGCTGATCGGCTATCCGGGTTATGACTACATCAAGGCAGCTGTCAACTACGGTGAGGATCTCTGGGATACGGCACAGTTGAAGATCGAGCTGAACAAGGAGAACAGTCTCTATCTGAAAGCCGGACTTCAAGAGCACGACACCGCAACCGTCATTTTACGTGAAAAGGGAAAGTACAGAAATATCCAGGAAGCCAGGGACATCACTTATTCCGATGACAGGAATGAATTTGAAAACGATGAGCAGTTCGCCAATTTCCGCAACATCGTCATGGGCAATATCAGGGAAGGTATCGTATACCGTTCTGCGTCGCCCTGTGACAATCAGCATAACCGTGCGACTTATGTCAACGATCTGATCAGGGAAGCGGGAGTCAGCTATATCCTGGATCTGGCTGACAGCGGTGCCAAGATCGAAAAGTATATCGCAGCCGAAGATTTTGCGTGTGACTATTTCCTGTCTTTATACAACGATGACAATGTCTATCCGCTGGGGCTGAACATGAATTATCTTTCTGATGAGTTTGCGGTCAAGATCGCTGACGGGTTCATCGCCATGTCCAGAAGGGAAGGCCCCTACCTGATCCATTGCACGGAGGGAAAGGACAGGACCGGTTTTGTCTGCATGCTTCTGGAAGCGCTGGCCGGTGCCGATTATGAGTCGATCAGAGACGACTACATGCTGACATACGACAACTATTACAAGATCAATGAGGTCAAGGATCCTGTGAAATATGATACGATCCTTGAAAGCAATCTCAATGCGATGATCCGTTTTATCGTAAACGACGATTCTGTTGATTATAAGAAGACCGACCTTTCTGTCTGTGCCAGGAATTATCTTCTGAAAGCAGGCATGCAGGAAGAAGAGATCGACGCATTTCTTGACAGACTTAAATAAAAAGCAACACAGCGAAACAGGCACATATGAAATCATATCTGCCTGTTTTTTTACCTGAATGAGCATTCTCTGAAGTGAATCATATGATACTATTGAATTAACAAGGAGAAAACATAATATGAGCAAATATGAGGTTTTTAATCAGCCTTACAGGATCGGCAATGTTGAGATCAGAAATCGTTTTACTGTGATCCCAATGACCATGGGTGCATTGTCCTACGATGAGCAAGGCGGTTTTTCCGACAATCTGATCAATTATTTTGAATTAAGAGCCAAAGGAGGTTTCGGTCTGATCATACCGGGTGCGGCTGCGACCGACTATCATGTCGATCCCTATTCCGCTCTGGGACCCAATGTTAATACCAACAAGCACTGGCAAGAGAGGGCAAAAGTGCTGACTGAAACCGTTCATAAACACGGGACAAAGATCTTCTGTCAGCTGACCATGGGTCTGGGCAGAAACTACCCGGGTCTGCCGGGTCCGAGTGAGAATCCGGTCTGGAGGAATCCGGATCAGAAATCACCCGAACTGACAAAGGAACAGATCCGACAGAAGATCGCCGACATGATCGAAGGTGCTGCCGTCGCCAAGGAATGCGTCTATGACGGTGTCGAGATGCATGCGATGCACTGGGGCTATCTGCTGGACCAGATGGGAATGGCTTTCTACAACCGCAGGGAAGACGAATACGGCGGAAGTCTGGAAAACAGACTGCGTGCAGCGAAAGAACTGGTCGAAGGCATTCATGAAAAATGCGGAAGGGATTTCCCTGTCGGCATGCGTCTGGGTCTCAAGACCTATATCAGAGACTACGACAAGGCGACACTGACCGGAGAAGAAGAAGTCGGCAGGACTCTGGAAGAGGGCGTTGAGATCGCAAAGCTTCTGGAATCTTACGGTTATGATTTCCTGGATACCGATACCGGTACTTATGATTCCTTCTATTATGCCTGCCCGCCGATGTACAATCCGCAGGGCTTCATGATCCCGCTGGCTGCCAAAGCCAAGGCTGTTGTGAAGATCCCGGTCATTGCCGGCGGCAGGATGCAGGACTATGATCTGGCAGCGGAAGCGATCGAAAAGGGCGAGATTGATGCGGTCGGTCTGGGAAGGCCATCACTTGCCGATCCCGAATACCCGAATAAAGTCATCGCCGGAGAAACAGAAAAGATCAGACCCTGCATCGGCTGCAATATGGGCTGTTTCAGAAGATGTGTCGAGACAGGAGAACCGGTCTCCTGTGCCGTCAATCCGCAGGCAGCCAGGGAACTCGTCATGGGTCTCAAGCCGGGAGAGGGAGACAAGAAGATCGTTGTTGTCGGCGGCGGTATCGCCGGTATGGAAGCAGCCAGGACTTCAGCCTTGAGAGGCTATCGTGTCACTCTCTTTGAAAAGAGCGATCATCTCGGCGGCCACGTCGTGGAAGCCGGTGCCCACAGTTTCAAGTCGGAGATCGCAAAACTGAACGAATGGTACAAGAGAGAACTGAAGGATCTCGGTGTCAATGTGAAGCTTGATCATGAGCCTTGCATCAACTGCATCCGCAAACAGGAAGCAGATGCCGTGATACTGGCGACCGGAACCAACGAAGCACATCCCAACATTCCGGGTCTGGACAAGGCACTTCCTTCTCTGGAAGCCATCAACCATCCGGAAAAGATCGGTGAAAGAGTCGTCATCGTCGGCGGCGGACTTGTCGGCTGTGAGATCGCTCTTGATGAAGCAAACCACGGCAAGGATGTGACAGTGATCGAAGCACTGGATGATATCATGGCAGCCGGCGGTGCCGGAGCTCCTTATCCCAACAAGCAGATGATCAGTGATCTGTTCGAAAACAGGGGCGTCAGAGTATTCACCAGCACGAAACTGGTGGAAGTCAATGATGAAGGTGCCATCGCGGAAAAGGCCGACGGTACAAGGGAACTGTTCAAAGCCGATACGGTCATTGCCGCCATGGGCTTCCGTCCGGCTCCTAACCTCAAAGAGGAGTGGGCTGAACTGAACATTCCGATGTACGAGGTCGGTGATGCGACCGGTGCCGGGACCATCATGAAGGCGATCTGGGATGCCTATGATGCAGCCAACAGCATTTAAGTAAAAAACATAAGACAGCTGTCCTGTTACAGGGCGGCTGTCTTTTTCAATGCGCAGATTCCTGTCGGGGCTTGTTATAATTGGTTTATATGGAAAAGCAGCGTCTGAAGATATCTTTGCATCAGGTGATCATCCTGATACTGATGAGCCTTCTGATCGGCTATCTTTTCCTGCGGCCTTCGATCCGTTTCACGGAAGAAAGACCGATACTGGAAAGAGGCTTTGTCTATCCGGCAAAGAACTTCATTCTGGATTCCAGGGGTGAAGTCACACCGGATGAAGAGGAACTGTATACGGAAATACCCGGAGAGTATTCTTTTCATTATGTCGTAAAGCGCTGGATCTTTGAACGGGACATCTCTTTCGCCTATGAGGTGCAGGATACCATCCCGCCGCAGATCGCTTTTAAAGAAACGACAGTGATGAAAGATCCCGATGAAGAATATGCGGATGAACAGATCAGAGACAACGTCAGTATCGATGAGGGACGTTTTGAATATGAGACCGATTATGACAGTTCCTTCCCGGGCATCTACAGCGTCAATGTTACGGCCAGAGACGATTACGGAAACGAATCGTCTGCTTCCTATAATGTCGTAGTCAAAGATACCGAGGCACCGATGATCCTGGCCGGAGGATATGGAAAAAAGATAAAGGTCAACAGCCGTTTTGACATCCTGGATATCATCGCCTTCGGCGACAATGCCGATGCGGATGTGAAGCTTTCCGTGGAAGGAGAAGTCAACACAGCAAAGACCGGCAGGTATCCACTGGATATCACGCTGGAAGATGATTCAGGAAATCAGACGAAGTGGGATATCGTTGTGGAAGTCGTTTCCCGTCTGCCGGATGAGGAAGACGAGGATGATGAATATTATTATCAGTTCGAAGATTTCCTGAAGGAATATGAAGGTGAGAACAGAAGATTCGGCATCGATGTTTCCACCTGGCAGGGAGAGATCGATTATGATGCCGTGAAGAAAGCGGGCTGTGAGTTCGTGATCATGCGGATCGGTTATTCCCATCAGGGAAAATTCAAAGTCGACAGCGAGTTTGAACGCAACATCAGCGAAGCGAAGAAAGCAGGATTATTGACAGGGATCTATCTGTTTACTTATGACAGCAGTGAAGAGGAGCTTTTATCGACTCTGGATCAGATGTTTGAAGTACTTGGTGAAAACAAGGTCGATCTTCCCATCGTCTTTGACTGGGAGGATTTCCTCTGGTTCAACGAATACGGCATGAGTTTCAAGGATCTCAACCATCTCTATGATGTGTTTGAAGAAGAAGTGAATAACAGAGGTTATGAAGCGATGCTGTATGGAAGCAAGTATTATCTCGACAGTATCTGGAAGCACAACGACAGAAGAAAGATCTGGCTGGCCCAGTATACGGACGAGCCGACTTTTGAGGAACCTTTCCTGGTATGGCAATTGAGCGATCACGGACAGATCGATGGGATCGACGGCCATGTGGATTTCGATATCTGGTACCTCGAGGAGGATCCCTCATGAGTCTTTATGCGATCGGTGACCTTCATCTTCATTTCGGTGTGAAGATCAAATCACAGATACAGCTCTATGATCCCTTGTGGAAGGATCATGAAGAAAAGTTCATGAACTACTGCAAGGAAGTGATCAGCGATGAGGACACGCTTGTTCTGGTGGGAGATCACAGCTGGGGAAAGAACCTGGAAGAGTGTGAGAAGGACTTTGACTATATCAGGAGTCTGCCGGGCAGAAAGATCCTGACCAGAGGCAATCACGACATGTTCTGGGATGCGAAGAAGACAAAGAAACTGAACGAGCGTTTTCAGCCGGAACTGAATTTCCTGCAGGACGCTTATGAAGTATACGGTGATTATGCGCTGATCGCGACAAAGGGTTATGCCTTTGAAGGCCCGTATTATCTTAACTGCAAGGGAGAGATCATCGGCTGGGATGAAGAGAAGGAAGAACACGCAAAGAAGCTGGTCGAAAGAGAGGCCCAGCGACTTTACAAGTCCTTTGAAGCAGCGAAAGCGGATGGTTATGAAAAATTTATCCTCTTCCTGCATTATCCTCCGACCAACATCATGGAAAGCGACAGTGTCTTTACCCAGATCGCCGAGACATATGATGTGAAGCAGGTGATCTATGCCCACTGTCACGGACAGCGGCGTTTCCACGATTCCATTGAAGGCAAATACAACGGCCGGACTTACCATCTGGTCTCCGGAGATTATCTGAAATGGATCCCGATGAAGATCCTGGACTGATTCCGGTTGTATAATGAAATCATAAATCTGTCATGAAAAAATATATCCTTCCGTTTATATCGGTGTGTTTCATCGTTCTTTCCCTGTTCGTGCTGAAGAACCTTTTCCTTACGGGATTGAAGAGCGATCCTGCCGCCGAGCAGATCATGAACGAGACGGTCACAGAGGAAAAGAAAGAAGAAACAGACCAGGAGAAAAAGGAAGAGACAAAAGAGGAAAAGAAAGAAGAGACTGTTACGGAGAACAGTTCTCAGGCGGTATCTGCCGATCTGCAGGAAGCAGGGCAGCAGAGATACAGGATGCTGGACTTTGACAGAAGACTGATACTTGGTGTCGGCGAACAGGATCAGTACGTCTGCAGCATCTTCACGCTGGCCTATGCCAGAGCGATCCTGGAAAGTGACTACAAATCCGATCCGTATGATTATTATGACGGAGACGGTGCCGTATGGCGCTGGGCGGGATATGAAGATATTGCCGGGAATGACTCTTTGGAGAGAGTTCTGAAGAAAGCCTACGACGAGATCACGAAGGGAAGACCGGTCATCCTCTTTGTCAGCGATGTCTACGCCTACACGACCGGTGAGGTCAAGGAGTCAAGACAGTCGGGAGATCATTATGTCCTGCTGATCGGTTATAAGGAAAATGCTGATAGCAGCAATCTGAAACCGTCCGATTTCTATGCGGCCGATCCGACATCCGGATACCGCGGCAGCAAGGATGCCGATATCCCCTGGGTCGATCTGACGGATGAGGCACCGGGACTGGTATCGGGAGAATATGCCTTATATGCACCGACAGATCCCGACAAGCATGTCAGTACCTGCATCGCTTATGCCGATACAAGTGAATGGGATGCGGATCTGACTAACGAGATCAGACCGAATTACATCAACAGTCCGCAGTGATGCGGATTTTTATTTCAAAAGCATTACAAAAGACAGTTTGGGTCAGAAATGATAGGATGAAGACGGGAGGAACAAGTAATGAAAACAGAAGCTTTGGAAGTATTGAAAAACAGAAGAGCGATCCGCAGATATAAGAGCGAACAGGTCAGCAGAGAAGAGCTCGAAGCCGTACTGGAAGCAGGTACTTATGCACCGACGGGTGTGGGGACACAGGGCGTTCAGATCATTGCCGTGCAGTCTCCCGAATATCTTGCCAGAGTGAAAGCCCTGAATGCTTCAGTGCTGGGCAGAGACGGTGATCCTTATTACGGTGCACCGACTATCATCCTGGTTCTGGAGACGGAAGAATGCAAGACGCACACACTGGACGGTGCTGCAGTCTGTACCAATATGCTGAATGCAGCTTATGCTGTGGGCTTGGGTTCCTGCTGGATCCACAGATGCAGAGAGATGTTTGAGTCTGAAGAAGGCAAGCGGCTGCTGAAGGAATGGGGTCTGTCAGAGAATATGACCGGCGTTGCTTCGCTGGCTCTGGGTTATGCCGACTGTGAACATCCTGAGGCAAAACCGCGCAGAGAGGGTTACGCAATCATCGTCTGAACACAGCATTCATTGAATTTGTAAACTTATTTAACAGGTATCACAAGCTGATACCTGTTTTCTTCTTATGAAGTCTTTTTCATGTAACGGTAGAGGAAGTAGACCATTGCCGCCTCTCCGTACATTGAGATGTAGAACATCAGGCTGAGTTTCTTATCGCCTGAAGGATCCTTCCCCAGAAAGATACCCAGCATCGTGAATGCCAGCATCAGGAAGCCAGCCAGGAACATGTGCGGATTTTTCTTTTTCAGGAGCAGGTAGATACCGATACCGATGATGAAGAAGTCCGGTACGATGTTCAGTGCCTGTATCATGCCGTTGACCCAGGAAGGTGTTTCAGCAGCCTGGGCATAGCGGTTGACTCCGAAGGCGATCGGTTCGGTAACCAGATTCATTGAAGCAAAAAGTCCGCCGATCATCAGAAGTACGGTAAGGATCCAGACGATGCGGATCACCGTCTTATTCTCGGTCAGTGCATAGAAACACAGAGGGAACAAGAGAGGGATCAGCGCAAAGTGGAGGATATAGCGGAACTGGCTGAGATTCTTCAACAGCGCACCGAAGGGCAGCAACGATCCAAGCGCCAGTATCAGCGCATCATAGAAAAGACCGATGCAGATGATTCCCGTCAGTAAAGGAACAGGATCTCTCTTTTTCTGATATTCTCTGAACATTGCTGCAACGGATATAAGCTCAAGTACCGCCATGATCCACAACACAGGCGCCATGGTGTCAATCAACAGTTTTCTCATAAGATCACACATCCCTTTCTTCCTTTATTATAAATCTTCCGTTGCTTCTCCGGTATCTGTTCCGCCTGTTTGCGAAATGGTATAATAATATTACCAAGGAGAATAAAATCATATGTTAAGAACAAAATCAGTCAAACTGAAAACGATCCCCGCTATGGCTTTTCGCATCAAGACGCCTGAAGGCCCAAGCATCACGATCCAGAGAGCTGATCAGAAGCAGCCCGGTATCGCTTCTGTCTCCAAAACATCGGGCAAGGCCATCATATCCCCTAATACCAATCTGAAGTATTATCCTGAAGAGGCTTTTGAGGAAGCGATCAGGCTGACCAACGGTCTCACATACAAGAGACAGAAGGAAAACAGACAGAAGGGTATCAAGGTGACCAAGGAAATGGTCAAGGAAAAGAAGGTGAAGGAGCCCGAAGAAGTCATTATCGATTCCACGGAATATCTCAAGATCATTGATAAGTACTCCGACAAGAACGGCAAACTTTCCTATGACCTGATCAACAAGGACTTCATCAAATTCGCGAAGTCTTCTTCTGTCGTCAAGAAGATGATCGAAGAGGGAACGACAGCAGCAAAGGTACGCAACTATGTCGTTGCCAACAAGATCAGAAACATATGTGACAACCACAATCTGGAAGACAAACAGATCAAAAAGATGGTGGAACTGCTGGATGAAACTTACGCCAGAGGCGTTTTCAAGGAACTCAACGACGAGATCAGGAAGCTGCTGGCAGCAAACAAAAAGAAATAAAAAACAGACCTGATATTCGAACAGGCGGACCATGACGGTCCGCTTTTTTGTTTTCAAACTTCAAAAATCATAGTATGATGGGATGTGAATTATTGAGAAAACAGGATGAAGAAGTTATTGACTGTATTACTGCTTATGATCCTCTCGATGGGGCTTTGCGCATGCACTGCCGTTTCAGGGAATCTGCAGAAGGAAAACGAAGAATCCGAGACCGCTGAACCGGAGTATTACGGCACGTGGAAACTTGTCGGACTCAGGGATCTGACAGGAGAATATGATGATATCCTCATGGAACAGGTCCTGGAAGACATGAGGGAGAAAGGTGCGGATTTCATCGTGCATATCGCTGATGAAAGTTTTATCAGCTACGGCGAAGCAAAAGAAGCGCTGATCTTTGATTTTGAAAAGATGATCGTAACGGATGAGTCAGGACAGTCTTCATCGTTTACTTACGAAGACGGTCAGATCGCTTTCGATATTTCGGAAAAATATCACTGTATCTTTGAGAAAGAGGAAGCATCGGCCGCTGATCAATGAATCTGTAAAACAAAAGGTTATCTCCTGAAGAGATAACCTTTTTAATTATTCTTTTTCGAAGAGATCCTTGCCTACGGCACACAGAGGGCATGTCCAGTCTTCGGGCAGATCCTCAAAAGCAGTACCCGGTTCGATTCCTCTGTCGGGATCGCCTGCTGCCGGATCATAGACATAGCCGCAGATCGTGCAGACATATTTCCCGCTTTCTTCTGTAACGGTTTCTTGCGTTTCTTCAGCTGCTTCAGCTGCAGCTTCTTCTGCCGCTTCACTGATGGCGGATGCCGGACAGCTTTCCAGTGCGGATGAGCCGTCACCTTCGCCGAATACTTCGGCTTTTCCTTCTTCATTGATCCTGAAGATATCGGGGCAGAGCGATTCACACATGCCGCATCCGATGCAGAGATCCTGATCGACCTGATATTTCATTCTCATTCCTCCTCTTTCTTTTATTTTACATCAACGGCGCAACAGTTCTTAATACAGCCCAGAATAATTCCCTGAGCAGTCCGTGTCTGCATTCTTCGGGAGTGACTTCATGTCCGTCTTCCATCATGGAAAGCAGATCGTCTCTGATCTCAGCGATCTTTTCGCTGCGGTAGAGATAAGTTCCGTTTTCAAAGTGGAGATAGAGCGAACGGTAATCGAAATTGACGGTACCGACAGTTGCGCTGCAGTCATCGGATACCATGACTTTCGCATGGACGAAGCCCGGATCGTATTCGTAGATCTTCACGCCGCCTTCCATCAGCTGTGAGTAGAAAGAACGGGTGACCTGGAAGACGATCTTCTTGTCGGGGATGCCCGGTGTGACGATGCGGACATCGACACCTTTCTTGGCAGTCAGGATCAGGGCGTTGATCAGCTCCGTATCGATGATCAGATAAGGTGTGCAGATGTAGCAGTAGGAACCGGCTTCATTGAGGATGTTCATATAGATGTTCTGGGCACAGATCTCATTGTCCAGAGGCGTCTCACCGTAAGGAGCGATGAAACCGTCGTTCTTTCCCCGTTTCGGCTGATTGCGGTAGGAAAGGAAGGTGCGTTCGGTTTTTCTTAAGGCATTCCAGTGTGTCAGAAACATGACGGTATAGGACCAGACGGCTTCACCGGTGATGCGGATGATGTTGTCTTTCCACTTACCGTATTTTTCCCTGACATTGATGTATTCATCAGCCAGGTTGATGCCTCCGGAGAAGGCGACCTTGCCGTCGATCACCATGATCTTGCGGTGATCCCGGTGATAGATGATGATGTTGAGGATCGGTGAGATGCGGTTGAAGGGGATGCAGCGGATACCCTTTGCCTCGAGCTGGTCGGCATAATCGGAAGGCAGCACGAAGAAAGATCCCAGATCATCATAGATGACTCTGACTTCCACGCCGTGTTTCACCTTGTCTTCCAGGATCTCCAGGATCTGATCCCACATCGTTCCTTTTTCGATGATGAAGTATTCCAGGAAAATGAACTTCTGGGCTTTCCTCAGCTCTTCCAGCATGACTTCGTATCCTTCCTGTCCCCAGGAATAGTAGTCAAAGCCGGTGTTCTTGTAGACGGGATAGCCGGCAAAACGGGAGATGTACTCAAACTGACCGTAATTCTCCGGTGCTTCTTTCTTCAGGGTCTGCATGATCCTTTCGTCCTGTCTGTAATAGCGGCGGGAGTCGCTCTCCGATTCCTTGATCTTTTTGTAGGTAGAAGAAACAAAGAGATTGGCGCCCAGGAACAGATACAGGATCGTACCGGCGATCGGCAGGGCGTTGATCAGCAGGATCCAGAGGATGTCCGATGAAAGATGTCTGCTGTTTTTGAGGATGCCAAGGGTGATGAAGGCACCCAGAACATGCAGGATCGTCTCGATCCATTCATATTTGTCCCTCAGCCATCTGATGACCGCCAGATGAAAGGTCAGCTGAACAAGGACTGCCAGCAGAATGATCAGGATACGGCCGAAGCTGTTTGAGAAAAATCGTTTCATAAGTCACACCCCTTATAAGAGATATTTTAATATAATATAAATGTGCAGGATGTGAGAAATCATAAAAAACCGCTATTTCCTATCTTTGTGTTTATCACAGCGGTCCTTTTGTGCGGATTCTGTCTTTCCAAGGGAAATGTGGAAGCGGAATCGGTGCAGGGAACGTTTTTTCATTTCCTGAATCTGTTTGACATTCCTTCACAGCGCACCGTGACGACCATGATCGTTGCGGATGATTCCCTCAATATCAAGATCGATACAGTCGATGAGGGCAATGTGATTTTTTATTCCTCGCAGGGTTATTACCGCTACGGTCCTTCGATCATCGAATATGAAGACGGTTCCTATGATGCCTGGTTCTCGGCTCCGGGAAACAACTCGACGCAATGGGACTGGATCACATACCGTCATTCCGATGACGGCGTGACCTGGTCAAAGGAGAAGACCGTTCTCAAACCGACAGAGGGATCAAAGGATCAGTGTTCTGTCTGCGATCCGGGCGTCATTTATTTTGACGGTTATTATTACCTGGGATATACATCGACAGCCGACTATTCCCGCAAAGGCTTCAATAATTCGGCGTTCGTCGCCAGAAGCAGAAAACCGGAAGGTCCTTATGAGAAATGGAACGGTTCAGGCTGGGGAGGAAAACCGCAGCCGATCATCACCTATGAAGGGGACCCCAGAGGCTGGGGCATCGGCGAAGTGAGTTTCGTCGTCCTGGAAGATGATATTTATATTTATTACACCTATTTTGATACGAACGGCGGTTATACCGCTCTGGCCAAGGCGGAAGTATGTGAGAACTGGCCGGAAACGATCGTAGAAGAAGGTCTGGTCCTGGGTCACACCACCGAGGATTCCCTGGATGTTTTCTTTGCGGATGACTATAAGATGTTCATGGCGTTCTCCATTGAAAACAGGATGTCGGAGGGATCGAAGATGGCAGTCTATGTTTCTGCCAACGGCAGGGAATTCGAACGTTACGATTCAACAAAGGATTTCATTGAAGACTACGCCCACAACATGGGCATCGCCAAGGACAGGCAGGGTCATCAGCGGACCGACAAGGAGATCCTTGCCGGATATGCGTATGGAAGAAGATGGGGCAGATGGAATACGAAGTTTTTGAACATCTCCATCAGCAATCCCGTTACCTATTCAATCAGAGAGATCGATGAATAAAGAAAATAAAGGTCTGTGGCTTGTATTGCTGGGAGCGATCGCTTTTTCTTTAGGCGGTCTTTTTGTCAAGCTGATCCCCTGGATGCCGGTATCGACCAATGCGGGCAGATGTATCTTTTCTTCCCTGATGATCTATTCATATATACGCATCAGCGGACATAAGGTCGTGATCAACAGGACAGTCATTCTGGGAGCCGTTTTTGTGGCGGCGATGCTGGTATGCTACGTGGCATCGATGAAAATGACCAGTGCGGCGAGTGCGATCGTTCTGGAATACACGGCACCTGTCTTCATCATCCTGTTTGAAGCACTGCTGTTTCATAAGAAGCCGACGAAGCTTGATCTGATCGTCTGTATCGTAGTGTTCCTGGGGATCGTTCTTGTAGTCAGCGGAGGTTCTGAAAACAGGACCTTTGCGGGCGATATGATCGCACTGCTGTCGGGTGTCTTCTATGCGCTGACGATCATGCTGAATGATTTTGAAAAAGGAGATTCCCTGTCTTCGGTATTGTTCGGACACATGCTGACGGTGGTGATTGGACTGCCTTTCATCATGAGGGAAAGTGATTTCAGTGCCCGTACATTGCTGCTGGTAGCGGCTTTGGGCATCTTCCAGGCCGGAGCCGGATATACCTTGCTGACAGTGGGATTAAAACATTGCGAAGCGCTGTCAGGTTCGCTTGTCGCCAGTATCGAACCGGTGCTCAATCCGATCCTGGTGGCGATCTTCTATGGCGAATATGTTTCGTTGAGAGCGATCGTCGGTGCGATCATCGTCATCGGCACGATCTGTCTTTATAACATCATACGGCTGAAAAGAGGATCCGTGTGATCTGCTTTAGATCTGAGGTGGAAAATGAAAAAAGGAAATTTCAAGAGAAAATTCAATTACTGGCTGGATGAAGCCATGTCCAAAGGTACGATCAGTATCGTCAGACTCCTGTCGTTTGTGGTAATATCGGCAGTCATTTTCGTGTCGCTTCTGATCGTTCTGTTCAAGCTGAGGGACAGTTTCTTTTCCGCCTTCTGGGATTCCCTGGCGACTGTCATCAATGCCTGGATGCCTTCTTCCGATGAAGGCGATTTCGGTTATGTCATCCTGAATACGATGATGGCGGTGATCGGTTTGTTCTTCACGAGTATTCTGATCGGTGTCGTCGGCAGCGGTATCGAAGAGAAGATCAATCAGCTCAGAAGGGGCAATTCCTTTGTACTGGAAAACGGACACACCGTCATCCTGGGCTACAATATCGGTGAACACGGCCTGCTGAATCAGCTGATCCTGGCAGCCGGTCGTCAGAAAAGATGCATCGTCATCCTGTCGGATATTGAAAAACCGGATCTGGAACAGGACATCAAAAACAGCATCGATATTCCAGACAACGTCAAGGTCATATGCCGTAACGGCGACATCACCAATGTGAACGATCTGCGCATCTGTTCGATCGATACCGCAAAACTTCTGATCATCAATGCGCTGGATGACAACCGTAGGATCAAGACCATCCTGGCAGTATCGGCATTGAAGAAGGAATATCCTGAATGTAACGCAAGGATCGTTGCCTGCGTGACCGATGAGAAACATCTGCTGCCCAGAAGAAAGATCAAAGACAAGAACATGATCATTCAGAAGACCGATGAGATCATGGCGAAGGTCATTGCCCATACGGCGACAGAGCCGGGTCTTTCGATCGTCTTCAAGGAGCTGATGAATTTTGAAGAGAACGAACTGTATTTTGAGACAGACTATAGACTCATCGGCAAGAGCGTTCTGGAGATCTCCGGCATTCTCGATCATGCGGCCCTGGCCGGCATCAAAAGAGGCGAGAGGATCGTTCTGAATCCGAAGCGGGACGAGGTCATCGATATTTCCGATGAGGTCATCCTGTTTGAACAGGAAACCGGTGCCTATGAAGTGATCGAAGCAGATGAAAAGAATGTCGAAGACAGGAAGATCGGCGAGATCGAAAGAGAAGATAAAGGAAAGGTCGTCGTCTTCGGATACAATATCCTGCTGGATACGATACTGAGCGAACTGCACAACGACGTCAGGGAACTCTGTATCATTTCCAATGACGAGAATGTCGGATCCCTGATCGAAGAATACTCCAAACTGAACATCACCCAGATGAAGACTTATCGGGAAAGACAGCTTGAAAAGATCGCTGAGGAAGCCGATCACATCGTCGTTCTGACAGACCGTGAAAAAGACAAGGAAGATGCGGACGTCGATACGATACTGCTTCTGCTGAAACTGATGGATATCAGGGAGAGAAAGGATCTTTCCTTCAATATGGTCGTGGAGCTCAACAAGGAAAGTTCCCACAACGTTTCGCCAAGAGACGACTGCATCGACTATATCGTCGGCTCCAATATCGCTTCATTGATCCTGGCGCAGATGGCAGAGAATCCTTATCTGGAGAATGTCTTCAGTGAACTTCTGACCAACAGAGGAAACGAGTTATATTCCAAACCGATCAGGAATTTCAATCTGAAAGACGAACATGATTATTCCTGTGCCGGACTCAAGGAGATCATCCTGTCTTACGGATACACGCTTCTGGGTTATACCCATGAGGGAAAGATCCTCATGAATCCCGATCTGAAGCAGCGTGTCAAGTTCGATATGAATGACAGACTGATCGTTCTGGGAAGAGACTGATCTCGGCGGAAAGCAGGAACAGGAAAGTCTGTGCAAAATTTCACAAACAGGTGAAAACAGTTATAATAAATATGTAGCAAAAGGGGGAAATCATATTATGAAAGTTTTGCTCGCAGGCGCTTTCGGTAATCTGGGTTTTGAGATCCTGAAAGCATTGACTGAAAAGAAGTACGAAGTTGTTGCCGCCGACCTTAAAGAAAAAGAAAACAACGGTCTGGAAGGCAAGTACACGTTCAAGGCGATCGACGCGACCGATCCGGCTACGCTGGAAGGTGTCTGTGACGGTGTCGATACCGTCATCACGACAATGGGCCTGACGACTTCTTCTGTAAAGTTCACTGCTTATGATATCGACTATCAGGGCAACCTGAATCTTTATAACGAGGCTAAGAAAGCCGGTGTCAGAAAGTTCAATTACATCTCTGTCATTTCCTGTGATGAACCGGGTGCCGAAGAAGTACCGATGCTTCATGCGAAGTATATGTTCGAACAGGAACTCAAGAAGGGCGATATGGAATATGTCATCTACAGACCGACCGGTTATTTCTATGATATCGCCAAGGTCTTCAAGCCTTATGTCGACAAAGGTGAGATGCAGCTGCTGAAGGGCTATCACGGTGTCAAGGCGAATGTCGTTGACTGCCCTGATTTTGCAAAATTCATCGTTGAACACATGGATGACACGAATGTCACCTACAACGTCGGCGGCAAGGAGACTTATACCTATGAAGAGATGGCCAAGATGTGCTTCAGGGCAGCCGGCAAGCCGGTCATCATCAAGGATTCTCCGATCTGGATGTTCAAACTGCTGGCAAATCTGCCCAAGATCAAGAAGGAAGGCAAACACGACATCATCATGTTCTCAAAGTGGACGCTTTCTCATGACCTGGTAGGCGATACGGAAGTCGGTGAACACTCATTCGCAGAATATATCAAAGACTACTTCGGAGGTAAGGCATAATGTTCAGACTCGATCCGTCTTATGTAGGCAAAGTATGGCCCGGCTTCATGTGGGGCGTCACCATCGTCGCAGCGATCGGCTGCTGCATGGGCTTTAAGGAATTCGTCTGGTTCATGTCTGTCGGCTACGGTTTTGCCGTCATGTGCATCGGTATCTTCCATCTGGTATTCGGTCTGCTGAATCATACGCTCACTGCCGGAACTGCCGTGATGTCTGTTCTGTTCATCATCTACGGCTACAGACTCGGCGGCTACATCCTGAAAAGAGAACTGACCAACAAGGAATACAGGAAGAAACTGGAATCTACCGGTTCAGCCAAGGCGATGCCGATCCCTGTTTCTCTGTTCATGTGGGCTTATTCCATGTGGATGTATACGGCTCAGACTTCAGCTCTTTCCTACCGTGTCATGAACGGTGCGAAAGACAATCTCTTTATCTGGATCGGTATCATCATCATGGCTCTGGCGATCTTCGGTGAGGCAACTGCCGACAAGCAGAAGTCCGCAGCCAAGAAGGTCAATCCGAAACGTTTCTGCGACACAGGTCTTTACAGATACTGCCGCTGCCCGAACTATTTCTCGGAAGTCATGTTCTGGGTAGGCGTGACAGTAACGGGTATCGGTGCTGTTCAGGGCAAACAGTGGATCATGACGCTGTTGGCGCTGGTACTGATCACCTATGTCATGTATAACTCCGCATCGCGTCTGGAACTCAGACATGAAAAGACTTACGGACTGGATCCGGAATATCAGAAATATTCCGATACCGTTCCTCTGCTCTTCCCCTTTACAAAGCAGTATCATTCAATGAACGTATACAGGGATTAACTATGAAAGAATTCTCGATTCCGATGGCCCTGGTGGATTACATCCCGGTCATCCTGTTTGAATTATCTGCTGTAACGATAGGCAGGGATCTGAAGGAAAGAATGTCAAAGGCTGCCTGGCTGACCTTTATGTCAGGTACCGGTCTGGTCACGGCTGCCGGCTTCCTCAAAGCAACATACAAGCTTCTGTATGCTTTGGGCGTCGGTGATTTTGCCTGGATGTCAGACCAGTTCTTCTCCAACCAGTCGCTTGGTTTCCTGCTTGCCGGCATCGGACTGATGATGTATATCCTGAAGAAAGGCAACAGAGCCTACGGTTTTCTGCCGACGATGGCTCTGGTAGGCATCATGGTCGTCGGACTGGGTGCCATGGACGCCGGTCTGTGTTTCCTTGCCAGCAGGATGAAAAAAAGAAACGCACTTGTGTGCATCATCGTTTCTTTCTTCCTGGCTCTGTCCATGGGTTATCTTTCGACAAAAGACTTCAGTCAGGCATACATGAACTGGATCGCCCAGTTGATCAATGTCATCGGTGAGGCTCTGCTTCATACGGGCGTTTCCATCATGCACAAGGCCGGACTGAAGGATCTCAGTTTATAGGATATCCGCAATTCAAAGGCAAAGGGCTGATCATTCAGCCCTTTTTATATGATTTAAAGCTGTCGGAAGAGATCTTCCTCTTTGAGGCCGTTGGCTTCGGCCATCCGTTTCCAGCCGCTGTTAGCGATGGCGACATAGAGCCAGCGCGGGAATGTCGGCACACCTTTATAGATGTCATCTGTTTTTCCGTTTTGATCGATCGTCTGTGACAGCCGATCCATACCTTCTGCGATCTGTTTCAGAGGCCACTTGCGGTAACGGCCCATTTCCAAAAGACCGCCGACCAGTTCTCCTGCTCCGACACCGAGAGCTCCGTTATATTCAAAGCCCATCTTTTCACACCATTGTCTGATTGCTTCCAGCAGGTTGACCAGCTGCCTGCTTTCATAGAGTCCCATATTCGCAAGTACATAGATCTTCTTTGACTCACCGTGATATTTTTCTTCAAACAATTCCAGCAGTGCGATCAGCTGGGAAGGAAGTCCGTCGACATAAAGCGGTGTGCATATGACCAGATCAGAAGATTCTTCCAGTATCTTCAGCAGTTCTTCTTTCCTGTTCAGGTATTTAGCGAGATCGATGATTTCTGTCTCTCTGTTGAGCTGTGACTTCAGCTGCCTTGCGAGTTTGGCGGAATTTCCGTTGGCGCAGCGCATGCTGGCATTGAGCAGAACGACTTTAGCGGAAGGTTCATCTGCTTTTGTGACTTCCGGTCTGCGATCGTCTGCGCGTTCCGTAAAGATGACGTCTTTGACATGAGTACGCATGTTGGTGGTGACGGCTTTGACATAACGGCGGGCACTTTCCTTTTCCGCTTCACTCAGATCATGACCGTAGAAGATGAATGTGTAAGGTTTGTCTTCATCATATCTTTTCTGATGGTGGCTTTCACCGTTGATGATCTCAAAGTGAGGAAGCACATAAGCCAGGGAACGGTCAAAGACATTTTTGACAAACGAAGAGAAAGCGCCGTAAGTATATCGGCTGATGACGACGACTTCATCCGCATGATGGATCAGATAACCCATATTCTCATATCCGTCTTTCATGACACATCTTCCGGGGTCTTTGTTCCAGCAGCCGAAGCAGCCCACACAGGGTTTTATGGTGCCTTTATCGGAAACGACTACCCAGTCTTGATAGTCTTTGGATATTTCTTCCCATTCTTTTTCTTTCAGGTCATGTATGATCAGGTTCATAACAGCTTCCTTCTTTCATCTCTATTTTAGCAGATGTCCTATTTCAGGAAGTGCATGATCAGGATAACCATGATTTCTTTTTCCTGCGGTCTTGATTCGGCGACCATCAACGTGATGGCGACAAGAGCGCTGTTGGAAATGACCTGTCTTCCTTCCTTGAACAGCGAATTGTTTTTGTGCAGGAATTCAAGAAAGATGGAAGCACCGATCCTCTTGCATCCGTCCGCAAACGGATGATCCTTGATCAGGAAATAGAGAAGATTGGCTGCTTTTTCCTCGATGGAAGGATAGACCTCAGTACCGAAGACGTTCTGATAGACTGCGGCAAGAATTCCTTCCAGCTTTCCTTTTTTCTTTTTCAACACCGAAGACACCGGACCGGAAAGCCATGGAATCAATCAGTTTCCGGCATTCTTCATAACTCAGACGACAGACCGTTTCGTTTCCCTGAGGTCTGTTCAGAGTCTGATGATCATATTCATCCAGCAGAGTCAAAGCCTGCGTGTATCTGGATACGACTTCATATACTTCTTCTTCCGGGGTCTCAGTCAGCGATGAGATCATCCTGCTTTGGATCTCAACGGTTTCATTCAAAGCTTCAAGACGTTTTTCATTGATTGCATAGCCCTTCATCAGATAGTCTTTCAGAACGCAGTTGGCTCATTTTCTGAAAGCAATGCCCCGATTTGATTTCACGCGGTAACCGACAGAGATGATCATATCGAGATTATAGAGTTTCAGATTTCTTTTGATTTGTCGGTTGCCCTCAAGTTGAACTACCGAGGATTCCTCGACAGTTGAATCGTCCAATTCACCTTCCTTCAGTATATTTCTGATATGAAGGGAGATGCTGTCAGTTGTAACTCCAAAAAGATCGCTCATTTGTTTTTGAGTCAGCCATACTGTTTCCTGTTCAGGACTGACCTGAACTTCAATGTTGACGTCACCGTCACTGAATAATACAATTTCGTTTTTCATAAATAATACCTCCTTATGAAATCAAGTGAATTAATCCAACAGAACGTTTAATCAATAAGAAAACTCATATTCATCTGTGACATATATCTGCTGCCGGCAAAACAAAAACAGTCAGAGAATGAATGCTTATTTCTCTTGTTGAATAAATTTCAATTCATATATAATTACTTGAATTTATCTCTATATTTATTATACTGCAAACGATGTTATTTGTAGTGCTGAATAAGTGCCGGGTTTTACAGCTGTTTTTTATTTGCGGCTCATAATTGATTCTTTTTGATGAAGGATATTGAATAGTTTTAATCCTATATAGTATATTCAAATTGAGGAAAAGCATATGAACCTTAAAGGAAAAGAGATCAGATCGAAGGCCAGCAGTCTGACTGGCTATATTACCGGTGTTGAAAAAGACCGGCTGAAGGTGACTTTCACGAAATTCCAGGATGTTTCTGTTCCATTGATCAAAGCAGAAGATCTGCTGATCATGGATGAAGAGACTGTTGAGGAGATCAGAAAACTGATCAGATCCCTGAAGCCTGATAAGACAAAGAAGAGGGATTCCGCAGTCCGGACTTATATCGATGATTATGAGGAAGAAAGACGTCCGGTGGAAGAGGAAGAACCCGGCCCGGATGATTATCCGGAAGATGAGGATGAAGAAGAATAAAAGCGATCATCATTGGATGACCGCTTTTTTCTTACTGATGATAGACACAGGTTCCGCCCAGCCAGGTGGAATTGATTTTTATTTCGTGAATATGCCTGGGATCGGCCTTGAAGGGATCTTCCTCAAGTACGACGAAGTCAGCCAGATAGCCTTCTTTGATCAGACCCTTGTATGATTCTTCAAAACTGCCTCTGGCGGAATTGATCGTAAAGGAATCCAGTGCCTCTTTGACGGAGAACGCCTGATCGGGAAGATATGGTCCGGTACCGTCAAGTGAAGTACGGGTGATTGCACATTCGATGCCTCTTAAGGAATCGGGTATTTCGACCGGCGCATCGGATCCGTTGGATACAGTGAGACCGCCGTCCATGAGTGTCTTCCAGTTATAGCTGGTGGATGCCAGATCCTTCCCGACACGGTCTTCCACGATGTGACTGTCATAATCCAGGAAGACAGACTGGGCATAGATGTGTGTCTTCAGAGAGATCATGCGTTCCAGCTGATCCTTGCGGGAGATCTGACAGTGGACGATGCCGTGACGGTGATCTTGTCTCGGATACTCGTTCAGGGCGTTTTCGATCGCGTTGAGCACTTTGTCCAGACACGCATCACCGATGGCATGCACAGCGACATGCATATTATTCCTGTTGGCATAGGATACCATCCTGTTGAACTGTTCATCGGTAAATAGGGAGAAACCGCAGGTGGAAGGATCGTCACTGTAAGGTCTGGACAGGTGGGCAGTCCGGCCGCCCAGGGATCCGTCTCCCAGCAGTTTCAGAGGTCCGATCTTAAACATATTGCTGCCTTTGCCGGAGACGTTGCCGGCTTCGACGAATCTGACGAATTCATCATAGTCATTGAAATTGGACTGTTCATAGACCCTGACACTGAGCTCTCCGCTTTCTTCCAGTTCCTTGAATGCTTCATTGATGACTTCAAAGGGGATTTTGCGGAAAACGGAGTAGTCATCGCTTTGGGAAGAAGTGATACCGAAGGCGTTGAGTGCTCTGGAGGAAGCTTTGATCATCTCTTTGATCTCTTCCTTGTCGGGCAGCGGGATATAGGGATCCAGGATGTCAAAGGCGTTATCATAAAGCAGCCCGTTGTCATAGTCGATGGCTCCGCCGAGAGGCGCTTTCGTATCCTTATATATATGGGCCAGTTCCAGGACCTTGGAATTGACGGCACAGCAGTGACCGCAGGCTCTTGTCAGCATGATCGGAACGTCTTCTGAAATGGCATCGAGATCCTGCCTGTTGGGCATGCGGTGTTCATCTGTGAAGTAATCCTGATTCCAGCCTCTGCCTGTGATCCATTTTCCTTCTTTGATGTCTTTGCCGGCGATGAATTCTTTCACATACTCCAGCATCCCCCTGAGGGAATCGGTGTGTTCGTTGAGCTTGGCCATCAGCAGGGACTGTCCGTAACTGAGGATATGCATATGGGAATCATTGAACCCTGCACAGACGAAACGGCCTTTGAGATCGATGACTTCACTGCTGTCATCATTCAGGGATTCTTCTCCGACAGCGGTGAATCTGCCGTTTTCCACAGAGAAGGCGTTGGTGAAGCCTTCTCCCGTATAGACTGTTGCGTTGGTATATCTTTTCTTCATCGGTTTTTCTCCTTTTAGGAATACAGGAAAATTATATCATGAAAAAATTTTCATAAACAGAAAAATATTTACATAAATGATTGACATTGATTTTCAATTAGAATAATATAGATTCTATAAGTACACTCGAAAGGAGACTTATTAAATGAAAAAATTATTTTCTATCCTGATGGTACTGTTATTGCTGGTAGGATGCTCCGGCGGCAAAGACGGCGGCGGTGAAGAAGCTGCTCCGCTCAGAACGGTTACGATTCAGGCTCCGACTCCGATCATTTCCATGGACCATCATATTGCGACTGACGGTACTTCCTTCATCGCAGCTACGATGTGCATTTCCGGTCTGATGGAGCTGGATGCTGCTGGTAATCCGCTTCCGGATATGGCTGAATCTTATGAGCTCAGCGATGACGGTCTGACTTACACATTCCACATTCGTGATGCAAAATGGTCAAACGGTGACCCTGTCACTGCCAACGACTTCGTCTTCAGCTGGGACAGACTGACTGATCCGGATACTGCTTCCGATTACAGCTGGATGCTGGAAACTGCCTGCGTTGAATCTTATGAAGCTGTTGATGACAAGACATTCGTTGTCAAACTGTCCTCACCTTCAGGCTTCTTCGTAGCTCTGACAGCCTTCCCGTCCTTCTTCCCGATGAACGAGAAATTCGTCAAGGAAAAGGGTGACCAGTATTCTCTGACCATTGACGATCTGCTTTACAACGGACCGTACATCATGACTTCATGGACTTCCGGTTATTCATTCGAATTCGAACTGAATCCTGATTACTGGAATGCTGAAAAGTATGCGAACGAATACGCAGAGAAAGTTGTCTTCCGTGAGATCACGGATACTCAGACTGCTCTGATGGAATATGAAAGCGGCAACCTCGACAACGTTTCGCTCTCCGGCGAACAGGTCGATGCCAACAAGGATGTTGAAGGTTTCGTCAACAGACTTGCCGGTTACATGTACTATCTGTCAGTCAATATGGGCAACAACGTTCACGGACGTTCCGGTGCTGCCGATATGGCAAACGCCAACGTCAGACAGGCCTTCCTGTATGCAATCGACAGAGAAGAGATCGCCAGAGTGCTGAACGACGGTTCTGTCGCAGCCGGCGGTATCATCCCGATCGGTCTGGCTTCCAACCCTGACACAGGTGTCGATTACCGTGACGATGCAGGCCTGGTCGTAGCTTACGATCCGGATCTTGCAAAGGATTACTATGCAAAGGCTGTTGCAGAATTAGGTCATGATGTCACATTCGAACTTCTGTATGGTACAGACGAAGGTGACTCCATCATCAAGGCTGCTGAAAGAATCCAGTTCTACCTCGAGCAGGCTGGCTTCACTGTCAACCTCAACGGCAAGCCGAAGAAAGAGAGACTGTCTCTCGCCGGCAACGACAACGATCATGATTACGATGTCATGCTGACTCGTTGGGGCCCGGACTACGGCGATCCTCAGACTTATATGGATCTGTTTGTTTCCACGAATTCTGCCAACAACGACGGCGGCTACAATTCTCCGGAATATGATGCCCTGGTCGATGATGCTGAAAGAGGTGCAGGTGCTACTGACGCTGCGGCAAGATGGAAAGATTTCCTCGATGCAGAGGTCCAGCTGGTCAAGACTGACGCTGCTGTTATCCCTGTATTCCAGGCAGGTGCTGCTATGATCATTTCTCCGAGCATCAGCGGTATCGAATTCCACTCAGCTGCTGTTGACAGCTATCGTCATATCGTTGTAAACAAATAATCAGCTGATCAAAAAAGTATGAAACTTTAGAGCGATTGAGTGAAGCTTGATCGCTCTATTGTTTTGTGAAAGGATAGTTTGTATGAAGAAATATATCTTGAAAAGAGTCCTGATCAGTATTGCCACTCTTCTGGTCATCATTCTGGTACTCTTCCTGCTGATGGATCTGATGCCGGGAACACCTTTCAATGATGAAAAACTGACGGAAGCGCAGAAGGCTCTTCTGTATGCCAAATACGGGTTGGACAAACCATTGCTGGTTCGTTTTTTCCTTTATCTGAAAAACATGCTGACAGGAGATCTCGGTGTTTCTTACGCCATCAACAAGAACTTTGCGATTTCCGACATGATTAAAGGGCGTCTGGGAATTTCGATCGCTGTCGGTGCGATGGCCATGCTGATCGGAACGATACTGGGTCTGGTCTTAGGTATCCTGGCTGCTTTGAACCACAATACCTGGATCGACAACCTCTGTTCCGTCATCTCCGTCGTCGGCGTCAGTGTTCCTTCCTATGTCTGTGCGCTGCTTCTGTGCTACTACATCGCTTATAAACTGAAACTGCTGCCGATCCTGTACAACCAGACGATGCCGTTCAAATCACTGATCCTGCCTTCGATCGCATTATCAGTGTCACCGACGGCCAATATCGCCCGCTTCACAAGATCGGAAATGCTGGATGTGCTCAATTCCGACTACATCCTTTTAGTCCAGTCCAAGGGCGTCAAGGCATACAAGATGATCATCAGACACGCTTTGCGCAATACGCTGATCCCCATCATCACCGTCATGGGTCCGCTTTTGGTCAACCTTCTGACAGGTTCCTCAGTCATCGAAAGGATCTTCGGTATTCCGGGCATCGGCTTGCTGATGATCAGCGGTATTCAGCAGAACGACTACAACGTCACCATCGCCTGTTCGTTCATCTATTCACTGATGTACATCGTAGTGATGCTGTTTGTCGATATCCTTTACGGCGTGATCGATCCGCGTATCAGGGTCGCCAAGGAGGGCTAAATGAGCGAGATTAAGAACCATGAATTTCATCATGATGATTTTGAATTTGCCCATGAGGCCGGCGAAAGACTGATCGACCGCAACTACAAGGCTTCTTCCTACTGGAAGGATGTCTGGGGCAACTTCTCCAAGAACAAGGGTGCCCTGATCGGTTCGATCATCATCCTGATCATCGTTTTCTTTGCGCTGGTCGGTCCCAGCATGAACCCGCATACCTATAAATCGATCATCCCCGGACATGAATGTCTGGTCCCCAGGATCCCGTTCCTGGAGAAACTGGGCATCGCCAACGGCTTCTTCAAGGGGAATGACCAGTATGCAGCCAAGGGTTTCAAGGATATTTATTACTGGTTCGGAACCGACACCCAGGGCAGAGACATCTTTACCCGTGTCTGGGCCGGTACCAGAGTTTCTCTGGTCATCGCATTCGCAGCCGTTCTTGTCGATATCTTCATCGGCATGGTCTACGGTCTGATCTCCGGCTTCATCGGCGGCAGAGTCGACCTGATCCTGCAGCGTATCGCTGAGATCCTCAACGGCATTCCGACGCTGGTCGTCGTTACCCTGCTGGGTCTGGTACTGAAGCCCGGTATTTCTTCCATTATCTTTTCACTGGTCCTTACCGGATGGATCGGCATGGAAAGAATCGCCAGGGCGCAGGTTCTCAAGGTCAAGGAACAGGAATATATCCTGGCTTCCACGACGCTGGGTGCTTCCAAGTTCCGTCTGATCTTCAAGGAAGTCCTGCCGAATATCTTCGGACAGGTCATCATCACTTCGATGTTCTCGATCCCGAGTGCCATCTTCCTTGAGGCTTATCTGTCATTCATGGGACTGGGTGTTCCGGCACCGTTAGCTTCACTGGGTTCCCTGGTTTCTGACGGCTACAAGTCGATGACGACTTATTCCTACATCCTGATCATCCCGGTCATCGTGCTGGGTATCCTGATGCTGTGCTTCAATCTCTTTGCGGATGGTCTTCGTGACGCATTTGATCCGAAGATGTTAAATAAGTAGGTGATACTATGGCAAAATTCAAGAGAGATAAAAACGAAAGAGTGCTTTCGATCAGGGATCTGAATATTTCCTTCAAGACCAATTACGGTACTGTCAGAGCCATACGCGGTGTCCGTCTGGACCTGTTCCAGGGCGAGACGATCGCGATCGTCGGTGAGTCCGGTTCCGGCAAGTCTGTCACCGTCAAGACGATGATGGGCATCCTGGATTCCAACGGCACCATCGATTCCGGTTCGATCATCTACCGCTGCCGTGAAAAAGACGGCAGTGAGATCGAGTATGATCTGACCAAGATGTCGCAGAAAGATATCCGTTACAAACTGTGCGGAAAACATATCGCCATGGTCTTCCAGGATCCGATGACTTCACTGGATCCGACGATGACCATCGGCAGACAGATCATGGAACCGATCCTGGAACACGAGACTGTCTCCAGGGCGGAAGCGGCGGACAGAGCACTGAAGCTGCTGGATGAGGTCGGTATCAATGAACCGTCCAAGACATTCAAACAGTATCCGCATGAGCTTTCCGGCGGCATGAGACAGAGAGTCGTCATCGCGATCGCTCTGGCCTGTGACCCGGATATCCTGATCTGTGATGAGCCGACAACGGCACTGGATGTCACCATTCAGGCCAAGATCCTTGAGAAGATCAAGGAGATCCAGCTCAAGAAGAATATTTCTGTTATTTACATTACCCATGACCTGGGCGTCGTTGCCAAGGTCGCGGACTATGTCGCCGTCATGTATGCCGGCAGGATCGTGGAAAAAGGAAACATCAACGAAGTCTTCTATGATCCGCGTCATCCTTATACCTGGGGACTGTTAAGTTCCATGCCGGATGTCGATACCGATTCCGACAGACTCTTTGCGATTCCGGGTTCTCCTCCCAATCTGATGGAAGAGGTCGTCGGCGATGCCTTTGCGCCGCGCAACCCGTTTGCGTTAAAGATCGACTACCGTGAAGAACCCCCGATGTATGATGTCGGCGGTCAGCACCGTGTCGCATCATGGCTGTGCGATCCGCATGCGCCGAAAGTCGAAGTCCCGGCAGAACTGAAAGTCAGGATCGAAAAGATGAAGAAGGAGGCAGGTGTTCAATGAGTGAAACAAGAAAACCGCTTCTCCATGTAGAAGATCTGAAACAGTATTTCCGTGTCAACAGGAAACAGGTAACCAAGGCTGTCGACGGCATCAGCTTCGATATTTATGAAGGTGAGACCTACGGTCTGGTCGGTGAGTCTGGTTCGGGCAAATCCACGACCGGCAGAGCCATCATCAGACTTTATGATCCGACCGGCGGCAAGATCATCTTTGACGGTCATGACATCTCCGGCAGACTTTCCAAGGAAGACGAGAGATATCTGCGTACCAACATGGCCATGATCTTCCAGGATCCGATGGCCTGTCTCAATCCGAGAAAGAAGGTCAAGGAGATCATCGCCGAGGGTCTGGAGATCCATCACCTGTGCAGCTCTCAGGCTGAAGTTGATGAAAAGGTCAATGAAGTCCTCGACAAGGTCGGACTTTCCAGGGAACAGGCTACCCGTTTCCCGCATCAGTTCTCCGGCGGTCAGAGACAGCGTGTCGGCATCGCCAGAGCGCTGGTCATGAACCCGAGACTGGTCATCGCCGATGAGTGTATCTCGGCACTGGATGTTTCCATTCAGGCACAGGTCGTCAACCTGATGAAAGACCTGCAGGATGATCTGGGTACGACATATCTGTTCATTGCCCATGACCTTTCCATGGTCAAGTATATTTCCGACAGGATCGGCGTCATGCATCTGGGTCATATCGTCGAGACCGGTACGACCGATGAGATCTTTGAGAATCCGATCCATCCGTATACGAAATCACTGCTGTCAGCGATCCCCCATCCCAATCCGATCGTAGAAAAGAAGCGTATCGCCTTAAGCTACAACAAGGATGAAGAGGGCGTTGACTACGAGGCAGGACACGAACACGTCTTAAGCGAGACCCACAAGGTACTTGCCACCGACGAAGAGTTCGCCAAGTGGACTGCTGCATAAAAACGAAAGCCGCAATCAGCGGCTTTTTGGTATAAGATAAAACTGACAGATTATCTGAAGAAGGAGGGCTTATGAAAAAACCGTTGATCGGCATCAGCTGCGGAATCGAAGACAAGATGGTCTCGGGCATCAATCCCCGTCAGATCCATCATCTGAGCAACACTTATGTAAATGCCGTCGCGCAAAGCGGCGGTATTCCCGTCATCATTCCGGTCGGACTGAATGAAGAAGCTCTGAGGGAACTTGCGCAGCGTCTTGACGGCTTCCTGTTTTCCGGAGGCGAAGACGTCGATCCAAGGCGTTACGGAAAAACAGATAAAAAGCATCTGGCGGAATTCGATGAAAGAAGGGATGAGACCGAACTGACTTTATTGAAGTATGTCCTGAACGAAACAAAGAAACCCGTCTTTGCCATATGCCGGGGACTGCAGGTACTGAACGTCGCCATGGGCGGAACGCTCATCATCGATCTGCCTTCTGCCGGCAAAAAGAACCATTCCCTGACGGATCTTCCAAGAGGTTCCTTCTCTCATGAGGTCACAGTCGAAGAGAATACGAAACTGAGCGCTATCCTGAAACAAGAAAGAAGAGTCAATTCCTTCCATCATCAGGCTGTCGATGAACCGGCAAAAGGTCTTGTCGTGACAGCCTATTCGGCAAACGATCATGTGATAGAAGCCTTTGAAGCTCCGGGAGACAGATACCTCCTGGCCGTGCAGTGGCATCCGGAGGAGCTGACAGCACACGAAGCACATAAGGCCCTGTTTGATGAATTCGTCTTACAGGCCGCAAAGTAAACTGTTATGATATGAAATAGTGCCGGGAGTGATCCCGGCATTTTTCATCGGGAAATTATGATATATTGAAGATGATGGAAAAAGAAAAGATCATTATACTCGCCAAACGCGACAACAAAACGATTTATGCGCAGGACGGCCTCTGTTATAAAGTGTTCGACACAGACTATAACACAGCCGATATCCTTAACGAGGCACTCAATCAGGCCAGAGTCGAGGAAAGCGGCCTGATGGTTCCTGCCTTAAGGGAAGTGAAGGTCCTGGAAGACGGACGCTGGGCTCTGGTTTCGGATTTTATCGAAGGAAAGACACTGGAAGA
>JAEEGG010002087.1_pt1 | contig 52400 bp, 41 predicted proteins | sample 9134161 | NCBI WGS metagenome assembly JAEEGG01 (sample SAMN16246543, study PRJNA631951) | gut metagenome | biome: gut microbiome; feature: rumen; material: CR-attached | host: Bos | place: Iran: Karaj | collected 2018-10 | reverse complement strand
TTAAGCGGTTGCAGGGCCAACTCCTGCGATTGACAACCTTGCGTTGTCGGGATGAGGCGACTCGAACGCCCGACCCCTACGTCCCGAACGTAGTGCGCTACCAACTGCGCTACATCCCGATGGCTTTTGAAAAACCGGGTGCAAAGGTACGGCAATTTTTTGAATTACGTGCATTTTTTACTGGAAAAATTTGCTGCAATGGTAAAAAACGGCTACCTTTGCAGCCAAATGACTAAAAACTATCTATTACACTTAGCTCTTTTGCTACTCTTTCCTGTTGTGTTGCTGGCAAAACCACGTTGTCTCATCGTAAAGGCCGGCGATGCAGAAAGTTTCATTGCCACCCTTGAAGAGGCTGGTCGTATCAATGCCGATTCCACCTCCCAGCGGCTATACATCTTTATTCCCAACGGATACTATGACTTGGGCGAACGTGCGCTGACCGCCGTCTCGGGCTATAACATCACGCTGGTGGGCGAGAGTATGGAAGGCACCATCATCCGCAATGCTCCTCCTGTTGAGAAAGAGGGTATCGGCACAACGGCTACTTTGCTGAACCGCGGGCATAATACCTATGTACTTGACCTCACGCTGAAGAACGACCTCGACTACTATCACTCCGGCCCCGCCGGACGCGCTGTCTGCTGGCAGGACAAGGGATTTCTGACCATCTTCAAACGCGTAAGGATGCTTTCCTATCAGGACACTTACTACAGCCACAGCGAGGAGTGCCAGAACTACTTCGAGGACTGCGAGATCCACGGTACCGTCGACTTCCTATGCGGTGCCGGTGACGTTGTCTTCAACCGCTGCCTCATCGTTACGGAGAAGTGCAACGAGGCCAACAATTCCACCCACGACGTGATCGTCGCTCCGCGTACGTCGACAACCAACTGGGGCTACGTATTCATGGGCTGCACCATTCGCAGCTACACAACCGGCTTCTACTATGGTCGCGGTTGGCACACCCATCCGCGCTGCGCCTGGCTGAATACCCGTATTGAGTCGCCAGAGTTACTGCTGAAGGAACGCTACGACCCTTACGGCATCCGTGCCGTCAACAACGATTTCTTCGAATATCACACGACGGATGCCCAGGGAAACGACATCACCCCGAAGTCGAACCTCGTAACGTTCATTCACAATAAGGACACCAACACTGTTGAGACCATCATCTCCGAGAAGGAAGCCCGTCGCTACCAGCTAAAAAACATCTTCCCCGACTGGAGGCCGGAGAAGATAAGCAGGAAATTGGAGCGTAAATCCTTGAAGCTCCGTCGACAGATTCTTCGTTAACTCTTTTACTTCCGATAGTGCTTCATAAACTGCACATACTCATCACAACGCGATACATACTGGCTGGTACGTGTCGCGTTTTGTCGTTCAAGGTCAGCCAATGCAGCAAATGCTTGCCATTGTGTACCATCAGGGTTAACCAAGCGTTCTAAGTCGTAGGTTTGTTCGTTCCACACCTCTTTATACCAAAGCGACTGGTTCAGGTAGACATAGCTCAACGCGAAAAGGGTTTTCTCTTTCAACGTGAAATCGGTGGTGGCACTGGCTTTTCGCAACAGCGTAGCAGCCTTTGCCGCCAAATCAACCTCGTTATAGCGAACAGTATCCAAGACACTCTTTGAGTCGCGCATCACGTACCAGCAGTCGCCAGTATAACTGGCCTGAGCGTAACGCACAGCCTGGTCGTAGTAACACTGCATAAGCGCCTTACCCGTAAGCACTTTCTCGCTTGCTTCCAGTCGTTGCATCTCCCGTACGAAGTCCTGCTTGGGGTTCGTTGTCAGCGGAGGCCTCTTGACGTCATCGCTGTCCCACTGGCGCGTCACCCAGGGTTCAACGGTAAACTTCCTGAAGGAAGCATAGCGGGCGTAGCCCTTCTCCTGATAGAACGACAGGGGCACCTTCTGTAGCCACTCCATGGCTTTGTCCCACTGGCACAGACGCATATACTTCGTGGCCACAAGGTCGTTCATCGTGATGCGGTCGGATATCAGGCGCTTCTTCAGGTAGCGGTCGAGCGCGTTCTGGGCGGGTGTATCAATATAGGTCATGAACTTCAACAGGTCGTCCACCTTCATAGTGTCAGCATAAGCCACATGCTCGGGACTTTCCGTCACCTTCTCGATGGCCAGCAAGCGCACAGGCTGATTGGCATAGCGTTTCATCAGCACCTGATGGGCAATGCGACCTGTGGCACTAACGAAGAAGGCATCTGAACTCTCTGTCACACTTCCGTCTCCGTTGCCCGTTGCCTGTTTCTCGTCGAGCCACGACAGTTCGCTGGCCACGTAGTCGTCGAGCTCCTTACCAGCAGGCATCTGCGAGGCGGTGATGTAGAACTTCAGCACCCTGGCGTTGTCCTTCATGCGCTGCGTGCCTGCCATATTATCCGCTTTGGCGATGTCGCTGACGCCCTGCTTGCAGTTGCCGAAGAGATACTCCAGCCAAGCCTTTGCGCTCTGCCACATAACGGGGACATCGCTCTTGCCTTCGCTAACCACCTGCTGACAGAGCTGACACATCTGCATGGCTTCCTGCTTGGTAATGTCGCGAATAAAGAGTTTACCACCAATAGCACCCTCTTCGCCATCAGCGTCGATGGCTTCCTGGGCATTGTTCACGAAGTCCTTCAGCAGGAACGGCAGTACGGGGGAGTTGGGTTCGCGAAGATACTCCTGACGGATGGCAGCATAGGAACGGCGCTTGTAGAACTGTGTCATCAAGCTTGCCCAGTCGCCCTGCTCGGCAAATATCTTGGCGGCCATCTCTTCGCTGCCCGTCTTGTAGAGGGCACCGGCATAGATGTTATACATCATGTCGCGATAGACGCTATTGATCAGCGAACTGGCAGTAGTGGTCCAGAAGGTAACGTTCTTGGCGTGCTCACCCAGCAGCATGTTACAGCGCATCACCAGCAGGGCATGCTGCGAGCGCAAGCGGGTCTTCAGCTTGGTCTGGGCATAGCTACGTACGGCTATCAGCGTCTGGCGGCGCTGGGCCAGCTGCTCCTTGGTGGGGTATTCCCACCGTTCTTCACGTTTCTCGTCCGAGCACTTCAGGTACTTCTGCAAGTTCTGGATGTAACTGACCATCAGCAGGTCGTTCTTCTTGCGCGCCGTCTTGATCGCCTCATCGGCATCAAACCAGAAATACTCCTCGTTCGAACCGAGATAGGCTTTCCAGTTGTCGTTGCAGGTATTCTCCACACGCGTTCGGAACTCCTGCGGGTCGTAGGGACTGAAGAGGTAGTCGTTGTAGTTGGTCCACCAAATACAGGCTTGCATAGGCAGCCATAGTGCTCCTATCAGGCTAATGATGATAAATCTTTTCATATGTTTCCGGTTTATATCTGTTGATATTTTCACAATCCAGTTGGTAGGTGAGAATGCTGCGACTCAATGCCGGCCGTTTCTTCTCTACCGCCGCCTTCACCCGCAGTATCTCGTCAGCCTCTACCTGATGTTCTATCCTTACACCGTGTATCTCGCGCTGCCAACTGTATACGGGATAGGCTGCTGCCAAGGGCAGCTGGTAGTCTGGAAGGCGGTTCAGGTAGGGTGCCACGTCGCGCATGTCGAGAATGGGGTTCCGCTCCATAAACCGCTGCGGATCGCCTGTGTTGTAGAGCATCAGCACGCCATAGTCCACAGGCGGAACGGGCATCGACAGCTGGTGCAGGCGGATGGTGGTGGAGAGAAGCGAAGGGTCGCAAGAATTGGCTACCGCCGTTAAAAACTCATAGTAGTTTTTTCGGCTACGGTTCGTATAGTCGCAGTCTATCTGTATCTCACGCACGTTCCTGATGTCGTTGGTCTCGTTCATCTGCTGGACACGTTTGACAATCTTTTCCGCCAGCCCTGGATGCGGCTCATGCATGCAGTCTTCGGTAATGTAGATGGTGGGAACTATCTCGATATTTGCAGGTAGCGTGTCGCTGAAGGTCAGCGTAGCGTTGGGCATAGGCTCTCCCTTGGTCATTACCACATCGAAGTATCGGCAGTACACCTTATTAATATGATACTGCTCAAGAAAAGCCCGCTCCGTGGAGTCGAGCCGCAACTCCGTACGCCAGTAATAGACGGCATTCTGCACAGCCATCACCTCCGGGCGACTGCTGCATCCTGCCCATAGCAGCATTACCAGCAGCGCCCCTGCCAGCCTACATCCCAACTGTTTACCAGTCATCATCCTCGTTGCCCACGATGCCATTCTTCAGGGCTTCCTCTACCTTGTCGATAATGGCATTGGAGTAAGCATGGGTCATGACAAGAGCCTTGGAACAGGTGCGCTTCTTGGAGTCCTTCTCCACAAAGGGATAGTGCTTGGCTATTTCCCACTGCTCATCGTAGAGGTTGGCATTGGTCTTATCCTCTGCCTTACGTTTCGAGTCGCCCAAGGAAGTACGGTCCTTATCGTTGCCCATGACACTGAGCCAGCCACCGCTGACGTCGGCCAGTATATCGTAATTCTGCACGGTATAGGTCACACGCACCTTTCCTTCCTTAATGTCGAGGCGGATAACGGGGGTGATGCTCACCGAATATTTGTTGACGGTACCCATATGCTCAGCAATATTCTGGATGGTCGACGACACGATAATGCAGCCCTCCTCCTTGTCATTGAGCGTAATGGCCTGCTTGTCCTTGAAAGTGGCGGTCACCCAGTAGTTCAGTGCCACATACAACTGCTGCTTGGTCTTTCCTGGAGCCTCGATCACCTGCTGATAGGTAAGGCTCTGATTCTTGTCGAGCTTCAACCCTCCGGCAAGATTGGCGGCAGCGTCCACCCACTTGTCGCCATATTTCTGCTTGGCATACTTTTCCAAGTCAGCAGCTTTCATTACTTGTGCCTTAACGCTTGCTGCACTTCCCAACAAGATGGCGACAACCATCAATAATTTCATGATCTTCATAGTCACAGTTCTTTAAGTGATTATTCTCTGTTTGATTCTTGTCTATAACAATTCAGGCAACTGGAACAGCTTCGTGCTGTTGCTGCCTTTAATCAGGATAAGACGCCCCTCGGGCTGGCTCTCGGCAATGGCGGCTTTCACGGCCTCCACGTCCTCGAACTTGCGATAGGGGCTGTCGATGGCGGCAAACTCGCTGCCAACGAGCCATACCTCATCGATATCAAGCGTTTGCAGCAGGTCGACTATCTTCTGGTGCTCCTTGGTGCTCGACTTGCCCAACTCACCCATCATACCAAGAATGGCCATCTTCGGCCCGCCCTCCATCAACTGGAAATTCTCCAGGGCAGCACGCATACTGCTGGGGTTGGCGTTATAGGCATCTACCACCAGGCGGTTATGCTCGGTAACCGTCAGCTGCGAACGGTTGTTAGTGGGCTTATAGGCAGCCAATGCTTCATTGATTTGTGCAGGCTCCACCCCGAAGTTCAGGCCCACGGCAATGGCTGCCATCATGTTGTCGATGTTATAGGCGCCTATCAGCTGCGTCTGCACCTCATACCATTGCGGCTGCTCGCCACGATCCTCGAGGTTCGAGTCCGACTCACGCCAGCGGAACTTCAGGAAAGGTGCACAAGAGAGCACTTCGCCACAGGTACAGCCCTCTACATTCTCGGGGTTGGCACTATACGGAGCCACCCACACGTTGTCGGGCAGTATGTCGACCAACCGCTCATTGTCAGCATTTAGGAACACCAGGCTCTCGCCGCGACGACCCAGATAGTCGTACAGCTCGCCCTTGGTCTTCACCACGTTCTTAAACGAGCCGAAGCCCTGCAAATGAGCGCGCCCCACATTGGTAATCAGTCCGCAGGTGGGCTCTGCCGTCTCTGCCAGCGTCTTGATATCGCCAGGATGGCTGGCTCCCATCTCAATAACGGCAATGTCATGCTCCTTGGTCAGGCGGAACAACGTCTTGGGCACGCCCACGTCATTATTGAAGTTGCCCTGCGTAAAGAGCACGTTGTATTTCTTCTGCAATACGGCAGCTATCAGCTCCTTCGTCGTCGTCTTGCCATTGGTGCCCGTAATACCGATAACGGGAATCTGGAACTGGCGACGATGCTCGCGTGCCAGGTCCTTGAAAGTCTGGAGGCAGTCGTCCACCTGGATGATGCGCTTTCCTATATTGTCCAGTCCTCCTAGATTTCCTAGTCCTCCTAGGTTGCCTAGTCCTCCTAGATTGTCTAGGGACTCGTCCACGATGGCATAGCTACAGCCTTTTTCCAAAGCTGCTACCGCAAACTTGTTACCGTCGAACGATTCTCCCTTCAATGCCAGGAAGATGCTGCCTTCGGGGCAGTCGCGGCTGTCGGTGGTTATACACGGATGCTCCTGATAGAGCTTGTAGAGTTCCTTAATGGTCATATTTCTGATATTTTATTACTTTTTCATCCACTTTTTCCCTTCTCGGATGAACATACCCTTTCCTGGCTGCTCGACAGCATGGCCCTGCAGGTTGAAGATACGGTGGTCAGAGGCGCCCTTGTCGCTAATGCCGTTCACCCGCGTATCGTTCTTGGGGGTGAAATATCCGCCGTCGGCAATGGGTTTGGCCTTGGCTGCATCCACCTCGTCTTTGTTATAGCCGCTCAGCTTCTTACAGTTCTCGAACATATTCTCTGACGAGACGGTCGGGTTCCACGTGTCATTGCAATAGATGGTTTCCAGGTTGGTGCAGTCCCTGAACAAGCCAAACATCTCTGTCGTGTTGCTGGTGTTGAAGTTGCTCACGTCGAGGCTCGTCAAACCGGAACAGCCTGAGAACATTCCTCCCATATCCTTTGCCTTACTGGTGTCGAAGTTACTTACGTCGAGACTTTTCAGATTCTTACAATCATAGAACACACAACGCATATCATTTACTTCTGCGGTGTTAAAGCTGCTCACGTTAACGCTCTCCAAGCTGGTACATTCGTAGAACAAATAAAACATGGTGTTCAACTTGCGGGTGTCGAAACTGCTCAAGTCAAGGCTCTTCAGGCTCGAGCAGAAAGCGAACATCTTACTCATGTTCGTCACGCTGCTGGTATTGAAACTGCTCAGGTCAAGGCTCGTCAGACTCGGGCAGTCGCTGAACATACTCTCCATTTTTTCCGTTTTCCCATTATTGAAGTTCCCGAACTTGATGCTCTCCAATTTGGGACACTTGAGGAACATAGCCCACATACTTGTAACGTTACAGGCATCGAAACTACTTAAGTCAAGGCTCGTCAGACTGGAGCAGTCACTGAACATTAAATACATATTGGTCACGTTGCGGGTGTCGAAACTGCTCACGTTCAGCTCCTTCAGACTGGAGCAATAATTGAACATCTGCGACATATTCTTCACGTTGCTCGTCTTGAAGCTGCTCAGGTCAAGACTCTCGAGACTCGAACATTTATTGAACATCACGAACATACTCGTAACGTTCTCCGTGTTCAGGTGCTTGAGCCCCTCGATGGTCTTCAGGTGCTCAAAGCGATAGAACCAGTAGGCGGTGCTGGTAATCGACGTGCATTTGGCGAAGCTTTCGTCAAAGACAACGGTGGTAATGTCGTTGGCATAGTCTCCCCATGTCGCCCCGTTATTGAACGGCCCGACATTCATACCGTTGCGGCTGGCCTTGTGCTCGTCATAATAAAAGGTAAGCGTCGTATGGTCGTCACTCAGCACGGCGTAGGGCTCCAACGGTATGAGCCGTATCTCCGATATACGGAACACACGGTTAAAGCGATTATTACGTACTTCAAGATTCGTGACGTAAGTCGTAATTTTCAAATCAAAGCTCTCTTGTGTCACCTCCACGGTATCGGCTTCATAGGTGGTAACCTCTGTGGCTGAGATAGAGAAGCCTGTCGCCAGGACCTTTTCACTGCCATCACTCTTAATGCTAATATTTACTTTTCCCGGAATCTGCTCTTTGCCCTCCCTGGTCTCAGGCGCAAAAACCACCTGGAGCTTGTATTTCATGCCAGGCTCCACCTCGTTGCTGTGGAAGGTTCCATAGATATTAGTTGTTGTGGTGGTCGGATCAAAGCTTACATAGCTGTTGTTGGGAATACCCCACTTCGCATCCACATCGCTCACCCTTTGGTAGGCCCCAGATGGGTTACTCCCCAAAAACGACCCACTCGTAAGACCATCTATCGGGTCAATCACAATCGTGTCTTTTGCTTGCGAGTCAAGCAACACACCATCATCTGCCCACACTCCTTCTGGCATCAGCCATGCAAAGAGCACGGCAAGAATGTATAAATGTCTTTGTTTCATAGCCATTTATGTTTTAAAGTTTAGTCACACCGACGGCAAAGGTAAGCATTTATTTGGAATGTTGCAAGAAAAAGCCAGAAAAACTACGGGCGGAGCATTCCTGCTGAGTCTCCTGCAGGAATTTTAAGGAAAATAAAAAACGGAAAATGTAACATGTAACATTTGCGTTCCCTGCAAACCCTGAATTCGATTGAACGTATACCCCCAAAACGTTACATGTTACATGTTACATTAAGCGAAAATCGAAAATGTTAAAATGAAGGAAAGAGAAGGAAAAGTACAATTTTACTTTTATATACTATATATATTATATATATAATATATATAGTATATAAGTGGTTTGTAACACTCTTAATGTAACATGTAACATGTAACGTGTAACATTCGCTGTTTCCCCCGTAAAATGGGCATTTTCAGAAAATTGACAGGGGGGAGTAACCGTGTTAAAATCCGTAAACGACTGTTAATCGAGGCAGAAATCAGAGGGTATAAAACAGAAATCTAACCCCCTCCCGACCTCCCCGAGGGGAGGAGAATAAGCACGAAAGTTACATTTTCAACGCGACTTTTTTAAACCACGAATTTCACCAATTAAACGAATTATTTAAAAAACAACGGATTTAACGGATTTCACGCGTTCGACCTGTAATTTTGAAAGAAATGAGACCTGATTTTTAGTTCTTCCTGCCTATTTTCTTTCGATGTCAACCGAAATTTCTTTACAGGATGAACGGAAGGGAAGATAAGCGAAAATGCGCTACGACTAAACCGGGAGTTTAGCCCGGGTAAACTGCCGGTTTGCTCCGACTAAACTCCGAGTTTACCCGGAGTAAACTCAAAACCCCGTTTCCAGACACTTTTCAGGGTGTTTGCGATGAAAATAAACGTGGTAAAAGAAACGGACAAAATATCACAGAACCGTCACCTGATCATAGAGTGTGGAAAAACGTGAAAAATGAGGTGTTTGGGTAAAAAGGAGAGGAAATGACGGGAAAAATTTTGTGAACAAAGAAATAATGTGTATCTTTGTGGGCGATATGGACTATACGATCAATGTCAAGGGACGGCTGATGAGCCTCAGCAACCCGCAGGTGATGGGTATCCTGAACGTGACGCCCGACTCTTTCTATGCTGCCAGCCGACAGCAGACGGAGGAGGGGATTGCCGAGAGGGTGAACCAGATAGTGGCCGAGGGGGGGACAATCATCGACATTGGTGCCTGCAGCACGCGACCCGGAGCGGAAAGGGCGACGGAGGCAGAGGAGATGGAACGGCTGAGGACGGGACTCGCCATCGTACGCCGCGAGCAGCCTGAGGCGGTGGTATCGGTAGACACCTACCGACCCGACGTGGCGCGCATGGCGGTGGAGGAGTTTGGCGCCGACATCATCAACGACGTGGAACCGAGCGAGAAGATGCTGCGCATGGTTGCGCGCCTGCGCGTACCTTATATTATCATGTCGTCGCAACCTACGATGCATGACATCCTGCTGGAGTTTGCCGAGAAGGTGCAGCTGCTGCGCGAGATGGGACAGAAGGACATTGTCCTGGACCCTGGCTTCGGATTTGGCAAGACGCTGGAGGGGAACTACGAGGTGATGGACCACCTGGAGCAGCTGCAGGTGATGGAGCTGCCCGTCCTGGTAGGCATTTCGAGGAAATCGATGATCAACCGCCTGCTGGGGACGACACCCGCCGAGGCGCTGAACGGCACGACGGTGCTGAACACCATTGCGCTGATGAAGGGCGCCGCCATACTGAGGGTGCACGACGTGAAGGAGGCGGTGGAGGCGGTGAAAATCGTGGAAAGCCTGAAAGGTTAAGGAATAAACTGGTTAAAAAGACGAGATAGCTTTGTTTTTCGAGTTTGGCATAAAGGACATTATCGACATCCTGCTGGTAGCCCTGATGCTCTACTACATCTACCGGCTGATGCGTGACTCACGTTCGCTGAACGTGTTCATAGGCATCCTGGTGTTTGTGGTGGTCTGGATTCTGGTGTCGCAGATGCTGGAGATGCGGCTGCTGGGCACCATCCTCGACAAGCTGGTGTCGGTGGGCGTGATAGCCCTGATTGTGCTGTTCCAGGAGGACATCCGCAAGGTGCTCTACAACCTGGGAGCGCATCGTCGCATGCGACGGCTGGCACAGTTCTTCACCTCGAAGAAGGCGCGTGAGCGGAAGAAAGGCAATGTGAAGCAGGACATCCTGCCTGTGGTGATGGCCTGTATGAACCTGTCGCGCAACAAGGTGGGTGCCCTCATCGTCTTCGAGCGTACCATGCCCTTGGACGAGGCCGTGGGCACAGGCGACCGCATTGACTCCAACATCAACCAGCGACTCATAGAAAATATCTTCTTCAAGAACTCTCCGCTGCACGACGGTGCGATGATCATATCGCAGCACCGTATCAAGGCGGCAGGCTGTATTCTGCCCGTGAGCCACGACCTGGACATTCCCAAGGAACTGGGACTGCGCCACCGTTCGGCAATGGGCATTGCCCAGGAGAGCGACGCGCTGGCCATCGTGGTGAGCGAGGAGACGGGAGCCATCTCCGTTGCCGTTCATGGCGAATTCCGCCTGCGGCTCTCAGCAGAAGAGCTGGAGAGCATACTGACGAATGTCTTAGAATAACAAGTTAAAGGAGCGCTACGCATTCCATTTCTACCAGCCAGGCAGGTCGGCAGACGTTGGCATGGGTGATGATGCGGGGAACGGTGGGGTACTCCTTCGCCATATACGCCTCCACGGCAGGGGCATCGGCCAGGTCGCGCAGATAGATAATAAAGTACTTGACATTTTCCATCGTTGCACCGCCATCGGCCAGCAGCGCCCCGATATTCTCCAGCAAGCGCTCCGCCTGCTTGGTAACGTCGCCCACATTGATGACCTCGCCACGATTGTTGATGCTGGCAGTTCCCGAAATAAAGTACTCATACTTCGGTAGAGACTGGGCGGAAGTGCTCGGATGAAGGGCGACGCGGGTGCCTCGCTCGAACGACACACCATACTCGTGAGTGGGGTTCAGGTGGTCGAGGGCCTTGAGGTAGAGCTTGTCGTCGGGATGGAGACGGGGAGCCGTGAGGAAGTCTATAGCCACACACACATTCTTTCCTACCGCACGACCCCCGATGCCCGTACTGGCAATGAAATGGGTGTCGACGGTAAGGCCTTGCTGACGGAAGATATCGTTGCGGGCCTTGACCACGCCGTCATAGTTGGTATCGATGTCGCGCACGTAGATCCAGGTGCGCACACAATGGTCTTTCAGGTTCAGTCCCTCAGCCTTCAACAAAGCCAGATACTTGTCGAAGAGCATGATGGTCTGCATATAGGAACCGAAATTGGAAATCTCGTCATCGCTTAGGCGCAGGCTATGCAAGACGAAGGGATCAGGCTCGTCGCTGGTCTTCAGCAGCACACCAATCTTTGCGCCGCCAATAGGCGACTGCTGGATGATGGTGAACGCAGCCTTTCCTATCATCTCCTCCATCAGGGGCGAACGGCGCAGCTCGTCTTCCTGGTTGGAGATGTCGCTCAGGAACACCTTTGTATAACGGAGCTGGCGATGCTCGCGCAACTCCGCGTCGAGGTAGTCTTTCACCTCGTCGTAGAGCTGGTTCAGGCGCTCTGCAAAGAGGCCCTTTCCTCCGTCGGTCAGTATCTTATATTGGTTCATTTAAATTCTCCTTTTAACTCCTAACCATAACTCCTTATTTTAACTCCCAATCACTTTCCACCGGGCCGAAGTCCGTTCACATATTTCACTGGCTCACCATCGCTGCCCTTGAGCACATTGGCAAACTCCTGAGGCGAGTGGTTGACAGGACCGCGCATGAACTCGGGAATGTTATAGCTCTTCAGGAACTGGCGGTGATAGTCGGGATTGGCCTGCGGCAGTTCGAAGGGACGGCTACCCTTGCCGTCGGCCCCGATATGGGCAATAAACGGACGGGTATAGCCGCCATCGTCGCGACGACTGCTGAAGATGACCCATCGCCCATTGGACGACCAGGAGTGGTAGCTCTCGGTATCGTCGGAGTTGATCTCGTCCATCGCCCTTACCTCGCCACTCTGGAGGTCCATCAGATAGAGGTCGGCCTCATGGTGCCAGATATGGAACACGCCATAGTTGCCAAGGGTGAACATGAGGTATCGTCCGTCGGGTGAGATGCGAGGCAGCGTGGCGCTCAAGCCCAGGCTGTCGGCACAGAACACCAGCTCGCGGGAGCCGAAGGCGTAGGTGTCGGGATTGAAGCTCTTCTTGTAGATGTTGTACTTGAACTCCTTGGTGCGGAACACGAACTCGTCCTCGGAGCCAGTAGAGTCCTTCTTCTCCAAAAAGGCGCTGCAGTAGTAGACGGTCTTACCGTCGGGCGCCCAGCAGGGGAACACCTCAAACTCAGAGGGGTCGTTCTCGATATTGGTCACCTCGTTTTTCTCCACGTCATAGGCAATCAGGTCGCTGGCAGAGTCGAACACCTCGATCTTATTGGTATTGCGGCTGTGGAAAGTCTGGCCTGTATGATTGGTAGAATAGACGATGAGGGGCAGCCAGGGATGCCATGCAGGATAGACACCGGCAGAGATGATGGAGTCGTTGCGCATGTTGATCTTCTTCACCTTGCCGTCGTAGACAATCACGGTGCCGCCATGCGACTGACGGGCATGGAACTGCATGCGCCCAGGGTCGTAGGCCTGGTAATTATGGCAGTTGACGCACTGGCCGTCAATCTCCGTGCTACAGAGCATATTGTCGACCATGACCTGCTCGTCGTAGTTCTCCAGGCAGCGCTGGTTCAGCGTCAGCTCCTCGTAAGCCACATAAGAGGGCGAGATGAGACGATAGCTGATATAGGGGTCGATACTGTCGTTTGACACCTCAATAGAGAAAGGACGGTAGCGCTTCCACTGGTCGTTGTACTTGGCATAGACCTCAACGCTCAGTTTACCGCCCGCCACCTGACTCAATAGCTCACGCCAGTCGTCCATGTCGGGCTGGACGGCAGCACCACCGCAGACCAACTCATGGCCAGCGGCGCTGAAACGGGCTACCATCTCGTCGCAGCTGTCGTCCATCTCGAACGACAACGGTGCGATGTTTACAGGAATGGTGACATCACGATAGTCGGGATAGATGGCTGGAGCCTGGTCAACTTCCGTAAAGGTAGCGGGAATGTCGGCTTGGCGACAGGCTACCAACGACACGAGCAGCACCAGCAAGGGGAATATTTTAGCGTTCATTGCTTTAGTTCGTTTTCAGGTTACGTACACAATAATATTCATAGTAGAAGGTCTTGCCATAACGCGGATAGAGCATACGGGCCAACTGGTCCTCGCCCATCGTGGCATATTGGTTGGCCTCCTTCATAAACGCGTCATAGGTTTCCAGCACCTCCTTGTCGAAAGGCATCTGGCTGATGTCGACCTGATGCTCCAGATGGCCATACAGGCAGGCAGCCTCCTGCAGATGGACAGGCATGGGCTGACCCACATGGCTCTGGGCATAACGCATGAAGCGGGGCCAGAACGTCTGGATGTTCTTCGACCATAAGGCAGCATAGACAGCCTGCTCCTGATAGAGACTATCGGGGCTCGACCCCTGGAGGAACTGCTGCATCAGGAAGGTCTCGGCAGCCATCTTGCCGCTGTTCACCACGTCGGCTCCTGTGGCAAGGTGGAAAATAGGCCTGAACTCAGGATCCTTACGCAGAGTCAGCTCCTGAGCGAGCAAAGGCTCGCATCTTTCTGCCCACTCCTTATGGTAGCGGGTATGCTTCAGCAGTCCCAGATACTTGTGGGCCAGATGCTTCTCACCACTAATGAGGGCGCAACGGGTAAGATACTTCAGATACTCGGCCTTCCAACCCAGCTCTACCGCATACTCCATACACCAGCGGCAACAAACATTATACTGACCATAATGATGGTAGAGGGAGAGTCCGGCAACCTGGGCGAGATTGACGGGTAACGGCGAGGCGTAGGGCTTGGAACCATTCTTATAATGATACATCGTATTGCCCTGACGGCCCAGTCGGAACAGCGCCAGGTTGCGCATCATGACAATGGCCCGCGTGGGCTCGTCGTCGTCAACGGCAGCCTCAGCACGCACACCCTCCCAGTCGAGGTTGTCGATACAGCGCAGCATACGCAGCTCTTTGTGGAAATTGGCATCGCGATACCAAAAATGCTGAATACCATAGCCAAGAACAGCAATGATGGCCAACTGGGCAATGCCCCAGACAAGGGGCTTGCGGACGGAGGTCTCACGCTGCCGCTTATACCATAGCGCCATCGCAACGAGCGAGGCCCCTAATATATAATAAGGTATATAGTACTCAGAATACTCCTTGTCGAGGACGAAGATGGGCAGTCCCGTCCACCAGATATTCTGCATGCTGGTCTGGTAGAACACGAAGTTGTAGTAGAACAGCGGCCAAAAGACGATGGAGAGCAGGGCAACTACCGAGGCAATGACCCGCCCGTTCAGCTTCATGTCGTCCAACCGCCACGACAGTACACCCATCAAGGCAGTAGCCAATAGCCCATAGAAACCAATCAGGGGATAAAGAACAGCCGTGGCCACCAACATATAGACGGGCCGCAGATAATAGGCAGCAGGCACAAGGCGGTATAGCCATACGCTGGCGACGGCAATGGTGGTGCCTATCGTTGCAGCAAAGAAATAGCCATGCAACTTCACGTAATAGACCCAGTAGCCCAAGGTAACATCGGTAAGCAGCAAAGCCGCCACGGGAATGAATAACACTACCGCCCACTTCAGGGGAATGCTGAAAGTACGGCCCGCGACAAACATGAGCAATGCCCACCACAGGCAGAGCAGCACAACGCCCACACTGGGATGGTAGAAGAACTCCGTAAAATAAGCTCCCAGCCACATCAGCAGCCATCCGGAAGTAACCATCTGCTGTTTCAGGAACAGGGGAGTGTCAAGAAAAATGTTCAATTCCTGGGCCTTCCACAAGTATTCACTTTCATAACCTATCAGGCAGCAGGCAACCGTTACCAAGGCTACTACCAATATGGCAGGACTCAGCCATTTCAGTTTTTCTTTCATGCTTTCGTCTATAATATTTGGTGCAAAGTTACATATTTATTTCTGATTCGTAAAGGTTTTCGCTTAATTTTATAAAAAATAACCCATGCGCTGTGAGGTATTCGAAATATTTTTCGTACTTTTGCAATCTCGTGAAACCCTACGAACATTTATTAATTACCTAATAGAAAACAAACTATGGATTTATTAAGTCAAATCGTTGCACGTGCTAAAAGCAACAAGCAACGCATCGTGCTCCCTGAAGCAGAAGAGGAGCGTACACTCTGTGCAGCCGACCGTGCGCTGGCTGATGACCTCGCAGACATTATCTTAATAGGTAACCCCGCCAAGGTGGAGGCACTGGCCAAGGAAAAGGGCCTGCAGAACATTGGCAAGGCTACGCTCATTGACCCCGAGAACTATGACAAGAGCGAGGAGCTGGCTGAGAAACTGGCTGAGATTCGCAAGTCGAAGGGTATGACCATCGAGGAGGCTCGCAAGCTTATCAAGAATCCGCTGTACCTGGGTTGTATGATTATCAAGACCGAAGGTGCTGACGGTCAGATCTCTGGAGCGCTCTCTACTACTGGCGACACGCTGCGCCCTGCCCTGCAGATTATCAAGTGCCAGCCCGGCATTACCTGCGTGAGCGGTGGACTGCTGCTCATCTCGAAGCAGAAACAGTATGGTGAGGACGGCGTGCTGGTTGTTGCCGACGTGGCCGTTACCCCGATGCCCGATGCCAATCAGCTGGCTCAGATTGCTGTCTGCACGGCTCAGATGGCCAAGGCTGTGGCTGGTTTCGAGGATCCCCGCGTGGCTATGCTGAGCTTCTCGACAAAGGGAAGTGCCAAGCACGAGGTTTGCGACAAGGTGATTGAAGCCACGAAGTTGGCCAAGGAGATGGCTCCCGACCTGAAGATTGACGGTGAGCTGCAGGCTGATGCCGCCCTCGTGCCCAGCGTAGGTGCCAAGAAGGCTCCGGGCAGCGACATCGCTGGCAAGGCCAACGTGCTCGTGTTCCCCAACCTCGAGGTAGGAAACATTGGCTATAAGATGGTTCAGCGCCTGGGCGACGCCATCGCTATTGGTCCCGTGCTCCAGGGTATCGCCCGCCCCGTGAACGACCTCTCTCGCGGTTGCTCCATCGATGACATCTACTACATGATTGCCATCACCGCCTGCCAGGCAATGGATGCAAAGATGTAACCCCCTCCCTAACCCTCCCCGAGGGGAGGGAATATGATACTCAAAGATAATAACAACTTATGAAAATTCTTGTTTTAAATTGTGGTTCGTCGTCAATCAAGTATGCGTTGTATAACATGGACGACAAGAGTGTGATGACAAGTGGCGGTGCTGAGCGCGTAGGCTTGGACGGTGCCTTTGTGAAGGTGAAGCTGGCCAATGGTGAGAAGAAGCAGATTATGCACGACATTCCCGAGCATACCGAGGGCGTGAAGTTCATTTTCTCCTTGCTGACAGATCCCGAGATTGGCGTCATCAAGAGTCTCGACGAGATTGACGCCGTAGGTCACCGCATGGTGCATGGTGGCGAGAAGTTCAACAAGAGCGTTATCCTCACTGACGAGGTGCTGAAGGCCTTCGAGGAGTGCTCTGACCTGGCTCCGCTGCACAACCCTGCTAACCTGAAGGGTGTGAACGCCGTGAAGGAGCTGATGCCCGGCCTGCCTCAGGTAGGTGTGTTCGACACCGCCTTCCATCAGACGATGCCTCCCAAGGCATTCATGTATGCCATTCCCTACGAGCTGTACGAGAAGTACGGCATCCGTCGCTATGGTTTCCACGGCACCTCTCACCGCTATGTCAGTGCTCGCGCCTGCGAGTTCCTCGGCATTCCTGCTGAGGGCACCAAGATGGTGACCTGCCACATAGGAAACGGCGGTTCTATCGCTGCAGTCGTTGACGGCAAGTGCATCGACACCTCCATGGGTCTCACCCCGCTGGAAGGTCTGGTGATGGGAACCCGTGCTGGTGATATCGACGGTGGTGCCGTAACGTTCATCGAGAAGAAACTGGGACTGGATGCTGATGGCATGTCGAACCTGCTGAACAAGAAGAGCGGTGTGGCTGGTCTCACTGGAGGTTCCAGCGACATGCGCGACGTGGAGAACGCTGCCAAGGAAGGCAACGCGCGCGCTCAGCTGGCTCAGGACATGTACTTCTACCGTATTAAGAAATATATCGGTGCCTACGCTGCAGCTATGGGCGGCCTCGATGTGGTGGTCTTCACCGCTGGTGTTGGCGAGAACCAGATTGGCATGCGCTCAGCAGTATGCAAGGACATGGAGTTCCTGGGCATCAAGTTCGACGAGCAGAAGAACAACGTCCGCGGCGAGGAGGCTATCATCTCGGCTGACGATTCCAAGGTGAAGGTTGTTGTCATCCCCACCGACGAGGAGCTGATGATTGCCACCGATACGATGAACCTGCTGTAGAAAATGTCCCTTAAAAGACAGACACTTGTTAACTACCGCGAGCTGAGCTCGCAAAACGCTGTTAACCCTCTTCTCACAGCCCTGATGACTGCCACACTGCTTTTGCTCTGTGGCAGCATTAGGGCTGATATTGTTGACTCTTTGCTCAACAACTTCGACCGTCAGGCTGATTGGCAGACGGCCAACCAATTGTTCAAGGAATACGAACAAGCCGGTGTGAGTGACCCCTGGTCATTCGATGCCAACACCCCCAAGGATTCACTCCGCAAAGAAGCATGGTACTGGGCGGGGGAGTATTTCTATGCCCAGCAACGCTACCAAGAAGCCGTAAAGTACGGTCAGCGGGCCCTTCCCCTGATGCGTGCAGGCTCCAACCGCGACGAGGAGGCTGACTGCCTGAACCTGTTAGCCATCTCGTACGTCCGACTAAGTGACTACGACAATGCCGCCACTAATGCCAAACTGTGTTACCAGCTGGACAAGCAGAGTGGCGATAACGACCGCATGAGTTCGAGCCTCAACACCCTTGCTGCCATCTACATGGCTGCCAAACAGCCCAAGGAAGCAGAGCAGTATATCGTCAAGGCGCTCTCGCTATCGGACGAAGAAAAGAATCCACAACGTAAAGCCGTCCTCTTAGGCATGGCCTCGGAAGTGTATCACTCCATGAACAACGATCAGCGAGCCTTGGAATATGCTGATGCCGCCTACCAATTGGAGAAGAAACTGGGACGGGAGGACGCTGCCAAGGTGAGGCTCGCACAAAAGGCATCGGTACTGATAGGCCTGCACCGCTACAAGGAGGCTCAGCAATTGCTGGAGCAAGTCATCCCCGCCTTCCGCGAGAATGGCAACCTTCAGTCATTAGGCATCAGCTGCAATAAGATGGGAATGGCGCTGTTAGGACAGGAGCGTCCCGCAGAAGCCCTACCCTATTACCGTGAGGCTGCCACCATCTTTAGGCAGTTGCACGACTCCTATAACGAACTGCATGCCCAAAAGGGTATTTACGAGTCGCTCTGGGACAACGACCCCAAAGCTGCAAAGGCAGAATTAGAGCGGTTCAACGCCCTGAAGGATTCTATCTACAGCAATACCACCGCTGAAAACCTGGCACGGTTCAGCGCCGAGTTTGATACCGAAGAGCTGAAAAGCGAGAAGGACGAGGAGCGACATGCCAAATACCGCGCCATGAACATTGGCATAGCAACGACCATGCTGCTGATTCTGCTTACCATTGCCGTCTGGTATGCCATGCGCCGTCGCAACCGTCAGCAAAACGAGATCAACACACAACTCAGTGCCGACATTCAGGAGCTGCGCGAGAAGTACAAGCAGCTGAAGATACATTACGACAAGGCCATTATTACGAAAAGCAACAAGACGGAGAATCCCGATGGGGTGAGTCCTGCTGAGCATGAGTTCATGGAACACGTTGTCAATATCATCAACGAACAGATAAACGCTGGACAAATAGATGCGGGCACCGTTGCCGAACGATTGAACATGAGCCCGTTCCAGTTCCGTCAGCGACTGACGGCTCTCACAGGAGAGACGCCACAATCGTTCATACAGATTATCAGAATGAGACGTGCCCGTTATCTGTTAACCAATAACCCTGAGCTGAACATTACGCAAATAGCCAACCTCTGCGGCTATAACGATACACCTAATTTTACACGCGCATTTAAGAAAACTTTCGGCATTACACCCTCACAATACCAAGAAAAACAAGGGAATTTGACAAATTGATAAATGTTTTTAACGAAATGATAATACCTGAATGACAAAAATTTCATAACTTTGCACCGTCGAAATCCATAAACCTGACATGCTGAAGACAAAAAGCCAAGAGGAAGCCATGGAGTTTGCCATGCAATACCTGGACAAACTGCTCAAGATGGAAGGTATGGTCAGACAGAGTGTTGAAGCAAAGAATCGTAAACCATAAAAATAAGAACCTGTAAGTTTTAGACAATTCACTTTATTAACTAATTAATTAAGGTATAAACATGAGAACAGTTAAACAAAGATGGAAGACCCTCGCCCTCGCCACCATAGTGGTTGCAGGACTGGGCTACTCTCTCGGTACTGAAGCAGCTGCCTCGAAGAAGAACGTGATGTGCGTAAAAAGCAACACTGGCAACTACTTCCCCGTGGTACGAGTGAGTATGATGGTTGTGCCCGACGGTGGTAACACCTTCGAGATTGTCCTTAAGGACGGTCAGGGTGAAGCCAACGTTCAGAGCATCAGCTTCGAGAAGCATGATGAGATGATTGACTTCAGTCTGTATCAGGGTCAATCTGGAGAGAATGCAACCATTGACACTTCAAAACCTGTATTCCTGTACACCAACACAGGAAAGTACTTCAAGATGAAAGACCTTCCCACTATGAACGCCAAGGAAGGAAGTGACAAGTTTGACGTGATTGTTGGTAACACAACAGAGAGCAACGTCAGCGCAGTTTTCTTCTATCGTGGTGACGAGGCTAACATTGAAACAGTAGTAGGCATTGATGCTCCGACAGCTACTGCTGAGGAAAAACTCCAGTTGATGACTCCCGTCAGCTCACAGATGCAGATTTCCGGCTGTGGTGATGCTACAAAAGCCATCGTTTATGCCCTTGATGGCAAGGAGGTAGCTGAGGCTCCCGTTGCCAATGGCGTAACAACCATTCAGGTAGGCCATCTAACAGCCGGTGTCTATGTCGTTCGCGTAGGCAACAAGGCCTTGAAGTTTACAAAAAAATAAAGTCATTCATCATTAAGTATTAATCATTAAAGAAAAACAATTATGAAAAAGATATTTACCACCCTTGCTATGGCAGCCTTTGCCATGACATCATTTGCTCAGGCAACTCAGCAGTATTTCCGCGTTGAGTTTACCGTACCCATCACCGGAGACAAGATTCCCACTGGACAAAGCAACAACAGCGTAGCTGCCACCATGAAGGATAGCTATACATTCTGCAATCCCGAACACGAATATCTGGATTTTCAAGCTGCCAAGCCCATGGGGTTCCGCACTACCACAAATCAGGTCAACGAGACCTCAGCCTTCTATCTGGAGAACGGACGTACAGGTCAGACCCCGGGTGTTGTTCAGACATACCCCTATCAGGTAGACAGAATTAAGAAAATTACCGCCTACTCTATTCCCGTTGAGACCATTACCTGCGACTCTACGACAACCCACGAGTACAAATTCCCGTACGATGGAAAGACCTATAGGGTTGCCGAGTTCACCTTCAACCGTCTGCCCCGCAACGTTGCCGAGCTGAAAACCCTTATCGAGACAAACGGCAAACTGAACGGCTCTACTAACAACGCACTCTTCGTAGCTGCCTGCGTAGTAGCTGTATGGCCTCGTATACTCGACTGCAGCCAAGACTGCCGCGATATGCTCGACTATTTAGCTGGCAAACACTACTCACAGCTGAATGCGACAGGTATCTCCAACGCCGACTTCCAGGATGTCTGCATTAGTGGCCTCGTTAGCAAAGATGCTGCAAATGCATGGCAGTACAATTCTCTGTATGGCTACTTCGAGGGGGCTACTCCCAGCAATCAGTACAAAGCCAATGGCAAAGGCTACGGTTACGACAATGGTCCGTATAAAGTACGCGTAGGCTGGCACATCAGCACTCCTCTGTCACCTGTAAGTGCATGGGGTGGAAAGAACATGGCCAAGATTTGTCTGTTCCCGAATCCTGCAGCTGCCAGCAAGGATGAAGTCGGTTTTGAGAACCCCATTATGCGTTTCATCGAATTACGCGAAACAAGCAAGAATGGCTGGTTCCTCAACTCGAAGGAGAAGGTTGTGACAATGTCCATGAAGGATCAGTATGATAACGACTTCTAAACCGCAGATTCCGTCAACCCTGACGAGACAAAAACATTTGGCGGCTGGTGCTTGGGCACTGGCCGCCGTTTGATTATTCTCCCCATATCTCCTGCAATACTCCAAGAGAACGGAGTTCGGGGAAGGCAGGGAGGTGGATACGGTAATAGGCAAGGGCAATCTCCAACAGGCGATTACGGTCTTGATGTGACAGGCGGTAGACGTGCATCGTGGCATAGTCCATGCGCATCATCAGTTGCACCTTCTCTGCCTCGTGCGGGTGCAGGAAGTCACGGTGAACAGGAGGCGCCAGACAAAAGCTGCTGGCACGCAAATCGAAATAGCAGCCATCGACATAATCGTCCAGATTCGGATAGAACCCTAAGAAGCGGGCCAGACGCATCACGAACACCAAATGGAAGTTCGCCACAGGACCTTCAGCACCATCCAGCCACTGCAGGCTGCTGGCCACATAGTCGAATAACGACTCATTACGCTGCTCACCTTTCAGCGCATGATACAAGAACTCGGAAAGAAAAAGAGAAATGCTCAGCTTCGCAGGGTGTGTCTGTAACGAGGGAAGGGGCATGGTGACTGATGCGCTCGCAAGCTTCTGTAACTGTAGGCGTGGACGGACATCGGTTTCGATGGTCAGCAACATCAATGGTTGGAAGAACTGTTTCTTCATCTTGCCCTTTGAGGTCTTGGGCAACTGTACCACAAACGACAGACGCCCAAACTGACGGGTGAACATATCCACGATCATCCGCGACTCACCATATTTAAGAGAATGGAGCACAATGGCCTCTGTCTTTGTCAACATACGGTGCAAAATTACAAAGAAAAGCAGAAAGCAAAGCGCATAAACTGCAGAAAACTTGCAAAAAGATGTTAAAAAGGAGGCGGCAAGGGCAAATTCTCCACACTTCACTCTTCAATTTTCACTTTTTTTCGTACCTTTGCACCCGCTTTTGTGAACTGTTCACTATTAACTGTACATTAACGAAGCGCAAGGGGTCCCTTCGTCTATCGGTTAGGACGAGAGATTTTCATTCTCTAAAGAGGAGTTCGACTCTCCTAGGGACTACAACGTTATATTTGTCATCTGCACAGCCAAGTGCTACCCACCGAAATGGGGATAAGGTGGCAGAGAGTTCGCAAGAATTCGCCCGGGCAGTCGTTAAGGCGCAAGACCCTCAGGCTTTAACATGTAAACATTAACATTAAACATTAAACAAAAAAAAATGGCAAACCACAAATCATCCGTGAAGAGAATCCGCCAGGAGAAGAAAAGGGCACTTCACAACAAGTATTATGCTAAGACCATGCGCAACGCCGTTCGTAAGCTGCGCGCTATGACTAACAAGGAAGAGGCTGTCGCTCTGTACCCGAAGGTTCAGAAGATGCTGGACAAGCTGGCTAAAACCAACATCATCCACAAGAACAAGGCTGCTAACCTGAAGTCAAGTCTCTGCATGCACATCAACAAGCTGGGATAAATTACACACCCAAGCATATAAATACGGTCGCTACTTCTGTAACGACCGTATTTTTGTATTTTTTTGCAGATAAACTTCGTTTATCTGACTTTTTCTTTGTAACTTTGCAGCCTATTAAGAAGAATACAAAAAATGTCAGAAGAACTCATACAAGAACAGGAGAACTACTCTGCGAGTAACATCCAGGTACTTGAAGGCCTTGAGGCCGTTCGTAAGCGTCCCGCCATGTATATTGGCGACATCAGTGAAAAGGGTTTACACCATCTGGTAAACGAGACCGTCGACAACTCTATTGACGAGGCAATGGCGGGCTATTGCACGCATATCGAGGTAACCATCAATGAAGACAACTCCATCACCGTTCTGGACAACGGCCGTGGCATCCCTGTCGACGAGCATGAGAAAATGCACAAGTCGGCTCTTGAGGTTGTCATGACGGTGCTCCATGCCGGCGGTAAGTTCGATAAAGGCTCCTACAAGGTGTCCGGTGGTCTGCACGGTGTGGGTGTAAGCTGTGTAAACGCCCTGTCAACGCATATGCTGTCGCAGGTATACCGCAACGGTCACATCTACCAGCAGGAGTATGAAAAGGGAAAGCCCCTGTACGACGTGAAGATTGTAGGCGATACCGACAAAACAGGTACGCGCCAGCAGTTCTGGCCCGATGGCAGCATCTTCACTACCACCGAATATAAATATGACATCATTGCCCGTCGTATGCGCGAGCTGGCCTACCTGAATGCTGGCATCACCATTACGCTGACCGACCTGCGCCCCAACGAGGAAGGCAACCTTCGCGAGCCGGAGGTGTTCCACGCCAAGGAGGGACTGAAAGAGTTTGTACGCTACGTGGACCGTCATCGTACACACCTTGTAGACGATGTCATCTATCTGAAGACCGAGAAACAGGGAGTGCCCATCGAGGTAGCCGTGATGTACAACACCGACTATAGCGAGAACATCCACTCCTATGTGAACAACATCAACACTATCGAGGGTGGTACCCACCTTGCTGGTTTCCGCGCAGCCCTCACACGTACCTTAAAGAAATATGCCGATAACGACCCGCAGATTTCCAAGCAGATCGAGAAGGCGAAGATTGAGATTGCCCCTGAGGACTTCCGCGAAGGTCTGACGGCCGTCATCTCCATCAAGGTGGCTGAGCCGCAGTTCGAGGGACAGACGAAGACGAAACTTGGCAACTCGGAAGTGGCAGGTGCCGTACAGCAGGCCGTAGGCGAGGCTCTGGCCAACTACTTGGAGGAGCATCCGAAAGAGGCCAAGATGATTTGCGACAAGGTGGTGCTGGCAGCTACCGCCCGAATCGCAGCCCGCAAGGCCCGCGAGAGTGTGCAGCGCAAAAGCCCCATGACAGGCGGCGGCCTTCCCGGCAAACTGGCTGACTGTTCCAAGAAAGACCCCAAGGAGTGTGAGATATTTCTCGTCGAGGGTGACTCGGCAGGTGGTTCGGCCAAGCAGGGACGTCACCGTGAATTCCAGGCCATCCTTCCGTTACGCGGTAAGATCCTGAATGTGGAAAAGGTACAGTGGCATCGTGTCTTCGAATCAGAGTCGGTAATGAACATTATCCAGAGCATCGGCGTCCGTTTCGGCGTTGATGGCGAGGGCGACCGTGAGGCAAATATCGACAAACTGCGTTACGACAAGATTATCATCATGACCGACGCCGATGTCGATGGCTCACACATCGACACGCTCATCATGACACTATTCTACCGTTTCATGCCTCAGGTTATCCAGGGAGGCCATCTCTATATAGCCACCCCCCCACTCTACAAGTGCAGTTACAAGAAAGTGACGGAATACTGCTATACAGAACAGCAGCGACAGGCCTTCATCGACAAGTATGTGGCTGGCGACGAGAACTCGTCCGGTTTCCACACCCAGCGATATAAAGGTCTTGGTGAGATGAACCCTGAGCAACTCTGGGAAACGACCATGAATCCCGAGAATCGTCTGCTGAAGCAGGTGACTATCGAAAATGCCGCCGAAGCCGATGAAATATTCTCTATGCTCATGGGCGACGATGTGGAACCTCGCCGCCAATTCATTGAGAAGAACGCCACCTACGCAAATATTGACGCATAATAAGAATTTGTCTGCAAAATTTTGTAGCTTCATTTTTATTTCGTACCTTTGCAGCCGCAAAATGGCGATTGGACGATGGTGTAATGGTAACACTACAGGTTTTGGTTCTGTCATTCCCGGTTCGAATCCGAGTCGTCCAACACAAAGAGCATCCTCAAAAGGATGCTTTTGTTTTTTTTAAGTGTTCAGATTTTGCCATACGTATTATAATTACTACCTTTGCAGGCAAACTTATACTTAATAAACTAAAAAGCTCAAACAATTATGGCAAACATGTTTTCATTAGAAGGAAAGAACGCCTGGATTACTGGCGCATCTTATGGTATCGGTTTCAACATCGCAAAGGCATTCGTTGCTGCTGGTGCTAAGACCATTATCTTCAACGACATCAACGAAGCTGCCCTGCAACGTGGTTTGGACAACTACAAGGAGGCTGGCATCAACAACGTGAAGGGTTACGTCTGCGACGTTACCAACGAGGATGCCGTCAAGATTCTCGTTGACAAAATCCACGAAGAGGTCGGACAAATTGATATTCTGGTAAATAATGCCGGTATTATCAAGCGCATACCCATGCACGAGATGAAGCGTTCTGAGTTCCAGCAGGTTATCGACATCGACCTTGTTGGCCCATTTATCTGCTCCAGCGCAGTTATCCCTGAGATGATGGAGCGTCGCGAGGGTAAGATTATCAACATCTGCTCCATGATGTCAGAACTTGGACGCGAAACCGTTTCTGCCTATGCCGCAGCCAAAGGTGGTTTGAAGATGCTTACACGCAACATCTGCTCTGAGTATGGTGAGTACAATATCCAGTGTAATGGTATCGGCCCGGGCTACATTGCTACTCCACAGACAGCTCCGCTTCGTGAGCGTCAGCCAGACGGCAGCCGTCATCCGTTCGATTCATTTATCTGCGCCAAGACACCTGCCGGCCGTTGGCTCGATCCTTCAGAGTTAGGTGGCCCAGCCGTCTTCCTCGCTTCACATGCTTCTGACGCTGTCAATGGCCACATTCTCTATGTTGATGGTGGAATCTTGGCCTATATCGGCAAACAGCCCAAATAACTCTTGGCGCTTAACTCACGCTTAAAATAATAAAAAAGAAATAAGGCGACTCCTAATGGAATCGCCTTATTCATTTTTTCTTACAAAAATTAGTTCAGAGCGTCAGCCAGTTCAGCGCCTGCCTTGAACTTAGCAACCTTCTTGGCAGCAATAGTAATCTTCTGCTTGGTAGCGGGGTTGATACCCTCACGAGCAGGACGCTCGCTAACAGCGAAAGTACCGAAACCAACAAGAGCAATCTTGTCACCAGCTACGAGAGCGTCCTTGATGGCTGCAACAGTGGCGTCAAGAGCCTTCTTTGCATCAACCTTTGAGAGACCAGCACCAGCTGCAATCTTCTCTACTAATTCTGTTTTGTTCATAATTGTTGTTAATTAAATGATTTATAAATGATAAAAAATGCTTTCTTTATTGAATTCCTCCGCAAATATAGGGGAAAGTATTCAGAAAAACAACAAAAAAACAGAAAAAATTACTTTTTTAATGAAAAATAGTTGCTTTGGAGCCGTTTTTGCGTTGAAAAAGAGATATTTTTCGTAATTTTGCCGCCAAAAAGCGAAATATAGCTTCCCAAAATAAGAAAGAACGCGTAAATCATAAATCGTATAATAGTTAGTCAGAAAGATGTTCCGCAACATACCTACCATCACCAAGAATCTGCTCATTGTCAATTTCTTGGCATTTGTCGCTACATGGGTTCTACAATACCGTGGAATTGACTTGGCAGCCATCGGTGGCCTGCACTTTTTCATGGCCAGCGATTTCCACCTGTACCAGTTTATTACCTATTTATTTTTGCACGCAAATTTCACGCACATATTGTTCAATATGTTTGCCCTTTGGATGTTTGGCGTAGTTGTGGAAAATGTATGGGGGCCAAAGAAATTCCTTTTTTATTACATTTCGTGCGGAATAGGGGCTGGTTTCATGCAGGAGATCGTGCAGTTCTTCGACTTCTATTTCCGCATCAGCGCCCAAGATCCCAATGTTGGTTTTGCCGACCTCTTCATCATTGGCCAACAGTTGAGCACTCAGCTGAACGGCTGGACGACCATTGGTGCCTCTGGAGCCGTTTATGCCATCCTGCTCGCCTTTGGAATGATTTTCCCCAACGAGCGCATCTTTATCTTTCCGCTTCCTATTCCCATCAAGGCCAAATGGTTTGTCTGTGGTTATGCTGCCATTGAACTTTTCTCTGCTATCAATTCCACGGGTGACGGTGTGGCTCACATGGCCCACCTCGGCGGTATGCTCTTCGGTTTCCTCATGATACGTTATTGGAACCGCCATCCAGATTCCAGTTTCAACCGCTCTGGCGGCCAGGAATTCTTCGACAACCTAAAACGAAACTTCGACAAGCGTAAAAACACGAATAGCCAAATGCATGCCGAACGCGGTGGCAGTAAGGAAGCCGACATGGAGTATAATGCCCGTAAGAAGCATAATCAGGATGAGATTGATGCCATACTCGATAAAATCCGCAAAAGTGGCTACGACAGTCTGACCAAAGAGGAGAAACAGAAACTCTTCGATGCGAGCCGTAACTCATGATTAAGCAATTAAAGCAATTCACCGTCAATCTGGTTGCCGGCGCAAATATCGCTACGGTTGCCTTAATGCTGCTATCTGGATTTTCCGACAGGTTCAACCCTGTTGACTATCCGTTGCTCTCGTGTCTGGGAATGGCATTTCCCATATTCCTTCTCTTCAACCTTGCATTCCTATTCTTCTGGCTCTTATTCAAATGGAAGAAGCTTTGGATTCCCGTTTTGGGCTACCTGCTCGCGTACGGGCCAATCAGTACCTATATGCCGCTGAATCCCAGGCAAGACGTTCCCGACAATTGCATCAAGATTATCTCCTACAATGTCTGCACCTATGGCGGCAACTACAAGTACGAAGACGCTTTTGAACGTATTCTCGACTACTTCACTAAGCAGCAGGCCGACATCGTCTGCCTACAAGAAGACGTAGATACCTGGCGTAGATATGCATTCACAAAATACGAGAAAATATATCCCTATAACGACACTACTATCATTTGCAGGACGGCACTTTCTACTAATGCCGTCGGCATACATACCCGTTTTCCCATTATCCGTAAGGAGCGAATTCCCTATTCTTCCGAAACCAATGGCTCCGTTGCCTATTACCTGAAAGCAGGAAACGACACGCTATTGATTGTCAATAACCACTTTGAGGGTACCCATCTGTCAGACAAAGACCGCACCCGCTACAAGGACATTCTTCGCGGCGAAATGGAGAGAGACACCGTACGTGCGGAGTCTAAGTATCTTATCGACAAACTGGGCAAATATGCCGCCATACGAGCCCGGGAAGTGGAAGCCGTCCAACAATATGTTGTAGCACATAACCAATACCCCGTCATCGTCTGCGGCGACTTCAACGACACCCCCATTTCCTATACCCATCATCTCATCGGGCAAGGGCTTACCGACTGCTACAAATCCTCAGGCAGAGGCATAGGTTTGTCATATAATCAGAAAGGATTTTGGTTCAGGATAGACCATCTTTTCTGCTCTTCCGACTTCACGCCATACAATTGTCAGATTGACTCGGAAATTGACTATAGTGACCATTATCCTCTCCTATGCTGGTTAAAAATGAGGGATAAACACTAATTTTAGAACGAAAAATGCCAATAAATTTTCCCATCCATAAAAAAATGTGTATATTTGCAGGCTCAAACGCGTACATTAATAAATAAACAACAATAATAACAAAAATGCAAAACAAAGGAATTGTAAAGTTTATTGCAGTGCTTCTGGTGCTCGTATGCTGCTTCTACCTCTCCTTCTCGTTTGTGACACGCCACTACGAAAGTAAGGCTGCCGCTATGGGCGAGGAGGCTGGTCAGGAGTATCTTGACAGCATCCAAAACGAGAAAGTCTACATGGGCATTTACTCGTTGAAGCAGTGCCGTGAGATGGAGATTGGCCTGGGTCTTGACCTGAAGGGCGGTATGAACGTTATTCTTGAGGTGTCGGTGCCTGACGTAGTCGATGTGCTGGCTGACCACAAGCAAGACGCTGCCTACAAGAAGTCGATGGAACAGGCCAAGAAGGAAGAGGAGACCAGTCAGGATGACTTTATCTCGCTCTTCATCAAGTATTGGAAGCAGAATTCTAACGGACGTCCCCTTGCCGCCATCTTTGCTACCCAGCAGATGAAGGGCAAGGTGAGCACCCAGTCTACCGACTCAGAAGTAGAGAGTGCCCTGCGTGCCGAGGTACAGTCTGCCGTTGATAACTCGTTCAACGTGGTTCGCAACCGTATTGACAAGTTCGGCGTTGTTCAGCCCAACATCCAGAAGCTGGAGGGTCAGAGCGGCCGCATCATGGTTGAAATGCCTGGTATTAAGGAACCCGAGCGCGTTCGTAAGCTTCTTCAGGGTAGTGCCAACTTGGAGTTCTGGGAGACCTACAACTCACAGGAGATTTATCCGTTGCTGGCTACTCTGAACCAGAAGTATGCTGCTATGGGCGGTGAGGCTCCTGCAAACAACGACTCTGTTGCTGCCGATACGACTGCCGTTGCCGAAGCTGTGGCTGACACCGCAAAGGCTACTGCCGCTGACCTGGCTGCCAAACTGGCCAAGAAAGACAGTGGCAGCAAGGCTGCTGATGCCAAGTCAAAGGCTGAGGCCCTGAAGCAGAATCCGCTGTTCGCCGTTTTCCAGCCCGTTCCCCAGGGTCTGGCCATCGTTGGTTATGCCAACGCCCGCGATACTGCTGATGTCAACAAGGTTATCTACTCCGACATTGCCGCTCAGGTGCTGCCTGCAGAATGTAAGCTCCGCTGGGGTGCCAAGCCCGAGGACTTCGGAGGCGAGAACACTCGTGGCGATATCTTCGCCCTCTATGCCCTGAAGATTACGACCGCCAATGGCCGTGCTCCGCTGGAAGGCGATGTGATTACCAATGGTAAGGATGACTTCGATCAGATGGGTCATCCCTGCGTATCTATGCAGATGAACTCTGACGGTGCTCGTCAGTGGAGCCAGATTACGAAGCAGAACATCGGCCGTGGTGTAGCCATCGTGCTCGACGACGCTGTCTATTCTGCTCCCCGCATCCTGAGCCAGATTGACGGTGGTAACTCGCAGATTACCGGTAACTTTACCATTGAAGATACCAAGGACCTTGCTAACACGCTGAACTCTGGTAAGATGCCGGCTCCTACCCGCATCGTACAGGAAGAGGTAGTTGGTCCTTCACTCGGTGCCCAGTCTATCCAGCAGGGTATCATTTCGTTCATCGTTGCCTTCGTGCTGCTGATGATCTACATGATTATGCTGTACGGCTTCGTTCCCGGTTTGATGGCTGACTGCGCTCTGCTGTTCAACCTGTTCTTCACCTTAGGTATCCTTACCTCGTTCCAGGCCGCTCTGACCATGCCTGGTATTGCCGGTATCGTGCTGACGCTCGGTACGGCTGTCGACGCCAACGTGCTGATCTATGAGCGTACCAAGGAAGAGCTGCGCAAGGGTCTGAAAGTGAAAGAGGCTCTGAACAAGGGTTATTCTAACGCTTTCTCCGCTATCTTCGACTCTAACGTTACTTCGTTGATTACCGGTTTCATCCTGCTGTTCTTCGGTACAGGTCCTGTGAAGGGCTTCGCTACCACTTGGATCATCGGTATCTTCTGCTCGTTCTTCACCGCCGTGTTCCTTACCCGTCTGGTTTATGAGCACATGCTGAAGAAGGACAAGTGGACCAACCTTACCTTCGAAACCGGTTACTCCAAGAACCTGATGAAGAACCCGAAGATCAACTTCATGGGTTCCTATAAGAAATCATTCATCATCTGGGGTGCTGCAGCCGTTATCTTCTGCATTTCGTTCGCAGTCCGCGGTCTGAGCCAGAGCATTGACTTCACCGGTGGTCGTAACTACGTGGTGGTGCTCGACAAGGAAACTCCCGTTGAGCAGGTTCGTCAGGCTCTCTCAGGTGCATTCGTCAACACTATCGGCGAGAAGGCCAACCAGGAAGCTAACACCAGCGTTATCGCCTTGGGTACCGATGGCAAGACCGTACGTATCTCTACCAACTGGGATATTGAGTCTAACAATCCTGAGGTGGACGACAAGGCCGAGACCATTCTCTATAGCGCCCTGAAGAAGGCCGGATTTGTTAATCAGGCAGACGTCAACTCATTCAAGAACCCCGATGTTCGTGAGGGTGGTTCTATCATCAGCTCCGCTAAGGTAGGTCCTTCGGTGGCTAAGGATATTACCTATGGTGCTATCATCAGCGTTATCATCGCTCTGATTGCCATCTTCCTCTATATCTTGATCCGTTTCCGCAACGTAGCCTTCTCAGTTGGTTCTACCGTTGCCCTGTTCTTCGACGCTCTCGTGGTTATCGGTTTCTACAGCGTGCTGTGGGGCTGGGTACCCATGTCGCTCGAGATCGACCAGACGTTCATCGGTGCTATTCTGACTGTGATCGGTTACTCTATTAATGATAAGGTGGTGGTATTCGACCGTGTACGTGAGAATATCCAGCTCTTCGGCAAGCGTGACCGTCAGACGCTGTTCAACGACTCGCTGAACCAGACGCTGGCACGTACCATCAACACCTCAGTGACGACCTTGATTGTGCTGCTCTGTATCTTCATCCTCGGTGGTGACTCTATCCGCAGCTTCTCGTTCGCCATGATTCTTGGTGTTATTTTCGGTACCCTGTCATCTCTCTTCATCGCTGCTCCTGTGGCTTACCTCACCATGGGTAAGACCATTCGCGAAGAAGAGGCTGTGGCAGAAGTCAAGTAAATGAGCTAACATCTCATACCTAAAAGGCCGGGCTCCAAACGGAACCCGGCCTTTTTAGTTGACCATATATGTCCTTGTTGCGTGCGACGTAGTTTACGCAGCCACGGATAGTATTTGTTATAGGATGCCCTGGATATCACGGAGGTGGTCAACAACAAACGTTGGAGACTGCGGACTATCGCTCACATTAACTCCCCAGCGGTTAAAAAGCAGGGCATCAATGCCAGCATTGAGCGCACCGAGAATATCTGTCTGGAGGTTGTCACCTATCATAAGAGTAGTTTGGCGGTCGGCTCCCGTCATACGGAGGGCATAGTCAAAGAACTGGGGAGAAGGTTTATTGGCTCCTGCATTCTCACTAAGAACAATCGTATCGAAATAAGAACGCAAATTACAGGCTGCGAGTTTCTTGTACTGCACTTCGTGAAAGCCGTTACTCGTCATGTGCATACGGTACCCCTTGCCACAAAGGTAATCCATCAACTCGCGGGCGCCCTCGATTATTCCGGGCTTTGTTGAGCAAAAGTCGAGGAACACGTCACTCATCTTGAGGCACAGTTGCTCGGTAACTTCCAGCCCTGTGCCAACGCTCAGCGGTCGACGGAAGCGCTCTACAATAAGGTAGTCACGGGTAATCTCGCCTCTGGAGTAGCGCGACCACAGGTCGATATTGGCAGTCCAATAAGCATCGTAAAAGATTTGCGAGTCAGGGAAATAACGCTCAAGGCGGAAGGCCTCATAAGTCTCGCGCAAGGCTATAACAGCATTGCCGTAGGTGTCGTACAGCGTATCGTCAAAATCGAGAAACAGATCCTTGTACTTCATGCATAACGAATTGTTAGCGCTCAATAAGCACAACGGCATAGGCAGAAATACCCTCCTCACGGCCGGTAAATCCCAGACGCTCGGTGGTAGTAGCCTTGATGCTGACGTTGTCAGTATCGGTACCGATAATAGCGGCAAGACACTGCTGCATAGCGGGAATATGGGGATTCATCTTAGGACGCTCGGCACAGATGGTTGCGTCAAGGTTGACAAACCGATAGCCCTTGGTTGCTATCAGTTCAATGGTCTTCTGCAGGATAATCTTGCTATCTATACCGTCGGTTTCTGCAGCCGTATCGGGGAAGTGGTAGCCAATATCACGCATATTGGCAGCCCCTAAGAGCGCATCGCAAATAGCATGAATCAGCACATCAGCATCGCTATGGCCCAAAAGCCCCAGCGTGTGTGCTATCTTGATGCCCCCCATCCAGAGGTCGCGGCCCTCTACCAACTGGTGGACGTCGTAACCAAAGCCTACTCTTATCATCGCTTCTTCGTTGTTTTGTTGTGACGTTATTACGATAATCGCTAACGCATTACTTGAAAAGATCCCTGATACCGTCCATGTCGAAGGCAAGGGTAAAACGCAAGGTCTGGTCAAGGGGATTGGAGCGGGCGGTAGAGATGACATAACCCACATCAAGCGAGAACACGTTCATGCGGAAGCCGCCACCAAGCGTAAAATACTTCAAGTTACCTTTGGATTCGGCCTGATGGTGATAGCCGGCGCGGAGTGAGAACTGGTCATGGTAAACATACTCGGCACCTACCGACCATTGAATCTCCTCCAACTCCTCCTTGAAACCGCCGGGGGCATCGCTAAAGCTTTGGAAGATACCCTTGATACTACCCACATCGCTATATTCACGGCGCACACGATCCTGATACTCTGAATTGCTTTCTCCTTCATTCTGGCGGGGCACGGTGGGCACCAGCAGCTTGTTGGCATCTGCGGTAATAGAGAATCGGTTAAACTCATCAACAGGCACCATCAGCGAGGCACCTATGCGGAGGTTGGCGGGAATAAACTGGCTTTCCTCATCGCCGTAGTAGCTGATTTTCGAACCGATATTACGGATATTCATACCAAGTCCAATCTGGCACTCGCGACTGCCCAGCATGAGATAGTTGTTATAATACATTGCCAAGTCGGCAGCGAAGGCCGAAGCTGGTTTCGAATCCTCTGAATAGTCGTAGCGCAGATCGCTATATATCCAACGAAGGGCAGCAGCAATCGAGAAGCTCTCCGAGAGCATCAGCGAATAGGCGGCATCGAGCGACATCTCATAGGGGCGTACGGTCATGTCGCTATTACCGTAATCAGTATACACCTCGCCAAGCGAGAAATAGCGCAGCGAGCCTGAAATGGCCGAATAGTCACCAATACGGTAGTAACCAGCCACATAGGCCAGGTCAATATCGTTAACCAGTTGTCGCAGCCACGGTGTATAGTTCAGCGCTACGCCCGCACGGCTAATGCAGAAGGGATACTTGGCGGGGTTCCAGTACTGTGAATTCACATCAGGGTCGGTAGCCACACCCACATCACCCATTCCTGCGCCTCGGGCATCAGGTGCAATTGTCTCTGATATCACGGCATGCTCCACGGGATTGAACGTCGTGAGTTTCTCGTCATCGTCGGCGAAAGTATGACCAACAGCCAAGAGCCAGCCGGCGATTGCTAAAATAATTTTTCTTTTCTTCATTGTAATGTCGTAATGACGGTATAACGTAATAACGTCATAACTCGGCTATTTATTGCTTATAATAATCAATTTCTTAGCTTTCGAAGCCTGTGAACTGCCATCGCTGCTGAGCTGTACGCGATAAAGATAGACACCCGTCTGCAGACGATGGCCACCGCTGGTAGCCAAATCCCAGCTCACAGTATAGCTCTGACTGCCAGGCACTCCTGTTTCCCGATGCTTCCACAGCTGCCTACCTGACATGTCGAAGACGTCAATCTCGACATCCACCTGTGAGGCCATGCGGTCGTGGGTAACCACAAACGTCGTATTGTCAATAGCAGGATTCTTCGTACAGTCGATGCTGAAGATGGAGGGTTCCAATCCCTTGACCACATTGAACTGGAGCTCGGCCACCGAAGAGTTGTTAAACACGTCCCATGCCCTGAACAACAGCTTATGGGGGCCATAGCTCAATTGCGGTATACTGAATCCGAGGTTCCCGCTACGGTAGTTTCCAAAGTCATACTGGAAATAGTCGTTCAGCACATAAGTACGTTCCATCTGGCCGTCCACTATCAGCTCCAGGTCGTGTCCCACTCCGCTACCCGAGACGTTGATGCCGTCCTTGTCTGACAACTCAGCATAGAAATAGGGCGTGGGGTTCACGTCACCGCCATTAACGAACGAGCTGGAGTTCAGGTAGCAATAGATGCTGGGGCCGATACCGTCGTCACCAGTAATTTCCTCACTCCCCATCGTGAAGTTCGTGCTGTAGCCGTGAGCCGTCTGCTGACGGTCGTTGCTGACAGCATAGGCAGTAATGAGTCCCGTTCCCTCGGCATAGCTGATGTCCTTAGGCAGCGTAAAAGTCAAGGCAAACTGTCCGTTGCGTACGCTGTCGCTTCCGTTGTAAAGCGTATTCAGACGGTCCTTAAACTCAAAAGGAGTATCAGCCTCCGACTGATTGTTCAGCTTACAGGTAATGGTGGTCTCTATGTCGCGAACCGTTAAAGTCACCACCCCGTTGAAGCGGCTGCCGTCGACGACGTGTCCTTTCACCCTGACGGTTTTTCCCACCAGCATGCGGGCCTCCGCCTTGTCGGCAGCCACGCCTCCAATGCTGTCGATGACAATCTGCTTTGTAGGCATAGCCAACGTCAGGGCCGGATCGCCCAACAGCGTGTATTGCAGCTTGTTAGCTGTACGGTCTACGCCAATATCGTTGCCGCTCGACGTCATCAGCAGGTTCTTTGCCAGGCGGGCTGCCTCACCGATGGTGTAGCGTTGCCCATTATTGTCGCTGGCCAGTACGTAGCGGGTAAAGGCGAGATTCATATAACGGTTATAGGAGGCATAGACGGTACGCGTGGTGCCATAGAAAGCTATCGCGCCGCCCTTGCTGTTGAAGATGGCGGTTTCACCGATATTCTCCTCCTGACCGTCGAATGGCATGATGTCGCAGGAGGCAGTAAGCCACAACGGAAGGCGCTGGGCATTGGAAAGCTTGAAGTCGGCCAGCCCTACTACTTGTTCATGCGAGAGGATGTAGGGAGCGCCGTGCCCGCTATAATTCATGATAAGAGCCCCCCGTTGCATCTGCTGTCGAATCAGTTGGGTGACATCGGGATAGCTGAAGCCCGTTGACGACGACTGACGGACATAGGCATCCCAGTATATCTTCTTGATGTTCAGCGCCGGATGCTCCTTAGCCAGTTGCTTAGCCACCGCCTCGGCATCGCTCATGTGGCGGTTTGAGTCGCCGTCGTCGCCCATCACGCAAACGGTATTCTGCCACACGTCGGCATAGCTGTTGGTGGCATAGCCAATGGTCTTGTCCACCAGCACCTGCGCCTCAGCATCAGAACGTGCGGGGAAACGTCCCACGGCGATGTCGCCCTTGTCGGAATAGAGCATGCTGGCGCCCTCCCCATCGTCCAGCAGGCAGAAATAGTCGTCGCTCACATAGCAGTCGGTTTCGCTGAACGAGTTTTCGCTCTCGTAGCACAGCAGAAAATCGTCAATAGAGCAGTCTTTCCATACAGAGGTAAGCATGCGGTTATCCCACGCTCCGTCGCCAAAGAGCAACAGGTAGCGGGGCATATCAGCCTCCGTCTCGGCTCGGTCGTAGAGCATCTTCATGTATCGGCGATAGGCATTGGCATCGGGCGTACCGCTCGAGAACTCATTAAAGAGCTCGTCGGCAGGCACGATGCGCACCCGGAGGGAGTCGTGCTGCTCGTGGAAAGCCTTCAGGCGCTCAGCCTGTGCCAGCAGTTTCTGGGAGGTGGGGATGACGATGACCATATCAACAGCCTCGTCGGCATGATGGTCCTGATTGGTAATGCCATAGACATAAGCTGGCACAGGAATAGAGCCTGCCGCCAAGTCGGGCCACGGCTGCGGAGTGTCGTACCGCAGCGATAGGTAGTCGAGCCGCACGTTACCTCCCGACACCTGTCGGATGGTCACCTCATTGTTCTCGGCCAGCGCCTCGCTGATGGCGTAGGTGCTGGTGGTAGTCATGGCCTTGCTATATCGGTCGGGGCTGTCAGCATTGGTGACGGTTCCCACTACGGTTCCGTTTACTGTCACCTCAGCCACGAAAGGCGCATCGCAGGAGAGGACTACCGTAAGCTCGCCCTTGGCCGAGGCAGGTGCCGCCAACTGGTAGGAATGCGAGACACCCGCGCCAAAGAGTCGGCTGTCGTAGAGGTTCCTACCCCCGTGATACCATGCATAGTCGTCCACCTCATAAAGCGTGTGGTAGTCTACTGGCAGGGGATAATGTTCAGCCTTGAACTCCTGCTCAGCAACGGTAAGCGGCTCATCAGCGTTCTCCGTCAGGAAATAATAGCCGTGAGTACTATAGGGGTTACGCGTTCGGGCAGTAGCAGTTGCACTACTCCACCCGACAGGCCCTTCGGCATAGAACAGTCGACGCGAGCCAACGGTGCAGGTAGGCACCTCCTGGAGGTCGTCCGTCTGCTCCAGGTAGTCGCCCGTGAGCTTTTCCGGCTGCATAGCACCCCCATAGCCATATACCTTCACCTTATTAATATTAGAGAAGCCCGCCTTGCTGATCAGGTCGCTGGTCAGCTCATACACGCCTGAAGTCGGAACGCTGATCTTCACCCAACGGCCAGAGGCCAGAACGGAATGGGAGGCATAACGGTCCTTGGATGTAGAAGCTGCGAGGAAGGGCGTGCGAGACAAGTTGGCGGCAGACGGTAGCGGTGTAGCCTGTACCTTAAGCATAAAGCTTACCAGCTTCTGGTACCTGCCCTCCCTGAACACCAGCGGCACGAAAGCCACATAGAGTGTGCCTTTCTTGCGCGCAATGCCTATATACTGCTCTATGTCAGGCAGTTCCGGCAGCGGTTTGTCCGTGAGTTGGCGCAACCGCTGGACGTCAGCCGGGGACATATCGATGAACTCCGGATAGACGATAGAGACGGTATAGATGGAATCGGAATAGTCGGCCCCCAGCGCCTTCGTATAGGTAAACAGGGGCAAAACAGAGTCTATTTTGACCTCCTGTGCAGAAAGGTTGAAGAAGTCGACCAAGTCGTTCTGCTTGTCGAGAGACTCCTGCGCCCGCGCCGTGAGGCACGCCAGCAAGAGGAGGATGCAAAGTAGTGGCCTAAAGATGCCTTTCATACTATACATAACGCAGACACGTACCTATTTATTGTCTTGCGCCCCGTTATATTGGAAAAACGCGGTTATGGAAATTAATAAAAGTAATTTACATTCGGCAGCACCCCTAGATGAGCCTGAAAATGCGCTCCGGGCAAACAAAAAGTTTACCCCGGGCAAAGCAGCAGTTTACCCGGACTAAACTCCCAGTTTACCCGGACTAAAATTTTCGCCCCCTTTTCAGGGACTTTTCGAGTAGTTTTGGCGAACTTTCGATGGGGCGAAATACCTTTACAATTTTACTTTGTTCAAGCATTCGTGGGACACACAGGACAAGTTACTTCACCTGCATTTGATTTCCAGCACTTTCTTCCCTTCCAGCCAGCCTTCCAGATGGTCGCCTATGCTTACTGGCCCTACCCCTTCTGGGGTGCCCGTATAAAGCAAATCACCTGTCTTCAGCGTAAAGAACCGGGAGATATAGGCAATAATGGCATCTACCCCATGTATCATCTCGGCCGTTGAGCCCTCTTGTACGGTCTCACCGTTCTTATCAAGACGAAACTTCAAGCGCTGGATGCCAGAGAGTTCCCCGTCAGCAGCTATCCCCGTTGCAAACAGGTTCTCTTTTGGAACCCATTCTCCAATAGCTGCAGCACCGTCAAATCCCTTACAGATAGTCCAGGGCTGGCCTGCTGCACTCGCTTTCTTCTGGAGGTCACGAGCCGTAAAATCGATACCCACGGTGACTGCATCATAGTAACGGTGAGCAAAACGCTCAGGGATATTCTTGCCCAGACGGCAAATGCGAACCACCACTTCTGCCTCGTAGTCGATGCGTCCCATATCATCAGGAACAAAGAATGGCTTGCCTGGCTTCAGTAACGCTGAATCGGCTTTCGTAAAGATGACAGGCTCCGCAACGGTATGTCCGTCAGTAGCCGCCCCTCCATCGGGCTGCTTCAAAAAATTATGCAGCTCACGGGTGTGAGCTGCATAATTCATTCCTATTGCAAAGATCTTCATTACTCAGCAACGAGTGTGAAGCGCTTGAAAGCAACAATCTTCAATTCCTTGTCCTGCTGGGCGAGCCACTGAGCAACAGTAGCCTTGTCGCCGTCACCGAACTGGAACTCCTGGTCTACGAGGCAGTTCTCCTTCAGGAACTTCTGCACGCGTCCCTTGGCGATGTTCTCAATCATAGGCATCTTCAGCTGAGCCTCACCCTCGGCCTTTGAAGCCTCGATGAGCTTACGAGCCTCGTCAGCCTGCTCCTGTGTGAGCCAGCCCTTGGCCATATTGCTCTCGATGTGATCCTCAGAGTCAACGAGGTTGGGGTTGATACCAGCCTTCTTGAGCTTCATCTCCACGAACTTCTCTACCTGCTCGAGCTTAGTCTTCTCAACTGCAGTCTTGTACTCCTCATCGAGAATCTTCTGGTCAACGCTCTGAGCGTCGAGGGCAACGGGCTTCATGGCAGCTACCTGCATAGCCAGCTTGTGACCAGCCTCAGAAGCGGTCTTGTTGGTCTGAACCATCGTGCAGAGAGTGTGCTTGCCCATGTGGTCGTAAACCTCAATGTTCTCACCCTCGAGTACGAGGTAGCCGTCGAGCTCCATCTTCTCACCGGTAATACCAGAACGCTGTGTAACAGCCTCCTGAGCAGTCTGACCATTGATATCGAGTGCCTTTACTGCCTCAATATCAGCAGCCTTGGCGGCGATGGCAGCATCGAGGATGCTCTGGGTCAGGGCAATGAAGTCAGCACCGTTGGCCACGAAGTCGGTTTCGCACTTCAGGGCGATCATAGCAGCGAAGCCATCAACGCTCTTTACAAGTACACAACCATTTGAAGTCTCACGGTCGCTACGCTTGGCAGCGATGGCCAGTCCACGCTCGCGGAGCAGTTCCTTAGCCTTGTCGAAGTCGCCTTCAGCCTCGGTCAGAGCTTTCTTAACATCAGCAAGACCAGCGCCAGTCATTGCGCGAAGCTTCTTAATATCGTCAATTGAAATTGCCATTGTTTTTTTGTTTTTTCGTTATTACGTTATTTCGTTATCACGCGATTAAGCCATTACTCTGCAGCAGGAGCTTCTTCCTCTGCAACGGGAGCAGCCTCCTCAGCAGGAGCCTCGGCAGCCTCTTCCTTGCGAGCCTTGCGGGCAGGACGCTTTGCAGTCTTCTCCTCAGCCTCAGCTTCTTCCTGAGCGTCAGCAGCCTTCTCGTCAGCCTTCTCAACCTTGCGCTCCTCAACACCCTCGGCGATAGCGGTGCAGCAGGCATTCAGGATTGCCTCAACGCTGTCCTTGGCATCATCGTTAGCGGGGATTACGAAGTCGATGTTCTTGGGCTCGCTATTGGTATCAACGATACCGAACACGGGAATACCCAGACGATTAGCTTCCTTCACAGCAATCTGCTCCTTCAGCACGTCTACAACGAACAATGCGCTGGGCAGACGGGTCAGGTCAGAAATAGAACCGAGGTTCTTCTCGAGCTTGGCACGCTGACGGGTAATCTGCAACAACTCACGCTTAGAGAGGTTGTTGAAAGTACCGTCGGCCATCAGCTTGTCAATATTGGCCATTTTCTTCACAGCCTTACGGATGGTGGGGAAGTTGGTGAGCATACCGCCCGGCCAACGCTCAATAACGTAAGGCATGTTGACGCTGGCAGCCTTCTCGGCAATCACGTCCTTAGTCTGTTTTTTAGTACCTACGAAGAGAATCTTCTTGCCACTCTTGGCAATCTGCTTCAGGGCATCGGCAGCCTCGTCAATCTTGGCAACCGTCTTATGCAGGTCGATGATGTGGATACCGTTACGCTCGGTGTAGATGTAAGGAGCCATTGCGGGGTTCCACTTACGCTTCAGGTGACCGAAGTGGCAGCCAGCCTGCAGCAACTGATCAAAATTTGTTCTTGACATTTTGCTAAATACTTTTTAATTGTTTACTTTCTGTTTTAATTCTTTTAGTCGCTACGCTTGGTAAAAGCGCTAAAGCGATTACTTCTTAGAATCAGCTGACAGGTAATTATGAGCCCTATTAGTCTTATAAGTCCTGTCAGTTTAGATACTAAACGTAGTCCAGTCTGATTAACGCTTACTGAACTGGAAGCGACGACGAGCCTTGGGCTGACCGGGCTTCTTACGCTCAACCTCACGGCTGTCACGTGTCAGGAAACCTGCGTCCTTCAGCTTCTTCTTGTCCTCTTCATTCACCTTAACGAGGGCACGGGCAATAGCCATGCGGAGAGCCTGGCTCTGACCAGTGAAACCACCACCGTCGAGGTTCACTTTGATATCATACTTCTCAGCCACCTCGAGCAGGTTCAGCGGCTGCTTTACCACATACTGCAGAATGGCAGAGGGGAAATAAACTTCAAGATCCTTCTTGTTGATCGTAATCTTACCAGTACCTTCCTGGAGATACACGCGAGCTACTGAGCTCTTGCGACGACCTATAGCGTTGATTACTTCCATAATTTACTTTTTACTTTTAACTTTCAACTTTACTTGTACTGGTTAATATCAATAGCCTTGGGCTTCTGAGCCTCATGGGGATGCTCGGTACCCTCATAGATATAAAGGTTGTTCATCAGAGAACGACCGAGGGGACCTTTGGGCAGCATGCCCTTCACGGCGTGACGCAGAATCTTGTCGATACCGTCCTTGCGCTGACGCAGCTGAGCAGGCGTGTTGAAGCGCTGACCACCGGGATAGCCCGTATAGCGGGTATAAACCTTATCGGTCTCCTTCTTACCAGTGAATACAACCTTATCAGCATTGATAAGGATAACATTGTCACCGCAATCAACGTGCGGAGTGAAAGTTGGCTTGTACTTTCCGCGGATCAGCTTAGCTACTTTCGAGCAGAGACGACCAACGACCTGGTCTGTGGCATCAATAACCACCCACTCCTTCTTAGCTGTTTCCTTGTTCACGGAAATAGTCTTGTAACTTAAAGTGTTCATTTCTTTTTTTTGGTTTACTAAAAAACAGTTATACATTATTTATTACGCACACATATAGCCCACATCCGGGGTTAGTCACCCGGCTGCAAGTCTAACGGTGCTGAACCGCGATTCACGAACCGCTGCGCCCGGCCAAAGACGCCGCTATTCACACGCTGATTCACGGGGATTCTAAGCCTCTCCCCAATAATCGGACTGCAAAGGTACTGCTTTTTCTTCTTACAGAAGGCATTAGTCCCCGCCACGGGTGGAAGATTTATAATTATTTAACTATTTTACCCTTCCCTATCCGTCAATAACATGCAAACTCACACGATAGGCAAGGATATCCCGTTCATCTTCTGATAGACATCGAGGGCATAAACATCTGTCATACCCGATATGTAGTCGATAACCGCCATCAGGCGAGTCTCCAATTGCGGACTGTTGATAGCATACTGCGAAGACACACGACCAATCAACTGCTGGGAATAAAAACGTTCAGGATACATAATGGCCTCGGTCATCTGGTGCATTAGTGTCTCCATAATCTTATAACCGGACAGTTCTACGTCGAGCACAATCTTGCTGCGGTATATACGGTCCTTCGATACCAACGCACATTTGCTATAGGCCTCATGCTGCAAAGGGGATACATGATCAATCAGACTACCAACAAAAGTACCTTCAAGGATAGCCTCTTCATTATCAACAAAAGCCTTCACGCATTCGTTCTCCAGCTTACCAATTACGCAGGCACGCAAATAAACTACCTTTTCATTCTCGTCAGTCACTCCCTCGTCAATAATACGCTGAAGGATGTGATTTTTGGCGGTTTCATCGAAGAAATTGAGCAGTAAGTCAGCCACTTCTTCATAACTAAGGAGTTTCAGTTTGTGGGCATCTTCGATATCCATTATCTCATAGCAGATATCGTCGGCTGCTTCCACCAGATAAACCAGTGGATGGCGCACATAGCGCAGAGGATCACCTGGCTTAGATATGCAAAAAATGCCCAATTCATCGGCAATTTTCTGATAGATTGCCTTCTCCGAGCAGAAGAACCCGAACTTCCCCTTTTTCGAGGCAGCCGATGAGGAAAAGGGGTACTTCACAATGCTGGCTAATGTGGAATAGGTCATCACAAAACCACCCTGACGACGACCCTCAAACTGGTGAGCCAGCAATCGGAAAGCATTGGCATTACCCTCAAAATGTGTAATGTCATCCCAAAACTCATGACATACAAGCCGTTGGAGTTCGAGACCAGGCCCCTCGGTAAAGAAGGTCTGGATGGCTTTCTCTCCAGAGTGACCAAAAGGAGGGTTTCCCATATCGTGAGCCAAACAGGCCGTGGCCACAATTTGGCCGATTTCATCGAACAAAGTATCCTTCAGCTCAAGGTGCTTCTGCGTCAACAACCTGGCGACATCATTACCCAACGACATGCCCACGCTGGCCACCTCTAAGGAGTGAGTCAGACGATTATGTACAAAGACACTCCCAGGCAGCGGGAATACCTGCGTCTTGTTTTGAAGACGACGGAAGGGAGCTGAGAAAATCAGACGGTCATAGTCGCGCTTAAACTCCGTTCGGTCATCATGTCGTTCCATGTGGCGGTGCTCCTGCCCCAGCCGTTTGTTGGATATCAGTTGTTGCCAGTTCATCATTTCAGCGACAAAGGTACAAAAAGTTAAGAACAAAACAAAGAAACTCGTTCCTTTTTTTTGTTGGAAAGGAGGAGTTTAATGCAGGCGCGTAGCCTTCGCAATTCCACAAGACCTTCAAAAGTAATGAAAAATCCGCTATTTACAACTTTTTATAGATAAAAATATGGCAATTTGAAGATAAATAGCTAACTTTGCACACTAAAATGAATAATGTATGAAAGTTAAAGTAGTGAACAAGGGGCACCAGCCTCTGCCACAATACGCCACACCTCAGAGTGCTGGCATGGATTTACGGGCCAATCTGGACGAGCCCGTCACCCTGAATCCTCTTGAGCGTCGACTGATTCCTACCGGGCTGCACATCGCTTTGCCTGCCGGTTACGAGGCTCAGGTGAGACCCCGTAGCGGACTGGCTCTAAAGAAGGGGATCACGGTGCTGAATTCTCCTGGAACGATTGACGCTGATTATCGCGGTGAAATCGGTGTTTTGCTGATCAACTTGTCTCAGGAGCCGTTCGTTGTCAACGATGGCGAGCGCATAGCCCAGATGGTCATTGCCCGTCATGAACAAGGTGATTTCTTGGAGGTCGAAGTGCTTGACGAGACGGAACGGGGTGAGGGTGGCTACGGTCATACTGGAGTAAAGTAGGACACTGAATGCAAGATACAGAACGAGGACGTTGAACATTCATATATGAACGTAAGATAGAACGACTATTGACAGGGATGAAAAAGTGGCTATTGATGTTGATGATGTTAATGGGTGCCGTTGAAGGGTACGCAAAGGACACCGATTGCCCAACTGACAACGTTCAATGCTTTACCTACGACTCTTTCTTCCTTGAAGCCATGATGCAGCGACAAAAGGGGAACAACGATGCCACCTTCGAGTTGTTGCAGCATTGCATCAAGCTGAATCCCAAAGCCGCAGAAGCCTACTATTACCTCGCCCAATACTACCTGCTACTGAAGAACGACAGCCTGGCCCAGCAATGCTACATGAAGGCAGCTGAACTGGAGCCTGAGAACGCCACTTTCCTAGAGACACTGGCACAGTCATATATCAGCCGCGAGGAATACGGGAAAGCCATCGACCTCATAGAACAGCTTTACAATCAGGACAAAAGCCGTGAAGACCTACTTGAGATGCTTGTCGGACTGTACCAGCAAACAGAAAACTACACCAAGACCATTGAGACGTTAAATCGCTTGGAAGCCGCTGAAGGCAAGAGCGAACGGTTGTCGTATGCCAAAAGTGAGATCTACACCAAGCAGGGCAACAAGAAGGCGGCTATCAGCGAAATGAAGTCTCTGGCTGACAAATACCCCAACGACCTAAACTACAAAGGGATGTATGCCGATATGCTGTTGCGCAACGACGAGGAACAGCAGGCACAGAAACTGTATCAGGAAATTCTGGCAGAGGAACCTGACAACACCCGCGCCCAAGTATCATTGCGCAGCTACTATCAAGTGCAGGGGAATGTCGAGAAGGTTGATTCCATTACAGAACGGATTCTGCTGAACCGCAATACCACCACCGATCAGCGCATTTATCTGATCAGGCAGATGATTGCCGACAGCGAGCAAACCGACGGTGACAGTACTCAGATATTGCTGCTCTTCCACAAAATGCTGAACCTTCCGTCGCAGAATGAAGACATTGCCGCCCTTTGCGCTGCCTACATGGATTTGAAGAATATGCCGCGTGACAGCATCAGGGGGATGCTGCAAACGGTTCTGCAAATAGCCCCCGACAACGCTGCTGCCCGACTCCAGCTGGTAGGCTATGCATGGGATGAAAAGAACTTCAGCGAAGTCATCACACTCTGCAAAGATGCCCGACAGTATAATCCGGAAGAGATGGCCTTCTACTACTATCAGGGAATGGCCTACTACCAACAGGAGGACAAAGACAATGCGCTGGAGGCATTCCAGAACGGCATCGGCGTCATCAACCAGGACAGCAACCCCGCCATCGTCAGCGATTTCTACGCCGTTATGGGCGACCTGCTCCATCAGAAGGGGCTTGCCCGTCAGGCTTTCGAGGCCTACGATTCCTGCCTGCAATGGAAGGACGACAACATTATGTGCCTGAACAACTACGCCTACTACCTTAGTGAATTGGACGAGCAGCTGGACAAGGCAGAGAACATGAGCTACAAAACCATAAAGGCAGAGCCCAAGAACGCCACCTATTTAGACACCTACGCCTGGATCCTTTTCATGAAAGGCCGCTATGCCGAGGCGAAGATTTATATCGAACAGGCACTTCAGAATGACTCCGACAGCAATGCAGTCATTATCGAGCATGCCGGCGACATCTACATCCAGAACAAAGAGCCAGAACGAGCCGTCGAGCTATGGCAGCAGGCTCTGTTGAAAGCTCCAGACGATAAGATTCTCATCAGAAAAATCAAACAAAGAAAATATTTACGCAAATGAAAACATCCAATTTCCTGAAAGTTGCCATTATGGCATTACCTTTGGTTCTCGCTTCATGTAGTTCCAAGAAGAAGGTCGTTGAGGAAACCAAGCCTGTAGTCGTTAATTCAGAGCAGGGGAAATTCCTTGATAAAGTAAAGAGCAATGCTCAGACCACCAAGTTCATTACCTCAAAGATAAAGTTCTCCGTTGAGGTAGGTGCCCAGGACATCACGCTTACAGGTAACCTGAAGATGAAGCGCGACGATGTCATCCGTCTGCAGCTCATGGCATTCGGTTTCGTAGAGGCAGCACGTCTGGAGTTCACCAAAGACTACGTGCTGGTGATGGACCGCATCAACAAGCAGTATCTGAAAGCTCCCTACATGCAGATTGACTTCCTGCGCAACAGCGGTCTGAACTTCTACACCCTCCAGGCCCTGTTCTGGAATGAGCTGTTCCAGCCCAACCGTGCCGCGCTGACTGCTGAGGATATCCAGAGATTTAACACCAATTCTGACGAAAGTGAAGATGTGATTATCAGCTTCGAGGACGGAAAGATAGACTACAGCTGGCTGGCTAACCAGAACAACGGTATGATCAAGATGGCCAACATCCTGTATAAAGACCGTTTCAACGGCAACACCCAGCTCAACTGGGACTATGCACACTTTACCACTCTGGAAAACAGCAACAAGCAATTCCCCGACGAGATGAACGTCATGCTCACCACCAAGGATAAAGAAATCAAGCTGGGCATGAAGCTGAACTATGTCAAGCATGAAAGTGAGTGGGAGACGCGCACGGAAGTTTCCAACAAATACCGCGAAGTAACCATCGACGAAATCCTCAAGCGCTTCATGGCGTTGTAACCCTCGTTGCTGAATTTGCAGACAATGAGGCTGTTCCGTTATTTACTGTTAGCTGTTTGCCTGTGGCTATCAACAGCTGCATCTGTTCCTGCGCAGACGAAAAAGACTGTGCAGAAAAAGGCGCGTACTACTCAGACCACCCAAAAGAAGGCAAGCACGCAAAAGAAGAACGTCAAGAAGGGGACGACGGCCACAACCAAGAAGAGTTCAACAGCTAAGGCCAAGACCCCACAGCCAACCGTCAAGGGACTGCAGAACCAGCGACAGCAACTACAGAAGCAGATTAAAGAGCAGGAAAAGAAGCTGCAGGCCAACCGCCGCAACGTTAAGCAACGGCTGGAGAACCTGCAGATCATCAATACGGAAATAGCCGACAAACGACGCACTATCGACACTATCCGCCACGACCTCAATATACTCGACGGGAATATCGCCACACTGGACATCCAGCTGAAGAACCTGGAGAAGAAGCTTAACGAACGCAAGCAGAACTACATGAAATCCTTGCGCTACATGCATCGGAACCGTTCGCTGCAGAATCAACTCATGTTCATCTTCAGTGCCGATAATTTCACCCAGATGTACCGTCGCATGAGGTTTACCAAGGAGTATGCCCAATACCAAAGGGCACAGGGAGAAGCCGTTATCATCATGCAGGATCAGATGAAGGAAGCGCAAGAGGAGATGAACTCTTCCAAACGCCAGAAAAACGACCTGCTATACAGAGGCGAACAAGAGCGCAAGAACCTGGAAGGCAAGCAGGCTGAGCAGCAGCAAGTTGTCAATACACTCCAGAAAGAACAGAAAACGATTGAAAGCCTCATCTCGGAGCAAAAGAAGAAGGATGCTGCCCTCAATGCGCAGATTGAGAAGCTAATTGCTGAGGAAGTAGCACGCGCAAAAGCACGCGCTGAAGCTGAAGCCCGTGCCGAAGCCAAGCGTAAGGCAGAAGAGGCAAGGCGCAAGGCTGCTGAAGCCGCTGCCAAGAAGCGTGCTGAGGAACTAGCCCGCAAGAAAGCCGCCGCCGAGGCCGCTGCCCGGGAGAATGCCCGCCGCATTGCCGAGGCCAAAGCCCGCGAGGAGCGTGCAAAACAGGAGGCACTGGCTGCCGCCAAAAAGAGCGCCGAAGAGAAGGCGGCTGCCGAACGGGCGGCTCGTCAGGCAGAGGAGGCTCGCCGGGCTGCTGAGCGGCAGGCTGCAGAAGAGGCCAAGGCACACGAGCGCGAGATGGCAGAAGCCAAGCGTAGGGAGAAAGAGGAGCGTGAGGCGCTGGCTGCGAGAAATAAGGCAGAAAGAGCAGAATTAGTTGTTTCTACAGAGGATCGACGCCTCAGCGGCAACTTTGAGAGCAATCGCGGACGTCTTCCTATGCCCATCACGGGCGGCTACCGCATTGTCAGCGGTTTCGGCCAGCATGACGTTGAGGGCCTGAAAGGAGTGAGAATGGACAACAAAGGCATTAACATCAAGGGACAATCCGGTGCCCAGGCTCGCTGCATCTTCGACGGTGAAGTCTGTGCCGTCTTCAATATTGGTGGCGTGATGGGCGTGATGGTACGTCACGGAAGCTATATCTCCGTCTATACCAATCTGGCATCCGTCAGCGTGCGTCGCGGTCAGAAAGTCAGCACGCGTCAGGCATTGGGAACCGTTGGTTCAGAAGGCATACTGCAGTTCCAGCTGCGTAAGGGGACAACACCGCAGAACCCCTCCAACTGGCTAAGTCGGTAAAACTATTTCCGATATGGGGTCTATAGGGCTCATTAGGCATGCCCTATAGGCTCAACCCAGACAGCAAAGCTACATAAGTCGTTATGGCATCGCGGATTTCCGAGATGCGAATAAACTCATCGGCAGAATGACTGCGGCTCGACTCTCCCGGCCCGAGCTTCAGCGAGGGGAAGGGCATCAGCGCCTGGTCGCTCAAGGTAGGCGATCCAAAGGGAGTCTTTCCCATCTGCAGGCATCGCTGCACGAGTGGATGCTCATGTGAAATGCTGGAGGAATGAAGGCGGAAGGAGCGTGCCTTGAGTCCACATTTCTTCATGTGCTTCTTCAGGAACTCGTAAACATATTCATTCTGGTAGAACTCGTTGGTGCGCACGTCGATGATGAAGTGTAGCAGATCGGGGACGACGTTATGCTGCGTACCGCTCTCCACTACCGTTACCGTCATCTTCGTAGGTCCCAGCAGCGGACTATTCTTCCTGAACTTATAGTCACGAAGCCACACCAAGTCGTCGAGTGCCTCATAGATCGCATTGACGCCCTCATTACGGGCAGCATGACCGCTGACGCCATGAGCATAGCCGTCGATGACCATCAAGCCCTTCTCTGCCGTTGCCGGTTGCATGGCCGTGGGCTCGCCAACAATAGCCACGTCAATGGGTGGCAACTTGGGCAACACGGCACTAAAGCCGCCTTTACCCGACACCTCCTCTTCTGCAGAGCAAACCCATAATATATTATAGGTACGCGGGCGGGCGAGCATGATACGATATGCCTGCAGTGTGGCCACCAAGCCCCCACCGCAGTCGTTGGAGCCAAGCCCATAAAGCTGATCGCCTTCAAGCGTAGGCTCAAAGGGATTGCGCGTCCAGCTGGCCACAGGCTTCACGGTATCGATATGGGCGTTAAGCATCACGGTAGGCCGCTGGTTATCCCAGTCAGGACAGCCCACCCATAGGTTGTTGCCTTCCCGACCGTAACCTAACCCCCACTTGCTGAGAAACTCTCCCATCACGTCGGCTGCTTTTCTTTCCTCACGGCTCATCGATGGTGTTGCTATAAGCCGCTTCAGTAGCTCTACTGCATCGTTCACATATTGTTCCATGCCTGCAAAGATACAACTAAGTAAGCAAATAAGCAAGATTAAAGCGACTTTTTTGCTTTTTTCCAGTTTTTTGCTTACCTTTGCACCAAATTTTAGTATAGCTATGCAGAATTTAAGCCATCTGTCGGTACTCATTCATGAGCAGGCCAAGACCTACGGCGACCGTGAAGTGCTTATCTACAAGGACTTCGGCGGTTCAGAGTGGAAATCTTATTCGTGGAATCAGTTTTCGGAAACAGTCAAGCTGGTGTCTAACGCGCTGCTGAACCTCGGCGTGAAGGTTCAGGAGAATATTGGCGTGTTCTCTCAGAACTCGGCACAGTACCTGTTTTGCGACTTCGGAGCTTGGGGCATCCGTGCGGTAACCATCCCGTTCTATGCCACCTCGTCGGAGCAGCAGATACAGTTCATGACTACTGATGCGAAGATACGCTTTCTCTTTGTAGGCGAGCAGGAGCAGTACGACAAGGCTCATCGCGTGCAGGCCATGTGCCACACGCTGGAACGCATCATCGTGTTCGACCGAGGCGTGAAGCTGAGTGAGGAGGACAAGATGGCCATGTACTTCGACGACTTCCTGAAGCTGGGCGAGGGCCTGCCGCGTCAGTCGGAGGTTGAAATCCTGCAGCAGCAGGCACAGGAGGACGACATTGCCAACATTCTCTACACCAGCGGCACCACGGGCGATTCAAAGGGTGTTATCCTGACCTGCGGACAGTATCACGCAGCAATGGTGGCCAACGGCAAATGTGTGCCCGTAAACGAGAACGACCGCATATTGAACTTCCTGCCCTTCACCCATATCTTTGAGAAAGGCTGGAAGATACTCTGTCTGACGGCAGGTGCTCGCCTGATAGTAAACACCTATCCACAGCAGGTGCAGCAGACGATGAAGGAGACCCATCCCACGTGTATGTCCAGCGTCCCCCGCTTCTGGGAGAAGGTCTACATGGGTGTGCAGGAGAAGATCGAGACGAGTGGCGCCATGCAGCGCAAGCTCTTCGAGCATGCCCTCGCTGTGGGCCGTCGCCACAACATAGAATACATCTCGAAAGGCAAGAAACCACCCGTGGCCCTGCATCTGGAGTATGAGATGCTGAACAAAACCATCTTCTCACTCGTACGCAAGGAACTGGGACTGGAGAATGCCCATTTCTTCCCAACGGCAGGCGCTACGGTAAACCCCAAAGTGGAAGAATTCGTCCATTCCATCGGTATAAATATGGTGGTGGGCTATGGACTGACGGAGTCGTTAGCCACCGTTTCCTGCAACCATCTGGGCGACCCGTGGACGGTAGGCTCCGTGGGTATTCCCATCGAAGGCATCAGCATCCGCATCAGCGACGAGGGCGAAGTGCTGCTGAAAGGCCCCACCATCACACGTGGCTACTACAACCGCGAAGACCTGACAAAGCAGGCCTTTACGGAGGACGGCTACTTCCGTACGGGCGACTCAGGCTACCTGGAGGGCGGTGAGCTGTTCCTCAAGGAGCGCATCAAGGACCTGTTCAAGACCTCCAACGGCAAGTATATCGCCCCGCAGATGATTGAGTCGAAGATCCTGGTCGATAAATACGTTGATCAGATCGCCATCATTGCCGACCAGCGCAAGTTCGTGTCAGCCCTCATTATTCCCGTCTATCCATTATTAGAGGAATATGCACGCCAGCACGGCATCCAGTTCGATAGCCGCGAAGACCTCTGCCAGAATGAGCAGATCCACCAGATGATGATGGACCGTATCGACACCCTGCAACAGCAGCTGGCTCATTACGAGCAGATCAAGCGCTTCACGCTGCTGCCCCACGCCTTCTCCATGGAACGTGGCGAGCTGACGAATACGCTGAAAATCAAGCGTCGCGTGCTGAACGAGAACTACAAGTCGCAAATCGACAAGATGTACGAGGAATAAGAATTTTCACTCATGATTACACAAGACCAACTGAAAGACGTGCTCGACAGGACGGAAAAGTTGAAGCACTACCTGAAGATAGACGAGAAACAGATAGCGTGGGAGGAAGAGGATCTTCGCACGCAGGCACCTGATTTCTGGGACGACCCGAAGCGAGCCGAAGCTCAGATGAAGAAGGTAAAGGGCATCAAAAAATGGATTGACGGCTACAACGACTGCCGCATGAAGGCTGACGAACTGCAGCTGGCCTTCGACTTCTTCAAGGAGGAGATGGTCACCGAGCAGGAGGTGGACGAAGCCTACCAGAAGGCGATGGAGGCCATCGAGGCCCTGGAGCTGATGAACATGCTGCGTCAGGAGGAAGACCCGATGGACGCCGTGCTGAAAATCAACTCAGGCGCTGGCGGCACAGAGGCTCAGGACTGGGCCCAGATGCTGATGCGCATGTATATGCGCTGGGCCGAGGCTCACGGCTATAAGGTAACCATCGCCAACCTCTTGGACGGCGAGGATGCGGGTATC
>JAEEGG010002086.1_pt1 | contig 52424 bp, 46 predicted proteins | sample 9134161 | NCBI WGS metagenome assembly JAEEGG01 (sample SAMN16246543, study PRJNA631951) | gut metagenome | biome: gut microbiome; feature: rumen; material: CR-attached | host: Bos | place: Iran: Karaj | collected 2018-10 | reverse complement strand
GCTTTAATAATACAAGCAAAACTTCATTCCCGCTAGCGGGAATCTCCTTTTCATCGTTTCCGTTTAAAGAATTCTGTCAGCAGAGCCAAACATTCGTCGTGCATCACCTCCGTTTCTGTCTTCGTCTTGGGGTGCAGCATGTTGCCGAAGCGCGAAAAGCCGTTTTTGGGGTCGTTGGCAGCCCAGACTACCTTACCGATATGGGCGTGGTTGAGGGCTCCAGCGCACATTGGGCAGGGTTCCAAGGTGACGTAGAGTGTGCACTCGTCCAGATATTTGGCGCCCAATGCGTTAGCAGCGGCGGTGATTGCCAGCATCTCGGCATGGGCAGTCACATCGTTTAGGGTCTCGGTCTGGTTGTGGGCGCGGGCGATAATCTTGTTGTTGCACACCACCACGGCGCCGATGGGGATTTCGTCAGCCTCAAGGGCTTGCTGGGCCTCTTGGTAGGCCTGCTTCATGTAATATTCGTCGGAGAAAACGGAAAGCATGGTATTTATTTTGGAACAAAACTTACAAAACCAATAAAACCTTTTTTAGGTTGGGGAAAGCTGCCAACCGGCGGCTTTCCGGCGGCAACACGGTTGTGTAACCGCCTCACACTTTTTCTTGAGGTTTTGCAAGTTTTGTAGGTTTTGTGATATTTATGTGTTAATGATGAATTGATCCCAATCCGGTCCCAAAGGGAATTTTTGTCTAAACCGTTGCAATTTCTCATAATCCAAGGTGCAGTGCAGCACGGCCTCTTGGTAGGGCTCTGCTTTTGAGATGACCTCGCCACGGGCGTTGATGACTTGCGACTCGCCGCTGTAATGCAGGCCGTTGGCATCTTCGCCGACGCGGTTGACGCCAATCCAGTAGGCTTGGTTTTCAATGGCGCGGGCCACCAAGAGCGAGTTCCAGACAATCATCCTCGGATCGGGGAAGTTGGCGAGATAGAAGGCCAAGTCGTATTCGTACTGCCCGTTTTCGTATCTGTTTCTTGCCCACACGGGAAAGCGGATGTCGTAACATACCATAGGCTTGATTCTCCAGCCCTGCAATTCAATAATCAGTTGTTTCTTGCCGCGTTCCACCAACTTGTCCTCACCTCCCATAGTGAAGGTGTGCCGCTTGAAATATAGTTCGTAACTGCCATCGGGGCGCATCCACACGAGGCTGTTGTAATAGTGTCCGTCTTTTTCGATAGGGAAAGTGGTTGCTATGACCGCATTCTTTGCTTTGGCTTGTGCACACAACCATTGCATCGTTGGGCCGTCTTCTTTTTCGGCAAAGCGTTTGGGGTCGACGGGGAAGGCCGTAGTGAATGTCTCGGGCAAGAGGATGAGGTCGGTATGGGGTTGCACCTGCTCTAGTAACTGGTAGAAATGTGCATAGTTGGCGTCTTTGTCCTCCCAAACAATATTAGATTGGATATAGGCAATGTTGAGGTTTTGCATCATAGAACGGTTCTTCGTGAGTCTCAAGAGTCTAATTCCACAGCCTCAAGAGCCAAAATTTTCGCAAAGATAGAAAAAAATGTTATTTTTGCCGAAAATCTAATAGTTATGAATTACACCTATGATTATCCGCGTCCTTGCGTGACCACTGATTGCTTGATTTTTAAGAAAATAGATAACCAATGGAGTTTGCTTTTTATCGAGCGTGCCAACGAACCATTTAAGGGTTGCTGGGCATTGCCAGGCGGTTTTTTGGAAATGGAGGAGGATTTGGAGACCTGTGCGGCACGAGAATTGCAAGAAGAAACTGGACTGACAGGCATCAAATTGCATCAACTTTGTGCTTTTGGTTCGCCTAACCGTGACCCTCGTCATCGCACCATCAGCATCGCCTTTTGGGGTTTTGACGACACGGATCAGCAAGCCAAAGGCAGCGATGATGCAGCAAAGGCGCAGTGGTTTGCCTTGGACCAATTGCCACAACTGGCCTTCGACCATGAGATAATCATACAAACAGCCCTTTCAAACAATGAGATAAAAGGCGAATTAAACAAGTAAACGAACGACGAACCGATGAAAAAGCAACTCCATATCTTCCTGTTTCTGTTCATCGTCTTGAGTCTTGGCGCTTGTCACAAAAAGCCACAAGAAATCAATTATGATGCGTCCATGCTTTATGGCAAATGGCAAGAAGGTTCAGTCTATGAGCATTATTATGACTCGCTTGTCGAACGTGTCCTGCCGAGTGGTGATACGGTATATGTGAATGGCACCACTTGGGATGTGAGCGACGATGTGACGGAGGACGAGGCACAACTCTTTAACTGGACGTTGACAGGTGCCACGCTTAAACAAGTGCATGTGGGCACTTTCATCGTTGTGCCGAAACTTTATACTGTTACTTCTCTCAATAATAATGAGTTGAGTTATAGAGACGAATACGGGATGGCACATTATTTCACAAAGGTTGAATAAGCATGAAAAAGGCACTGAAAATCACCGGTATCATTTTGGCTTCGCTTGTGGGGCTCATACTCATTGTGGCAGGCATCGCCATCGCCATGATTACCTCATCGGGGCGACTGACAAAAATGGTGAAGAAATATGCTCCTGAGTTCATCACTTGCGAGATGGAACTGGGCAAGGCCGACCTCACCCTGTTCAAGACTTTCCCCAATGTCGGCATCGATATCGAGAATGTCGCCTTTATCAACCCGATGGCTGGCTCGCCGTCAGACACGCTGGCCAACATCGACGACCTGACGGTGGTGCTCGACCTTAAGAAGTTGCTGAAAGAGAAAGAGATTGTCGTCAGGAAGTGCATCCTTGAAGATGCCTTTGTCAACCTGTACACCGATTCCATAGGAAACAACAACTTTAATGTCTTCAAAACCAAAGAGACGAGTGACACAACCAGCACTTTTGATTATCTCGTTGACATCGAGGAGGTAAAGTTGAAAAATTCTACCTTAATCTATACCGACGATCGCAATGGAATGACGGCACAAGCACAAGGTTTGAACCTGGATTTGAAAGGCAAGATGGAGGATAAAGACATTGATGCTGACTTGAATTTGAATGCGGCAGACTTGAGTCTTGAGATGAAAGCCATTCAACTGGCGACGAAGTCTCTGGATTTTGCATTTGATGGCGATATTGCTGATTTGGACAAGATTAAAGGTGTCGTGAAATTGACCACTCCCGACATTAGCCTTCACCTCAACGAGCCTTATCTTGAGAACGACACCTTGAATCTCAACCTGCCTTTGCAGTTTGGCCTGAAGGACATGAAAGGGCATCTTGATGAGGCCCAAATCGGTCTTAATCGCTATCTGTTTGATGTGGACGGTGATGTCGAAATTGCCGATAATGGTGATATCAACCTTGATTTGGCGTTGGAAACCAATACCTTAATCCTTGAAGACGTATTGACCTACTTGCCCGAAAAAGTGCAGCAAAAACTTAGCAGCATCGAGTATTCCGGCAAGGCGACACTTTCTGATGTTGAAGTTAAAGGCACCTTCAATGACAGTTTGATGCCGCTCATCAAGGCTCAGGTTGTGACCGACAATGTAACCGTTCATGTGAAGCAGTTGCCCTATCCTTTCACTGAAGTCAATCTGGATGGTCGTTTGGACTTGGACCTCAACTCTGATGCCAATAGTTTGTCGGTCAATAGTGTGAGTGCCAAATTCAATCGTAGCAGTTTTACTGCTGATGGCGTGGTAGACGATTTGCTGGGCGACATCGGGTTGAAACTCAAGGTGAAAGGCGATGTTCCGTTGACTGACATCAAGAGTTTCTTGCCCAAAAAGATGAAACTTAATGGTCGCACCAACCTCGACATGACGACAAACTTCACCGTCGACCAGTTGATGAAGTCATTGGACGACTATAACTTGAATCGTCTGAAAGCCAATGGAACATTGAAAATCAAAGATTTCTCCTTCGATATGGACACCCTTCATGTGACTTCGCCTTTGATGAATGTAGGCGTGGTTTTGCCTGCTTCGGCCAAAGGAAAAGGTCGCAAAGGAGTCTATGTCACTTTAGGTTCGCAAATGCTGCGTGTCCAAGCGGGGAAGGGCATCCAGGCAGACTTGAATACCCCTGACATTAAATTGTCGGTCGACAATTTCAAAGGCGGAATGGAAAAGATGCTTGTGGATGCTGCGTTGAATTTCAATAAGTTGGATGTGGTGTACAACGACATTACGGCCCATATTGATGCTCCTGCGCTCACTTTCGTGACTACACCGGATAAAAACGCGAAGCGCTTAAAAGCTCGCATCTCTCTTGACGGCAAGGACGTTGTGGCCAAAATGGGCCAAGAATATGCCTTGAACAGCACCACCTTGAAGATTGACGCTTCGGTGGATGAAAACAAGAAGAAATCCGATTTCCTGAACCATTGGAATCCGTCGGCAGACTTTAACTTGGGCAATGCCGTGGTTAAGGTGGAGGGCATCGACGAAGACATCAAGATCAGCAATATCGACTTCTTGTTCAACTCGCACGAACTCGACTTCAAGAAAAGCACCTTCCGCATTGGCCAATCCGACATGAGCCTGCAGGGCAGCATTGTCGGCATCAAAGAGTGGATCGAAGACCATAAGAATCTCATGAAGGGTGAGATGCAACTTACATCTAGTTTTGTTGACATCAATGAAATCCTGGATTTGACTAGCGGTTTGGGACGGTCGGATGCATCGGCCAGTGAAGTCACCGAACCCGAAAACAAAGATGACGATCCCTTCATGGTACCCGAGGGCATTGACTTCAGTTTTGTTCTCAATACGAAGAAGGCATTGTACGACAACTTCGACTTGAACAACCTCAACGGCACGATGACCGTGAAAGACGGAACTTTGATATTGCGCGAAATCGGTTTCACCAACAAGGCGGCTGAGATGCAGTTGACGGCACTCTACCAGTCGCCGCGCAAGAACAACCTCTTCCTCGCCATGGACTTCCACCTGCTGCGGGTGCAGATCAACGACCTGCTCACAATGATACCGTATATCGACACCTTAGTGCCTATGCTGAAGACTTTTGACGGGCAGGCCGAGTTCCACATTGGGGCCGAGACCAGACTCACGTCGAATTACCACCCCAAGATTTCGACTTTGCGGGCCGCTGCCGACATTGAAGGCCAGAACTTGACGGTCAATGACAAATTCACCTTCACGAAGATTACCGACATGCTGGACATCAGCACCAATGGACAATATCGTGTCGATAGCCTCGATGTTCAACTCACCGCATTTAAGGACGAAATTGACTTGTGGCCTTCACAAATCGCCATTGGCAAATATAAGGTGACGGTGGATGGTCGCATGAAACTCGACAAGAGTGGCGAATACCACCTCTCGGTGACGCAGTCGCCCTTGCCCGTGCGTCTTGGATTGAAGATTTCTGGTCCGTTAAACAATCTGGAGTACAAACTTGAGGGATGCAAGTATCCTAACCTTTACAAACCCAACAAGCGCAACGACACGGAGCAAATGTATTTCGAGTTGAAGAAGATGATTGCGGACAGATTGAAGTCGAATGTGAGGTAAGATGACATATTAAGCAAGCGACACAGTTAAAACAACATAATCAATCAAAAAAGGAGAAAATGCTATGAGTTATCAGATTACATGGAATGAACTTCCAAAGAACCTTGAAGAGATGAAGGCCTTGCCGCAGGCCGACCTGAAGACCCCAGAAGGCACTGCCGCTTTGGCAGTGGCTGCGCTTGACGTCTATCCCAAAGACCATGAAGAATGCTTCCGCATGTTGGATTTCTTAAGAGGACCGCGTCCCTTGTCGAACTTTGAAAAACAATTCATCAGAGATCGTTTTATGGATAATGGTGACTACCTGGTGAAGTCGTATTTCAAGGGTGCCACGCCTGCCAACAACTACACCCCCAGTGTTCCTTATGTTGTTGAATTCACCGACAACTCAGCCCCAATGGCTGAAGATGGTTACAAGCGCCTCAACATCAAGAGTGGCGGTGCCGACACGGCACGCATCATCACATTGCGCCTGAAACCCTCCACGGGCGAATGGTACTTGTGGGAGCAAGCCATCTTGGTAGGCATCAGAAAGCCGGCCAGCCAGGATCCTTGGGCATAAGGTCATAAGGTGAAAGAAAAGGAGCCGCCAATTGGCGGCTCCTTTTCTTTATCTAACCTCGAACTTTTGTGTCACCTTGCCTATGGTGATGAAATATAGCCCCGCAGATAGTTTTAATTCATTTATATTTCGTTGATGATCTCTTCAAAGCTCCGTTCGTCCTCCAAACCGTTCATCTTTTCCTGCTTGATGCGCGACTTGCGGCGGGCGTAGGAGTTGGTTTGCAGGTTCATCAGGATGGAGATGACCTGGTTGCTGAAGCCCTGCTTGGTGAGGCAGCAGATTTGCAGGTCGCTCTTGGTGAGGGTGGGATATTTTTCCATTAGCCTTTTCGTGAAGTTGCCGTAGACCTTGTCGATGAGCGTCACGAAGTCATCCCATTCGTTTTCCTTCAGGTTGAAGTCGAGGGTCGAGGCGGTGATCTGCTCGGTGAGGGCGAGGGCGGTCACATACACCTTGTTTTTCTTCAGTTCCAGCTCCAATTGGTTCTTCATCTCCTCGGCTTTCAGCTTGGCGCTTAAGGACTTCTGCCGCAACAGCAGCAACACCACTGCTAAGGCCACCGCCAATCCACCTAGGATGATGTAGAGATAAAGGCTTTTCAGTTTCTGCTCAGCTTCGAGCTTGTTTTTCTGCATCTGTAGGTCATAATCCGTCTTGATGTGCTGCATTTGTTCGCTGCGATACTCACGGTCGGCTTGCATCATGTTCTCGTTGAACAGCTCGTGACATTCAAGTGCCTTTTGGTAGTCACCGGCAAACTGGTAGAGGTAATTGAGGCTCTGGTAGGCCGACATACGGATGCCCGCCTTGTCGCTGTGGGAGGCCTCGTTGAGGTGGACGATGGCGAGGCTGTCGTGCGACAGATAGTAATGCGCCAAGCCCAAGGTCAGGTGGCAAGCGTCGGCATCGGCACCTTGGGCCAAAGCTTGTCCTACACGCTCTATCACCTGCCCATAGTCTTCTTTTGTCATCAGCACATCGAGGCTCGAGTCCAATAGCAGTTCGCGTTCCATCGTTTTGTCGTTCAATGTCTTGGCGAGTTGCAAGGCTTCATCGTAGTGCTGTTGTGCCGCGTCGATGTCGCCCATAGAGGCGGCAGTGCGGGCGCAATTGCGTAAGGCATTCATCAACAGGGTGTCGTTGCCCAAGTCGCGAAACAGTTGTGCAGCATCGGTGTGGAGGGGCAGGGCTTCGTCGAACAACTCGTGCTTCCAATAGGCGAAGCCGAGGTTGTCCTCGATCAGGCCTTTCAGGCGTTGCACCTCGGGCTTCGTCAGGTCGCAGCGGTCGATGGCGAGCAGGGCCTGGCTCAGGCTTTGTGCTGCGGCTTCCGTCTGCTTGTCGGCGATGTGCTGGCGTCCTTGTTCAAGGCAAGCCTCGGCCTCTCGGAAATAGCCGGTCTCGTCATGGCAAGCCGTGAGGATTGCCAACGACAAAAACACGCCGATGATTATGGTTTTTGTTTTCATCGTTTCACGAATTTTTGTGTCGTTTCGTTCATGCTGATGAAATACATCCCGGCGGGCAAATTGGAAATGTCAATCTGTTGGGTTTCGGCTGAGATGTTACCCGTCAGGCAGGTTTGTCCCATGAGGTTGGTGATGCGGTAGGTTTGGGCTGGTTGAGACGCGATTAATCGCGTCTCTACAAACAGGATACTGTTGGTGGGATTAGGATAAACCGTTATTGTCGCTGTGTCTGTCGGTTCGTCAATACCTTGCAATTGCGAATAGATGGCATCGCAGTCCTCGTCGCCGTTATGGTACAGCAGGGCATCTTGCACCCAATAGCAACGCAATCCATTTATGGTGAAATCACCATCCCTGCGCATTAACTTTTCGGGGAAGAAACTGGTCATGTGGCCGTAGCCGACCACAATGTCGCCATTAAAGATGTTGCCTGCATCGCTGATGTGTAGCATCTTGCGGATGTCGCCTTCGTATTCGAACACGCCCACGCTGTCGACATGTACCAAAATGCTTTCCGTGCCCACTTTGATTTCCCATTCATCGCCGGCCTCGGCATTGTAGTCATAGAGCGTCGTGAATTCCTCCAATTCCTTGTTCCACCAATAAACTTTACCATCGCGTTCTAATATGTATTCATGAGTTACCTCGGTATGTTCATCTCTGTCATAGATGGTGTTGGTGCGCACGATGATTTTAGGGCGTTCGGTGCCGATAGTGGTGTCTGCTGCATATTCCAAGTGTTGGTAGGTGATATTGCCGTTTTCCCATTCGATTTCATAGTACCATTCAGATTGTCTTGGGAAAGTTTTTTCTACAGTGACATAATGCAGGTTAATGGTAAATTGGTTGACATTATAATTGCTATAGTTGTTGCAGGCTCGTTGCCATTCATACAGGTCGGGGTTAAAAAAGAGGGTTTGGTCCGAAAACACATCCCGATCCCATCCGTCTGTGTTTTTCTTACGGAATGAAATGGTAAGAATTTGTATGTCGTCATCGAAGTGGTAAATGGTTTTTTTGGTGATGTTCCATTCATTGTTTTCGGCCGACCACGCGCCCGTTTGGTATTCCACGACACGGTCTTTCCCGTCGTAGATATAATGTGCGACAGCCGAGTTTGTCCAGTTTTCATCGATGTAATTTTGTGTAATGACGCTGTCTGTCTTGTGATGTGCGGTGTAGGAATAGGTTTTCAATGTTCGTGAGGAGACCACGCCGCTACTATTGTAAACGTCGGTTTGTGAGTCAACCACTTGATGTCGGGCATTGTAGTGGTTGGTTGTAATGGAATAAAGTCGTAGATTGTCTTCAAAACCAACCGACAAAGACTCTATTTTGGTTCGATTCCCGTCTTCATACTCGTATTGATAGTTTTGAATGTATCCATCATCACGAGTGGTCATCTTCTGATACAAACGATGGTTGTCGTCATAGAAATACTCGGCATAACCGCCGTCATACACTTGATTCCATGTTTGCGAAAAATAGGTGATTTGGTCAAAAGTGTTATAGTTGAAGATGAAATTTTCTATTAGCATGGGATATCCTGCATAGGTGGAATGTAATGTAGAGGGGCGTGATGGAAAATGCTCGAAAGAATAATTGGTTGTGACCCTCTCTGGGAAAGTGAAATTCATCAATACCCCGTCTTGATTATAAATGAAATCGGAAGGGTATTCATAGGTGACTTCACCAAAGATGTTGAGTTTTTGTCCGCTGATATGATCCGGGAATGCAATGGAATCGTATACAATGGGTGAACTGTCGAAACAAGCAACGAGGATGGTATTTTGGTCCAAGGCAAAGGTGTATTCGGGTGAAAAGCAAACCATTTCGATGCCTTTTTTCCAATAACTGAAAACATGCCCTGGATTTGGAGTGGCCCTGACGGTAGCCATATTGTCTTCACAATTCTCTGGAATTGAAACCACTTCGGCGCTCCCGAGGTCCGGTGAGTTGCATACTACCTCTAATTGTGGAACCCCGACAAACACGCCTTGAAGATGTGTGAACTGGTCCCATTGTTCATTTGTCGCAAATTGGTCGAATGCGAGGCAACTGACATAAACAGGGATGTCGGTAGGAACATTTTCAAATATTTCTGCATCATAAAAATAAAGATTGTATGCATGGGCATATTTTGGAAGTGCAGGCGTATTGCAATAGATGGTTTGCAAGTTGGTACAGTAACTGAAAGCACCAGTTTCAATGGTGGCGATAGCGGATCCTATGGTGAGCGACAACAAGTCGGTGCAATGAGCGAAGGCCCAGGCGTGGACTGTAGTCACAGAATTAGGGATTTCTACGGATGTTAGTCCTGAATGACAAAATGCATCCTCTTGAATAGATACAATAGTATTTGGAAACTCTACAGATGTCAGTCCGTGGCATTGATAAAAAGCCTTTTGGTCAATGGAAACCACGGTATAGTTATTCCCTTCGTGTTCTACAACTTCGGGGATAATTAAATCGTCAGAAGGTTGTGTGTATCCATTCCAATTTGTATTTGGCCGACTTACTGCAACGGTAGTATCATCTATGATTGAATAATAGAGAGTATCTCCAGACGGGCATACGGCAGAAAAGTCAAAAAACTGATATTGTGCAAAGACACTCGTTGTGAGAGCTATCAGAAACATGGTAGTGAATAACTTTTTCATGGTGTCAAGTTGTTTAATTGTTTATTTTACAATGAATTTCATGGTTTGTTTACCCACACTGATGAAATACAATCCGGCGGGCAATGACGACACATCGATGGTTGTAGTGTTGTCATATTGTGGCAACAGTACGGACAATGTGCCCGTCAACAGGTTTTGTCCATTAACGTTGGTGATGCGGTAAGTTGGGTTCGGTAGAGACGCGGCACCCCCCGTCTCTACATAGAGAACGCCATTGGTGGGGTTGGGATATACGGCGAAGCCTGACAGGTCATTTTCATTTGTAGTGAGTGTTTCTATTTCTATAAAATTGGTGAATTCATCCCAATACTCCGCCTGTTCATACAACGGTTTTGTCCCCCTAGGTACATATACTGGTATGTCTTTCGGAACTCCATTAAAGGTCCTCCATTGACAAGTTGGGGGTATGATTCTATCTACGGTGATGCTGCTTAAATGGTCGCATCTGTTAAATGCTGCGTATCCGATTTCTTCTACCCCCGATCCAATCATTAGATGTGATAAGTTGATACAAGTATTGAAGCAGCTCTCACCTATGGTTGTCACAGAATTGGGAATTACGACATCGGTTAGTCTTGTATTCCAACAAAACGCTTCTTTTCCTATCGTTTGCAGGTTTTCGGGCAAAACCAACTCACCAATCATCCCGGGCTCATCAAGGTCCATATCGGCATAAAAAGCTCCTTGGCCTATTTTTATTATGGTATTGGGAAAAACTACTGAAGTAAGGTCGCAGTAATGAAAAGCGTGGGCCCCTACTTCTACAACGGTGAACAGGATGCCATGAGACTCAACGGTCTCAGGAATAATCACATCGCCACTTGGGGCTGGCGCACCATAATAATACGTTTCATAGTATTCGTAACTGTTCCAGTAATGTTCATAATAGGTTATTGCTACGGTTTTTTCATTAAGACTAATGACATTGTAGTATAGGGTTTGACCAGAAGGGCAAACGGCATAAAAATCATAAGCGAATGCATTTATGCCCAAGATTGTCAAGATGATGATTGTAAATAGTTTCTTCATGGCTTCTTTTTTTTTGTTTGCTTTGCAAAAGTATAGCATTTCTCCAAACGAAAAACAACTTGTCAAGGCCTTTCGGGGCCATGTCTATCATATCGCAAAGGTATAAAAAAATAAACGGCAGGATTTCAATTTGTTGCAAAATCAAAATCCCACCGTTGTCTATGGTGTTGTCTATGTGTTATGGAATTGCTTCGCGAGAAATCTTTCATAAATCAAGACAAAAAATCTCCCAAAATTTGATTTATTGAGAGATTTTGAAGATGTTTTTTCTCGGATTTGGCTACGCCGAAGGCAGAGCCTTTCTTGCCGGAGGCAATCCTAATACTACCAGTCCGAATCCCAGTCGGTGCCTCCGCTGTCCCACGAGTCACCACTGTCGCTGTCCCAGTCGCTATCGCTGTCCCAGCCGCTGTCGTCGCTGTGGCTGCCCGAGTCATACCACGAAGTTGACTCAAAGTCTTTGCCCTCATGGTTCGTGATTTGGTAGTCCTTCGCGTTTTTGTCGTCGATGTCGATGTTTTCGGTGGACTTGTACCAGTCGTCGGTCTCCTTATCGTAGTAATACCACGAAGAACCTTGGTGGTAGTACTGGGTGCCGTTGTAGTTGTAGTAGCCGTTAGGGGCAGAGTGGTCGAAAATGGCCGCCAAGATGCCCAAGACGCAAAAGACGATAACGGCAATCAGGCAGCCTTTTTTCTTCTTTTTCTTTTTCTGGACAACGGGTTGTTGTGGGCGGCTTGAAGAGCTTCTGCCTTTTTGGTCAGCGATTTCGGCTTTCAGGCGTTGGTACAGTTCATTGACGGCGTACTGCTCATCGGAACCTTGGTAGCGGATGGCACGCTCGCCCGTCGACTTGTTCTTGTAGACCACAAAGTCACCATTGCCATCCCTATAGATGCCGAAGGCCTTTGGCTCACGGATGTCCTTGCCGATGAAGAACCTTGTAATTTCCTCTGGAGGCAGATGATGGGCGGTGTACCACTCCTTCAGTTCCTCGATGGTCTTGGGCTGTCCCTTCGCGGTGCGGTGGACTCCAGAAAGCGGAGCGCCACATTTAGGACAGGTTTCACAACTGTCGTCGATGAGCGCACCGCAGTAATTGCACTTGATTTGCATGGTTGTCTTGAGATTAATAACCGTATTCCTTAACGATGCTTTGCCACATCTTGGGCAACGACTCACAGTTTTCTGTGGAACACAACACCTTTTCTTCCGTATCACTCAAGGTGTAACGGTGCATAAAACCGCCAATGCCATACTGGCTTGGGTCGGTGATGATGGTGAGATTCTCTTTCGTCACAAGTGTATTGCCTTCCCATTGGCTGCGGGAAATGGCAAATTCGCAGTAAGAGTTGCTTCCACCTTCGATAATGCTCTTGCTTTTGGTCTCAAGCATAAAACCTTGCAGACTGGGGTCTCCCAACTTGCCAATGCGCAGGAACTGTTGAGTCTCGACATTGCAAATGAGCAAAGTGCTATAGGTGCGAGATTCGCCCATTCCAAGGAAGATGTCAGTGTGGCCGTCAAAGTTGGCGTCAAAATAGTGAACGAGAAAGTCGTCGCACACGGACACCAAACCGTCTTCTTCATCGACGATAGTTTGTATTACTTTGCCGTCATATTTGATGTCGGCTCGAGTGAGGTCTTTGGAAAGTGCCACTGACAAATGAGGGTCTGTAGTTGGAAACTGTGACAGTGGCATCATCGCGACTATCTGGGTTTGCGTGGATTGATCGGGATTTTTATCGTCCAAAGGAGTCTTTACAGAGTTGGAATCCTTTGCCGCAGTTGTATCTTTTGTGTTTGCTTCCAGTTTGGAGGTGCTGTGGCAAGCCGTAAAGCATGCCGTTCCGAGGAAAAGCAAAGCGACGAAAAGAGCAACGCTAATAGCACATTGTTTTCTATGAGGACTCATCTGTCTCGCGTTTTATTTGTTTTTCGGTTTCAATTCGTCGAAAATCATGCTGCGCAGGTTGTCAATCGGGACACGCACCTGCTGCATCGTGTCGCGGTCGCGCACAGTGACGCAATTGTCCACCAAAGTGTCGTTGTCGACGGTGACGCACATCGGCGTGCCGATGGCATCCTGCCTTCTGTAGCGCTTGCCGATGGAGTCTTTCTCTTCGTATTGGCACATGAAGTCGGCCTTCAGCGAGTCGATAATCTCGCGGGCCTTCTCCGGCAGGCCGTCTTTCTTGACCAAAGGCAGCACTGCGACTTTGTAAGGTGCCAGGATGGCCGGCAGTTTCAGCACCACGCGCTCCGAACCGTCTTCCAGTTTCTCCTCGGTGAAGGCGTTGCTGAACATGGCGAGGAACATACGGTCGAGACCGATGGAGGTCTCAATGACGTAAGGCGTGTAGCTCTCGTTAGTGTCGGGGTCGAAGTACTGGAGTTTTTTGCCCGAGTATTTGGCATGGGCCGAAAGGTCGAAGTCGGTACGGCTGTGGATGCCTTCCAGCTCCTTGAAGCCGAAGGGGAAGTCGAATTCGATGTCGGTAGCAGCATTGGCGTAGTGGGCCAGTTTCTCATGGTCATGGAAGCGGTATTTTTCGGCGGGCAGACCCAGTGAGAGGTGCCAGTTGAGGCGCTCTTGCTTCCAGTGCTGGAACCATTCGAGTTCCGTGCCAGGGCGTACGAAGAACTGCATTTCCATTTGTTCAAATTCTCTCATGCGGAAGATGAACTGACGTGCCACAATCTCGTTGCGGAAGGCCTTGCCGGTCTGCGCGATGCCGAACGGAATCTTCATGCGGCCGGTCTTCTGCACATTGAGGTAGTTGACGAAGATGCCTTGTGCCGTCTCGGGACGCAGGTAGATGGTGTCGGAACCATCGGCCACGCTACCCATCTTGGTGGCGAACATCAAATTGAATTGACGCACGTCGGTCCAGTTGCGGGTGCCGCTGATGGGGCAGACGATCTCCAGGTCGAGGATGAGTTGCTTGATGGCGTCGAGGTCGTTACGTTCCATGGCACCATAGAGGCGGTGGCTGATTTCCTCAATTTTTGCCTTGTGTTCGAGGACACGCGGGTTGGTGGTCACAAACTGTTCCTCGTTGAAGGCGTCGCCGAAGCGCTTGCGGGCTTTCTCCACCTCTTTGTTGATTTTCTCCTCGATTTTGGCCATATAGTCTTCGACAAGCACATCGGCGCGATAGCGTTTCTTAGAGTCACGGTTGTCGATGAGCGGGTCGTTGAAGGCGTCGACGTGCCCCGAGGCCTTCCAGGTGGTGGGGTGCATGAAAATGGCGGCGTCGATACCCACGATGTTCTCGTGCATCTGCACCATGGCTTTCCACCAATACTCGCGGATGTTTTTCTTCAACTCCACGCCATTTTGGCCATAGTCGTAAACGGCTGACAGTCCGTCATAAATCTCGCTTGAAGGGAAAATAAAACCATATTCCTTCGCATGTGCGGTTATTTTCTTAAAATAATCTTCTTGGTTCATAGTGATAGTTTGTTTCAAATTGAGCGCAAAAATACGTTTTTTTGAGCTTGATGGGCTATTTTTTTCAGTGAAATGCATACAATTGTTTTTGAAAATATATATCTTTGCGGCTAATAAAGGCCCAAGTGAGGCTTACTTCTGATCTATTGCGGTCTTCGGGCCATGAATTCAGCTTCACCATTGCCTTATTAAATACTTGAACGATGAACGAACAAGTTTTCCAAAAAGTTGCCCTGCGTTATAGGGCAATTTTTTTGCCTGTGGACAAGACTCAACTGGCAAACAACTACCAACCTACAGCTCCTTTGATGGCTTTTGTGGCCCGTCTGCGCGAAAACGGTTACAGCGTGAGCGAAGAGCTTTTGCATGCTTTGGCAAAAGTTTCGGCCAACCAATTGGCTGACATTACCGCATTAGTTAATGAGGCGTTGGGCGTTAATCTCAACTGGACGCCGTTGGTGAAAGGTTGGGATGTGCCTACGGGCGAGTCTTTGGTCGACCATCTCATCACGCTGATTGCCAATCTTATGGGTAAAGAGGCTGGGTTTAATGGCACTACCTTGCCCTGTGGGCATTTGATTCCCGATGGCACTTTTCCTTTGGAACGCTACAACGGATGTCCATTTTGCGGTATGCCTTTCCGCACCGCCAATTTCGTCTATCATGGCCAAGGCAGCAAATTGAAAGAGCTTCGGCTTTTCACCATGGATGAGGTGGAGAAGGTATTCATGTCGCTATTGATGTCGCCAACGCCATTGGATGCCACGCAGTTAGACTCGCTGAAACTGTTGCTTGCCGAGATGGAGCTGCCCGAAGGCATTGCTATCCCGATGAAGGAGACTTGCATGGTGGTGGTGAAAAGCATGATTGACAAAGGCGAAGGCGAAAAGGCGGTGGCATTGCTGACTACTCCTGCCGACATTTTGCGTTATTTGTGGTACGAAAAGACGGGTTTTGTCCAAGTCATCGAACCAAAATATCTCGTTGAACGCGCCAGAAAGGCCAATATGCATCGTTGGTTGCCTGCTGACAAGAGCGAAGAGGCGGCTGAGAAGAAGCGTCAGGAGTTGAAACTAAAATATGGCCGTAAGATGTGTCGCATGGTGGCGGTTTGGCTCAATGCCTTGCCCATGTCGGCACAACAGGCGGCGGAGAACATGAATCCGAAGCGCAACATGTGGGTGCAAATGATACACTCCCTTAGGTTGGGCGAGTATTCACGCAAGAAAGGTTTTGAGTTTTTGGCCGAGCTTCTGGATGTGTTCTATACCGAGCAGTATGTCACATGGATGGGCAGGTTGGAATACGCTCGAAAGGAAAACGATGTGGAGGGGACCCTTTCTATGCTGAAGCAACGTCCGGGCCTTTTTGCGCGTTGCCTCTTTGCCACGATGCTGCGTTTCGGAAAGGATGAAACCCTGAAAGCGTTTGAAAGCGTTGCCGACAAGTTGCCCGCCCGATTGGTGCTGTCGTTGGGCAATGCCGCCGAAGCTTATTTTGACGTGGAACGTGAGCGTCTGGCCCGACCCATCACGGGAGGTGCGGTCAGATTGGAACCCAATAAATTGTTGGTCCTTTATGGCGAGGAAGAGCGCAAGGCGATGGTACAGGCGGTCGACGACTTGTATGCCAACACAATGCGTCAGCGTTTTTCATCGGTCAAGACGGAATCCAAAACCATTTATATCGACCCCGTTTTGTACGACATTCCCATCAGCATTGGCGATCGTTCGACTACTATCCAAGACACGGACTGCGCCTTGCAGGGGACACGTTTTCATGTGGAAGGCGATGCCGTCAGGTTGTTTATGCAATGGGGCAAAGACTTGCCAGCCCAACCCCTCGACATGGACTTGAGTTGCCGCATTGCTTTTATCGATGGCAGTGTCATGGAATGTTACTTTGGCAATCTCGTCGCTCCTGGCGCCAAGCATTCAGGCGACATCCGCAGTATTCCCGACAAGGTAGGCACAGCGGAATACATCGAACTCTCATTGCCTGAGTTAGACAGGGCTGGCGCTAGATATGTGACTTTTGCCTGCAATGCCTACTCTAATGGTACGTTGTCGCCCAATTTGGTGGTCGGTTGGATGAACTCTGCCAACCCTATGACGATTTCGGAAGAGACAGGTGTGGCCTATGACCCGTCGACAGTCCAGCACATGGTGCGCATCAGCGAGAACGACCTCACTAAAGGTTTGGTATTCGGCGTGTTGAATGTTGCAGCACGCGAGATTTATTGGTTGGAGATGCCTTTCATGGGACAGATTGCCGCCAATTCCGACTTGAAGACTGTTGAGACTTTGCTGAGACGACTAAAAGAGAAGTTGTCCATCGGACAACTTCTCGATTTGAAACGTGAGGCACAGCATCTCACTTTGGTTGACGACAAAGAGGTCGCTGACGAAGCATACACCTACGAGTGGGCGTTGAATCCTGCCGAGGTAAGTGCGTTGCTGTTTATATGATAAGCATTGCGTCGCCGTAGGTGAAGAAACGGTATTTCTCTGCGATGGCTTCCTTGTAGGCCTTCATCAGCAGGTCGTAGCCTGCGAAGGCGGCCACCTCCATCATCATCGATGACTTAGGCAGGTGGAAATTGGTGATCATGCAGTTGGCCACCGAGAAGGTGTAGGGCGGGAAGATGAACTTGTTGGTCCAACCCTTGTAGGGTTTGATTTTGCCTCCGATGGTCATGGCCGTCTCAAGGGCTTTCAGCGAGGTGGTGCCTACGGCAAACACGTTGTTGTGGCGAGCGTTGGCCTCGTTGACCAAGGTGCAGCATTCCTCGTCGATGTACATTTCCTCCGAATCGGGTTTGTGCTTGGTGAGGTCTTCCACTTCAATGTCGCGGAAATTGCCCATGCCAGGGTGTAGGGTCAGTTCGGCGAAAGAAGCGCCGATTATTTCCAAGCGTTTCATCAGGATTTTGCTGAAGTGCATTCCGGCGGTGGGGGCCGAGACGGCGCCTTCCACCTTGGCGTAGATAGTCTGGAAGTCCTCGGCATCTTCGGGACGTTCTTCGCGGTTCAGTTCCTTGGGGATGGGCGTGTGGCCTAGGCTCGACAGGGTCTTCTTGAACTCGTCGTAGGTGCCGTCGAAGAGGAAACGCAGGGTGCGGCCGCGCGAGGTGGTGTTGTCGATGACTTCGGCCACCAGTTCATCGCCTTCGCCGAAGTAGAGTTTGTTGCCAATGCGGATCTTACGGGCTGGGTCGACGAGTACGTCCCACAGACGGCTCTCGTGGTCCAACTCGCGGAGCAGCAGCACCTCAATCTTGGCGCCGGTCTTTTCCTTCTCGCCGTAGAGTTTGGCGGGAAACACCTTGGTATTATTGATGACGAACACATCGCCGTCTTTTGTATAATCCACCAGGTCCTTGAAGATGCGGTGCTCAATTTTGCCGGTCCTGCGGTCAACGACCATCAGGCGGGCTTCGTCGCGGTTCTGTGTGGGTTGCAGTGCTATGAGTTCGCTGGGCAGGTTGAATTTAAACTGTGATAGTTTCATCGTATGTTATATTTGTTGCTTTTTCGTCCGAAACAAACTACAAAGATACAACAAAATCGAAATTTTGTCAAGTGTTTTTTCTTAAAGTATTGATTATCAGTGTTGTTTTTGTTGTTTCTCTTCTTGCTCCTTCTTCCAAACCTTAAATGCTTCGCCTGTGTCAACAATATGTTGTCTCAATTTCTCTAATGGCCAGGCGTCTTCAACTTTGAAGTCGCCGATGCGGGTGCGGCGTAATGAGGTCAGGCATGCGCCGTTACCTAAGGCTTTGCCGAAGTCGTGGGCGAGACTGCGGATGTAGGTGCCTTTGCTGCAGGTGACCTCGAAGGCCAATTCTGGGAAGCGGTCGAGGTTAAGCTTGAAATCGTCGATGCGGACGTCGCGGGCCTTCAGTTCGATTTCCTCGTCGGAGCGGGCATAGTCGAAGGCGCGTTTCCCCTTGATTTTGATGGCGGAGTATTTGGGCGGATATTGCTTGAGGTCGCCGATGAACTGTTGCCGGGCGGTTTCAATCTGCTCGGGCGTGATGCCATCGGTGGGGAAGAAGGCATTGGGTTCGCTCTCCAAGTCGAAGGTAGGAGTGGTCTGGCCGAGAAGGAAAGTGCCCGTGTAAGTTTTCACCTGCGCCTGATAGTTGTCGATTTGCTTGGTCATCTTGCCCGTGCAAAGGATGAGCAGGCCTGTCGCCAAGGGGTCCAAAGTGCCAGCATGACCCACCTTCAGTTTGCGGATGCCGTAGCAGCGGTTGAGCAGACTGCGGATAAAGTTGACCGTGTCGAACGACGTCCAGTCCAGGGGTTTGTCGATGAGGATGACCTCGCCTTCTTCGAAATTAAACATTGTTTTTTGACTTCGGGACTTCGGGACACGAGACTTCGGGACATGGTTTCATGCGAGTTGAAAGTCTCGCGTCCCGTGTCTCGCAGTCTCGCGTCTATGATAAAACATAGGGTAACACAATAGTCAGTATACCCACGATGGCGCAATATATGGCAAACCAAATAAGTTTGCCTTTCTTCACCAGGTTAATCATCCACTTGCAGGCGAAGCAGCCCGTGACGAAAGCAGCGATGAAGCCGATGAGCAGTACCCATGTGGGTGTCGAGACCGATGCAACCGCATCGGCGGACGGGAAAAACAGGTCTTTGGCATCCAAGAGGGCTTCGCCAAGGATGGGTGGGATGACCATCAGGAAGGAGAACTGGGCGAGTTTTTCCTTTTTGTTGCCCAGCAGCAGCCCTGTGGCGATGGTGGAACCCGAACGCGACAAACCAGGCAGCACTGCCACGGCTTGAGCGATACCGATGACGAAGGCGTGTATGGGAGAGATGTGTTCTTTCTGTCGCGGTTTGGCAAAATATGAGAAGGCCAACAACGCGGCGGTAATCATCAGGCAGATGCCCACGACAAGCAGACCCGAGCCGAACACTTCTTCCACCTTATCCTTGAAGAAGAATCCCACAATCATCACGGGAATCATCGAGACGAGGATGTTGACGACGTATTTCGTGCCATCGTTCCACTTGAACTTAAAGAGGTCTTTAAAGAGCCACACAATCTCTTTCCATAGAATTAGGCAGGTGCTCAACACGGTGGCAATGTGCACGATGATAGTGAAGTCTAAGGCTTTCTCGGGGTCGACATGAAACAGGTATTGGCCGATGGCCAAGTGACCGCTACTGCTAACGGGAAGATATTCCGTCAAGCCTTGGATGATACCTAGTATTAAAGCTTCTAACCAGTTCATAATAGATTCCTTTAATTATGAATGCTGAATGCTGAAATCGCAGATTCAACGGAGTTAATGGCGCAAAGCGACTTCATTCCGCATTCATCATTCAGCATTTTTGTTTTTCCCTTTCCAGAATATTGCCACGATTTCGACCACAAAGCCTGCCAAAACCAAGATAGGGGCCAAGGTTATGCGTTTGAAGTTGAACATTTCTTCGTTGAACACGTCGGGATTGTTCGAGCCGCCGCCAATCATCAGAATGAAGCCCACGGCGATTAGGACGAGGCCGATGATTACGAAGAGGTAGTTCATTTTGCCGAAAGGCAGCACTTTCTGGTCGTCAGTATTCTCTACTATTTTTTTCTTTGTTAGTTCTTTTGCCATATTCAGTAGATTTAAAAATCAAGATTTAAGATTCAAAATTTTGTCGGGCCCTTCGACAAGCTCAGGGATCCTATGCATACAATTGGTCGACATCAGCGTGGAGATATTTCCGCAAGGCGAGTCGGGTGGAGATGCCACCTAGCAACATGCCTAACACAATGATGCCAACGAAGATGCCGATGATGATGGTATAGTCTTGTACAAATGTCAGTTCGGGAAGGCGAGTGGTGAGACCGTATAGGAGCAGTGCCAATAACGCGTCGGCCAGCAGTCCCCCAAAGAAACCTTGAAGGATGCCGTTGCGGATGAAAGGACGGCGGATGTATGCCGGCGTGGCGCCCACCAGTTGCATGCTGCGCACGAGGAAGCGCTTGGAGTAGATGCTGAGACGGATAGTATTGCGTATCAACGTGATGGCGATGATGAGAAGCACGAGACTGGCCACCATTAGCGCAATGCCAATGCGATTCACGTTTTGGTTGATGAGGCCAACGAGCGACTTCTGGTAATAGACATCCTTGACATCGGGGTTTTTAAGCAGTTGCGCCTGAATGGCAGAGATACTGTCGTTGTTGGCATAGTTGGCATTGAAGCGCACGTCAATCGAGGGAAGCAAAGGATTCTCCTCGTCGCCGAGCCATTGCAGAAAGTCCTCGCCGAGGTCTTCGCTCAAGCGGCGGATGGCTTCTTCCTTAGTGATGTATTCCGTCGATTTCACGGCAGGCATAGAGTCGAGTTCTCTTTGCAGCTGCAAGATTTTGGCCTCCTTCACATTGCTGTTCATCACCACTTCGAAACCGATGTTTTCCTTGAGGTGGTTAGAGAGTTTCTGCGCATGCATCATAAGAAGGGCAAACACGCCTAACAGGAAGAGTACCAATGCGATACTCATCAGTGACATAAAATACGACCCTGCCATGCGGCGTTTATTTGAACTTCTCTCAGACATCTTTTCTATGAAAAGGTTAGAAACTGCAAAGATATGAAAAATCCAAATATGGGATATGTTCTTAAAAAAATCCCTATTTTTGTCGTTTCAAACTCACTCTTATGCAAGTCCTGAAATCCAACATACGCACTGATTCCGAGGAGTTCAAGCAGAACGAAAAGAACTTCCTCGCACTGATGGCGCAATATCGTGAGGCGATGTCGGCCTCGATGCAGGGCGGCGGCGAGAGTGCCGTGGCCAAGCACAAAAAACGCAACAAACTCCTTGCCCGCGAGCGCATAGACCTTCTCATCGACCCGAACACACCGTTCTTGGAACTCTCTCCAATGGCGGCCTATGGCACCTATAACAATGACTTCCCTTCGGCGGGCATTATCACCGGTATTGGCGTGATTCAAGGTAGAGAGGCAGTCATCGTGGCTAACGACGCCACTGTGAAAGGCGGTACTTACATGCAATACACCGTGAAGAAACACCTTCGCGCTCAGGAGATTGCCATGGAGAACCACCTCCCTTGCGTCTATATGGTCGACAGCGGTGGTGCCTTCCTGCCCGAGCAGGACACGGTCTTCCCCGACCGCGACCACTTTGGTCGTTTCTTTTACAATCAGGCGCGTATGTCGGCCATGGGCATCCCGCAGATCGCCATAGTGATGGGCATGTGCACCGCTGGTGGCGCTTACGTGCCTGCCATGAGCGATGAAACCATCATTGTGCGCAACCAAGGCACCATCTATCTCGGCGGTCCACCTTTGGTAAAGGCAGCCACAGGAGAGGTGGTCACAGCAGAGGAACTGGGCGGCGGCGAGATGCACACCAGCATCTCTGGTGTGGCCGACCATCTGGCTGAGAACGACCAGCACGCCTTGCAGATCTGCCGCAACATCTTCAAGACTTTGGAGAAGTCGCACCGCCAGAAGCTGGACATGTTGCCCGTAGAGGCCCCTTTATATGATCCTCACGACCTTTATGGTCTTGCCCCCATCGACTTCCACAAGTTGGTTGACCCCCGTGAGATTATCGCCAGAATCGTTGACGGAAGTCGTTTTCAGGAGTTCAAGTCGCGGTATGCCACCACCTTAGTTTGCGGTTTTGCCCACCTGATGGGTTTTCCTGTCGGCATTATTGCTAACTATGGTGTGCTGTTCTCGGAGTCAGCACTAAAAGCGACCCATTTCATTGAACTTTGCTGCCAACGCAACATTCCGCTAGTCTTTTTGCAGAATATCACAGGTTTCATGGTGGGTAAGCAGTATGAGCAGGGTGGTATTGCCAAGGACGGTGCCAAGATGGTGCATGCGGTTTCGAATGCCAATGTTCCAAAGTTCACAGTTATCTTCGGAGGTTCGTTTGGTGCAGGTAACTACGGCATGGCGGGTCGTGCTTACAGTCCGAGGTTGCTGTTCATGTGGCCCAACGCCAAGATTTCCGTCATGGGCGGCGAGCAGGCGGCTAGTGTCCTTGCCACGGTGAAGGAAGACCAGTACAAATACAAGGGTCTTGAAGTGCCGACCGATGAAATCGCAAAATTGAAGAAAGAAATCCTAGCCAAGTACGACTACGAAGGTTCGGCCTTCTACAGCACGGCGCGCCTTTGGGACGACGGCATCATCGACCCGATAGACACGCGTAAAATCCTCGCTTTGGGCATCGCTGCCTCGTTGAACCAACCCTTCCCGCCGCAACAGTTTGGCGTGTTTAGGATGTAATTGGGTAGAGACGTTGCGCGTAATATCTTTACAACAGATTTTTCGTTGACAACAAACCGCAGGCGGCATCAATGTCTTGTCCGCGCGAGGCGCGGATGGTAGCGATAATGCCTTTTTCGTTCAACGCGTCGCGGAACCAAGTCATCGTGGCGGCATCGGGACTCTTCAGCGGAATGCCAGGCACAGCGTGATACCTTATTAGGTTCAAGCGGCAACGTGTGCTGCCCAACAATCTCGCAATCTCTTTGACATGATCCTTGGTGGCATTGAGGTCCTTGAAGATGATGTATTCGAACGAGAGGCGGCGCTGGCCGTGCCAGTCGTGCTGTTTCACCGTGTGGATGACCTCCTTAATAGGATAGCTTTTCTCGACGGGCATCAGTTTGAGGCGCTCGTCGTGGAAAGGGCTGTGCATGCTGATGGCGAGGTTGCACTTCGACTCTTCGAGAAAACGTTTTAGGTTGGGAATGAGGCCGCTGGTCGACACGGTGATGCGGGTGGGGCTCCAGCCAAGGGCCCATTCCTGAGTGAGGATGTCGAGTGAGCGCATCAGGTTGTCGTAGTTGGCGAGTGGTTCGCCCATGCCCATGAAGACGATGTTGCTCAGCGTGTCGAACTCGGGCAGGCTGAGAACTTGGTTCATGATTTCGGCCACGGAGAGGTTTTTCTGGAAACCTTGTTTGCCCGTGGCGCAGAAGAGGCAGTCCATCTGGCAGCCCACCTGCGTGCTGACGCACAGCGTGGCGCGCTCGCGGTCGGGGATGTAGGCCGCCTCAACGAAATGCTCGCCGGCAGGGAAGAGGTATTTCTTTGTGCCGTCGACCGACACCTGCTCCTTGACGGGTGCCTTTAGTCCCGTCTCGTAATGCTCAGCCAAAAGGGCGCGTGAGGCCTTGCTGAGGTTGGTCATGTCCTCAAACGAGGCGCAACGTTTCATGTAGATCCAGTCCACCAATTGCTTGCCCGTGAACTTCGGCAGTCCCAGCTGCTCGACGACCTCCTGAATCTCGGCAGGGGTCATGCCCAAAAGTATCTGTTTTTCTTCCATTTGCTTCCTTTCTCGCAATGACGTGGCAAAATTACGAATCTTTTTCTTATTTTTGTGCTTTCAATTACGACTAATATCAACGGAAACATTATGAGAAAACTTGTATCGCTTATAGTATTGGTAGTTGTTTTTGCCATGTCGTCCTATGCCGACGGCCCCGTCAAACTGCAGAGTCCTGACGGTAATCTTGAACTGAAATTCGAAGTCGTCAACGGCGTGCCGCAATATGCCCTCGACCGAGCTGGCAAGTCCGTGGTGCTGCCCTCAAAGATGGGTTTCACCCTCGAATGGCGCGACGACCTCGCCCATGCCTTTGTGCTGAAGGACACGAAATACAGCACCTTCGACGAGACTTGGGAACCTGTATGGGGCGAAGAGGCGCAAATCCGCAACCACTACAATGAGATGCTCGTCACTTTGGAGCAACCCGTGGGTAGCGTGGAGAGCATGGACCACTCGACCGAGAAAAAGGCCACGGTCATGAACATCCGTTTCCGTCTCTATGACGACGGACTCGGCTTCCGCTATGAGTTTCCGATGGAGAACGCTTTGGTCTATTTCTGGATTAAGGAAGAGTTGACTGAGTTTGCCATGGCGGGTGACCACACCGCTTGGTGGATTCCAGGCGACTTGGATACCCAGGAATACAACTATACCGAGTCACGCCTATCGCAGATTCGTGAGTTATGGGATGGAAGCCACAAAGACGGCGGGTGGCCTTGGACGGCGTTCTCGCCTACAGGGGTGCAGACCGCTTTGCAGATGAAGACCGATGATGGACTTTACCTCAACATCCATGAGGCCGCCACGCTCGACTTCCCCACCATGCATCTCGACCTCGATGACCAGAATATGGTGTTTCGTGCCTTCCTTTGTCCTGACGCCACGGGTTACAAAGGCCGCATCCAAGCCCCTTGTGTCACGCCTTGGCGTACGGTGATGGTTTGCACTTCAGCGACGGATGTCCTTGCCTCGCGCCTGATTCTCAATCTCAACGATCCTTGCGTTTTGGAGGATGTCTCTTGGATTCACCCCGTCAAGTACATGGGTGTGTGGTGGGAGATGATCTCGGGCAAGAGCACCTGGGCCTACACCAACGACTTCCCCTCTGTGAAGTTGGGTGAGACCGACTATGAGCACGCCACCCCCAACGGCACTCATGGCGCCAACAACGCCAATGTGCGCCGATACATCGATTTCGCCGCCGCTAACGGTTTCGATGGTCTCCTCATCGAAGGCTGGAACATCGGTTGGGAAGATTGGTATGCCAAACAGAAAGGCTATGTCTTCGATTTCCTCACTCCTTATCCCGACTTTGATCTGCCAGCGTTAAACAAATATGCCCACGAGAAGGGCATCCGCCTCATCATGCACCACGAAAGTTCCGCTTCGACATTGAACTACGAGCGGTGGTTGGAGAAAGCCTACACCCTGATGAACCAATATGGTTACGATGCCGTGAAAGGCGGCTATGTGGGTACCATCATCCCCTTTGGCGAAGGTCACTACAGCCAACCCACCAACAACCATTACCATTATTGCATTACCGAGGCGGCCAAGCACCATATCATGGTGAATTCGCATGAGGCGGTGAGACCTACTGGTCTTTGCCGTACTTGGCCCAATATGATTGGCAACGAGAGCGCTATGGGCACAGAATTCCGCGAGCGCATCAACCCTGGGCATACCACTATTTTGCCGTTCACTCGCTTGCAAGGCGGTCCGATGGACTACACCCCCGGCATCTTCGAGACCGACATGGGCAAAATCGTGCCTTGGGGCGGAAAGATGCGCACCACCATCTGCAATCAATTGGGGTTGTATGTGACTTTCTATTCGCCCTTACAGATGGCCGCCGACTTCCCCGAGCATTACCAGCCCCACATGGACGCTTTCCAGTTCATCAAGGATGTGGCCGTCGACTGGGACAAGAGTTTGTATCTTATGGCCGAACCAGGCGATTTTATTGTCACAGCTCGTCATCCCAAACTGTCGTCTTTAAACAAGGCCGCCGATGGCCTAGGCAAGCTCGCCGACGGAAAGAAGGGCGTGGTATCGAACGCCACCAAGTTCGTGTATGCCTTGCCCGATGACGCTACGATAGAGGACCTATGGCACGCTACACCGCACGATGTGTGGTATGTGGGTGGCATCACCGACGAAAATGCCCGTGAAGTGGAGGTGAAACTCGACTTCCTGAACCCTGGAGTGAAATACGAGGCTACCATCTATGCCGATGCCAAAGACGCTAGCGGCATCCCTGATGAGCATTACAACGCAAAAGCGTACACTATCACCAAAAAAACTGTGACATCCAAGTCCGCATTGAAGTTGCGTATGGCGCCTTGTGGCGGTTTTGCTGTGTCGTTGAGAGCCCTGTAATAGTTATATCTGGAAAAATGAATCTTCAACAATGAAAAAAATGAGCATAATAATTTGTCTGTTGGCGGCTTGGTTTGCCCTGCCGTCATGCAATTCCCCCGAAGCGGTGAACGAAGAGAAAAATGAGGATAAAATCGTTATCATGAACGAAGGCGATACGATAGATGTCATTCGTCCCGACACGGCAACATTTTATTCCGAAGTGGTGAATAAGAATAATTGTTTCATCCTCATCTCAAAGCCAGAATACCGTCTCTATGTCTGCGAGGTCTTGAACGGCGACACCATCAAACGCGTGCATTATCCCGTCTGCGTGGGCAAGGCCAAAGGCCAGAAGCAGAAGAAAGGCGACATGAAAACGCCTGAATGTACGTTCGAGAAACCATTTACCATCACGGAGATTGTCGATGCTTCCAAGTGGACACACGACTTCGGCGATGGTCGTGGCAGCATCCTATCTTATGGCCATTGGTTCATGCGCCTGAAGACGCCTGGTCATTCGGGCATAGGCATTCATGGCAGCACCAATAATGAAAGTTCTGTGCCAGGCCGTGGCAGCGAAGGTTGCATCCGTTTGCGTGACGATGACTTGATTCAATTGAAAGAGAAATATGCTTTTGTTGGGATGCGAGTGGTCATCCTGCCTGATGAGGAATGACGACTTATTCAACAGGACAGAAGAACTGCCAGTCTTCGAGATAGGTCCAGTTGTTGGTGGGAGTGCAGACACTGAATTGTTGGTTTCCTCCAATCTTTTTCAGGCGTGAGAGCAATTCCCGATTCTTGTCGAGGTGCTCAGAGAACTTGCCGTTTTCGATGACGATATAGTCATAGTCCCAGCCGAGGGCGTTCTCAAGCCAACCTTCTTCGTCCCACATCATCGTATAGCCTTTGCGTCCCATCTGGATGAAGGGACCGTTTTGTGCATAGCCGTAGAGGCAGAGGATCTTGGCGTCGCGTGAGATGCCGAGCGAGTCAAGTATCTTGTCGGCGTCTTTGAGACGCTCGTATGAATAAACCCCGTCGTACTCCATGGTGCGCCGTTTTTCCTGCATGTTCATAGCGCCGCGAACCCAGATGACACATAAGATCACGGTCGTCAAGGCAGCGACAATCTTTATTGGCAACGGCCTGAAATTGAACTGTCTTAACAGCAGTGCCACGGCAAAAACGAAAGGCAGAAAGAAAGTGTCCAAGAGATAATAGTCATGGAAGGGCATCTGCTGCATCATGGCTACGGAAAACAGCAGGCAACCGAAGACCTCGATGAGCGGCAACCACCAAAGGGATAGCGGGGCGTGACTGTCGCTTGAAGAAGGTTGCGCTTGCTTGAGGGTTCTCTTCCGAATGATGGCGATTACCACAGCAGCTATAGCCAAGGCAGCGATGGCAAGGTATTGAAGCCGTTGGAAATAATGGAATGTCCATTTGTGATAGGTGTCGGCAACGAGTTCCTTGAAATCTTGCCAATCGTCGGGCGGCACCAGTTGACTGAGGAAAATCGTACCGTGGAGGTTGCGCAAGTGCCGGTTCCAAAGGAAATAGGCCAAAAACAAGGTTGCCGAGACCAAGATGCTAGGTAGTTTGTCGGGCAGAGTGCTCTCTTTGCGGATGACACGCAATAACTCAAAACAGAGGACAGCGATGAGTTCGATGGCGAAAGTGGTGCGCATCAGCATGGCTATTGTGAGGAAAGCGATGCCCAGATGGAAATGCCGTCGTTTTTGGCCTTCGTAATATCTCAAATAAAACCAGAGTCCGATGATACCCATCGAGAGTGCGGGGATGCTGGGAAGAAAGCCGTTGCTGTAGTATACGAAGACGGGTGAGCACAAGGCCACGAAGGTGACAAACAGCGACTTGGTGAATTTCTTTGTCACCAGAAACGCGATTCTGTAAACAAACAACAAGCCGATGGCAGCACAAAGGAGCGTCCAAAGCCGGAACACCCATGGCGAGGTGGTGCCGAATAGTTTCATCAAGAGGGCGACGATGTACTCGTGAATGGGGAAGTCTGCCGAGGTGATGGTGGTGGTGGAGGGCTCTTGCCACCATCCAGGAAACTGTTTGTTGTAGATCATCGTCTCGGGATGGGACAGGTCGAAGTCGTTGTTGATGAAGCCCAAGGCAAGGGCATAGTGGTCTTGTTCAGCCCAGGCATGGATGTGCGTGGGGTATTCGTCCATGTAGTTGCGCTGAAGGAAAAACAAAGCCAACCCGATGACAAGCAGTGGAATGGGAAGTGGGATCCGAAAGCGTTTCATGGTGGCAAGGTTTAGAGTTCCCAAGGATCGGCAAGGTCGATGTCCCAGCCTGCCTTGAGGTCGAGGGCATCTTTGTAGTCGATGACGGTTTCGGGAAGGGTGTGGCGATGGTAGTTGCCCGTGCTCCACTTGCCGTTGCCGTCGCCATCGAGGATGGCGCGGAGCTTGTATTTGGCTGGCATCAGGAAATCGAACATCACCTCTTCCTTTTGTCTCACGATCTGCTCTTTAAGCACCTTGCCGCTTTCATCGGTAAGTTGCACCACGACTTGTTTCATACCCTTGGGTGGCACGACGGTGATGTAGATGTTGCCGTATTCGTCATCATTGAGCACATGAAAATCTGTCTTGATGCGTTCGTTGGTGCGACCACGAATGCCGAAAAACACCGAGTCGGGGACCTCAAAACCATATCTATAATCGGTGGAGATGGGGTTGGTGAGTCGGTATTTCAGGCCTTGTTCGTCGGCTTGCTCGAAGGCGAGAGTGTCATAATAGATTAAGGTGTCGCACTTGAAGACGGAAGAGTCACGCATCGCGTATCGGACGATGGGTTCGGAGAAGGTCAAAATCAGGTCCTCGCCTGGGATGAGGCCGTCTCTGCCTTTCAGGTTATTGCGGACTTTCAAGGTCTCTGGTTTCTTGTTCCGAATCTTTTTGTCCTTGAATTTCAGGCTGTAGCGTGTAGAGTCATTAATCAAAGTGTCGTATTTCACCTGCACCCATAGGCTGTCCTTGACATTGGGCGTGAAGTACCACCAAACCGTGTCGTAGGCAACGGAATGCCTCGTGACGAGGTTGAAAGAGTCGGGCAACATCTCGGGCGTCATGATGGCGGCATCTTGGGCAGGATGACGGAACACGAAGCGCAGCAGACCTTCTTCGATGAGTTTCTTTTCAAGTAACACTTGTGTGGAGTCAACCTCGGTGAACATATAGAGCGTGAGGTTCAAGGCGTTTTGTTCATACATTGTCGTCGTTTTCGACTCGAAATCGACAGAATCCTTGACTTTCGCAAGCGTATCCACCTGCATCGCCAGAGTGTCCATCACCGTTGAATCCGGCACGATTGGCGCTGGTTTTTGCAAACACGATGCCTGCACCAATGTATCCAAAAATGCCACTTCTTCGTTGGGCAGGTCGAAATAAAGATTGGAGTTGACATCCTTGATGGCGAAGACCAGATACTTCTTGTCGGCGAGACCCGCAAGGCGGAAATGGCCTTCTTTGTCGGTCTTGGTGATGTAGTTGGGAGCAACGGTCATTGGCAGCGAGTCGAGGTTGTCGCGGTCGCCGGCATAGAGTCCGACGTATGCGTTCTCGACGGTTTTTTTGTCTGCTGCATCCAAGACCTTTCCCGCAATGGCGAGAGTGTCGATGTGGTCGCCCGTTGAGAAGCTATAGACATAATCCTTGAACAGGTTGCCCTCGTGCAGATCCTTGATGGCCGAACCGAAATTAATGGTATAGGTGGTGTTGGGCGCCAAGTTTTCCTTGAATTTGACGACCACGGTCTTGTTTTTCAGCTTGATGTCGGGTTTCTCGTTCAAAGGGGGAGAAATCAGCACATTCTGGTTGGCGTTTTCCAGGGTTATGTATTCGTCGAAGGTGATTTCGATCTTCTTCCCGCTGAAGTTGATGCTTTGGTTGACGGGTACGGCATCGACCACCCTTGGCGGTGTGTTGTCCTTCGGTCCCCCCGTTGGCGCCACAGCATTGGCACACCGCTGGGCAAAGAAAGCCATGAGCAACAGGCCAGCCGCAATGAGAATATGTTTCACTTTCCGAATCACGTGGCAAAGATACGATTTTTGGTATGCCCTAAAGGGCAGAAATCTTTCAAAAATCGAGCGAAAAATCGTTGTAAAATCATAATACATTGAGTTTCAATAATTTTAATATATTTTCTTATATTTCTTGCGAAGCAATCCAAAAAAAAGAAATGGTTTTGCTATTTTTGCAAGTTTTAATCTTTGAATTTTAAATCTTTAAATCTGGAAATATGTATAGAACACATACTTGTGGAGAACTTCGTCTTGCCGATGCTGGCAAGGAAGTGACATTGGCAGGCTGGGTGCAGCGCACCCGTGACAAGGGTTCCCTCGTTTGGATTGACCTCCGCGACCGTTATGGCATCACCCAACTCTTCTTGGATGGCAGCAGCGACCCGAAACTCATCGAACAGGCCCGTACCTTCGGCCGTGAATTCGTAATTCAGGCCAAAGGCACCGTCATTGAACGCGAATCGAAGAACCCGAACATGCCTACGGGTGAAATTGAGTTGAAAGTCAGCGAGTTCAAACTGCTCAACAGCAGCAAGACCCCGCCCTTCACCATCGAAGATGTCAGCGATGGCGGCGATGACCTTCGCATGAAATACCGTTACTTGGACATCCGTCGCAACCCTGTTCGCCAGAACCTCGAACTGCGTCACCGCATGGCGATGCTCGTGCGCAACTATTTGAGTAACCTCAACTTCCTCGAAATCGAAACCCCGATGCTCATCAAGAGCACACCTGAAGGCGCTCGTGACTTTGTGGTGCCGAGCCGCATGAATCCAGGCGAGTTTTATGCCTTGCCGCAAAGTCCGCAGCAATACAAGCAGCTGCTGATGGTGGCTGGCATGGACCGCTATTTCCAAATCGTGCGTTGCTTCCGCGATGAGGACCTCCGCGCCGACCGTCAGCCCGAGTTCACGCAAATCGACTGTGAGATGTCGTTTGTGGAGCAAGAAGATGTGCTGAACACCTTCGAAGGTTTGGCCAAGCACCTCTTTAAAGAGATGAAAGGCCTCGAATTTGGCCAATTCCCGCGCATGACCTGGCACGATGCCATGAAATACTACGGCTCCGACAAACCCGACATCCGTTTCGGGATGAAGTTCGTGGAACTCAACGATGTTGCCAAAGGCAAGGGCTTCGGCCTCTTCGACAACGCCGACCTTGTGGTGGGTATCTGTGCCGAGGGTTGCTCGGAATACACCCGCAAACAACTGGATGCACTTACCGAGTTCGTGAAGCGTCCGCAGGTGGGTGCAGGCGGCATGGTCTACATCAAATACAATACCGATGGCTCGTTCAAGTCGTCCGTTGACAAGTTCTACACGCCCGAAGACCTGAAGGTTATTGCCGACAAGTTCGGTGCCAAGCCTGGCGACCTGATGCTCATCCTCTGCGGCGAGGCCATGAAGACCCGCGTGCAACTGAACGCTTTGCGTCTCGAAATGGGCAACCAACTTGGTCTCCGTAAACCCGACGAATACGCTCCGTTGTGGGTGATCGACTTTCCGTTGTTGGAATGGGACGAGGAGACGCAGCGCTATTACGCCATGCACCATCCCTTCACTGCACCGAAACCCGAAGATGAGGCCTTGCTCGACGACCCGACGAAGTGGGGCGACATCCGCGCCAATGCCTACGACATCGTGATGAACGGTGTGGAGGTCGGTGGCGGTTCCATCCGTATCCATGACCGCACCTTGCAGAATAAGATGTTCCATACCCTCGGTTTCACCGATGAGAAGGCACAGGAGCAGTTCGGCTTCCTGATGGGCGCCTTCGAGTATGGCGCACCGCCTCACGCTGGCCTGGCCTTCGGCTTCGATCGTCTCTGCTCGCTTTTCGGTGGCGCCGACAGCATCCGCGACTTCATCGCCTTCCCGAAGAACAACGCTGGCCGCGATGTGATGAGCGGCTCGCCCGCCCCGATTGCCCAAGAGCAATTGGATGAGTTGCAGATTGCGCTGAATTTGAAATGATTAGAATTTAATTGTAGAGACGGTGCATGCACCGTCTCTACATAATCCAGGACTGAATACAAAACAATTAATAATATGAAAATGAGATATTTGAAGTCCATTGTGATGGTAGCATTTCTGTCAATGGCGGTCTTGTTGGTCTTTGATTCTTGTTCCACAAGCAAAAAGACAACCACCCGAAAAGGTGATGCAAGCATTACCGCAAATGCTCCTGACTATAAAAGGATAAAGAAAGAAATCAACACAGAAGGAAGCGAATTCTATTATCCTGAATTGTTGAGACGCTTTGAGGCTGCGGATACCACATTGAGCCTTGAGCAAATAAGGCATTTTTATTATGGAACGGCCACTCGGCCTGAGTATAATCCATATAAGACCTCTAACTATGACGCTTTGCACAAGGCATTAGAAAAGGAAACCCCAGAGAAGGAAGATTGGGAAAACGCCGCACAGGTAATCGATGAACAACTGAAAACGGACCCGACTAATATAAGGTTTCACTTGTACAAACACATTGTCTACGATAATTTGTATGGTTCAGGATCAGAAAAAACAATTGATGCTTATGAGCAGGTTGTAATGCTTCTTTCGGCGGTGACCTCCACTGGTGACGGGAGTTCGAAAGAAACGGCGTTTCATGTGATATGCGTCACTGACGAGTATGGTATAATGGATATCTTTGGTTTGTCGCCCACGATGCAATCGTTGGTCGAGGACAAAGGCCAATCTTACGATGTGATGGATTTGAAGGAGAATGAATATGGGTTGGAATCCATGTACTTCAATATTACTGTTAGCATAGAAGCGATGAACAAGATGTTTGACTTTTGACATTCCCATGAAAAACAATCTGATGAAACATATTGTTGTTCTGGCGAGCCTTCTTTGGTGGGTGCCAACCTTCGCCCAAAGCGAGGAATTCGCATCGTCGTCGCAAGACGAATGGCAGGTCACAACCCTTGGCAGCAACGGATACGGATTCCGTCTGGTTTTACAGTCACTCAACGAATAATTGAATAGTAATTGATAAACCTTAATACAATGAAAACATCGAAAACCATCCTTGTTGTCCTTCTGGCAACGCTAGTATTAAGTTCTTGCTCAACGGACAAATCCATGACATCAAAAGGCGTGAATCTCGATAAATACGAATATGCCTCTGTCGTTCAAGCTAGGAATTATTTTGGCACGGTGAACGACATCGAGATCGAGCCGGGCATCTATGATGCCGTGGAAGCCACCCGCCTGCAAATGGTAGGTGAACGACGCATACAAGACCTTACTGAAGAGCAGAAGGAAAAATTGGTATTAGTGAAATATACGGCAACTTCTACTCCAGAAGAGTCTGTCATCAGCATTAGTTTCGAGGACTACATGACAGGCAAGGTGGTGGCTTCGTGCCGATCTTCAAACAGAGGTTCTTGGACTCGTCAACGCGATGTTGACAAGGCTATCAAAAAGTTGTCGCAACGCATTATGAACATTTGGGGTAAAACAAAGTAAAAATCAATAATCTATGAAAAGACTATTAGTCCTAACTGGTGGCGGCGACTGCCCAGGCTTGAACGCCGTGATTCGCGCCATCGTCAAGAGAGCCGCCCAAGAGAAAGATTGGGAAGTGCTCGGTAGCATACAAGCCTACAACGGCATCCTGTGGGAACCCACCGAGGTGGTCAGGCTGACGCCAGAGGTGGTGCGCGGCATCCACTTCCGTGGCGGCACCATCATTGAGACCACCAACAAGGGCGGCCCGTTCAACTGGCCCGTCAAGAACGCCGACGGCACTTGGACGGCAGTCGACCGCTCTGATGAAATGCTTCGCAAGCTGCAATACATGGGCATCGACGCGGTCATCAGCATCGGCGGCGACGGTTCGCAGCGCATCTCGCAGAAACTCTATGAGAAGGGCTTGAACATCATCGGTGTGCCTAAGACCATTGATAACGACCTCTCTTCGACGGAATGCACCTTCGGTTTCCAGACCGCCGTGCAGATTGCCACAGAAGCCGTCGACAAACTTGTCACCACGGCTGCTTCGCATAACCGCGTCTTCGTTCTCGAAGTGATGGGTCGCGATGCGGGTTGGATTGCCTTGCACAGCGCCATCGCGGGTGGGGCAGAGGTCTGCCTCCTGCCCGAGTTTCCCTACGACATCCAAGTGGTGAAGGAACGCCTGGAGCAGCGTTTCGACCACGACCGCGGTTTTGCCGTGGTGGTGGCCTCGGAAGGCGCCCGTCCCAAAGATGGACAGCAGGTGTTTGAGATTAGCACCGAGGTGGGTTACGAGAACAAGAAACTCGGTGGCATCGGTCGTCGGTTCATCGAGGAGATGAAGGCAGTAGGTTTCACCCACGACATGCGTGAGACCACTCTAGGTCACCTGCAGCGTGGTGGCGTTCCGATTGCCTATGACCGTGTCCTATCGGCCGAGTTTGGCGTGAAGGCCTTCGAGATGGTGCTCAACGGACAGTTCGGTCAGATGGTGGCTTACCATCATCCCGATGTGGTGGCGGTGTCACTCAAGGAAGCCATCTCCAAACCCAACCTTGTCACCATTGACAGCGACTTGGTGAATACTGCACGTGGGTTGAATATCTCGTTGGGTATCTGAGAATAGTGCGATTTCGTCCATGGCGAAGAACAAGTTTTATGTAGTATGGGTGGGCCATAACCCAGGTGTTTATGACCGATGGGATGCTTGTCGTAAGGAGACAGAGGGCGTCAAGGGGGCCAAATACAAAGGGTTTCCTGACCGCACGAGTGCCGAGACCGCTTTCCGTGAAGGCCCTGACAACTACTGGGGCAAGGACGTGGTGTCCACTGTCGACCTTTCGAAGGTCAAGGAACAGCCCGTCACTCCAGCCATCGCCGTGGATGCGGCTTGTGCTGGCAACCCGGGCAAGATGGAATACCAAGGTGTCTTCGTTGACTTCGGTGTGCAGCCAGCCAACGCATATAATCTGTTCAAGAGTCCTGTCTTCGAGAATGGCACCAATAACATCGGAGAGTTCTTGGCCATCGTCCATGCCCTCGCCTTGCAGAAGAAAAACGGATGGAGTTTTCCTATCTACAGCGACTCGGTTAATGCCCAGTTATGGATCAAGCAGAAGAAATGCAAGACCAAGTTGCAGCCCAACGCCAAGAATGCCTATCTCTTCGAACTCGTCGCACGTGCCGAGAAGTGGCTCAACGAAAACGCTATTGAGGTGCCAGTGCTGAAGTGGAAGACTGAAATTTGGGGTGAAATTCCTGCTGATTTTGGTAGGAAATGAAATAAATAGTACTTTTACCGCCTGAAATGCGAAGCGTTCAACGAAGTTAAATACACGATACAAGATGCTGAAATACGACTCGTTTTATTTCCAATGTCCGCATTGCCAAGCTTGGCTAGAAGGTCGCAACCTAAAGGCCGAACTGGTGAATGAGGCCATCTTGTATTCCGATGGCAAGGTGCTGAACGACAACCTGATTACCACGCCTCAAAAAATGATTATGTGCCCTTCGTGTGGGCATGGCTTTTGGGTAGAGCATCCCGAGGAGCCATTCATCACCTACGAGAAGCCCGAGGCTGAGGTTTATTCGTGGAACACCTGGCGTTTCTTTGGCATCAATTTCTCCGACAACAGGGGAAAGATGGCATTGGTCAACCACTACAAGACCTTCCTGAAGAAGAGCCACTATGACCCCAAGAAGGAGATTTATCTGCGCCGTTTCCTTTGGTGGGCTTACAATGACTTGCACCGCAACCATCAGCATGTGCGCCTGAAATATTTCCTCAACGGTTTCATGAGTTATGGGGTGTGGCGTTGCAACCGTCGGATGATCATCGAAGGCGAAAGGTTGTTCCTGAGGAACTACAAGGGCTTTACCGAAAACCTGAAGAGGCTCTTGGCCTTGCTGGAGAAGCACCCGGATGAGCAGATTGACTTGGAGTTGCCTGAGATCTATAGGGAGTTAAGACAATTCGACAAGGCGAAGGAATTGCTTGAAAAAGTGGGCAGCCGTACGCACTTCACCAACGAAATGCTGCGCCATTCCAAGTGGAAAGACGCACGCGTGTTTATGGTAACTGGCTAAAAGAAAGGGGCGACCAAACGGTCGCCCCTTTCTGTAGATTGTTGAATCAATCCTTTTCCCAATCGATCAGGAACAGGTCGTTGACCCGGATCTCCGTGGTGGAATGTCGTTGGCCTTTGTCATCGGTCCATTCGTTGTTGTGGAGGCTGCCTTCTATGGCGATGCGCTTGCCTTTCTTCACGTTCTTTTCGACACGCTCTGCCACAGGACCCCATGCTACGATGGGGAACCATTGGGTGTCGTTGACCCATTCGCCGTTGGCGTTCTTGCGGCTTTCGTTTACCGCGATGCGGAAACGGGCGATTTTGCTGTTGTTGAAGGTTTTCATTTCAGGTTCTGCACCCGGGCGGCCAATCAGCATGACCGAATTTCTCATTGTACTCATGATTTTGTGTGTTAAATGGTTATTTAATTTGAATAGTTGTTTTGTTTTTGACGCGAGACTTCGGACGCGAGACGGACCTTGTTCCGAAGTCCCGCAGTCTATTTAGTTGTTTTGTTCTTTACCCCAGTCCAGAAGGATAAAGTTGTTGAGATGGATCTCTGTCGACAGGCGGCGTTGGCCGTCCTTGTCGGTCCATTCGCTGTTGCGCAAGGTGCCATCGATGGCAATTTGCTTGCCTTTCTTTATTACACGTGCGACGCGTTCTGCAGTCTTGTCCCAAGCTACTACCGTGAACCACTGCGTTTCTTTCACTTGCTCGTTCTTTGCGTTGCGGCGCGTTTCGTTCACGGCAAGGTTGAATCGCGTGACGAGGCAGTTGCCGTTGAAGGTTCTCGTTTCAGGTTCTGCACCCGGGCGGCCAATTAGCATGACCGAATTTCTCATTGTACTCATAATGTGTGTGTGTTTAGTAATTAATGAATAAGTTTGTTTAGTCGTGTCGCACCTCGTGGCTGGCGAACTGGGTTAGTGAGCCTCTCGAATTATGCCCTACCAATCGGTTTGACGATGCAAAGTAACAACGCTTGTCAAGACTAAGCCGTTGATTAAACGTTTGTAGTCGACTGTAAGCGTTTGTTGTCGTTTGCTGTCGGATATATATTTGATATACAGTATAATAGGATTTTTGTATTTGATTCGGTTTTTTTCGCTTTTTTTGACGATTTACAGAGATTTACTATCTTTGCACCCCTTAATCAAGAATGAAATGACTGCATTACCCAAGGAATATGCCACCCAAAAAGGGTTTTTTTATCATGTTTTTGGCGTCCCGCTCTTTGTTTTTGGGATGCTATTGTTGTTTTCCCCCACCAGTTTTGACCGTTTTTCCATTCCATTCTCGCGCTATTCTTTCCATGTGACGATGGTTTTGTGCATTGTCCTTGTCCTGATGGTGATAACTCGGTCGTTGTTCTTGGCATTCAACCGGAGGCGGTCTTCGATACCTTGGGGCAAGAGTTTGATGCTCTGTGCTTTGGAGGTGGTGTTGGTATCGGGTTTCAGTGCACTCTATTTTTGGTTGATGTCAGGCAAGGTTGAGGCCTATTTTTGGTTCTTTGGCTTGTCGCTCGTCTGTTTCTTTGTGCTGATGCTTGTCCCATACGTGGTTATTGACCTATATTTTATGTTGTTGGCCAAGGATGACTTGATCTCAAGCAAAGAGAGGGATGCTGCCAAAGAGAAGATACGCTTTGTAGACGAGCGCGACAACCTCAAGCTCGTGGTGGCCGCCGAGGCAGTGCTCTATGTGCAGTCTGACGAAAACTATGTGAAGGTGTGCTATTTGGAAGACGGTGAAATCAAATTCTGCAGCATCCGTAACACGATGAAGCGGGTGGAGGAGACCTGCGTGAAAGGCAGTCTCATCCGTTGCCACCGCTCCTATTTCGTCAACAGCGCGAGGGTGCAGTCGCTGCAGAAGGACAAGGAGTTCACCTACGCCATGCTCAATGTGGCCAACGCGAGTCGTGTGCCTGTCAGCAAAAACTATTACGACCAACTGGCCGCTTTGTTGTAACAGAATAAAACCAACCCATTATGGCAAAAGACCTAAAACCTCATATCGGCATCTTCGGCCGCAGGAATTGCGGCAAGAGCAGTTTAATCAACTTGCTGACGGGACAAGACATCGCTATTGTGAGCGACACGGCAGGCACTACTACCGACCCTGTCAAGAAAAGCATCGAGATCTTTGGCATTGGCCCTTGTGTGCTCATTGATACGGCAGGTATCGATGATGTGGGCGTGCTGGGCCGGCAGAGGGTGGAGAAGACGATGAAGGTGCTGGATGAGATAGACTGTGCTGTTTTGGTTGTCGCAGGAAATAACTTTGGAGAACCTGAAACACAGTTGATTGCCAGGATGAAAGAACTGGCAGTGCCGTTTTTCGTGGTTCACAACAAAGCTGACGAAGAACCGCTTCTTCCTGCCTTAAAGGCAGAGATTGAGCAGAGTTGTGGTGCCAAAGTGTTGGATTTCAGTGTTGCAAAGAATGATGGCATTGCTCCCTTGGTCGATTTGTTGAAGAGTGCCATTCCCGAAAGTGCCTATCAGAAAGTGTCGCTGTTGGGAGGCATCATCCAGCCTAACGAGGTGGTCGTTTTGGTTTGTCCCGTCGATTCCGAGGCACCTGAAGGTCGCTTGATTTTGCCTCAGGTCATGGCCATCCGAGATGTGTTGGACAACGAATGCATCTGTGTGGTGCTGAAGGAGACGCATCTGCAGCAATATTTGGAGACCATGCCTAAGCCTGCCTTGGTGGTCACAGACAGTCAGGTGTTTGGCTACGTCAGCCAGATTGTCCCGGCCGACATTCCTTTGACCAGCTTCAGCATCGTCATGGCACGGTTGCGTGGCGATTTCGACAACTACGTGAAAGGCACGCCGTATTTGTCCAAATTAAAAGATGGAGACACGGTCTTGTTGCTTGAGTCGTGCACCCATCACAGCACCTGTGAGGACATCGGTCGCGTGAAACTGCCCCGCATGATTCTAAAATACACAGGAAAAGACATCCGTTTTGAGTATGTGGCAGGTTTGTCGCCCATTGCCCATCCTGAAAGATACGCCATGGCCATCCAATGTGGCGGTTGCATGAGCACGCGCAAGCAACTGCTCAATCGCACCAATCTCTTTGTCAACCAATGCATCCCGATCAGCAACTACGGCATGGCATTGGCGTATATGAACGGGATTTTTGGGCGAGTGATGGAACCGTTTGCCGCCACCTTGTAGAGACGCCGATTTATCGCGTCTCTACCGAATGATCCTGTCTCAAGTTATTCTTCTCCAATACGCGACTTTAAGTTTTCAAGAAAAGCTGCTGTATAGTATTGGAAGAAGTTGTAATTCATGACTTTGCAGATGCGGAGAATCAAGTCGCTGTCTAAGGAGGGTCTGTTGAAAATCTTGTAGACGTGGTTGTGGGTGCAGCCAATCTCACGCGCAAGCCAGCCTACGCTGCGTTTGTCGGTTTTCAGTTGCTCCTGGATGATATGCCCGATGTGGATGCCGCTCGATGGTGTCTCCATAGCTCATTTCAAATGGAGCAACAAAGATAAGGTATATGAAAACGACTGTTTTCATCCACTTCATCCATTTGCATTTTCTTAACCTTCATAAGCGATAATTGCCTATCTTTGCATCAAATCAAAGCAGTTATGTTGTCTCTTCCGATAATAGAGCAAATCAAAAAGCAGTCGGGACTCGACTTCAACAACGCCAAGGACTTTGAGGTGTTGTCGGAGTCGTTTCCCCCCAGCGACCGTTTGGGAGTCAATACATTGAAGCGGTTGATGGGTTATGCCAAGTCGCCCATAGCGCCACGTAAAGCCACGCTTGATGCCTTGGCGCATTATCTGGGTTCGTCCTCATGGGAGGCACTCAGCGGCATGCAACCCGTGGAGAGCGACTGGATGGAGAAGGCATTTTTCGCTGACGAGATTCGTGAAGGAACCTTTGTAGAGGCTTCGTGGCTGCCCAACCGGCATCTTGTCTTGTTGTGCATCGGAGAGAACAAGTTTAAGGTGACGGAAAGTCTCAATGGGAAGTTGCAGATCAACGACGAGGTGACTATCTTCAACTTCCGTTTGGAGTATCCCTTACAGGTGTTTCAAGTCATCCGTAATGGCGAGATTGTGCGCGATGCTGCTGGCAATGAGTTAGGGTATGTGGCAGGCCGCCAGAACGGATTGACGGAACTATTCATCAAGGAGGTCTGATTATGAGCAATTCCGAGTTTATCACTCCCGCACAACACGAGCAGGAAGAAGTGCTTTTCGATAGTGGTGGCACATGTGATTGCTATCGTCTTGTCAAGGACAACCGCGTGTATTGCGTCAAGCGGCCCAAGAAGGACATGCGTTCTTCTGAGGTCTATATGAACTTGTTCCGAAAGGAGTTTGAACTCGGCATAGAGTTGGAGCATCCTAACATAGTGCGTTATTTCGCTTACGATGAGGACGAAAACGGCCCCTTCATCCGAATGGACTACATCGATGGTGAAAGTCTTGATGCTTTCGTGGCCCAACATCCTGACTATTTCAAAGAGAAAGGACATAGGAAACAGTTTTGTGATGAGTTGTTTTCGGCTTTGGCCTATCTTCACGAGAAGAAGATGCTACACCTTGACCTTAAGCCTAGCAACATACTCATCACTAATAAGGGCCATCATGTGAAACTTATTGATTTGGGTTTCGGTTGGAGCGAGAGTTACCTTCATGATGTAGGTTTCACTCGAGAATATTGTGCGCCAGAGCAGCAGGTCGCCAAGACCGAGTTGTTTGGTCCTGCCACCGACATCTATGCCTTGGGCAAAATCCTGCAGCGTTTTGGCTTGGCCAAGAATTCTATAACGCAACGTTGTCTGAAGGAAGATCCAAGAGCGCGTTACCAAAGCGTCGATGCTTTGCGAAAAGCCCTGCAACGTAACGAAACGATAAGAATTTCCTCGAGATTGGGTTTGGGTTTGGTTGCTGCGCTGCTGATAGGGACGATTGTTTGGTTGGTAGGTTTCAGGGAGAAGCCCTTGCCGCCGCGTCCAACTTCGCCCGAAGGAACCATCAATGGATTGTTTACCATCAACGAAGCGGGCGACCAGGTGTATTTCTCGAAGGGTAACCTGCAATACAAGCCTTCAATCAACACGTGGCGTTTTGCCGAAAACCAGTTTGACTTTATTGGCGGTGACAATGCCAATCACAACTCTGCTGAGAAGTGCTGTAATTGGTTGGATTTGTTCGCTTGGGGTGCCAGCGGGCGTGACCATGGAGCGATATGTTTCCAGCCATGGTGCAGTCGCAACGTTTTTGAAGACGAGGCTTGGCAATATAACGCCTATGGCGTTGACACGCTGAATTTATACGATGGCGATGGTCAGGCTGATTGGGGTTACAATGCCATCAGCAATGGTGGAAATGAAGAAAACGTATGGCGCACGTTGACCATCGAGGAATGGGATTACATTCTTGAGAAGCGGCCTACTGCCACGGGCATCCGTTATGCTAAGGTTGCCGTTGACGGCGTTAGGGGTTTGTTGTTGTTGCCTGACGACTGGGACAGCACCTATTGCCAACTACGGCATTTCAACGACGACGATGTTGACTACATTCATAACAACCTCACCGAGCCATTCTGGTCGGAGAGGGCGGAGGCTTTAGGGGCAGTATTCCTGCCGGCGGCAGGCATCCGCGACTTCGGTTATGTAGGCCTGGTAGGCAAATACGGTCTCTATTGGTCGTCTTCCTGCCTAAACCCCAAAGAGGCCTTGGGCATCTACTTCAGCAACAGTTTCTTCTATCATTCCATCACCACCGACAAATGCAGTGGCCGCAGTGTGAGGTTGGTGAGGGATAAGGGATAAAACATACCTCAGCGTATCGCCATTTTGCGAGACGACACGCAGAGGTATAAGGGAAAAAAGAAAAACCAGGATGGCTTTAATAGCCAGTGAATTTGTCAAAGACGTGCTTTTTTAACTAAATATATCCGTTACGTTAAAACTGACATGATTATTGAATAGTGTCAATGGCGCCATCACCATTGGTGTCAATTCCTATTCTGTCAATTGTTCCATTTCCGTCAATGTCAACACCGACGGCATCGATACTTCCGTTGCCATCAACATCGACACCAACCGTATCAATGGCGCCGTCGCCATCGGTGTCCACTCCAATTGAGTCTATGGTCCCGTCTCCATCAGTATCCACTCCGACAGTATCTATCGCTCCGTCGCCATCTGTGTCAATGCCAACGGCGTCAAAAGTTCCGTCGCCGTCAACATCAACCATTGTGGTGTCCATTACTCCATCGCCATCGGTATCGACTGTCATCGTGTCGATGGCGCCGTCGCCGTCAGTGTCCATGCCGACTGCATCAATGGCGCCATCGCCATCTACATCAACCATCGTGGTTTCCATTACCCCATCTCCGTCAGCATCGACCGCTATTGTGTCGATTGAACCGTTGCCGTCAGTGTCCATGCCGACTGCATCAATGGTGCCGTCGCCATCTACATCAACTGCCATGGTATCCATTGCTCCATCGCCGTCAGCATCGACTGCTATCGAGTCGATGGCACCGTCTCCATCAGTATCCATGCCAATAGCGTCAAAAGTGCCATCTCCGTCAACATCGACCGCCATCGAGTCAAAAGTGCCGTCACCATCGGTGTCAATATAGGCCGTATCATACATTCCGTCACCATCAGTATCCACCATCATGGTATCGTCAATGCCATCGCCGTCCAAGTCGACCGTATCAGTATCCATGTCAAAATCATCTTCAACATCCACATCCATATCGTCGTCAACATCGGCATCAGCATCGCCAGCAACTCCTAGGAGCGAGGCTGCTACCAAAGCCACCTTGGCACCTTTCATGAGATTGCCTTTGCGTTTCAGTTGTGCTGCATTTCCTTCGCCGTTTTTCACCATGCCGAGGAACCACGATGGTACTATGCCTTGGAACTTGATCACGACTGGTTCTCCATCGCTAATAATGGTGTAAAGACAATTCATGGCTTGCTTATCTTCAGTGATTTCCTTGATTTTTTCCCTATCTATTTCATAAGATAGAAGCCATCCTTCGTTGGCATCACCACCATGGTTAATCACTATTCTTTGATTGGTAAGATATATAGTTGAATTCCGCCAGCCAACCCCCCAACGATCCATCTTGGCTTCGATATTGCAGGTGTCAATTACTTTCTCGTTTTCTCGTAGTTTGATATTCAGCAAGTTGCCTTCAATTCCAGCAAGACGGGTAAGAAAAAGAAGAAACCTGGAAGGATCCTTGGCTGCAGTGATGTCACACACTTCTCCTTTGGCCGTTACCAGAATCGAGGTCATACCGAGTTTGTTGGTTTCTTTTTTGATGCTATCAATATCGGCTAGATTAATAGTATGCACTAATTTGGAAGCATCATGTTTTTTACCAGGTATGAGCGATTTGCCGAAGGGCACGTCATAGAATTGGACAGACTTCCTTGTCAGAACAATCTTTCCATCCTTTGCAAAAGTGGCAAACTTGCCTTTTAAGATACCGCCACCTTTCCCTTTGAAAACTATTTGATCGGAGACGTTGTCGGGTAGGGTTAGCGGGTGTGTCCTGACCAGTTCACCATCCCATTGATTAATATTGGCCACTCTGTCTTTCACTTTTGATACAATGCCACTGGCCGCTCCCGCAACCGTGGTTCCTATCTTTGATTCTTTAGCTTTGGCACTCAGGTCTTTCATGGATTCTCTGAGTTTCGAGAAACTAAAACCCCTTTGTTTAGGTTGTGTTTCAGAAATGATTTGTCTGCCACATTTTGGGCAAAATACCGTGTTGGGTTGTAAAGGTTGTCCGCATCCAGGACAGAAGTTCATATCGTTTGCCATAATACAGTTTTTATTATTAGGTGAGGCAAAAATACAATTTAATGCCTAAGTATCAAAATTAATTGTTTGATAATCAATTCTAAAATAATCCAAATTGGATACAAAAATATTATCCAAAATGGATAATATTAAATAATAAATGGATGAAGTGGATGGGAATTGAGGTAGGGAATGAACAAAGCAATACAGAAACCAGCGACATTAGTCTTTTTTTCGGGATTTTGCTGGTTTTTGCAGCATAGGCATGTTATCGTTTCTCAAAATGCTGGTAGTCCTTCATGCTGCGCCAGCGGCCGCCCCAACGGAAACCATGCGATTCAAAAGTCTTTTTGCAGAGGTCGTTAACATCAATCTTGTGAGGGAAGTCCTTGCTTCGGTCCACATAATCGGTGGCCGTGGAAGGTCGGATGCGTGTGCCTCTGACACATGGGTTCTGTAAGGGATTAATATCGACGGCCATGCCGAAAGCATGTCGTGAGAGTTTATGGGAGCCAGCGATGGTGCGGTAGTTGAAGCAGGAACTGTTGTTGGCCTGCATAGAGGCCTCGTCGGAAGCGTCGAAGTCGTCCACCAGGCGGATGCTGTTGATAGGATAGGCTTCCATAAACAACGTTTTGAAAATACAAAGCAAGTCGTGGGCGATGGCCTTGTTGCACACCATCTCGCCTTGTTGGATGTGATTGTCAAAGTCGTAATAATAGAGGGTGAGATAACGGAGGTCGTCATAGCCTATGTTGGCCTGGTCTTTCATCGACTTGCCTTGCATCCGGGCTCTCACTTTCTCGGGAATGGACTGTGAGGCAAACACATAACCATGATAACACAGCGTTTCTTCGGCTTGGAAAATGATAGGAGAGGCCTCTTCTTCAACTATGGTTGTGTCTTGGATGTCGGTGGTCGGCGTTTCCTCTGTTGCACTCGGATTGTTGCTGCCGCAAGAGGCCATCAGGCCCAAACCCAGCACAATACCTAAAACGAAAAAGAAGTTCCTAAACATAAAACATTGATTTTTGGGCGGCAAAAGTATTCAAAAATCTCAAAAGTCTAGAAACAATGCGGCATTATTGCTTATTCAAATGCGCCAACAATCCTTTGCAGCCTTCCAAAACATCTATCCAAGTGGTCTCAAAGTCGCCTGTGTACCAAGGGTCGGCGACATCGCCAGGGCGGTGGGTGTAGTCCATCAACAGGCTGATTTTGTGCTTGGTGTCTTTGCCGAACAACCATTTCAGGCCAAGCAGGTTTTCATGGTCCATGGCCACGATATAATCATAATAATTGTATTGGTCCCTTGTAATCACCTTTGCCCTTTTGCCCTCGCAACTTATGCCGTGCTCGGCGAGTTTGCGACGCGCTGGAGGATAGACGGGATTGCCGATTTCTTCCGTCGAAGTGGCGGCAGAAGCTATTTCGAATTGTTCGCTCACCCCCGCTTCTTCGACAAGGTGTTTCATCACAAACTCCGCCATGGGACTGCGGCAGATGTTGCCGTGACAGATGAAGAGGATTTTTATCATGTTGAATTGTGGTTGACGCGGACCCTTTGACAAGGTCAGGGACCGCTGCGGTTTCATTTTCCAAGGAATTCATTAATCACCACCGAGGCGCAGAAAAGGCCGAAAGTGGCAGGCAAGTAACTGATGGTGCCCACATTGGAGACTTTGTTTTGCTCGTCGACACCCTCCGTGATGATGGCCGAAGCGTCTACAGGTTCGGGCGAATAGACCGCTGTGATGCCGTCGAAGACGCCAAGACGGTGCAGGCGTTTGCGGATGTAGAACGCCAAACGGCAGTGGTTGGTTTTGGAGATGTCACAAATCTCGATCCGCTCGGGGTGGAACTTGCCACCTGCACCCATGCTGCTCACGATGCGCTGGTTGTTTTGTTTGGCGTAGTAGAGCAAAAACACCTTGGGTGCCACCGTGTCGATGGCATCCACCACATAGTCGAAGGGCTGCGCCATGAGGTCGATGATGGCCTGGTCTTTCAGGTATTGGTGGAGGACGGTCAATTCTACCTCGGGGTTGATGTCGCGGAGACGCTCGGCCATCACCTCGGCTTTCGGGCGACCAATGGTACTTTCCAAAGCCAATAGTTGTCGGTTGCGGTTGGTCACGTTCACTACATCGCCATCCACGATGGTCATGCGTCCGATGCCTGCACGAACCAACTGTTCGGCAGCATACGCGCCCACACCACCCAGTCCAACCACGAGGACATGCTTGGATCTCAGTATGTTAATGCCTTCGTCGCCAATTAATAGGCGTGTTCTGTCTTGCCAGTGTTCCATAGGGTTCTCATTTGACGCGGGACTGCGAGACACGAGATTGTAGGACTATCCTCGGCCTCTTGTCGTCATTGACTCGCTTCGCGTCGTCGAATCGAGGATTTGCGGGCGCAGACCCGCAATCTCCTACGTGATAGGGATTCGCCTTCGCGATTAGGAGATAGCGGAACAAGTCCGCTATGACGGTTTAGGATTATTAGAGTGAGCCCCAGTCTCATTTCTCGAGTTCAAACAATCGTGCAAAATTAGCAAAGATTCTCGTTTGCAAGACCGACAAATCCATTTCCAACAGATTTGCTGCAGTCTCATACACCTTTTCAATGTCGATTTTCGCCATGTCGGTTTCAAGGAAGAGATAATCCAAATCAATGAATTTAAACGACTTATAAATCTTTCTTTCAGGATGCAACAGACTCTCGCCCACGGAAAGATAAATCCCCTGACCGATGAGTTGTCGCACATCTTGTTCCGTTCCGCTGAAACCATGGACAATCCAAGGCTGTTGGGCTTTGCGCTTCTTCCGCAGGGCGATGATTTCGTTATGACTCCTCACATCGTGCAGAATCATGGGCTTTTGCATGGTTTCCGAAAGTTCGATTTGCCTCTCAAAGAATTCTATCTGTTGCTCGAAAGTCTCCTTGTGCATCTTGTCCAAACCCGCCTCGCCAAGGGCAACGACATTCGGCAATTTCACCTTTTCTTCCAAGGATTGAAGCGCAGTTTCCATTTGGAAATCAGCCTTATCCGCTTCCCAAGGATGGATGCCATAACTGAAAAAGCCTTGCTCGGGACAGGGTTGGTTTAAATTCAGGTTGACAATTTGGATAAGGTTACTATCAGTATGGACAGTATGCGTGTGAATGTCGATGAAAGAGGATACCAACATTGGAATGTCGTTTTTATCTGTTTCTTGCTGGGCCTTTCACATCCGGAAGTTGTTCTACATACTTGTCAAATTCATTGATTATAGAAAACAACATGCTCTTAAACTCCTCAAACTTTGGATTGAAAACCAATTCATAATATCCATCTTCCAAAGGTGTATTTGAGAGTAATACTTGTTTCCCATTTTTATAACAACTAATAGTGAAAGTTGGAATATCATATTCAACATGTTCGTCTCTGTCATACTTTGTTTTTTTCTCTATAATTGAAACTGTCTTTTTCAAATAGAAATCATCAATAGAAGCAAGAAACAAATTAATGTGTTCTATGGAGTCGATATAATACACTGGGTGATTCTTTAAGTATTCTACAAAGACAACCATTTTTTTCGACACAAATGAATATGAAATGTTATAGGAATCATAATCAGAATCCACGGCATTCCAGTAATTAACAATTATACTGTCAATGTTATTCTCTATTTGATAGAAAGGAGCGTTTTCAGGTTGAATTTGGTCTTCATTCTGTACTTCATTACCATTCTCTATTTGATTGGATTGAATAGTATAAGATTCGGCTTTTGCCGTATCGTTATGGGACGATGAATTATCTGACCAGCAATTGTTTAACGAGAATAACATAACGAGAACAATACTGGCCATTTTGAGAAACCCCATTCCTTCTAATCTGCAATTATTTTGTGTTTTCATAGCAATAGATGTTTTTAATTCAACGGCAAAACTATGTATTTATTTTGAATTTCTCCGTATTTTTGCGGCGGCTTGAAAACGGGTCTATGGGATTGAATAAGTCAACGCTTACGGGGCATCTCGCTTGTTTCGGTGCCTACTGCATCTTCGGGTTCAACATCGTTTGCTGCAAGAATATCTCCAACGCGCATGTGATGTCCCCCATGGACTTGCTTTGCTTTCGTGCGGCGGGTGCCACGCTGCTGTTTTGGCTGGTGTCGCTCTTCATGCCCAAAGAGAAAGTGCCGATGAAGGACATGCTACAAATCTTTGTGGCTTCCATGCTGGGACTTTTCCTTACCCAATGGAGTTTCCTGAAGGCCATCACTATGACGACCTCCATCGACACGAGCATCACCAACACCTGCACGCCCATCCTGACCATGATTGTGGCAGCCATCGTCTTGAAGGAGCCTATCACCTTCAAGAAAGTGGGCGGCATTTTGGTGAGTCTGGCAGGCGTTTTGATTTTGGTTTTCAACTCGGTAGGACTGGGCGGTGGCGCTTCCGAGACCAAACCCTTGGGTATCGTCCTCGTGGTGGTCAACGGCCTGACTTTCGCCCTCTATCTTGGCATCTTCCGTCCGCTCATCTCGAAATACAATGTGGTCACTTTCATGAAGTGGATGTTCCTGTTTACCATGCTGGTAACCGTTCCATTCAATGTCAAAAATCTGATACATATTCCTTTCGGACAAATAGAGAGCCCTGTGGTTTGGCAGATCGCTTTTGTGGTGTTTTTCGCCACCTTCGTCGCGTATTTCCTCATCCCCATCGGGCAGAAGCGCCTGCGGCCGACCTTGGTCAGCATGTACAATTATGTGCAGCCCATCATCGCCACCATCATCAGCATCGTCATTGGTTTGGACCACTTCACTTGGAAGAAGGGTATAGCGATGATACTTGTTTTCACGGGCGTTTGGATCGTCAACCAAAGCCGGGCGGCGGTAGCGGAGAAATAGAGATTTAATAAATAAATCACTTATAATAAATAGTTTTTGTTTATTCAAGTTTCGCAAGTGGTGGTGCATCCCGATGGGATGCTGTTGCCCCTGGAATTCGTTTTTACCGAACGTGCATCCCGATGGGATGCCCTGTCACAGTATCCGACTAATCCCGTAGGGATTTGCTTTCGGTAAAAACAAACAACATCACCCTTTTGCATCCCGTAGGGATGTGCGAAACTTGAATTTATTATACCTGGATTAAAGTATAGTTCCTATCTGAAACGTTTGAATTTAATAGTTCTCAATGACAAATTCTCTAAGGGCTCTATTCATGTCTTTTCGGGCTATGCCCAAATAATTCTTAATCACATTATATTCTTCTTCGTTTTCTTTTATCTCGTTAAGCATCTTGATTACCAATGCCTTGCCTCCTTTGCGCTCAGCCATTTCACAAACTGCCATTTGGATTGCGTATGCGTAATTGTTGGCATAATCGCCATATGCAAATCTCTCTTGAGAGGCCGCCATTGTAGAGTCGGTCACAAACCTTCCGTCTTGGTCTTTGTAAGCCATAACCAAATCAACTCCCAAATCAATCTGCGGATTTTCCATGAGCCATTTCTTTAGTTCCGACATAATGGTCTCCTTGGATTGTAGCGCATGGCCGCCGTAATACGAGCAAACGCCTTCTTCAAACATGGGAGTCTTCTTTCTCTCGGTCTTCTCCTTGATGATGATATGCATGATTTCATGCGCCATGCTTTCGCCTCCTTTGGTGAAAAACACTTTATTGCAATCGGCAAATGAGAATCCGTGAGGATAAACCATGCCACAGCCGTTAAAATCATAACAACAGACATCCGCTCCAAGATACCTGAAATACTCCGTTCTGTCGTTGAAAAGATAATACTCTACTGGTTTGGGCTTTTCAAGTCCCATGGCTGCTGCAAATTCATTGGCTACAGCAAAAGTGTGGTCCGCGGCTTCCTTGTCGAAAGGGTAATTTGATGGATAGAAATAGGTAACCCATCCCACTTGGTAGGATTTCATGTCTGGCTTCAACAATGAGAGTTTGGAATAAAACCTGTACTCATTCTCAGCCACTTTGACAACCGGATAAGTGAACACCCCCGTCAATTGGTTCTCTGTAGGAAAGTCACCAAAAAGCATGGTGCGCATCTCAAACAAAGTGTCATTCCGCTTTTCAACTCCGATGAACAATTCTTTCCCGCCCATGAAATCGTATTTGGAAAGAGTGAACGACTGGATGAGCAAATCAGGATTCCCATAGGTGTCCACTTCTGATTCAATCCAAAATGCAGTAGGCGACTGCTCTGACACAAGGCTGCTTTTGTAGTCATTCCATAGTTTCACAATGCTTTGAAAATCGGTAGAGGTTGTGTCCACCCAAAACGGATCCCGGAATTGCATTTTTGTTTGGGCAAATAGTGAAGTGAAAAGGAAAACAGATAATACTATAAGGAGTAGTTTCTTCATCTTAATTGGATTATATTTTGCACAGCAAAAATAATGATTTTTACAAATAAAGTGGAAAATCCGTACCTTTGTCGCATGGAACTGAACCTGCTGCAAACGAATATCGCTTATCTGAAGGGTGTCGGGCCGAAGAAAGCCGAAGTCCTGAAGAAGGAGTTGGGCGTGTCCACCTATCAGGACATGCTCAACCAGTTTCCGTTCCGTTACATCGACCGCAGCCAGATCCAAAAGGTGGCTTACATCAACGACGATTCCGTGTATTATCAGTTGGTCGGCACCATCTCTAACATCAAGATGATTGGGGCGCCGAGGGCCACACGCGCCACGGGACTTTTCAGCGACGAGACGGGCAGCATCGAAGTGGTATGGTTCCGGGGACTGAAATGGATCAAGAATCGCTTCAAACCTGGCGTGAAATATGTGCTGTTTGGCAAAGCGAGCGAGTTCAATCACAACTACAATTTTGTCCACCCCGAAATTGAGGATTACGACCCCAGGGACCCGCTCATTGGCGAGGGATTGCAAGGCGTCTACAACACCACCGAGAAGATGAAAGACCATGGCCTCGGCACGCGCACCATCGCCAAATTGCAGAAACTCATCTTGCAACAGGTCTACGAATACATACCCGAGACGCTCCCGAAATCCCTCATTGAGCAAGAGCAACTGATTCCGCGCCGCTACGCCTATTACGAGATACACCTGCCTTCCAATAACATCGAAATCCAGCAGGCCACACGCCGACTGAAATACGAGGAGCATTTCTTCTTCCAACTGAAACTGTTGCGCAACAAGATGCACCGCGAACAGGCCATCAAAGGGCATGTTTTCGGTGTAGTGGGCGACTATTTCAACGATTTTTACAAAAACCATTTGCCTTTCCCGCTGACCAACGCCCAAAAGCGTGTCATTAGGGAGATTAGAAAGGATTTAGGTTCGGGCCACCAGATGAACCGCCTGCTGCAAGGCGATGTGGGCAGCGGCAAGACTATCGTCGCTCTCATGGTGATGCTCTTGGCCTTGGATAATGGTTTCCAAGCCTGCCTCATGGCGCCTACTGAAATTCTGGCCACACAACATTTTGCCACCTTGCAGGAGCAGTTGAAAGACATGAACATCAACTTCGCCTTGCTGACGGGTTCCACCAAAATCGCGGAGCGAAAGAAGATTTATGCAGGCTTGGCCGACGGCACGATGCAAATCGTGGTCGGCACCCACGCACTGATTGAAAGTAAGGTGGTGTTCAAGAACTTGGGTCTCGCTATCATCGACGAGCAACACCGTTTTGGCGTGGAGCAAAGGTCAAAATTCTATGAGAAGACCGAGATTCCGCCACATACTTTGGTGATGACCGCCACGCCCATCCCGCGCACCCTCGCCATGACACAATACGGCGACCTCGATGTCTCCAAAATCGACGAGTTGCCACCAGGAAGAAAGCCCGTGCAGACTTATCATGTCTACAGCGACGACCGCTACCGCATCATGATGTTCATGAAGCAGCAGATAGCACTCGGACGCCAGATTTATGTGGTCTATCCCTGCATCAAGGAGTCGGAGAACACAGATATGATTGCGCTTCAGGAAGGTTACGAGGTTTTGTTGCACGACTTCCCCGAACCGCAATACAAACTCTGCGTCTGCCACGGCCGGTTGACTGCCGAGGACAAGGACTTCGAGATGCAACGCTTTATTACTAAAAACGCACAAATCATGGTGGCCACG
>JAEEGG010002085.1_pt1 | contig 52445 bp, 32 predicted proteins | sample 9134161 | NCBI WGS metagenome assembly JAEEGG01 (sample SAMN16246543, study PRJNA631951) | gut metagenome | biome: gut microbiome; feature: rumen; material: CR-attached | host: Bos | place: Iran: Karaj | collected 2018-10 | reverse complement strand
GACACCAATAAAAAAAAATGTTGTTGGCTCTTGAGCTACTGCACAAGATACCCATTGTTAGGGATGTGGAACCATGATTAGATGGGTTCTATTAGTTAATGAATGGTTCTATTTAGAGGACTTCTATAAATCACCTCGAAGAGGTGAGACTTTTCATAACACCGTACAAGCCGTAAGGCGCAGTGCGGTGATTATCAACAACAAGACACCTGCGTCCCGAAGTGAAGAAGTGCCAGTGGCACTTCGATAGCGTCAGCGGAGAAGAAAAACGACAATGAAAACAAATAAATAGAACCCACATTAATGGAATGACTGCATGTCCATCAATCGTTTATACAAACCGTTGTCAGCCAGTAGTTGCTGGTGTGTTCCCTGTTCGGCAATGATGCCGTGGTCCATGACGATGATGTGGTCAGCATGGCGTATCGTTGAAAGCCGGTGGGCGATGATGATGCATGTGCGCCCTTTCATCAGGTGGTTCAGGGCTTGCTGAACGGCCAGTTCGCTTTCGGTGTCGAGGGCGCTGGTGGCCTCATCAAGAATAAGGATAGGCGGGTTTTTCAGCACCGCACGGGCTATGCTCAGCCGTTGGCGCTGGCCACCGCTGAGTGTGATTCCGCTGTCCCCGATATTGGTGTCGTAGCCCTCTTGCAGCAGGTTGATGAATTCGTCGGCATGGGCTATGGTAGCAGCCTTTTTTACATCATCAATGCTGTATTCTGTGCGGCCAAAAGCAATGTTGTTTGCCACAGTGTCGTTAAAGAGTATGCAGTCCTGCGAAACCAGTCCTATCTGGGCCCGGAGGCTGTTGATGTTCAAGTCGGTGATAGGGATGCCGTCGATGAGTATCTCTCCTTCGGTGCTGTCGTAGAATCGGGGAAGCAAATCCACAAGGGTCGTTTTTCCGGCTCCCGAGGGTCCGACTATGGCGATGGTTTTACCACAAGGGATAGTAAGGTCGATATTGCGAAGCACATAGATGGGTTCGGACTCTTGGTCGGTACGGTAGGCAAACGATACGTTGCGGTACACGATGTTTTCATGGAAACCATCAAGGTGTGGGGCTTCAGGTTTCTCGTAGATGGTCTCGTCGGCATCCATGATTTCGAAAATACGAGCTGCTGCGGCGTTGGCTTTTTGCAGATTGTTATACACTCTTACAATTGACTGCACCGGCGGGATGAGGCGGGCGAAGAGTATGATAAAGAGTATAAATACCGAGGACAGCAGCTCCCCTTGCAGCACCGCTATGCCGCCCAGAATAAGGATAAACACCAGCCCGATGGTGAGGAGCACTTCCGACAGCGGACTGCTCAGTTCGCGGCGGGTGGCCACCTGTATCATGCGGCGGGTATAGTTGCTGTTCGCTTTGTCGAATGTGTCGGCGCTCCGTCCCTCTTGGCTGAACGACTTGATGGTGCGGATGCCCGACAGCGACTCCTCCAGTACGGCAAACAAATGCCCCAGTTCCGTCTGCCCTTTCGTGGACGAACGTCGCAGGCTGCGGCCAATAATTCCGATAAGCCATACCGCCACAGGCATGATGACTAAGAAATAGAGGAACAGCCGGGGACTGATAAAGATGAGGACTGCGGCAAACACGATAATGTTCACAGGGTCTTTCCCCAACGATATGATGGAGGTGAGCACGCCCCACTCTATGTCCGACAAGTCGTTCGACATGCGGCTGATGATGTCTCCGCGCCTGCGCGAATTGAAGTAGGATACTGGCAGAATGGTTATCTTCTCATAGATGTCGTCCCGCAGCCGCATGATAATGCCGTTCCGCATAGGACTGATGACATACTGCGCTGCGTAGCGGCAAAGGTTCGATAAAAACGAAAAGGCCAGATAGACCAGTGCAAAGCCCACCAGACATGACCACAAGCCATATTGTGTCTTCAAGGCAGCAAGCGAGTGGGTCATAAACAGCGACAGGTATTCTTGGCTCAAGGCAAAAGGCGGCAACGGCTCTGCAGGCTGGGAACTTCCAAAAAGCAACTCGACAAAAGGCACGATGGTGACAAACGTGAACAGATTAAAGAACACGGCCAGCATATTGAATATCAAGTTTGCCGTTATGTTCAACGGATAAAACTTGAGGTATCGGAATACGCGCCAAATGTCGTGCATGGTTCTGTATTAGGGTTTGTTGTTAGCGTGTTATTGTCGTTGCAGGGTGATGGTGGCAGGTAGGGAAATCTTTCGGTTGCGTCCGGCAGGGAGGTTGAAACTCTGTGGACGGTAGCCGGGTGCGGAAACGGTAATGGTGTTGGCCTTGTCGATGGAAAACATGATAGTGAAACAGCCTTTCGTGTCGGCATGATACACGGCTGGAACTCCAGTGCCGTGTTCCACTGTCAAGGTGGCTCGGAGGGGGCTGCCGTCGGCTGCAACTGTCACGCCACGGTGCATACTCATTCCTTCGGGACGTGCAGCGGAGTAGAGCTCAAACATCAGCACATCCTGTCCCCCCAATCGGTCAGGCCCCGATGTCCGTCCAGCATAATAGGCATGTGTCCCTTCGGGTGTAATGCCGAAAGCAATGTCGTCTTCCTCCGTGTTGATGGGTAGTCCCATGTTGATGGGTTTGGTCTGCTCTTGCTGGTCCAGGTCGATAAAATACATGTCGTATCCACCAAAGCCCTGCCAGCCGTTGGACGAGAAATAGAGGGTGTGTCCGTCAGCATGGATAAAGGGGCAGCGTTCGTTTCCCGCACTGTTCACCGCCGACCCCAGATTGGTGGGTTTACCCCACGTACCGTCGGCTTTGCGGTGGCATCGCCAAATGTCCGTGCCTCCCAAGCCCCCCTTACGGTTTGAAGCAAAATAAAGCCATTGCCCGTCAGGAGTTATCGAGGGTTGTGACTCCCAGGTGTCGGCTCCATTGACATTGTCGCCCGCGTTGACGATAGGCTGCCAGCCGTTGCTGTCGGGGCGGGTATAATAAATATCGCTGTTGTTATAGCCACGGAAACGCCGTATGACCGAGTAATACAGCTCCCCGTTGTCTGCTGTCAGTGTCACACCTCCTTCAGGGTCGCCTTGGTTGAAGGGAGCCTTCAGCAGGCGGGCGGTGCCGAAAAGACTGTCTTTCCGGTCACACTCATACAGCTGTAGCGTCTTCTGTTCCAGTTCGTGCGAATAATATGAGGCACGCGATACCGATGAGGTGGTGCGTAACAGATAGGCATGTTGGCCGTCGTGAGTGATGAAAGGCATCGTTTCGTCTTCGGCCGACGACAGCCCCGGCACCACATACGGCTCGAAAGGAGCCATATTGCGGTAGGCTTCGGCCAGGAACGACGACCAATACAGATAGTTCGACGCTTCCATGTAGATGGCGTCGCTCTCGGGTGTGCCAGCGTTGTTGGCCAAATCAAAGTAGCGCTTAAAATCGGCCTCGGCTTCGTCATACTGCTCGTCGGTGTAATGGATAAGCCCCATGTAGTAATGGGCCACAGCGTTGGGGTATGAAGGATTGAGTTTCAACACCTGGGGGAAATAACGCCGTATGCCCGCAACATTGAAGTTCCGCTTCACCGCATTCAGCCCCAGATAGAAATAGATATCGGGGTTGTCGGGATAGATGGACGAGAGTTTGCGCAACTCCTCGGTCGAAGGTCTGTAGCGCCCTTTGTTATAGTCTTGCACGGCACGTTCCATCCTGCTCATATCGGCCGACGACATCTTGTAGGTCAGATGACTTTGCCCCTCTGTGGTGGATACCGTCAGGACCAGCAGTAGCAGAACGGTCAGGACCTTGCGCATGGGTTTAGAGTTTGGTGGGGTCTATATAGAAATTAGCTTCCGGCCCGTTGCAGGGCGAACCGCAGTGAAGGGCACAGTCCGAGCAAAGTGTCAGTTCGCCGTGCAGACGCTTCTTCACCATGTCCACCAGCGTATCGTGCAGGGGTTCGAACTCTATCTGTGCCAGAACCTCGTCGCAGAAGGCATAAAGCAGCAGTGTCTGTGCTGTGCGTTCGCTCACTCCACGCGAGCGGATATAAAACAATGCCTGCTCGTCCAGTTGGCCTATCGTGCTGCCGTGCGAGCATTTCACATCGTCGTTGTATATCTCGAGGAAAGGCTTTGTGTTGATAATAGCCTTGTCGGTGAGCAGTATATTGTTGTTCGACTGGTAGGCTTCAGTCTTCACGGCTCCGTCGCGCACCAGCACATGGCCGTTGAATGTTCCGCGTGCCGAGTCATCCAGAATGCCCTTGAACAGTTCGCGGCTGTGACAGTTCGGGCAGGCATGGTCGACAAAGATGTAGTTGTCCACCTCCTGTTCCTGGTCGTTGAGGAACAGACCGTGGGCCTGCACATCGCAATGCTCGCCCATCATGCGGATTTCGCTGTGGTTGCGGATATGGCCTCCATTCAGCGTCACTGCCACCGAGCGCAGCGACGCTCCCTGCTCCATCCAGGCGTAGGTGTGGTTCAGAAGCCCTGTCGTATTATTGAGGTTCTGCATCTTGTAGAACTCCACATACGAGTTGGCTCCCACATATACTTCTGTCACATTGTTGGCAAAGGCAGGGGCATTGTCGTACGAGTCGTCGCAGTGCACCAGTGTTACATGGCTTCCGCGTCCCACCACCACCAAGTTACGCACCTGCAGGAAAAGGCCGTGGCCGGCATTGATGACTGACTGCAACTGGATGGGCTGTTTTACATGCACCCCGTCGGGCACATAGATGAACACCCCGTCGGTATAGTGGTCAGTGTTCAATTGCAGATAGGGGTTCGGCTGCGGTGCGCATTTGCCGAAATACTGCCGCACAAATTCCGCCCGCTTGCCGCTTATTTCGCGCAGGCTGCCGCTGGTGACCCCCTGTTCGTCAACCTTCAACTCTTCGTGGCAATAGCCATTCTCCACCACCACCCGGATGGCGTCGAGATTCGGTATGTTGCAGCGGTATTCGGCCGTCTGGCGTTCGCCTTGCGACAACGTCAGGTCCTCGGTCAGCTGTGCCGCAAAATCCACATTCCGCCACACCTCGTTTTTCCTCATGCGTGGCTGTATGTCGCGGAATTCTTTCACTAATTTTTCCATAGCCAATTACTTTCCGCTTTCCAATTCTTCCTTAATCCACTCATAGCCTTTCTGCTCCAGTTCCAAGGCCAGCTCCTTGGGTCCCGTCTTCACAATGCGCCCTTCGTACAGCACATGCACGAAGTCCGGCACAATATAGTCGAGCAGACGCTGATAGTGTGTAATGACAACCGTCGCATTGTCGGGTCTGCGCAGTTTGTTCACGCCGCTTGCCACAATGCGCAGTGCGTCGATGTCTAATCCCGAGTCGGTCTCGTCGAGGATGGCCAAGGTAGGATCGAGCATCGCCATCTGGAAAATCTCGTTCTTCTTTTTCTCGCCGCCGCTGAAGCCCTCGTTCACCGAACGGTTAGCCAGTTTGGTGGTCATCTCCACCACCTTCTTCTTCTCCTCCATCATCTTCAGAAACTCCGAACCCGACAGCGGGTCGAGGCCGCGGTATTTGCGCTGCTCGTTTACAGCGGTGCGCATAAAATTGGTGATGCTCACTCCCGGTATCTCCACCGGATATTGGAACCCGAGGAAAATGCCCTCGCAGGCACGCACATCCACCGGCATGTCCAATATGTTCTTCCCTTTGTATATCACTTCGCCTTCGGTCACGGTATATTTGCTGTTTCCGGCAACGACGCCTGCCAGTGTACTCTTACCGTTTCCGTTGGGACCCATGATGGAATGCACCTCTCCCGCGTTGATTTCGAGATTCACACCTTTCAAAATCTCCCTGTCGCCAATCGAGGCATGCAAATTGCGTATAGATAATAAAGCCATATTGTGAGTTAACTATCTGATTATATTATATATTTCTTAGCGTGTTTATGTTTTGATGAATCTACAAAGATACACTTTTTTTGTAAATAATCCGCTTTCTCCCTCCATATCTTCTCCCTGTTTCTGCCGCGACTGCCCCATATGCCTGCAGTGCCGACAGGATGGACGCATCCTTGCTGTCGGCACTTTTTTCTCTGCTATTTGTCAGGAACAGATTGGTTTGATGGCTGTTCCGTAAATATTTTTCAACATCCCCTCCCGATATTCAAATATTTTTGTATCTTTGCATCGCCATTTCGGGAGAGAATCCACCTCCCCAATGCAATATAATAAACACAATATCCATGGGTTCTACAATTGTTACATTAACCACTGACTGGGGTTACACCGACTTTTTTGCAGGCAGTGTGAAAGGCAAGCTCCATTCCTACATCCCGGGGGTGCAGGTGGTGGACATCACTCATGGTATACCCAAGTTCCAGATTATCCGTGCCACTTTTGTGGTGAAGCAAAGCTGTTTCGATTTTCCTCCAGGCACCATCCACATTATCGATGTCTGCTCGTCGCAGACCACCGACCACCCCTTTGTGGTGGTGGAATGCGAGGGCCAGTATTTCATCTGTACCGACAACGGACTGCCCGCGGCCGTCCTTGGCTCCCGTCCCTACAAGGCAGTGGTCATCGATGGCATCCGTCTCGACACCTCCTCGCAGAACTTTGCCGCCCGCGACCTCTTCTGCAAGGTGGCTGCCCTCATAGCCCAAGGCACACCGATCGATGAAATGGGGTTCCCTGCCGAGTCGCTCTGCCCATCCACTCCCGTCAACACCTCCACTTTCGACAATTATATCAAAGTGCATGTGGCATACGTCGACTCTTACGGCAACTGCTACCTCAACATCACCTACGACGAATTCGAGTCGTACCGTCAAGGGCGTCGTTTCGAACTGCAGGTGCATGAATTCCGCCTCACCAAGATTGTCCCCTCCTATGTCGAGGTCAACAGCAGCCTGCCTAAATATGCACCCCTGTTACTTACGGTTTCCTCTACGAGCCACCTCGAACTGGCTGTGGCCTATGGCAACGCCTCCGACCTTTTCAATCTGCAAACCAACGAGACCTTCGTTCTGAGATTCCTTTAGGCAATAGCCTCGCTGTCAATTATTCGCATTTTCGTTTCCTTGCCGTTGTTCCCTTTTCGATGGGCAGGTCGGGGATAGTTCTTCCATCGCTCGTTCCCCGTCACTTCCTGTCTCGTTCTCCCATCGTTATCCTTTACTAATAGGAGAACGATGGGAGAACGATGGGAGAACGAGCGATGGAATGACGGGGAAAGAACCCGCTTGCGGGGGGTCGTAAAGAGGTGAGGAAGAGGAGGGGAAAGAAGAAGGGTGTTGCGCAATAAAGCACAACACCCTTGAAAGGATATATAACAAATGTGGCCACGAGGGCCAAAGAGATGGATTGTCGGTCCGGCAGCGATTAGTCGCCGTTGTAGTTCTCGGCAATCATGGCTTGGATTTCAGGCGATTCGTAGCCGCGAGAGGCCAGGAAAGTGACGAGTTTGGCACGCCGTTTGGCGGTGGGCTCGCTGGGGGCATAAGTCTCCCATTTGGTTCTGGCCACATCGAGGAGGATGTTGCGGTATTCTTCGTCGGGGATTTCGGCCAACGCTTCGGTGATGAATTTGGGCGGCACCTGTTTGGAGCGGAGCTGGTAAATCACTTTTAAGCGTCCCCATTTCTGGTTGCGCAGTTTGGACGAGACGTAGGCGCGGGCGAAGCGGCGTTCGTCGATGAAGCCTTGGTCGATAAGGCGGTTTACTATTTTTGTTGAGGCGTCGGGTGTGGCACCCCAGTCGCACAGCTTCTTTCTGACAGATGTGCGGCATTGTTCTTCGTTGGCACAGTAGCGTTCAGCCCTGGCTAACAGTGACATTTCTTCTTCTGACAAATTCTGAACCATGATGCAAAAATACATTTTTTTTAAGTGCGCCCAAAAATTTAACATTATTATTTATTAACAATCTGTTAATAAATGACCTTGTTCCAACAATTAAGCATTGTTGGACGGGGTTGTGCTGTGTGGGAACGGGGAAGTTTTTTTCTTCCCATTCAAAAAAAAAATCGTATCTTTGCATACTCAAATTATTGTATCGCAGATTATGGCGAAAGGAAGAATACTGTATATTAATCAGGGTGTTATGCCCTTTTCGGAAGAGTCGGAGGCAACGGTAATGAACCGTTACCTGCCTCAGTACACGCAGGAGTTGGGCCGTGAGATCAGAGTATTTGTGCCCCGTTTCACTGACATCAATGAACGCAAGCATCAATTGCATGAGGTGATTCGCTTGTCAGGCATGAACCTTATTGTGAACAACTGTGACCACCAGTTGATTATTAAAGTGGGTTCCATTCCCACGGCACGGTTGCAGGTCTATTTTATCGACAATGAGGAGTATTTTGTGAAGTACGGCAGCACTTTCGACGACAAAGGGGTGCTGAAACCCACCAACGACGAGCGTATTCTCTTCTTTGGTCGCGGAGCTCTCGAAGCAGTCCGCAAACTTGCATGGCAGCCTCATCTGATTCATTTCTCGGGATGGTTCAGCTGCATGGTGCCGTTCTATCTGCGTCGTATCAACAAGGAGAATGCTTTCTTTTCGGGTACACGTACGGTGTTGTCGCTTGATACCGAGATGTTTAAAGGTAAGTTTGCCGAGGAGATGGAAAAGAAGATGCGTGCTGACGGTGCCACGGCCAAGGATTTGCGTTTGTATCAGGATCTGGATTACATCACGCTGATGAAGGCTGCCATCACCTATGCCAACGGCATTGTTATCTCTTCGCCCAATGTGAATCCGGAATTGGTCCAGTTTGCCAAGGAGAACAAGCGTCATGTGCTGGACTATATGCCCGACAGGACTGAGTTCTTCGCCAAAATCAACAAGATGTACGAGACGCTATGTGGCAGCGCCATCAATAATTGAATCATGCTGTTGGCTGAGATGGGTTGAAACTGGATTGGCCAACGATTCGCGTTATACTGTATTTTAAAACTTTGATTAAATCATATGTCTCTTAAAAAACTTGTTTTCCCGTTGTGTATGCTTGTGTTGCTGTGGCTTCCCATGGCATGCACGGAAGATCCTACCGACATAGGGGTGGATTTGCAAGACCCCTTTACGCTTTTTGATGGCACACGCGACACGGTTTTTGTCACTGCCGGAACTATCTATGACGATTCATTGTGGACTGCTGGCTATGAATATGGCATTTTCGGTGATTATCAGGATCCGCTGTTCGGCTCGACGCAGGCGGTGGTTTATTCTCAGATTGCCGTGGCTGGAGCCAACGGTATCAGTCTGACCGACGAGGTGACGATTGATTCGGTGGTGATGACGCTGGTTGTTGATACGCTCTATCCGGCTGTTCCCGATTCGACACCGGTGCCGCTGCATATCACCATCCGCCAGTTGGCAGAGCCGTTGTTGGATACGTCCTACCATGTAAACCTCTCGACGCAAAGCCTTCCCGAGAGCGATGTCTGTTTCTTTGATGACGATGTGACTTTCTATGCCGATAGCTTGAATCTGCGCATGCGGGAGGATATCTATCCGGTGCTGAAACAGCAATGCTCGACGGAGGATTTCCTTAAGAGAGTAAAGGGTTTCAGTCTGCGGTTGGCAGACCGTTCGAACAAGATGGTGACAGTGGATTTCGCAGCCAGCGAGACCCGCCTGACGCTGTTCTATCATACCGACAATGCCGACTCGATGAGGTATGTGTTTACCATCAACAAGGAGACTGGCCACAGCATGTATTTCAACCACGACTATTCCGGCACGGCGATAGAGTCGATAGCCAACCATACTGCCGATTCGGTGGAAGGGAGCAACATGCTCTATTTGGAGCCGTTGGGAGGCACCCGCGTACGCTTGAATATGCAGCCGTTCCTGAACCACTTCAGGGAACAGCATCCATGGGCCGTGGTACATTATGCCGAGCTGCTGTTGCCCGTCAACAATCAGGCCGACACGCAGAGACCTGTGCGCATTCTGGCCAATAAGCGGCTTGCCGACGGCACCTTGACTATGGTGACGGATGTTAATTTCGTCAGTAATCCTTATACTTATGCCGGATTTGACGGGTATTTCCATAAGGATAAAGGTTATTACCGTTTGCGCGTCACACGCCATTTGCAGGAGTTGCTGCGCACGGGCAGAGACTATGGCATGGACCTCTATATCGACGCCCGCCGTTCGTCGGCGTTCCGCACGGTGTTGAACGGTACTGCTACCGACAATCCGGTGCGTGTAGTGTTTGTGTATTCAGAAAAATCGATTAACCAATAACAGACTGTGAAGCGTTCCGCTCCTGTCTCAACAAAAAGAACATACCGCTATGAAAAGAACATTCATCATTGCTATTATGAGCTTCTGCGCCTTGACTGCCACGGCTCAAATCCATTATGAAGAGGCTTATCGCACACACCCTGACCAGATGTATGTGTCGGGTACGCTGAATGACGACAGCGTACATATCGGCAATTGGACTTGGTGGCATCCCAACGGACAGGTGTTCCGACAAGGGAAGTATGACAACCAGGGTCATAAAACCGGTGTGTGGCGCACGTTCTATAACGACGGTACTAAGCATGAGGAGATGGTGATGAGCGGAAGCGGGACAAGTCGCACATGGTATGCCAACGGCAAGAAGCAGAGCGAAGTGAAGGTGGTGGACGGGAAGAAGGAAGGCCTGTTTGTGTCGTGGTATGAAAACGGCCAGCAGAAGGACGAGGTGCCTTATGTTGACGGGGTACGCGAAGGCAAGACCCGCGAGTGGCATGAGAATGGCAAGTTGAAGTTCGAAGGAACATATGTGGACGATGAGCTGGAGGGCATGGCCACATGGTGGACGCCTACAGGCATGAAAGACCAAGAGGGACAGTTAGTGCATGGCGAGCAGGAGGGTGAATGGATTTTCTATTGGCGAACCAACGGCAAGGTGGGTATCCGCGGACATTATTCGGTCGGTGATGAAACCGGTGTATGGACATACTACTACGAGACTGGAGAGAAGTGGCGCGAAGGAAAATACAGTAAAGGCTTTAAGCAAGGGTTGTGGACCACTTGGTATGAGAGTGGCCAGAAGCTGCACGAAGGCCAGTATGTGAACGATAAGGAAGAGGGCACTTGGACGGCTTGGTATGAGGACGGCAAAGTGGACTACACCGGCAGTTTCCACAATGGTTTGAAGGAAGGCCTGTGGCGTGGTGTGTATGATGACGGCAGTGTGCGCTACGAGATGAACTATCACGAAGATTTGCAGCATGGCAGGACTGTTCGTTATCATCCCAACGGCAAGGTGGAGATATCGGAGAATTATGTCAATGGCGAGCGTCATGGCAAGTATGAGCGTTTCAATACCGCTGGTACCCCTGAGGAGATTGGCACTTTTGTGCACGGTAAGAAGGAAGGAAAATGGGTGTGGTATGACAAATATGGCAGAGAGGGTGTTGTAGCCGAATTTAAAGGCGGCCAGATGGTCTCAATGCAGGACAATACCGCCAAGAAAGAGCAGAAACGCTAAGACAATGACTTTTGGTGAGAAGGGGACAGAGGCAAGGGTGACATGGATGGACTGCAGGCTGCTGCTGGGTTCGAAATCACCCCGACGCCGCGAGCTGTTGGGACAGTTAGGGTTGCCGTGCCGCATTGTGGATATTGATGTGGAGGAGACTCTCCCCCGGCAAGTGGTTGCCAGTAAGGTGGCCGAGAAGCTGTCGCGCAAGAAGGCGGAAGGCTATGCCGGGGTATTGGCTGATGACGAGGTTTTGGTGACGGCCGACACGGTGGTGGTGCATGAAGAGGTGGTGCTGGGTAAACCGCACAGCCGGGAGGAGGCTGTGGATATGCTCTGTGCGTTGTCGGGAAAGACCCATCAGGTGTATACGGGTGTCACCCTGCGCGGCAGCAAGAGTATGGTCAGTTTTACTGAACGAACCGATGTGGTGTTCCGAACGCTGAAGAAGGAAGAGATAAACTATTATGTAGACGTTTATAAGCCTTTCGACAAGGCCGGAGCCTACGGCATACAGGAATGGATAGGCATGGTGGGGATTGAGCGCATAGAAGGCTGTTTCTATAACGTGATGGGATTGCCTGTGGCAAGGTTGTACAGTGAATTGAGACATTTGGTGGGTGACATGGCATGAGAATCGGCTACAAAACGCTTTATTTGTCAAAATAGCTCTTCCCTGTAAAGGGAGATCTTTATAGAGGGTTCTATTTATTTGGTTTTGTGTCGCGTTCCTATCGGAACGCATTCCGATACGCTATAGAATCACTGCATTGTGCCTACGGCTTGTACGGTGTTATTCATATCTCACCCCTTCGGGGTGATTTATAGAAGTCTCCTTATGTCTTTTTTGTTTATGGAGATTCCTGGCTTGACGGGGCTTCGGGGTTTCGTAGTTGTGGCTTCGGAAGGGAGGCGGTCTGTCAGAAGGTTTTGTATTTTCTGCTGTTGGGCAAAGGGGGAATGAGCAACCCCTGCAGGAAGCAGTGTGTGGCTGTTCTCTGCAGGGGCTGAAAGGGATAGTATTCCCAGAAATATTTTTTTGTGTCGGGTTTGCTTTTGCGATTCGGCAAAAGCGAGGGGTTGTTAACGCAACAGGGTGATGGTGCCTTTCTGTGTGACGATGTCCTCGGTGCCGGGACGGCGGTACTGGATGATATAGACGTAGGAGCCTTGGGGGCATTTGATGCCGCTTTCAGTGTTGCCGTTCCATTTGAAGTGGAGGTCGTCGGAGGAGTAGACGAGTCGACCCTGGCGGTCGTAGATGAAGACGGAGAAGTTCTGCTGCTCGTTGGCGGTGAAGATGCTGAAGACGTTGTTGTCCGGGCGTTCCGGGGTGAAGACGTTGGGTGCGTAGAATGTGAACTGGGTGACAGGGAGAGAGAAGTTGAGGGTGTCGGAGCACTCGAGGTCGTTGTAGGCTACGAGAGTGACGTCGACGGAGTCGGAGGAGACTTCACCGAAGTTGTGCGAACAGGGGGAGGTGGACTCAGTGAGTGGGGTGCCGTCATTGAAGTACCAGACCCGACGGACGCTGTAGGGAGAGGCGTCGGTGAGAGTGACGACAGGATTGTCGGAGTCGACGAAATAGGGTCTGTAGTCGACAGTGGCGACAGGGATGGGATGGATGGTAATCTGCTCGGTGAGAGGATCGGCATTGCAGTCGTTGGTGCCGTGGCCTACAAGGGTGTAGACGGTGGTCTGCTTGGGGCTGACGGTGATGGTGTTGGGGCCATGGCCGTTGGAGTCGAGGAGGTCGAAGAGAGCCGAGTCTGTGGGCTGAGCGCTCCAGGAGTAGGTGTAGGCCTTGTCGGCAGTGAGGGTGACATAGTCGCCTTCGCACATGTCATGGCGCGAGATGGAGAGAGTGGGGTTGACGCGGTAGGCGTTGACACTGTCCCAAGCGACGCATTGTTTTGGGCTGATAACCTTGACATAGTATATGCAGGTGTCGTCGTAGGGGAGAACCTGCAGGGTGCTGCCCTGGGCAATCTGGTTGTTGTCGCCGATGTGGCGGTACCAGCGGTAGGTGCAGCCTTCGGTTTCAGTGGCGACGGTGATGTCGGTGTTTTGTCCGTTGCAGACAATGGTGTCGCCGGAAACGAGAAGTTCAGGATGCTGGAAGACCTCGATATTGACGGAGTCGGTGGCATAGCACCAAACGGTGTCGTAGGTGTTGATGGTGTCGCGTGCATAGAGGCCGTTGTAGGCGCGAAGGATGACGGGGTTTTTGTAGAAGCCGAAGATGTGGTTGAACTCAACATTGTTGCCGCTGTAGTTGCCGATGAATTCTTCGTAAGGTATGGTGTCGGGGGCAGCAATGGTGTCGTTGTAGACAATCCAGTCGCGACGGACGGAGCCGGGTGTGACATCACGGAGGACGACGATTTCGGAGTCGCAGACCTCGAGAGCGGAGGCTTCGATTTTGGTGTCAGGGGGACCGAGGACAAAGACGGTGTAGGTGCTGTCGCTGTAGCAGTCGTGGTCTTGGCGGAAGAAGGAGCGGACTTTGAACTGGTAGGTGCCGATGGAGTCGAACTGGTAGGAGACGCTGTCGCCAATGAGGGAGTCAAGCTGAGCACCGTTGTAGAACCACCATTTGGTGTTGGGGATATCGCAGCCGTCCCGGTTATTGGGGACGAAACTGTTGTTGATGAACATGATTTCGTGTCTGCAGTTCTTGACAGTGTCGACGGCCATGAGGGGTTTGGTGTTGATGACACGGGCATACAACTTGGAGACGAAAGGCTTGGCAGGATCCATGGAAGAGGTCATGTCGCAGCGGAAGACCATATTGTTGGTAAGTTCGCCGGCGCCTTCGCCTTCAGTGACCATGAAGTCTTCAGCGATGCAGGGGTAGGTGTTGTTGGTGCTGGTGAGGGGGGTGAGCCGTGTGAAGTTGATATTGGGGTCGACGGAGGTAAGCGAGTTGATAAAGGAGCCGTCGACGTTGCTCTTGTACCAAACATAGTTGCTGAGGCCATCGGGGGCGCGAAGGGTGTCAAGTACGTTGGAGGAGCCTGCGGGGCAGCCAGAGGCGGCAATTTCCATAGCACGGCAGTCGCCAGCGACATAGCAGTAGCCGTAGTGGCCTGACCATGCGCAGTCACCCATATAGATTTCAATGCGCACACGTTCCCAAAGGTATCTGTTGAGGTTGATGGCTACTTTGTTCCAGTCGCGGTAGAAACCGTTACCGCCAGAACCATTGTATTGGTGCCAGCCATTCACGCCATTGCTTAAACCGTAACTGCTGACAGCGTAGCAAAGGGTGTCGCTGATTTGCTCCCATTGGTGGTTCGTGTTTTCACGGCAAACACGGACGATAAAAGACGGGTCGGCAGCAGTGCTGTGGCCGGGAGCCTGCACCACGATGCTATAGTAAATAAACAGCAATGCGTTCTGCACATTCACGTCCATGGTGTAATAGAGTGCCTCCGCATGGTCGGAGACTTGGCAGTTGCCGAGACGAATGGATCTTACGAATGACGGGTCGAAAGAAGTGGGGCAATAGGGCAGTGCATAGTTCACTGACGGGTCTTTGCCCTGATTGCTACCGGTACCGGGACCATCAGTGACGGACATGATTCGGAACTCTTTGCTGGGGTCAAGATTGGTTCCGCAATAGGTGGAAGATCCATTGTCGGTGGTGTTGGCCAGCTGGCTTGCCGGAATTATGTTTGGATTTAGATTGATTCCGGTTACTCCTGTAATAGCATTGGGTGTAATTTCATCTTTTGTTCCAACCTGTCCGGAATAGAAACCCACATATTCGCCGAATGTGGAACCTGAGGTGAAGGCTGCAGGGTTTTTGAGTCCCGGACAAGGGGAAATTTGTGCCCGCATCCCTGTTATCAGGAACAAACAAATGATGAGGAATGCTTGTTTTTTCATGATTATTAATGTTTTAATGTTATTTTCCTATAATATTTGTATTCCGTTTGCCCTATAAGACACAAAAAATCGATTTTGTTACGTTTTTTTAACACTATTTATGAATAAATGTTTTTTTGCAGCGTGTGGGCGGTGGCAGACAGTATATGTCGTAGAGCGGGATTTATAAAAAAAACAGCAGAAAAAATGTCTCCTGCTGCTTCCTTTGTGGGAGTAATTGGATTCGAACCAATGACCCTCTGCTTGTAAGGCAGATGCTCTGAACCGACTGAGCTATACTCCCTTGTGTTGTTTTATGAGCCAGATGTAGGTCTCAAAATCGTTTGCAAAGATACGAACTTTTTGCGACATGGCAAATATTTTTTTGCTGTAAAGCCAAAAAAATGTATTTTTGCAAAATGAACATGACAATAATTGAAGCAATGAACAGATTGAAATATACCTTGTTGACACTCTTTTTGACTACAGCTACACTCTTTGCGGGATGCAATGACGATAAGATTCCTGATGATGTGATAGGTGAGGAAAAAATGACCGAATTTATGCAGGATGCCTATCTTTTGGAAGGATATTTTGCGGTGGAGACGGAACATATGTACGACACACTGCATCCCGAAATGATAGCCTCCTACGACAGTCTGTTCACCTCCTATGCTATCAGTCGCGAAGAATTTGAGCACAGCTTAGAGTGGTACACCCGTCATCCAGCCGTTTTGCAACGGGTGCACGACTCCATATTGGCGCGTTTCGACCGCCAGCTGATAGCCTCTCCGTCAGAATAGGACATGAAGTGTTTCGGTTATGATGGGGAGTTGCTACTCTGTTACCGAATCTTTCATTGGTTTCAATTCTGCCTTTCCAACAAATGAATGTGTGGTATCGGGGAGTACAAGGGGGACATATACCAGCCATTGTCCGTTTTCTTGCACTAACATTATTTCGTTCTCAAGGGTTTTTATAGGAGTGTTTTTAGTGTATTTTACGTATGCAGTGTCGTTTTGGATGGCAATATCGTCTATCACGATGGTTGCAGGAGTGTTGGATTTGATATAGTCTTGCGGGGTCATGGGTATCAGTTTGTCGCGAAGGAAAGCAAGGGTGGTTTCTTGCGTCTCTTTTGTAGCATAGGGCATGGCCTCGTCAATTAGATAATTCCCTGTGGCTTGTAGGTATCCGAGGGCATTGGTTCGTATTTCTTTTTTGTCGCTGTTGCATGCGCTAAGCAGAAGCAAGCAGACTACGGTAATCAATGTATAGTATTTCATGTCGTTTTGATTGAATAAATAAGAGTCTGGGATATTCCCCAGACTCTTATTCTGTTATCAGTTAAGAAAAAATTATTGCTTAATAGTGAGGCTACCGTTGCCAGCGGATACGGAACCGCCGCCATTGGTATTGATGGTCATTTTGCCTGCGTCGACCTTGGCTTCACCTTTCTTGCCTTTGGTGGATATGCCGTTGCTCGAGACGGTGGCGGAACCTTGGTTGGTGTTGATAGTCATTTTGCCGGCATCAACCTTCACTTCGGTTTTGGGCTCTTCTTTTTTAGCCTTTTTGGGGGCAGGAGTGGCTTTCTTAACGGGTTCGTCTACAACAACTTCCTCAACGGGAGTGGTGTCGATGACTTCCTCAATAATACTGTCTACTACGGGAACCATAGTGTCAATGGACTCCTCGGGGGCATTATTGTTGTTGCATGCTGTGGCAAAAGCCATGGCAACGAGAGCCAGTGATAAAACCTTAACAGTCTTTTTCATTTTTGTTGTGTTAAAAAGGTTATACACTTACTTTGTTGATTAGCGGACAAGTTTGGCAGTGTTGTGTCCAGCCACTCTTGCCTTGTTAGCGGTCATGCTTTGGTTGATGACGTTGAGAGTGAGGGAACGGGTAGTGCAGTCGCTCCAACTGGCGCCGTCTATCAATTCAGAGGCGTGTGCCATGGTGGCGTTGGCGATGAGGCTGAGGTTCATGGCATCGGCATCGAGGGTGGTGATGTTGAGGGTGATTTCTTTGCTCCACCAGTCACCTACGACTTCGTGGCTGCCGTCTTGATAGGTGAGTTGGAGGAAGTCATCCTCAACGTCAAAGTAATAGAGGTAAGCACCTTCTCTGTGGACTCCTTGGGCATCGTAGTTATGAGAGCCAGTGTAGCTGCCAGTGCTGGGGCTGCCGCCCTGCCATATGTTTACCAGCTGGACAATAGGATATTGGTCGGAAGCAGCATTTGGGGTAGCAGCCACGAGAATGGCGTTGGGGAAATATCTGCAATTAACATACTGGGCAGCCCAGTTGAGGTCACCGAAAGAAACATTTACACCAGCCAACTCTTCGAAATTGGCCATGTAGCTTGCGTTAGCGGTAACGGTAACGATGCGGGGGTTGTTGGAATTGCCGTCGCTCCAGTTGACGAATTTGTAGCCCTCGTTAGCAGTGGCGGTGAGGGTCGCGGTAGCTGCGGAATCGTAGGTGCCGCCGCCGGATACTGTACCATAAGCATCATTGTTAGCGGTAACAGTGATGGTGTACTTGGGGGTTTGGTGTACAGGATTGTCAACGGGTTTCTCGCAGCTGACCATAACAGCGCCAGCAACCAGCATCATGCTGAGGAGTTTAATTACGTTTTTCATGTTTTGTGTTGATTTTAAATTATTTAAGATTGATTTTGTTTATGTATTCCTGTTACTAACATTTTGCAAATGTACGACTTTTTTTATTAATAGCGTTCTTTTATGTATTTTTTAGTATTTTTTTTGATTAGAGTGGGCTTTGGGCATAGTGTCTTATGCTTTTATGTCGAGGGCATCGCGGATGCCGTTGCCAAGGAGCATAAAGGCGAGGACGAGAATCATAATGGCCAATCCAGGCAAGAGGGGGAGGTAGGCACTGTCGAGGAGAATGTAGCTGTAGTTCTCCTTGACCATAGTACCCCACGATGGCATGGGGGGCTGTACCCCTATACCCAGGAAACTGAGGCCGGCTTCAAGGAGTATTGCACTGGCAAAATTGGAGGCGGCCACCACAATCACCGCACCCGATATGTTGGGCAGTATGTGCCGGAATATGGTTCGGGAGGTGCTGATGCCAAGGGCGCGGGCTGCTTCGACATATTCTTTCTCTTTTATGCTGTATACCTGTCCACGCACCACACGGGCAATGTCCACCCACATAGTGAGCCCCACCGCAATAAACACCTGCCAGAATCCCTTGCCCAAAGCAAAAGTGATGGCTATGACTAACAGGACGGTGGGAATGGACCACACCACATTGATGAACCACGTGATAAGATTGTCGACCCATCCGCCATAGTAGGCGGCAAGGGCACCAAGGGTGATGCCAATGAGAAGGGCAATAAGTACGGCAATGAAACCGACCGAAAGGCTGACCCGGCTGCCAATCATGATCATGCTCAGCACATCGCGGCCATACCCATCGGTGCCGAACAGGAATGTCCGGGTATCTTGCTCCACTACCTGGCTGCGTGCCACGCGGCGCACCTGACCGTTGTTGGGCGAAGAGCCGGTATAGGCCTCGATGTCGATGCTGTCGCCCACAACCGTGGTGCGATAGGTGGGGATGGCAGTGTAGTCCAGCTGGCGGCCGTGAATCATGGTGTGCAGGAAATTGTGTTGCTCGGCAGGCAGGCCATCGTCGACATAGGTGAATTCAATGCGCGAAAAAGGCTTGAGGGTGGCCAGTTCGAGATACTGCTGATTGCAGTAAGGGGTAGAGTCGGGGGTGATAAGGTATCCCAGCAAGGCTATGCATACGAAAAACCCGATGACCACAAGGCTGGCCACAGAGAGTTTGTTTCGACAGAAACGCTTCCACGCCATGTTGTTGAGCGAGGTGCTTTGGGATGGAGCCTCCTTTCTGACGAAACGACGGTGCGCGCGGCTGAATATGGCTTGGAAAGTCACAGGGATGTGAGTATGGGTTTGACAGCGGGGACAGATAGGTTAGGATTTACATCAGACCCAGTTCGAGTTTCACTTCGTCGCTGAGATTGTTGAAATCCCATGGTGGGTCGAAGGTGAGTTCTACATCTACAGTCTTGATGCCTTGAATGTAGCCGACCATCTGCTTCACCTCTTGGAACATGTATTCAGCCTCCGGGCAGTCGGGGGCAGTCATGGTCATGAGGATTTTGGCGTTGAAGTCGTCGTCGATGTCTATCTTGTATATGAGCCCGAGGTCGTAGATGTTGACGGGAATCTCAGGGTCGTAGATGTTGCGCAGACAATTGACGATGGCATCGCGGAGGGTCTCTTTGGTGGGTTGCATGGCGGGTATTGCTAATTAAGGGTTAAGAATCGGGGACAAAGGGTCATGATTGCTTCTGCGAGAAAGCGAGGGCGTAGAGCTTCATCTGCTTCACCATAGAGGTGAGGCCGTTGGAACGGGTAGGGGAGAGATGCTCCTTGAGGCCTATCTGGTCAATGAAGGCAAGGTCGGCGTCGAGGATGTCCTTCGGTGTCTGTCCGTCGAGGGCGCGGATAAGAAGGCTGATAATGCCTTTGGTGATGACAGCGTCGCTGTCGGCTTTGAACCACAGACGTCCGTCACGGTGCTCACAACTGAGCCATACGCGGCTTTGGCAGCCTTTGATGAGGTTGCTCTCGGTCTTGTCTTTTTCGTCGATGACAGGGCACTGTTTGCCCAGATCGATGATGTAGGCGTATTTGTCGAGCCACTCGTCAAAGCAGGCAAACTCGTCGATGATGGTTTCTTCTATTTCTTTTATGGTCATTGGTGGAGTATTGTTTTTTTTATAGCTCTTCTATCGGTGCATAGTTACTATTTCGGAGCCGTGTGTATCATTATTGCGGCGATGATGCCAAAGACAGCTTGGGGCAGCAGGACGGCCACAAAGGGGTTGAGGGTGCCAAAGATAGCGTAGACCGTGGAGACCTTCATGAAAACAATGAAGGCAAAGGCAAGGGTGATGCCCACGGCAAGGTGCACCCCTATGCCGCCGCGGGTCTTGCGGCTGGAGACCCCCAGTCCGATAAAGGTCATAATAATGATGGCAAAAGGATTGAGCAACCGCTGGTAAAACTCGATTTTTGCGGCCACCACAGTGGTGGAACCTCTCATCTTTTCACGGACAATATAGTGATACAGCTCTGTCGAGTTCATGGTGGTGATGTCGTCCGATGCCCAATTGAAGTCGTCGGGGCTGATGCCCAGTGCGCGTTGCGACTGGCCGCTTCGGCTCAGGTGTTCCTTGTCCCCGTCGATGGTGCGATGCACAAAATCGACGCAATCCCATTTGCCGGTGACAGTGTCATACTGGATGCTGGAGGAGGCAATGCGGTCCACCAGACGGTATTCCTCGTCGTATACATCGCGATGGAAGCGGTTCACCCGGAGGGTCTTGGCATCATAGCTCTCGGCATAGACCTGTACGCCTTGTTTGGCTTGGAAGTGGATATTGTTGAAGTAGCTCTGCTTCCGCGTGTGGATATACTCGCTCTCGAAAGAGGCAAGGGAACGGTTGTTGACGGGGATGAGATAATTGCCGAAAACGAGAACCACAATGGCCACTATGACAGCACCATATAAATAGGGGCGCATGAGTCGCCGATAGCTTATGCCGCTACCGAGGATGGCAATAATCTCGGTGTTGCCTGCCATCTTCGAGGTAAAGAAGATGACGCTGATAAAGATGAAGAGGGGACTATACAGGTTGACGAACCCGGGGATGAAATTAAGATAGTAGCGATAAACAATCTCCCCCAGCGGCGCATGGCCGCCGAGGAAGTCGTCGAGTTTTTCCGAAACATCGAAAGTAATGACGATGACAATGATAAGTGCCATCGCCATTAGGAAAGTCTTCAGGTACTTCAGCAGAATGTACCTGTCAAGTCTCGGCATTGATTTCACTCTTGCCCGATGCCGAATAATTTCTGGAACTTGGTGAGACATTCAAGAACATTGGTCTTGACGTGTATAAACTCGTCAATGCCATAGCCTTTGTACGTATCGACCATTTCTTTTGGGAAACCGGCGAGGACGATGCTCTTCACCTTGCCTTTGAGACCTTGGCAGGCGGCTTCGGTGATTTCGGCATACTCGTCGTCGCTTGAGCAAAGCACCACAATGTCGGCCTTGGCCTCAAGGGCGGCATTGACACCTTCGTCGGCGCTCTTGAATCCGGGGTTGTCGATAATCTCGTATCCGGCCACACCGAAGAAATTGGTGGCGAAACCCGAGCGTGCTTTGCGCATGGCCAGATTGCCGTAGGTGAGCAGGAATACCTTGGGACGGATGCCGCTGCGCTCAGTAGCCAGACGCAGGTTTTCGAAAGCCTCGGCACCACGATACTGGCGGAGCGGTTTGATGGGAGTTTCCTCATTGGTGCATGCACACTTGTTGCAGCAACGGGTCTCCTTGGTAATCTTGTCGCCCATCTTCTCGAGAAGGTTGGGATATTGGTTGGTGCCAAGAATGGTAGTCTTGCGGGTGGCGATGTCCATGTCGCGTTGGGCGGCAGTCTTCTCCACCTCGGTCTGGACATAGCCGTTGGCAATGGCCTTGGCAAAACCGCCCTGCTCCTCAACAGCGAGGAACAGCTGCCATGCATACTGGGCAATGCTGTCGGTGAGGTTCTCGATATAGTAGCTGCCTGCTGCGGGGTCGACAATCTTGTCCATGTAGCTCTCTTCTTTGAGGAGGAGCTGTTGGTTGCGGCCTATGCGGTAGCCGAAACTATCGGACTCCTTAAAGGCAATGTCGAAGGGATTGGTGGTTATGCTGTCGGCACCCGCAATGGCGGCCGACATGGTCTCGGTGGTGGTGCGGAGCATGTTGACGTAGGGGTCGAAGATGGATTTGTTCCAAAGCGAACTGGTGGCGTTGATGAACACCTTCAGGCAGCAGTCGCACTGGGGTTTGTATTGCTCCATGATTTTGCTCCACAGCATGCGGGCGGCGCGTATCTTGGCAATCTCCATAAAGTAGGTGCTTCCCGTGGCAAAATTGAAGACAAGGTTCTTGGCCACATCCTCAAGGGCGAGACCGCAGTCGGTGAGATGAGACACAAGGTCGTTGGCGGAGGCGAGAGTAAATCCTAACTCTTGGACGATGCTGGAACCGGCATTGTGGATATAGCGTCCGTTGACGGCGAGAACACGGAAGTTGGGCAGATTCTCTTTGGCAAAACGTACCAACTCGACAGCCTCTTTATAGTCGCCTTCCTCACCGTTGCGATAGTCGCCGTGGAGAAGTGCACGACCGTAAATGTCGAAATTGCAGCTGCCGTAAACTTTGGCAGGATCATAACCGCCCTCTTTCACCACTTGGAGGAAGAGCTGGAGGGTGTTGAGAAAATTCTTGCTGCAAGTGAAGTTGATTTTGCAAGCCTCTGGATGGATGTCTTTCAGCAGAATCCGCATCTGCTCGACGGTCTCCACCTTGCAGGCGCAGAACCCTAAGGAGTTGGCACCGCGGTTGAGGGCTTCGAGAGCAAGGGCGTTGGCCTCCTCGAGGGTTTCGGCCTTGATGTCCTGCCGGATGTCCCAAACATTATTGTCGGCGTGTTTGCCGCGGGTGTAGGGTGCCTGATCGGGGTTGCTGTTCAGATATTCGAGGTTCTCAAGGTCTTCGGCACGGTAGTACGGCTTCACCTTAAAACCTTCGATGGTCTTCCAGACAAGTTTCTTTTCGTAATCGGCACCTTTCAGGTCCTTATTGATGACTTCTTCCCATTTTTCGGTTGAAACTGGGGGGAATTCGCTGAATAATTTATTGTCTTCCATTGTTTTGTGTCTTTCTATTATCAACAATTAAGCAAACAAAGATACATTTTTTTTTTGAAATGACAAAATATTTCCTTGCGTTGGGACTGGATATTTCCTTCGGAAGGGGACAAAATGCAGTCCGTCGTCGAGCCCAAATCGGCCGCCGGGTTTAGTTTAACCCAAATCAGTCGTTGGGTTAAGCAGGCCTCTGCCAGAGGCCGTTCAGGCGCAAAGTGGGGACATGCGGGATGGAGAGTCTGATAACAACTGTTTTATTCTGATTTCCGTCTCGATGGCCGGTATAGGTTCGGCCGTTCTTCTTCCGCACCTTAGTCCTCAGTTCTTCCATCGTTCTCCCATCGTTCTCCCATTTCAAAAGGAGAACTGAGGTAGAACGGAGGTCGAAGGGTGGGTGAACGAGCGGACTCTGGGCAGTGCGAAAGGGACTTGGGTGCTGGTTGGGGAGGATTCGCGGAAAAAGGTGTGTGGTTGAAGTGGTTGAAAAGGAATGGGCTCAAAGCTATGTGTTCTCCGATGAGCAGGGGAATGACAAATTATAGGTGTCGGGTAAACGTGCCGGAGTGTTAACCCCACCGATGTGTAAATGCCATGCGGGGTTATTGAGACTTTGCCTCTCGAGGCAATTTAATGGCGAGTCGATGGAAACGATGAGATTGTCCAGCGTCGAGGTTGTGGCTGGTTATGTGCGAGGCAGGAGGGAATTATTGGCAAGGCTGGATGCGGGTGCCGTCGGGAGTGATGTATAGGAGGTAGCCTTCGACGACGGGGTGCCCCATGTCGCGGAGGGCTTGGCAATAGTTGAGTACTTGGGTGCGGTGCTCGTCGAGAGGCTGGCCGGTTTTGAAGTCGATGACCCAGACGGCTTGGGGAGTGAAGACAATGCGGTCGGGACGGATGACGCTGTTGCGCCAAGCAATGTTGCATTCATTTTTGGCGGTATGTGCAGGGTTGAAGAAGCGGGCTACGCCGGGTTGTTGCATCATGCGGTGGAGGGTAAGCGAGAGGGCTTGGGTGGTGTCGGGGTCGAGGCGGTTGCGCGAGGCGTAAAGTGTGAGGGCATTGTCCACGTCGTTGCTGTTCTGGACGAGAGAGAGGAGTTCGTGTATTTGGTTGCCGTGGCGGACGGCTTGGTTGTCGAGTTGAGTGAAGAGTTGTGCAGACTGTTCGGCGATGGCTATGCGCGAAGTCCAGTCGGGGAAGAGGGTAGAATGGAGTTGACGGGTGTTGGTGAGGGATTGTTGAGCGGAGGATTGCTGTTTTGGGGTGTTGTTGCCGATGGCACACACATCAGGGCGGACATCGAAAGTGTCGGTACGGGTGTCGAGGTAGTCGGCGAGCAGCGAGGTATAGTCTGTAGTGCCTTCTTTTTTGGGTTTCTGGCAATAGAGAAACAGTTTCTCTTTGGGGCGGGTGAGGGCGACATAAAGCACGTTGATACGATCCATGTCGGACTTGCGTCGTTCGTCGTCGTATTGGGTGTCGAAAAGGGTGGGTTTGCCTTGTGTAGGGTGTACGAGACTGGCGGGTAGCGGCATGTCGGCGGTTGGCTCGATTTGAACCCAGATGCTGTCTTGGAGGTTGCGTTTGTTGAGGATGGGGTAGAGAATGACGGGCGATTCGAGGCCTTTGGCTTTGTGGATGGTCATGAGGCGGACGGCGTCGAGGTCGGTGGCGGTGTTGGTGGAGAGACGGTCTTTCTGTTCGTCGAACCATTGGATGAACTCGGCAAGGTCGTGGCGGTGGCTGCTGGCATATTTGGCCACGATGTTGAGGAAGGTGGCGGTGTAGGCGGTTTCGATGCCGTCGAGTTGCAGCATGCGCAACATCTCCTCGCAACAGTCGTAGAGGCTCAGCGACCGAAGGTGGTCGGTGTCGAGGGTAAGGCCGTCGTTGGACAACAGAGTGTCGAGGTTGACGGGCTGGCGGTGGTTGAGAAAGTCGGTGTCGAGGGTGCGGGAGGTTTTGCCAAGTATGCGTAGATAGAGTACCACGCGGGCAGCGGCAACGCGGTCGGTAGGGTCGATGAGGTATTGCAACAGGCTGCGCATCAGCATTACGGCGCGGCTTTGGCTGAGGAGGAACGATTCGCTGGAGACTACGGGAATGCCGTGGGTGTTGAGATGGGTGGAGATTTCGGCAAGGGTGCGGTTGTCGCGTGCGAGGACAGTGATGTCGCGCAGATTGTGATTCAGGTTGTCGACAAGATTTCGGATATCGGCCAGCATTTCGTCCCAGAGGGGTGTGTGGTCTTTGTCGATGTCGTAGAAACCGGCTTGGATATAGCCGCCTTCTTTGACGGGTTGCTGGTAGAGGCTGGGCTGGGTGTCGTCGCCTATATAAATATTGTGTAGTTCGGGGTTGTCGGCGAAACGTTGGGTGATGGCCCATTCGAAGAACCGGTTGTTGAATTCGACGATGGAGCGGGCTGTGCGGAAGTTGTGTTCCAGTTGTTGGATGGTGCTGATGCCGGGTTGTTCGAGCAAGCGACCGTGGACGGGATTGTCGACATGGGGCAGGGATATGAATTGCCCCACGTCGCCTTGGCGGAAACGGTAGATGGCTTGCTTGCCGTCGCCTACGACAAGAGAGGTGTGGCCTGAGCCGACACCGTTTTCGAGCAGGGGGACGAGATTCTGCCATTGCAGGCGTGAGGTGTCCTGGAATTCGTCGATAAGATAGTTGTAGTATCGGTTGCCGATACGTTCGTAGATGAATGGCGCGGGTTCGTCCTGCACCACTTCGGCTATGCGGTGGTTGAATTCGGAGATGTGGACTAATTCGTTTTCTTTGGAGTATTGGTTGATGAGTTGGTGGAGTTTGTTGAGCAGGGCGACAGAATAGAGGTTTTTGAGCAGTAGCTGGCGGGTGTTGTAGAGCGTTTCGCCGGTGGAGCGCAATTGTTGGATTTGTTCGAAAAGTTGCGACAAGGCGGGTTTTGCATCGGCCAATGCTTGGCGGATGGCGGGAGAGCTTTTGGCACTGCCCAGTTTGTCCCCTTCGAGATAGGCCAGAACGTAGCTGTTGGGTTCGGCAATGATGCCGTTGGCCAGTTTTCGGAAATAGACACCCGCCCCGGAGGAGCTGTGGAAGAAATCGGTGTCGGACAGGCCTGCAGCGACAAAGGTGTCCACCGCTTGCTGTCCAAGGGCTTTGAGCTGCCGTTCATAGGCGCGGTTTTCGGCCACCATGCGGTGGTGAATGTCGCGGAATTGGGGACTGTCAATGTCTTTGAGGAGATTCAGGAAATAGGGGGTCTGCTCTTTGAAGAGCTCTTCGGCAAGGGAGGTGAGCTCATGTTCAATCATGTAGCTTTTGCCGTCGGTCATGCGGCTTTCGGCAAAGTCGCAAAGCATCTCGGTCAATTCCTCTTGCCCTTCGGCACCTGCCAGCGCCATGAGGTCGTCCACGGCACTTTGGATGAGGTTGTCGTTGTCGATTTGTACATCAAAGTTCATGGGCAGATTGAGGTCGTGGGCAAAAGTGCGGACAATGCGATGCATGAAGCTGTCGATAGTGCATACGGCGAGATCGGAATAGTTGTGGAGCACGGCCTGCCTGACGATGGTGGCGTAGCGTTGCAGGGTGTTGCTGTCTAAATGCAGCATGGAGGCGAGGTCGTTGCCCATGGGGGTGTCGGCACCATGGTCGGCGATATTGTCCAGTTCGCGCAATATGCGTTCTTTCATCTCGTTGGCCGCCTTGTTGGTAAAGGTGATGGCCAGAATCTTCTTGAAACGGGAAGGAAGGTCGTGCTCTTGGGCTGAGAAGGCCAAAAGCAAAAACTGTCGGACGAGGGTGTAGGTCTTGCCCGAGCCTGCCGATGCACGGCATATGATGAATCGACTGCTGTCCATAACAAAATGCAAAGATACGCTTTTTTTTTGGAACCGAGAGAGGTGTGGTGGAAGTTTTTTCGAGGTAATGTTAAAAATGCCTTTTTTTTCTTTTTTTTTACATTGAATTGTTGATAATTCAAGAAAAATTGCTAATTTAGCGGTTGAAAAGAGAGGGGTTGAAAACTCTTAAAAAGTAAAATAATAATTTAAAAATCAATAATATGGAAGCAAAGAAAACCCCAAGGGCCGACCTCGAAAATCGCAAAGGTCTGTTTCTTGAAATCGGATTGGTGGTCATTTTGGCTGCTGCCTTGGTCGCTTTCAATGTCCGGTCGTACGAGAAAGAGGTGAAAGAAGTCTCCACCCGTACCGCTGATATTGAGATTGACGCCGACATTATCCAAACAGAGGCGGAAGAAACACCTCCTCCTCCCCCAGAAGAGCCTGAAGTGGTGGCTACAGAGCTCAACGTTGTTGAGAACGACGCTGAAGACATCCACGAAATCGGTATCGTTAATGCAGAGTCGAAAGCCGACGAGGCTTTGGAGTTCACTCGCGTTGAGGTGAAAGAAGAGGTTCAGGAAGAGGAAGAAGAGGTCTTCTTGGTTGTTGAGGAAGATCCCGAGTTCCCCGGTGGATTGGATGCTTTGTCGAAGTTCATTGCTGACAACATCAAGTACCCCCAGCTGGCTAAAGAAAACAACATCACGGGTCGTGTGTTCGTCTCGTTTGTTGTTGAGAAAGACGGTCGTGTGGGTCAGGTGAAGATTCTGCGTGACATTGGTGGTGGATGCGGCAACGAAGCTGTTCGCGTCGTCAAGCTGATGCCTAAGTGGAAACCCGGCAAACAACGCGGCAAACCCGTCCGTACGCAGTTTAACCTGCCCGTCAATTTCGACCTGCAGTAAGCTACCATGCCAAGGCTGGACAGTCTGGCAGATGTAAAAAATAAGGGTTGCCTTCCCTGTTGGCAACCCTTTTTTATGTGAATAGTTATCCCGTCGGGCATGAAGTTTGTAGCTTGCGGGGATACGGTTCTAAATATTCGTCACTTCCAATGCTTGCAATCAACAATCTTTCGGTCCAGTTCACTGGTACCAACTTGTTTGAAAATGTAACTTTTAATATCGCCGACCATGACCGTATAGGTCTGGTGGGGAAAAACGGTGCGGGAAAGTCCACGCTGTTAAAAATACTCTGCGGATGGCAACAACCCGAGACGGGCAGCCTGGTGATTGCCTCGGGTCAGACGGTGGGCTACCTGCCACAAGAGATGGTACCCGATTCCACCCGCACAGTTATTGACGAGGCTATGACCGCCTTCAGCCATATCGATGAGCTGACAGCGTTGCAGCAACGCCTTACCGATGAAATAGCCAATCGTACCGACTATGAAAGTCCCGACTACATTCGGCTGTTGAACCGCCATAACGATGTGACGGAGCAGATTGCCATGCTTGGCGGAGGTAGCCGTCAGGAGCAGACCGAAAAGGTGTTGTTGGGGTTGGGATTCCGACACACCGATTTCAACAGGTTGCTGGCAGAGTTCAGCGGTGGCTGGCAGATGCGTGTGGAGTTGGCTAAACTTTTGTTGCAAAGGCCGGATTTTTTGTTGCTTGACGAGCCCACCAACCACCTGGATATCGTCTCAATCCAGTGGCTTGAGAATTTCCTGTCGAACTACCCTGGGGCTGTGGTTTTGGTGTCGCACGACCGTACCTTTCTTGACAATATCACCACACGTACCATAGAAATCACTGCAGGACGCATCTATGATTACAAATGCCCTTATTCCGAATATGTCATTCAGATGCAGGAACGTCGGGCTTCGCAGATGGCTCAGCTTACTGCCCAGCAACGGCAGGTGGCGCAGATAGAAGCCTTTATCGAACGTTTTCGCTACAAAGCGACCAAGTCCAAGCAGGTGCAGTCGCGCATCAAGATGTTGGACAGGATGGAGATGGTGAAGATTGACGAGGTGAGCACGGAAAGCATCCATTTCCGTTTCCCTCCTGCCCCGCATAGTGGTAAGATAGTGATTGAGGCACAGGGCTTGGGTAAGGCCTATGGCGATTTGCAGGTGTTTGAGGGGGTTGACTTCCTACTGACTTCGGGGAAGAAGGTGGCTTTTGTAGGACGTAATGGCGAGGGTAAGTCGACCATGGCGAAAATCATCGTGGGCGAGATAAATGATTACACAGGCAGTTTCCGTCTTGGAGCACAAGTGCAGGTGGGTTATTACGCCCAAAACCAAGCGGCCATGCTCAACGGCGAGAAGACCGTCTTCCAGACGATTGACGATATTGCCACGGGCGACATCCGTCCGAAGATACGCAACATTTTGGGCAGTTTCCTTTTTGACAGCGAGGATTGCGAGAAGAAGGTCATGGTGCTTTCGGGTGGTGAGAAAGCCCGACTGGCATTGGCCAAACTGCTGCTTACTCCCTCCAATCTGCTGGTGCTCGACGAGCCCACCAACCATTTGGACATGGATTCGAAAGATATTTTGAAGAACGCTTTGTTGCAGTACACGGGTACCCTTATTGTTGTCTCCCACGACCGTGACTTTCTACAGGGATTGACGGAGACCCTTTACGAATTCCGGGACGGAGGTGTTCATGAGTTCAGGGGTGATATTTTCGAGTTCCTTGAAACCAAAGAGGCACAAGAGGCCAAGATGTCTGCTGCACCGGTGTCTGCGGTCGAAAAGGTCAGTGCAGGCAAGATGGCTTATGAACAGAGCAAAGTCCGTGAACGCGAGCTGCGCAAGTTGCGAAGCATTGTGGAGAAGATAGAGAAGGAGATAGAGTCTATAGAAAGCGAGATAGCCAAAAAGGAGGCCATTCTTGCATCGGGCAACTCGCAGGACAAAGACTTCTACTCCAGCTACCAGGCCTTAAAAGACTCGCTTGATGCCAAAATGGAGGAATGGGAAACTGCCACCATTGCTGTTGACGAGTTCCAAAACGAGGTTTAGGAAGCAGTGGCGGCGGCACGGCCGGCGGCATAGCCTGTGCTGAAGGCTATTTGTAGATTGTAGCCGCCAGTGTCGGCATCGAGATTTAGTACCTCGCCTGCAAAGTAAAGGCCGGGTACAAGTCGCGACTCCATGGTTTTAGGGTTGATTTCCTTTGTGTCGACACCACCTTGTGTCACCACGGCAGTGTCGTAGTCGCCGGTGTCGCTGAGGGTGAACTCCACATCTTTCAGGAAATGGAGCAGTCTCTTTCGTTCGGCACCGTTGATTTGGTTCAACCTTTTGTAATATTCAATGTGCAGACGTTTCAGTGCCAGCGGTATCAGTTCGGCAGGCAGCCACAACCTTAGTGCATCGTGGAACAGACGTGTCCCGTTCCCGTTCAAGTCGGCGATCAGCCTGCGGTCGAGGGTCTCGGCCTCTACGGCGGGTTTCAAATCAAGATGGGCAGTAAGCGTTTCGCCGTTATGCAGCATGCGGCTGACAATTCTGCTGGCCGAAAGAACAATTGGCCCATCCAGTCCGTTCTCGCAGAATGTCATCTCGCCAAATCCTTCGAATATCTTTTTCCCTCCGTTGGCGGGATTGGTGATGGTCAGTCCCACATTCTTCAGCACAAAGCCTATCAGCTCCTGGGGTATCTCTTCGTTGCAGGTGAGGGAAACCAGCGACGGCACCTGGGGAATCACGTTGTGTCCGGCTTCCTCGGCCAGACGGTAGCCGATGCCGGTAGAACCTGTGGTAGGGTAGGAGAGGCCTCCGGTAGCAATAATCACCGCGTCGCCCCGGATGGTGGTACCGTCTTGCAGCCTCACTCCATGGCGGTCTTCAGTCAGGCTCTTCACAGCACAGTTTTTGCGAATCTCTACATTGTGCCTGGATTCAAGGTCGTTGATAAGTGCCAGAAAAATGTCGAGGGATTTGCCGCTTCGTGGATAGATACGGTGTCCACGTTCTTCGATTAGAGGCACGTTCCGCTGTTCGAAGAAGTCCATCAGTTGGGTGTTGAACATTTGGGCAAAACAGTTGCGCATCCACTTTCCATCGGGGCCGATGTGGGCGATAAAGTCCTTCATGGTGGCGGTGTTGGTGAGATTGCAGCGCCCCTTTCCTGTGATGCGCAGTTTGCGGCCTGCTTGATCCATTTTTTCTATCAGGATAACATCTGCCCCGTTTTCTGCGGCGGCGATGGCAGCCATCATGCCTGCGGCACCGGCTCCTACAACAACAACTCTGCTCATGTCTTCGTAAAAGTGAAAATATCGGCGGGATGTACGCACAGCACGGGGAACTGTGAGTTGTGCACTATTTGCTGGGCATTGGTGCCGAGGAAGAGTTGAGAGATGATACGGTCTTGTTCGGTATTGATGACCACCAAGTCTGCATCGATGCTTTCGGCATAGCCCAGCACTGCATCGCTATAGTTGGTGTATCTTTGTACCGTGGCCACATGACGAACACCCTCATGATCCAGGAATTCAGCCGTCTGTACCATGTAGGCGCGCAGTTGGGCGGCTTCTTCGGTTGACTCTTGAAGTCCCAACAGATGTATTTCTGAGCCGAAAAGTTTAGCCATCGTTGCTGCAGGCGGGACTTTTTGGCGTGAGTTGACGTTGACACGGATGGGCACAACGATGCGTTCAAGGTCTTTGTGGAAGTTGAAGCCTTCGCGGATGGTCAGAACAGGTACGGGAGCTTCCTGCACAATGCGCACAGCAGTACTGCCCATCCAGTATTTCTCGAACCCCGAAGCGCCATTGGTACCGATAACAATCATAGGTGCATTCTCGTGCCGTGATTCACGGGCTATCACTGCTGCCACGCGGCCGGAACAAATGTCCCAGCGTACTTTGCCGTTTTTCATTCGCGGCTGGTAATCGATGCACAGTTGCTTCAGCTTCTCCTCGGCCAAGAGGTTCATCACCGTCTGTTGCTCTTCGTCCATGAGCAGTTTTTCGCGTTTCGCCCAGACTATTTTGATGTCGCAATGTATCTTGTTGGCAATGTCTATGGCCAAATCAAGAGCTATATACGAGCCCTTTGAGAAGTCTGTTCCTACAATTATTGATCTCATTTTTCTACATATTTTATTGTCTGTTACTATAACGCTGTTACATCCTTTTTATTATCATGCAGGACAGAAAAAATATCTATGTGACATTTTTTTTGTAATTTTGCACACTCAAAGGCTCTTTTGAATGAACACGAATTTAGACGCTACAGGCCACAGCCAAACGACACAGGAACGCGAGGTGGAACGCGCTTTGCGACCCAAGGGATTCGACAGTTTTGCCGGACAGAGGCAGGTGCTGGACAATCTCCGCATCTTTGTAGGTGCCGCCAAACAGCGTGGCGAACCCCTCGACCATGTGCTTTTCCATGGGCCACCCGGCCTCGGCAAGACAACGCTCTCCTATATCATCGCCAACGAACTGGGGGTAAACATCAAGATGACCTCCGGCCCTGTGCTTGACAAACCGGGCGATTTGGCCGGTATGCTCACATCGCTCGACACCAACGATGTCCTCTTTATTGATGAAATCCATCGGCTCTCCCCTGTTGTAGAGGAATATCTTTATTCCGCCATGGAGGATTATAAGATTGACATCCTTATTGAATCCGGCCCCGCAGCCCGCAGTGTGCAACTTAATCTCAAACCTTTCACACTGATAGGTGCCACCACTCGCTCCGGCATGCTTACGGCTCCTTTGCGTGCCCGTTTTGGAATTAACTGCCGTTTGCAGTACTACGATGCCGAGACATTGGCGCATATTGTCAACCGTTCCGCAGCCCTTTTGCAGGTCAAAATCACTTCCGAGTCGGCATTTGAGATTGCTCGTCGCAGCCGTGGCACTCCCCGTATTGCCAACCTCCTTCTTCGTCGTGTCCGCGATTTTGCCCAGGTGAAAGGCGACGGCACCATCACACTGGATATTGCACGCTATGCTCTCCGCGCGCTCAATGTGGACAGCAACGGTCTTGACGAAATGGATCTCCGCATCCTCAGCACCATCATCGACAAGTTCCGTGGGGGACCGGTGGGCATCAACAACATCGCCACCGCCGTGGGCGAAGACGCAGGCACCGTCGAGGAGGTGTACGAGCCCTATCTCATACAGGAAGGCTACTTGCAGCGCACACCCCGTGGCCGCGAAGCAACCCCGTTGGCATACCAACACCTCGGCAAACTGAAAACCGACGGACAACAACAGCTATTAGACCTATAACTCCTGTAGGGTCAATTCTCGTTCCTGCCGTCATTGGAAGTAAAATGAAATAACAACAAGATATGAGAACACTGATTAAGAATATCAAGGAGTTGGTGCAGGTGGAACGCCAGCCCAGGCTCCGCGTCTGTGGCAAGGATATGGCACAGATGGAAACCATTAAGAATGCATACCTGATTATCGAGGACGACAAGTTTGCCGCCTTTGGGTCTATGGATGAACTGAAAGAGACAAATGCAGACATTATTATCGACGCTACTGGGCGCATGGTGTTGCCCTCCTTCTGCGACTCGCACACCCATCTTGTCTATGCCGGCAGCCGCGAGATTGAGTATATCGACAAAATCCGCGGGCTTTCCTATGAAGAGATTGCCAAACGCGGAGGCGGAATCCTCAACAGCGCCAAGCGTGTGCAGGAAGCTTCGGAAGAACAGCTCTATGAGGATGCCATGGGGCGTCTCGAACAGATGATATCCTTTGGCACTGGTGCCGTGGAAATCAAGAGCGGCTATGGCATGACCACCGAAGCGGAAATGAAGATGCTGCGCGTCATCCGCCGACTGAAAGAAACTTCACCGCTCACCATCAAGAGTACACTTCTCGGTGCCCACGGCATTCCCATGGAGTATCGCGGACGGCAGGAAGCTTTCGTCGATTTGGTTATCGACGAAATGATTCCACAAGCAGCAGCCGAAGGCCTCGCCGACTATATCGATGTATTTACCGACCAGGGGTTCTTCACCGTCGAGGACACCGACCGTATGCTTGATGCAGGTGCCAAATACGGACTGCGTGCCAAGATACACGCCAACGAGCTGGCCTATAGTGGCGGCATACAGTGTGCTGTGCGCCATAATGCCCTCTCATGTGACCACTTGGAATATACCGGCGATGCCGAAATAGAGGCTCTCCTCGGCTCCGAGACCATGCCTACGGTACTTCCCGGCGCCGCCTTTTTCCTCAATATGGTGCATGCCCCCGTGCGCAAGATGATGGATGCAGGTCTGCCAGTGGCTATGGCATCGGACTGCAACCCAGGCTCCAGCCCCTCTTGCAATATGCAGTTGATTCTCTCCTTTGCCTGCGTCAACTACCGCATGCTGCCTGAAGAGGCCATCAACGCCACCACCATCAACAGCGGCTACGCCATGGGTGTGAGCGACATGCTCGGCTCCATAGCCGTTGGCAAGCGTGCCAACTTCTACATCACCACCCCCATACCGACCTACGAATATCTGCCTTACGCCTATGGCGAGAACAAGGTGGCTCGCACTTTCCTTAACGGCAAAGAGGTATGATAAGAGTAGAAAATCTCAACAAGTCGTTCGGCTCTCTGCAGGTGATTCGTGACATCAGTCTCACTATCCAGCAGGGCGAGCTGGTGAGCATCGTAGGCGCTTCCGGGGCAGGGAAAACCACGCTGTTGCAGCTGCTTGGCACCCTCCTGCGTCCCGACAGCGGCCATATATACTATGACGATGTGGATGTTATCGGCTTTGACGAAAAATCCCTCTCCCGTTTCCGTAACCGAAATGTGGGTTTCGTGTTCCAATTCCACAACCTCCTGCCCGAATTCACCGCCTTGGAGAATGTCTGCATGCCCGCTCTCATTGCCGGGCGCAGCATGGAAGAAGCCACCGATGAGGCCATGAAACTCATTGACTTTTTGAACGTGTCATCGCGTGCCAGCCACAAACCGGCACAACTTTCAGGTGGTGAACAACAGCGTTTTGCTGTCGCCAGAGCCTTGATCAACCATCCTGCCGTAGTGTTGGCAGATGAGCCTTCGGGCAACCTCGACACCCGTCATGCCTCTGAACTCCACGACCTTTTCTTCCAGTTGCGCGACCAGTATCGCCAAACCTTTGTCATTGTAACCCACAACACAGCCCTTGCCGCCAAGTCCGACCGTCAGATAGTCCTGCGCGACGGACAAGTGGAAAAACAATAGTCCGTCATTTTATTAAATCAATAAAATCTAAAACCATGATACAGAAACATAGCACCCCTACAGCACCAACCGAAAAGCAGACGTCAACCGCCATCTATGGTCTGCGTCCCGTCATCGAAGCTATCGAAGGCGGTACCCGTATCGACCGTGTCTTGTTGCAAAATGGTTTGACGGGTACGTTAGCAGGAGACCTCAAAGGACGGATTCGCGACAAAGGGATTCCCTTCCAATTTGTGCCTGTCGAGAAACTTAACCGGTTGGCCAAAGGCAACCACCAGGGCGTAGTGGCGCTCATTTCTCCCATCAAGTTCCATGATGCTCTCGACCTTATCCCCTCGTTGATGGAGGGCGAAAAGGCACCGCTGGTGTTGCTGCTCGACCATATTACCGATGTCCGTAACTTCGGAGCCATTGTCCGTACAGCCGAATGTGCCGGGGCCGACACTGTCATCATCCCCGACCACGGCAGTGCCCAGATTGGCAACGACGCAGTGAAAACCTCGTCGGGAGCATTGCTGCGTGTGCCTGTTTGCCGTGAGAACAACCTGAAAACCGTGGTTAATCTGGCACGCCAATGCGGCATGCAGGTCGTGGCCGCCACCGAGAAGGGGGCTTCGGACTATCTTGAGGTAGACTTCACGAAACCTACCTTGTTGATTATGGGTGCTGAAGAAACAGGCATCAGCCCCGAACTGCTAAAACTGTCTGATGTCCGAGCCAAACTGCCAATACTGGGACAGGTACAGTCGCTCAATGTCTCGGTCGCGGCGGCAGTCTTCATGTACGAAGTGCTGCGTCAACGCCGGTAGCGTTACGCGGCCGCTAATAGTCGGCAGATTGTATCTGCTGGATTTCTACGCCACACACATGTGTCACGAGGGTGCCGAGTGCCCACGTCGCAGATGTGTGTGGCTTTTTAATAATCCCTCTCACATTTGTGTATCAGCGCGATGGAAGAATGGCGTTTCTTAAAGTGTTGATAGACAGTTGTATGGAAACCTCTGCATGGTCTTTCATCCGCTCATCCATCCTCATTTCTTGTATCCATATACCATCAGTTATCCTTTTGCGATGGGAGAACGATGGGAGAACGATGGGAGAACTGAGGAGGAAGGAGCGACCCAAGGGCATCCGAAGATTTGATGGCCGGGTGTTAAGGGATAGGGCATGAGTTTGGGCCGACAAGAGTTAAAAAAATATAAAAAACACATGCTTGGGGGTATCCAAAACGGGGGGAAAGACTCTATATAGTGACACGGTTTTTTTGACCGGAGAGAAAGAGGTGCAGAGGGCATGCGAAAAGTGGGGTGAAAAGGGTGCAAAAAAGAAGGTGCGGAGGAGGTCATGAAACCGATGAAGAAAATAAAAATGGAGTATAATGAATAAAAAAAGTTGGCAATTCGGATTTTATTCGTAAATTTGTAATCTCGAAAAATCTACATTCTGGCCATGGAATGTGGCTTTTTGGAGTGTGTAAATAATTGTTTATGAAATAATAATATAGATACTAATATGAAGAAAAGATTTTTCCTCGTTGGACTGATTTTTGCGTTATCGACGCTTGTTTCACATGCACAGATAACCGAAATTTACAATCAGGATTTCGAATCGGGTTCACCCGTGACGTATACTACGTCGAGTAATACGCAGGTGACCTATTCGACCAATATTGTGTCGGGTGGAAGCCGTTCTCTCAAGTTAATCCATACACAATCACAAGAACAATGGATTGAACTTGACACGATTGACTTCTCGGACAATGCTAACTGGCATTACTATACGCTTGAATTTATGCATATTGCGTATGTTAATCCCAGCCAGGCACCGTTTTCTGAGCGTGGTCAGGTGGCTGTAGTTCAGGTGAAGCGTCCAGGCCAGACTGCATGGACCACATTGAACAGTACCTATTACAATATGAATGATGGAGGTAGCGCAAGTTTCGCTTCGATTGGCTGTTTCCATAATCGTTTGTATTCTGATTGGCAGACCTCGAACATCAGCAATACCATGTGGAAAAAGGAGCGTTTCGATTTGGATAATTTTCTCAATAGTGTTGATATCACAAACAAGAAGGTAAAGGTTCGTTTCAGTCTCTGTCAGAGAGAAGCGGCTACGGGATCAGACGCATGGTATATTGATGATATCAGGGTGCGTGCATCGAACCAAGCCATAGTCACACCGATTATTTCGATGATTTCATTCCCCGACGAGTTGAATTATCCCAGCAGCCGTGGTGCGAAAGTTAAAGCCAAAGTTACCACCACTGTGGCGCAGGGTATTAATAGGGATTCGGTTTATGTTGAATATAAGGTCGGCAACAGCAATGACGTGCTCCGTGCTTATTTGAGTCCCACCAGTACGGCACATGTATATGAGGGGCGTATTCCTTTCTATGGTTTCGATACGCTGATTCACTATCACCTTGTAGTAAAGGACTCGACCACGAACAGAAATACCGCATATTATCCCAAGAACTCTACGCAATGGATTACGTACAGGTGTGTCAGAGGTAAAACCAATACGGGACAGCCGCAAGGCCTTCAGACAAATAATAATGTATTCCCGTTCCCATACTTTTCGAATAATAAGTCGGAATTTGTTTACGACAGTGTGACGATGGCGGGGATGGGATTCGGTCCGGGTTATATTAAGAACTTTAGATTCATAATTTCATCCAATACGACCAATGTCACACGTAACCGCCTTCAGATAAGGATGGCCAACGCACCAAACAGCAGGCTGGTCACAGCGGAAGATATGTCCTTTACCAACACGGCTATGCAGGTGGTTTTCGATTCGGTTTTTTTGTTGGAGCAGTGTGCCCCGAACAGTTATAAGATGATAAACCTGCAGGATACGTTCTTCTATGCCGGTAGTGATTTGATAGTGCAGTTCCTTTATGACAATCCGGTAAACGTGGCTGCTACGACAGTGAAGCATATCCCGACACTCAATAATAAGCAGTCCCTTTATACCAATGGATACGAGCCTAACATGGAAATGTCTGTATTTTCGGGTACGGGTTTCCAGCAAGGTACAACTGCCAATATCAAGCCATATGTCCAGTTCTATGAAACCAAACATTTGCCTTTGATATACGACTGCGGTGTTTCGGCATTGGCCTATCCAAGCTATGACCAGCCCTGCAACCATGGCACCGACTCGGTTGTGGTTTGGTTGAAAAACTATGGTGTGTCTCCCATGAATGCAGTCCGTATATGGTATCGCATCGACAATCAACCTCCGGTTTATTACGACTGGCAGGGTAGCCTGAACAGCGGCGACAGTGTGCGGGTGCACCTCAATGACAACCAAATCTTCAATGTGGGTTATCATACTATGCGTGCATGGGTGGACGATACGATAACTGTAAATCACGTTAATTTCCGCGACCATGAGCCTTATAATGATACGGTCTTTTCGCCCTTTGCCGTGTGTGATGGACCATACAATGGTGTGCGTACCATCGGCAATGGCGCCAACGATCATTTCACTTCGTTGGATAACTGCCTCTATGTGCTGAGCCGTTGCGGTATCGACGGTCCTTTGACCATCAAGATGCCTGCCGGCAATTATGGTCTCACCAAGTTCCCTTATATTCCCGGTACATCGGACACCAACAGGGTTACATTTGAACCCGCTACACCGTCGGCTGTTGTGTCGTTCCGCCGTCCTCACGGTGGCGACGGTGCCATCACATGGGTTCCGAGTTTGGTCGACCTTCAAGATGCTCGGGGTATACATTTCCGCAATATCCGGTTTGTCAATGGTCTGAGCTCGGACAATGCTTGTCTTGTGTTGGCTCAGTTGGGCGAAGGAAGTACCTATTGCTTGTTTGAGAACTGCACTTTTGTAGACAGCGGTACGGTTTATGGGTCGTGCGACGCTTTGTTGCAGGCTGAAGGATCGGATTCGGTAGAGATAACCAACTGCCTGTTCTATGGCGGTCAAGTAGGTGTAGGATTCAGAGGTACTGCCCTTGACGACCGGGCTTCGCACAACGTGATTCATTTCAACGAGTTCAGGAATCAGGTGAATACGGCTATCAGTGTTGTGAACCAGGATGCAGTCGAGGTGGACAGCAATGTGGTTAACGATGTTCGTACCAATGCCAGTTATACTGTGTTGGGACAACATATTTATAACGGCAGCCGCATCACCCGCAACAAGGTTCATTCGAACAAGGGTTCCAGTTGTATCGGTGTTTCTGATATGCATGGTACGGCCACCAATTACTCCGTTGTTGCCAACAATATGATGGTGTCGCTGTTTGACGGTACCACCAATATGCTTACCACCCCGTTGAACATTATCAGGGGTTCGTATTTGAAGGTGGTGTTCAACTCGGTACGTATGAATTCGCCCGATTTTGTGAATGTGGCTGCGGCAACACTGGGTGGTGATACTATCAGTAATATCTATTTCCAGAATAATGTTATCACCTGTTTTGATACAACCAACTATGCATTCAATTATATGCCAGGTGACAATGCCGGTAGCATCCATGTCGACCACAACTGTTACTATTCGAAGAGCGGTGTGTTGAATAAAATGTCGAGTATCAGCTACTTCAACCTCAATGGTTGGCGCAATGCCCTGCCTGCCGATGTAGGTTCAGTGTCGGGTGATCCTATCTTTACCAATGGCTCTGCTGTCGACCTTCGTTCTTTTAGCGATTTGTTGCGTAATATTGGCGTTCCTGTACCGGAGGTGACTATCGACATATTCGGTACAACACGTAATGCTACAGCTCCCAGTTTGGGTGCTTACGAAGTCTCGGTGCTTGCCATTGACTTCTCTCCCGTTGAGTTTGTGTCCCCCTTGCCTGATTATTGCGGTGCTCCTGCCAGCATTCCCGTCGAGGTTGCTATAAACAATACAGGTAATGGCAGCTATACTTATAGCAGCAGCACGCCGATTACGGTTTTCTATTCGATTGACAACGGGCCTGTGCAGAACTTTGTCGTTTCGCGCGACTGTGGACCGCAGGACACTATTCATTTCCTCTCCACCCGTACCATGTCGCTGCCGTCGGGTCCCAATAATTCCGATAAGACCTATACTATTAAATGGTGGGTGAAGTGTGGACTTGACCCCGATGACATGAACGACACATCTGTCTATACAGTTGTTTCCCGTTATGCCGCTCCTGCCCCCACAACTATTAATATGAATGTCCCGTACTTCACCACTGCTACAATCACGCCTACAAGTGGTATCAACACATGGCCTGTGAGCTACTACACTTCTGGTAATGGACGTCAGCAGCGCAGTGGTATCTCGTGGTATCATTCATTGTCTGATTCGGCCTATTTCTTCTATGGCCCAACCTATACGACTGGACGTCTGTATGACGACACCACTTTCTATATTTCGCAGAAACGTAATCTCCCCTTGGTGAAGATTACTGAGGTGCAGGTAAGCCGTGCCAATAATGTGGTAGGTGTCACCAACCCCATGCCTTCTTACATTAATGCCCAGACTAATTTTGCTGTCGAATTGACCAACTGCGGTGACTATCCTGCTAACTTGGAGGGCGACTCTGTCATCATTGTGCAGACCAATGCTGCTGCAAAGATTTGGCCGCTTCCCAATATCACGCTCCAACCAGGTGGCAACCTTGTGCTACAATACAGGTCAGTCAATAATGTCACCGTCGACTCTACCCGTACTATTTATGTTCCCAATTCCAGTTTGGCATCAGGTACTCCAGCTTACAACGCCAACTTTGCTGTCATCTACCGCGACGGAAACGGTATTGCCGATGCAGTCCCGTTTAACTCCGTCATCACGGCCACTTCCCAACAGTCGATTAACTGGGGCAACCAGCTTGTTCCTGCTGCCGTTTGGCAGGGTGCAGCCATCAATCTGGCTCAAGGTGCCAGCCAAGCCACACCTCCTGTCAATACTCCCACCGCTGGTGCCCGCCGTATAGCATGGCCTACGAATGCCGCCAATGCTTCGCCTACCGCTACAGCCACCTTATGGCAAGTGGCAACCAACGAAAACCCGATGCACCTTGGCGAAACTGAGACCAATCTGATTCGTTACTATGATAATGGTTGTGAGGGTCTGCGTGCCGAAGTCAATCTTCATGTCATCAATAGACCTTCTGTTGACCTCATGGTTGACAACCTTCAGGTTGCCGATGGCTGTAACCTCTCCACCCAGGAAAATGTCACAGTCGATTTGCATAACTATGGTACACAAGCGGCATCCTCATTTGTGGTGAACTATAGCCTTAACGGTGGTGCCACTGTTGCATGTAGCGACACTATCAGTGGTCTCGTGGCAGGTGCTGACACCACTCATACATTCTCGAACACCATCAATATGCACATGCCTCACGATTCATTGTTCAGCGTGCTGGTTTGGATTGAGTCCTATGCTTCCGACAGCTATTCTGCCAACGATACCGTGAGAGGTGAGTTCCTTTCCCGTTTTACTCCTGAGATGCCCGTTGTAACCACACCTCTGAGCACTGACTATAACACAACCCTGACCCTCGTTGCAGGAGGTCTCAATAGCTCAACAGGTGCAGTTTGGTATGATGCAGACCATAATGTTGTAGACACCACTCTGGGCACTTATGTCACTCCTATTATTTACCATCCCGACACATTCTTCGTACAGTCGATAGGCCGTGTTGATGTTACCAATACGCATGTCGGCAATTTGGCTTCTGTGACAAGTAATAACTTCCCCTCGCCCTACAACCCCAAGACCCGTTATGTCAAAGAGCAGTATCTCTATACCGCTGCCAGTATCAATGCTGCCGGTCATGGCGCTGGTGACATCAGCTCTCTGTCTTTCTTCCTTGAGTCATTGGGCAACAATGTCAGTTCCTTCAATTACTCATACTACACCATCAAAATGGGTACCACTAATCTCAGTGTTTTCCCCAATGGTAACTATGTTACAGGTTTGACCACCGTCTATTCTGCCACCAACCTTTCGTTCGATCAAAGAAATATCGGTTGGGTACACCATAAACTTGACTCAGCCTTCCATTGGGACGGAACCTCTAATATTGTCATTGAGGTGACCCGCGCCCTTGATCAGGCAGGTATGACTGGAGGTGCCAATACACGTTTTACTGCTCAGCCCAATACTGTCATTACCAAACAGAACAATACTACAGACCAATCCACTCAAACCAGTGGCACCAAAGGTGGAAACCTTCCTGACATTACCTTCGGTTTCCTTGAACCCCGTGGTTGCACAGGCCCCGAAGCCATGATCGTCATCAATGTCACCAATGTACCAGACACAGATGCAACCATTGTTTGGCCTGCAAGTCTCGACACAATGTCGATGGCGTCATGTGATACAATTGACCTTAACGTTGTTATCGACAATCATGGTAATAGCAACATCAATAACTACACGCTTCGCTATAAGATTGATAATGGACCATGGGGTGAGACCACAGGCTCCGCAAACAATCTCCCGTTGGGCTATCAGCGAAATGTCCACTTGCTCAGTACCCTCCTCAATCCTGGACGCCACACCGTCATTGCTGTAATCCATATTGAGGGTGATAGTATTGCATCCAACGATACAATCCGTCGTACCTTCAATGTCCGTTTCTGTGGTGGCAATTATATTGTCGGCGCTTGTCCGGGTAGTATCTTCCCCACCATTGCTGCAGCTGTTGACACGTTGGTCAATGCAGGTGTGGCAGGTCCTGTAGTCTTTGAACTTTGTAACCAGACTTTCCAAGAGCAGGTCAACATCGGTACTGTCACTGGTATTAGTGCTACAAACACTGTCACCTTCCGCACCTTGCCTTCTTCTCAGGCTCAGGCCATAATATTGCATACACCTACAAATGCCAGCAATTATGTCATGCAACTTGAGAATGCCAAATACATTACTTTCCAGAACCTCTATTTCTATGCCAACTATAACTCGGGTTCCGGCAACAATGTCTTTGCCAATGTCATCAAGGTTAACGGATGTGAATCGATACGTTTTGTCAGCTGTACCATCCGTTCCAAGGCAACCACTGGTAGCTCCACCAATGCCAACCTTGTCCTTCTTGGCGATAATAACCACTACATCTCTATTGACAGCTGTGCTCTCGATAGCGGATACTACGCCATCCGTTCGTTGAACAACACATATAGCGACAATATTACCATCCGCGAAAACGTCATCACCAACTTCTGGTTCCAGGGCATTCATCTTCGCAATACCGACACTGTCAATGTCTATCACGACAGTATCCGTGCCGGTTGTCAAGTGGCAGGTAAACCGCTCACTGGTGTTTATGTTGCCAACGGTCGTCGAATAAGCGTGCAGCGCAATTCCATTTACCTGGTTGACCAGAAATCGGGTGGCAAGCGCGGTATTGTTGTCAACAACTGTAAAGGCTCCAATATCGACCGTGTCGCCATCTATAATAATATGATTTCACTCCACGGCACGGGAGCAGCCTCCCTCTCTTCATCAGGCATTTGGGTCGATTCTCTCTGCCGTCATGTCAATGTCTACTTCAATACCGCATCGCTCTATGCCGGTGTCACCCAGGCTGGCACACGTGCATTCAGCTGTCAGAACTCTTCCAACGTTCATGTACTTAACAATATCTTCGACAACAGGAGTAAGGGCTATGCATACTATGTTGCCATCGATACCTGTGTGACGAATTCGAACTTCAATGTATACTTCACCAATGCTGAGCTAAATGAGAATAACGGTAGACGTATCTTTGCTTATTGGGGCGGCAACGATTGCAACAATATCGACAGTCTCCGGAGATATAACAACCGTGAAGCCAACTCCAAGGAAGAACGTCCTTTCTTCTTCAGCGACGATTGTCTCTATCTCACCCTTGCCCAGTTTGCAGGCGATGCCCAGTACAATCCCGATGTCACCACAGACGTCTTCGGAAAAATCAGACCGCAGATTCCTGCTCCCACCATTGGTGCTTACGAGTTCCACCGTCTGGCTCACTCCATCTCCATTGCTGAGATCAACAAACCTATCCTGCCGGAAATTACCACCGGAGCTAATCCTCAGGTATACAACATCGAAACCGACTCCATACCTGTGCATATCCAGATATACAATAATGGTGATGCACCCGAAAACAATGTCTCCTGGTATGCTTACATAGCCGATGTCTATCCGGTACCCACTTCCGAAACTCGTCACATCAACCGTCTGCCCCTTCGCACCCTTCTCGAGGACAGCGTCATGGTGCCCTCACCTCTTGGCATCATCGATACTCAAAAGATTGTAGTCGTTCTCGAGATTGGTCCCGGTGTCACCGACAACAATCCTGCCGACAACATCGACACCGCCCTCGTCTTCATCTACCCGGCTTACGACCTCCAACTTGTCTCCATTGCTGTCGACAGCACCGTCGATCCTCTCCATTGCCGCATGTATCAGGTGCCTCTTCGCTACACCATTCGTAATGTGGGTAAGAAAGACTTCCCCTCCGACTTCCAGTTCACGCTGGGCTACGACTACTATGCTCAACAGTCCGGTTCGCAAACCCTGCCCAGCTTCCCCAACATCCCCGGTGCCAACAACCTTGATCTCCGCACCTTTGGAGTACCTCTGCCTGTCGGAATCACCACTGAAATCGTCAATACTGCCGATTCACTGATTCAGCCCAACCTTTATCCCACGGGCTATATCGGAGACATCACCGTCAAACTCCGTGGCTTCATCCATCACGAAAATGACCAGAAGCCCCTCACCGACACCACCAACTACATCAACATCACATCCAACCACACACCCGAGATGCCCATACCACACGACACCATGGTCGACTATGGCACCTATGCGAATTTCTGGGCCACCCAAAATGCCAGCCGCACCATTCGTTGGCATCGCGATACTGTCAGTGGCAACTTCTTCTACAATGGTAATAACAACTACGGCCGTTCCACCCACTGGAGCAACACACCTCAGTACTTCCACGACTCCACCTATTACCTCAGCTGCCTCAGCACACGCAACTGTACCAGTTACTATTCATCAATCAATGTCGGTATCAATCCGCCGCTCAACTACGACGTGTCTATCTCCGAGGTGCGTTCGCCAAGAGGCTCCGGTCGTGTCTATCTCGAAAAGGACACCGTAACCCTACGTGTTGTCAACTATGGTAGCCAACCCATATCCAACATCCCCATTGCCTTCAAATTCATGAATGCCAATGGACGTGTCACCTATCTCGAAGTCCACGACACTGTCCGAGCCACCATCCCCGGCCGTGTCGGCGACAATGTCCACTTCTTCGACTTCTCCTTCGATACCGCCTTGCTCCAAATCGGACAGCCGCTCAGCAGTGTCGCGTTTACACTCAATGCCTGGGTCTATCATCCCGACGACCAGCAGCGGGGCAACGACACCTTGCGTTATGTCCACAACTTCCGTTCCCTCCCCGAAGCCGTCTACGACTCCATTAACAAGTACATACCCACCTCGGTCGATGGTTTCGACATCTCGCGTGTCTCCTATAATGAACTCGACAACATCATGCCCGACATGATTGGCTACGACCATCTCTGGTTAGGCAACTACAATGCCAACAATGCCGAGGTCCCCACTCTCTTCATGCGTCGTGGCACTCAGGACACCCTCACTATCGAGGTGGCCAACAACCGCGACGAGCTCGATTCCAACACCGCTGCCACCCTTTGTGTGGCCATCGACTACAACCGTGATGGTGACTACGACTTCGAAGGCGTGGAGAACCTCACCAAGACCGCCCTCGCCAAGGCCGCCAAGGTGCGTAGCCGTCGTGAATACAAGCTGCCTCTCACCATTCCCGAATATGCACACTACGGCTACATGCGTATGCTTGTCTGGGTACATGGCGACTCCACAGCTTATATCAATGGTCCTCATCGCGCATCGTCGCACGACAACGGCCAGCTCCAACAGTACCTCCTCTATATTCAGGAAGATGTTGAGGTCGACTCCGTCGATGCCGCTCTGACACGTGTTGTCACCCCCCGCAACCATATTGTGACCGAGAACACCCATCGCGTCAGCATCATGTTGGCCAATAAGGGTATTACTCCGCTGACATCGGCTTCCATCAGCTACAACTTCAACGATTACAATCATGCCGAGCAGACAGGTGTCATCAACTGGTCCGGCAACCTTGAACCCGGCATGAGCACTGTTGTCCAGCTTGACTCCATAAACTTCTACGAAGGCACCACCGACCTCCTTTGTTCCGTCACCGTCGATGGCGACACCATCCATCCCAACAACAATTTCCTCCACTATCGCTACCATCGTTACTATGTCGTCAGACCGCGCTACATCGATAGTTTCGACCATCCCATTGACAAATGGTATGCCCCTGCCGGCTACAATGCCTATACGCGCAACTATTTCGAGCGCGGCATTCCTGCCAAGTCCAACATCTCTGCTGCCTACTCGCAGCCCAATGCTCTTGTCACCAGCACCACCGAAACCATTATCACTGGTAAACGGGGCAACCGAAGTGTCATTTATTCACCCATGATCGACCTCCGACTCATCAAGGCCGACACCGTTGAAATGCTTTTGTGCAAAAACATGGCCGAAGGTAGCCACCTCGTCATGGAATACAAAAACTACGAAGGCAAGTGGATCACCCTCGATGACGCCGGTGCCCGTTGGAGTGCTGGTGTTACCGACAACCCCAGCTGGTATGATGAGCAAGATGGTTGGACGGGTAACACCCATCCGGGCGAATTCGTACATGTCTCCATTGCCACCAAGCCCCTCAGTGGTGACTTCGGTCAGGACTTCCAACTCCGTTTCGTCTACACCACTCCTACCACCACCTCTGCCTCTTCCAATTTTGGTGACGGTGTGGCCATCGATAACTTCAAACTCGGACGTCAGCAGCGCGACATTGATGTGGGTGTCACTGAAATCACCTACCCCATAGCTCCCCAGTTCGGACAGACTGTATATCCGCGTGTCATTATCCACAACTATGGCTACGACACCATTTTCGACTTCGTCGTCAGCTATATCCCCTACGGCTCTTACCTCTCGCGTGAAACCCTCTGCCCCTACGGTATCACTCCTGGTGGCGATATCGAGTTCGAATTCCCCGATCCCTTCATCATCACCAGCAACTATCCTGACACCTTCCAGATTTCGGCCTTCACCGATGTGCAGCTTGATGTCTATAAGGATAACGACACCACTGTCAAGACCTTCATATTGGCACCCCTTGCCAACGACCTCTTCCTCCACGAACTCCTTTCGCCGCTCACCAGTGCCGTTGCAGGCGACAGCCTCGACATCACCCTCCGTCTCCGTAACTTTGGACAGAACGAAATCGAAGACTGCGACGTCTTCTACGTCTACAACGATGGCGACACTGTCCAGGAACACATCCACTTCCCCGACTATTTGGGTCGCAAGTTGGCCTCCAACGAATATTTCAACTACACCTTCCGCCATCGCGAACGTGCCACCATGGGTATCATGGATCTCGTCACTTGGTGTAAGTATGGCCTTGACACCTATCCCTACAACGACACCATCTATCGTCAAATCACAGGTATGTCTGCCATCACCGACATCCGTGCCACAGCCGGTATGATCGACGATCGCGACTTCCTCAATCAGCATATGGCCATCGTTATTGACAATGTCGGTGCACGTATGGTCAATGACTTTGAAGTGGGCTGCTTCTGGGATCGCGACACCTCCAAGTACCGTCGTGGAATATTCCATCTCGAGGAAGGTTTCGTTGCCGGAGCTCATGCAGTTTACACTTTCCCGGATACTGTAGGAACACGTACCGCTCCATTCGAATACCTCACTGTCTGGGTCAAGGTCCCCGGTGATATCAATCCGCTCAACGACACTTCCGATGTCATCGTGACGGGAAGCACCGACCTTATCTTCCGTAAAATCCAGATTGAGGAAAACCGTACTGATTCGTGTCGTGTCCGTGGTGTTGTCTACAATGCTGCCACCTACCCCTATGTAAATAGACTTGAATTCCAGACTCGTATCAATGGGAATGAAGTCAAAACCGTTATCCCGAGATATAGTTGGGAACTCAGTCCCGGTTCGACCATCCATAAGACCTTTGTCGATGATAATGGCAGGTACCTCAAGATTCCCAAGGATCCGCACCGCAATTATGTAGGTATGGGTAAGTTGAAACAGCCCAACGCTGATAGCAATCCCGCCAACGACGAAACCACCATCATCGAAGTACTCAACTATTTCGAAAATGTTCCCTTCGTCGAGGATGAAAACTTCGTGCTCGAGCAGAACTACCCCAACCCCTTCGACGGCACCACCCGTATCGAGTTCAATCTGCCCACCGGCGGCTCAGCGCGCTTCTTCGTCACCGACCTTGTAGGCCGCACCCTCTATGAGAGCACCGCCACCTACTACGAAGGTCGCAACACCATCACCTTCGACAAATCCAATCTCTCCTCCGGAGTCTACTACTATGGCATTGAGTACAACGGCGAACGCCGCATGCGCAAGATGATTGTCAAGTAAGTGTACCGACACTTCATATCCCACGTATCCCGGCAGCACCTCTTCCCCACAGGGCAGCAGGTGCTGCTGGCCGTTAGCGGGGGTGTCGACTCGGTGGTTCTTGCCCATCTCATGCATTCGGCCGGCTATCCCTTTGCCATCGCCCATTGCAATTTCCATCTGCGCCCCGGCGATTGCGACCGCGATGAAGCCTTCGTCAAAGCCCTCGCTGCCGACTATGGTGTACCCTTCCATGTGGCGCAGTTCGACACCCATGCCTATGCCGCCAGCCATCGCCAAAGCATCGAGGAGGTGGCGCGCCGTCTCCGCTACGACTGGTTCCGGCAATTATGTTCCCTCCATGGCTACCCCGCTATCCTTACCGCCCACCATCGCGACGACTCCGCCGAGACCTTTTTCATCAATCTACTCCGCGGCACAGGCCTTTCCGGGCTCCACGGCATTCTCCCCGTCCACGGGTTGGTGGTGCGGCCGTTGCTTCCCTTTGGCCGTAGCCAGATAGAGGAATACGCCCGTCTTCATGGCCTGCAGCATGTCGAAGACATCACCAACTCCTCCCTCCTCTATCGCCGCAATCAAGTGCGCCATCGCCTTCTGCCCCTTCTCCGCCAGTTGCAGCCCTCGGCCGACGATGCCCTTGCAACCACCATCTCAAATCTGCAGCATGTCGAACAACTCTACACCGCCCTTCTCGCCCCTTTGCGCCAACATCTTGTCGACAAACGTCCCGACGGTTCCATCAGTGTGAGTCTCCGTTTCGACCAGCTCGGTTCGCTGCTCCCCAATCCTTCTCCCGACCTCTGTTCGCAGCTTCTTTTCGAAATGTTGCGACCCTATGGCTTCAATGCTTCCACCGTTTCGGACATTATGGGGTGCAAAACCCCGGGTCGTCGGTTTCTCTCTGCCACCCATCAGGCTCTCCTTGACCGCGAAACGCTTATTTTGATGCCCCTTGATGTCGACACAGCCCAACCGCTCCCGTCCCTCAGTATCGATACCCTCCCGGCTTCATCCTCTGGCATTGATTACCGTCATCTGCCGCCGAACCAAGCCCTTTTTGATGCCGACACCCTCTCGCAACCTCTTTCGTTGCGTCATTGGTGCCCGTCCGACCGTTTTCAGCCCCTCGGCATGGCTCATGGCTCACAGCTCCTCAGCGACTTCTTTTCAGACCATAAATACAGCATTATCGACAAACAGCGGCAGCTCCTTCTTGTCGATGCCGACGACCGGATTCTCTGGATTGTCGGCCGCCGCACAGCCCATCCTTTCCGCGTCACCCCCTCCAGCCGTACCCTTTTGCTGGTAACCGTGGGCTGACCTGTCGTCCCAGTTTCCTTTCACTGACGGTTTTGTTTCCATCTTTGTTTTTGTTAAACAATTCGGTAGTTGGTGCTTATACTGCTATGCTTCAGTCTGTTGATCCTATATCAGTCATTGGGTTAAACAAACCTCCACGGAGGCTGTTCAAGAGCAAGACGGTAACATGTGAAATGGAGAGGCTGATAATAACCGTTTTATCCTGTTTCCCGTCCCGGTGACCGATGTAGACCCGGCCTCTCTTCCGTCGCTCCTTATTCCTCAGTTCTCCCATCGTTTTCCCATCGTTCTCCCATTTCAGAAGGAGAACTGAGGTAGAACTGAGGTTGAAGGGTGGAAAAAAGAGTGGCCCAAGGACAGGTCAAAAGGAACGTGGGCGCAGGCAGGGGAAGATTCGCGAGGAATGGCTCATTTTGAAAAGGAATGACGGAAATGGCGGCACCGTTTTTTGTTTTGCCCTGACAACTGAAAGCAGGAGTAACTAAAAAGGAACTTCGATGAATCGCCTTGTAAGGGCATGACAAATATAGCCCAATGGCATCGCCTTGGGAGTGCAAACCACGCTCTGCAAGGGCAAAAGTAAAAATCGTATTTATAAGTCAATCCGGTGAATACGAGTCGATGAGAAATGTGTTGAGTCAATATTTTGATAATGTCTAACAACTAATCTGGGGTTGACGGGTTCGTTTAAGGCTATTCAACTATTAGTTAATGGTTGTTTTGCTGTTTTAATAGCATTGAACAATTTTAGCGTATACAATTAATTATCGGTAAATTAATATTATATAAATAATTATTCTATAGTATGTAGTTACCAATGTTTTTCCATCGGCTTGAACAGGTGCAGGGTTAAATAATGTTAAATAGGTGCATTTATGTTGCTCATGCATGGGTTAGCTGTAAAATAATGTGTGATTTTGTGTCGCGGAAAAGAGGGTGGTATATTGTGTAAAATGTTAATAATTAAAGGATAGAGGATGCCGTTGTGTGTTAGGAGCATTGCGATTTTCGGTGTGATGACACTTTTTCGAGGTGACTTTCCGCAAAAAGTATTGGTTGGGACAGGTATTAAAAAGTTAAATAAAGTTTAAAAATAAATAAAAAAATGATCCAGCAAAAAAATGATTACAAGAAACCTGCCGTAAAGGTGGTTGATTTTATGATTGAGCATGGCTTTGAGGCAAGCACCTCCTACAGCGTTGTCCAGCCGTCGACAAATGCAGACGGAATGGTTGAACGGATGAACTACTCTGAGGGTGAAAACTCCCTGGGTTGGGATTGGCATATTCAATAATTAAATTTAAGAACGTACAAAAATGAAGAGAATCTCATTATTTTTCCTGGCAATGGCTGCTGCAAGCACCATGTTTTTTGTCGGCTGCAAGAAAGATGTGAAAACCGTTACCTTTGATGTCGAGGTAGAACCCGCTGCCGCCACAGGTAAAGTGTATATCGATGAAAACCACAACCCCGTTTTCTTCACCTCTGGCGAGCAAGTGAACGTTAATGGTACCAACTATGATGTCACTCACGTTGGCTCTACCTATAAGGTTGATGTTGAAGATGAAGGCGAGGGTGCTGTCTATCGTGCCGCTTATCCTGCTTCGTTGACTACTGGTTTCACTGGCAATAGCAACCAGCCCATCCACCTGTCGCGTTGGCAGAAGTATGTGAAGGTTGGAGATCAGCAGAATGTCCAGCTTCCTGCCGGTGCCGTGATCGACGGTGACGGTAGCAAAAAACTGAAATTCTACAATTTCGGTTCTCTGCTTGAGGTTCAGTGGAAGAACACTTCCTCTGTTTCCTACGACATTGTCGGTATTGAAGTCACCGTTCCCGGTGTGGGTCTGTATGGTGACGGCGTTGCCAACCTCAATGGCGATGCCTCCAATATTGTGATGAACGATGCCCAAAAGAACCGTGTCAACCTCGACATCACTGAAACTGACCGCGAGACTGTTGCTGCCGGTGCCACCAGCGGCAAGTACTACATCTTCCTGCCCCCGTTCGAGAATAAGAAAGTTACTGTCCGTATACAGACTATCAGTACCGCCAGTACCACCGCCCAGGCTACGTTAGAAGACCAGAAACTTAAAACTGTTACCGTCTACACTAACAATGCAGTTTCCCTGCCCCGCAACTATATCGTCCCCATGCACATCGAAAGCACTCCCAAGGAGGATAACAGTTTGACGGGTTACTTCTCCGTCCGTGGTACTGCTCAGGGCGATGACACCTACAAGGTGGTCTTCTCCCGCGGCAATCTGCAGCATATCGAATCAGCTCTTCCTAACACAGGTACTTGGAAATTTGCCGACCGTCAGTATGATTTCTTTGCATGTAATAATTTAACAAATGCAGGTTATAGTGTTTCAAATACTACGGATCTTTTCTCATGGAGTTTTGCTTACAGTGGAGATGGTAATCGTGACGATATGTTTGGAATGTTTACTTATGACTGGTGGAATGATTATGAGGATTGGAATGCAGGCGGTACTTTCCAGGATTGGGGCCATTATAAAACAATCTCTGGTGATGCGCCGCAAACTTGGTTTACACTGACATCTGACGAGTGGT
>JAEEGG010002084.1_pt1 | contig 52459 bp, 40 predicted proteins | sample 9134161 | NCBI WGS metagenome assembly JAEEGG01 (sample SAMN16246543, study PRJNA631951) | gut metagenome | biome: gut microbiome; feature: rumen; material: CR-attached | host: Bos | place: Iran: Karaj | collected 2018-10 | reverse complement strand
ATTTCGAAGCACTTATTTTTGAGATGTTCCCCATTCTGGCCGACATTAAAGCGGCACTCTATAACGCAGGGGCTGCGTTTGCCTCGATGTCAGGCAGCGGATCGGCCATCTACGGATTGTTTGCCGGCAAACCCGACATCAGCACACTGAAATTCGAGAACTGCTTTGTTTGGGAAGGAAAGTTCTGATTAAACGGTCACAATGAATTAGTAAACTGAAAACGGCTACTTTTTGCGTTTTTAGTTTGTATCATTCATCCCCATTCATCCAAATGTCGAGCATTCGGCGGTCGCGCTTGGTGGGGCGGCCTGTTCCCGGGTCGCGGCGGCCGTTAATGTCGGCGCGCATAAGGTCGATTTTCAGGATTTCCTGCTCAGGTGTCAGGTCTTCGAGATATTCGGGCACAAGTTTTGCCGACACACGCGATTTTGGAATGCCAAGAATCTTGTATCTGTAAACAACCGGATTTTTCTTCACCTCAACAATCTCGCCAACTTTTATAGGGCGCGATGCCTTCACCGGCATATCGCTGATGGTCACCCTACCCTTGTGGCAAGCATCGGCAGCCTGGCTGCGTGTCTTGTAAAGACGCACATCCCAAAGCCATTTATCGATTCTGATTTCGTCCATAATGGCGCAAAAATAGGGTTATTTGGTGAATCGGTCAATCGGTTAATTGAAAGACAAATGAACAGCCTTACATAATATACATCATCAATTTTGCCCAACTATCTTGAAGGTTCTATTTTCTGGATCATATTCTGCAACTTTTGTTTTACCAAGAAGATGTTGATTAGTCCTATAATAGTATTCTGCAAGGCTTTCATCCCTATTAACGTGATATGAACAAAGTATAACTATATACTTTTCATATGTATCTGGCAAAAAGGAAAGATAGAACGCAGCCTCATTTATAAAGCCAATTTTTGCACTTGGAACGTTTCCTGTTTTTGTCCAAGTATACCGCTTACACTCTATTGCAATCTTATTTTCAAGTACAATATCAAACTTATGGTCTTTTTTGGGTGTTCCAATTCCTATCTTTTTTTCTAACTCAAATCCTGCGCCATATTCTCGTATAAAATACTCTTGAACAGAACGCTGGAAATCAGCTCCTTTTTGGAAATTATCAGAATCACTCATAGTTATGTCTTGTTTTTATTGTCCAACAATTTGCATTACGTAATAACAAAAAATTCAAACCTTAATAGATATTCAGGGAATCAATTTCTCTGAGCCTACCTATTTAGATTTGAATTCGGCACAAATATAATCAAAGATTTATAAATCCGCCATATGATTTACGCGCATACTAAATAGCCTTTCCCTAATTTGACTATTTTTGACAATCGAGAAAAACCGAGAGCAATGTGCGGAATAGCAGGATACTACGCCATCAAGGGCGAACCCGACAAGCGGCAGATTGAACTGATGACCAATGTTTTGCGCCATCGCGGGCCCGATGCCGACGGCATTTACACAGGCTCGAAAGTAGCGCTGGGACACCGTCGGTTGAGCATCATCGACTTGAGCGAGAAGGCCAACCAACCGATGATGTCGCACTCGGGGCGGCACGTGGTGGTGTTCAACGGCGAGATATACAACTACCGCGAAGTGGCGACCGAACTTGGCATTGCAACGCGCACAACATCTGATACTGAAGTAGTTGTGGAAGCGTTCGAACTGCTCGGGCCGCAATTTGTCGAGCGGCTGAACGGAATGTTCGCCATCGCCATCTGCGAAGTGGCCACGCAGCGCATCTGGCTTTTCCGCGACCGAATGGGCGTCAAACCGCTATTCTACTACCTGAGCGACAGCACGTTCGCCTTTGCGTCGGAACTGAAAGCCATTGAGCAACTCGACGATTTCAAGCGCTCAAGGCGGATAAACCAACTGGCTGTCAATAAGTTCCTGCAATTGGGCTACATTCCCGCACCCGACACCATCTACGAGAACGTCTTCAAATTCCATCAGGGGCACTACGCCGTTTTCGACGGGCAGCGGCTCACGCTTTCGCGATATTGGAACCTGACGGATTCAATTACAAATCAGCCAATTAAAGATGCTGATTCCGCACTGCCGACGCTTCAAAATTTGATTGAGAGTTCGGTCAGATACCGCCTGATTGCCGACGTGCCTTACGGGACTCTGCTGAGCGGCGGCATCGACAGTTCGCTGGTGACGGCCGTTGCTCGCCGCCTTTGCGGAACGCGCACCAACACCTTCTCAATCGGCTTCAAAGACAGTCAACACGACGAGTCGCAATATTCGGAACAGGTTGCGCGACAATTAGATACAAACCATCATCTGGTGATGATGACCGAACAGGACGCGATGGAACGCGTGGCCGATATGTTCTATTCGTACGACGAGCCTTACGCCGATTCGTCGGCACTGCCAACAATGCTGGTGTCGCAGGTGGCGGCGCAGCACGTGAAGATGGTGCTCACGGGTGATGGCGGCGACGAGTTGTTCTTGGGCTACGGAATGTACCGCTGGGCCGACCGCCTTGCCAATCCGTTGCTGCAAGCCGCACGGCGACCAATTTATCAGGCTTCGCGCTTTGCCGCAAGCCGCTGGCAGCGCATTGGCAAAATGTTCGACTGGCGCAGTGGCGACAACCTTCAGACGCACATTTTCTCGCAAGAGCAATATCTGTTCACTGCCGCTGAAACAGAGCGCTTTACGCAAGCATCCACCCTGTCGATGCCGCATTTTGAAGCACCAACGGGCAGCCGTATGACGGCCGCCGAGCAGCAGTCGGTGTTCGATATGCTCTACTATCTGCCTGACGACCTGCTTGTTAAGGTTGACCGTGCATCTATGCGGCACTCGCTCGAATCACGTGTTCCGCTGCTCGACTACCGCATTGTGGAATTTGCCGTCAATCTGCATAAGTCGCTGAAAATTAATGGTGATACGAGCAAATATCTGCTCAAGCAGGTGCTCTACAAATATCTGCCGCCCGAAATCTTCGACCGTCCCAAATGGGGTTTCAGCGTGCCGCTCTGCAACTGGCTTCGCACCGACATGAAATATCTGGCCGACAAATATTTAGCCCGCAACGTAGTCGAGCAGGCGCAAATGGTCAACTACGCAGAAGTGGAACGGCTGCTAAAGCGTTTCTATGTGCAAAAGATTGATTATATGTACAATCGTGTCTGGGTACTCATCTGCCTGCACCAATGGTGGGTGGAAAGGTTTTGCAAGGGTTGATTTGAACACAGATGACACAGATTGAACTGATTATCACAGATATTTACAAAAAAACACCCAACCAGTTAGACTGATTGGGCGCTTTGCTACAGAATAATCCGATTATTTCTTGCAGTATTTTGCCACAGTTGCACCGAAATCCTTAGCGGCCTTTGCATAGGCTTCACCTACACGGTCGGCAACAGAAATGTCGGTTCCCAAAAATGTTGAACCTGGTGCTTTCAAAATTGTAGCAGTAGCCACAACATTTTCAGGATTAGCAGTTTCCACAATTTTTACAGTGAGGTCTATTTTTGCATCACGACGTACGGCAACAGCATTGAATCCTGGTTCCAGAAAGTCTGTGTTGACAATCAGCGTGTATTTTTGCGGCTCATCAGATGCGGCTATTTTCCCGTATTTTTCAAATAACTCTTTGAATTTTTGCGGAAAAACATTCTTCTTGTCGCTTTCCCATTGAGCGAGCCATACATCACCACGACCTGCATGTTTTTCTTCGGCCTCGTCTTTCTTCTTGCTGATATAATCAGTTTCTGACATATCGCCAACCTTCATGTTTTCGTATGTAAACTTGTAATTTACAGCATTTTCACTTTTCAGACAAGTTAACGAACCATTGTAAGATATTTTCTGCGCATTAGCCACGATTGCTACGAACGTGCATAATACAATAAGTGCCAATTTTCTCATAATCATTATTTTTATATGACCGCACTCCATTTCTGAAGTGCGGTCGATGAAAAAAATTCATGTTATAGTTTGGTGACTAACCTTTATTTTTTTGTGCAAGAAAACTTCAAAATAACATCTCCGTCAGTTAGTATTTTCTCCAATTCACTTCCCTTAATTTTCTCTTGAAATGCGGCCAACGCTTGTTCATCATTCAAAAGTGGCGCCCATATTGCCTTCTCAAAATCTCCATTATCCTTAAGATAAAATTCTAGTTTTCCTCCAATGAACGCGCCATTATATTTTGTCGAGCCTAATATATAACCATTATAATTCGAGAATTTTGCAGTATTGCCATTCTCATCTATTTCCGTCGTATAATCTTCAATATCAAACGTAAACCCATTGGCGGCTTCAGCAATTTTTACAAACTTCCAAACATCAGGGTCACTGCCGTTTTCTGTAAATATCAAATTGTCACCATCTTTTGTAAGAGTCGCTGTTGTGGTTACAGAAAGATCCTGACATTCAACTCCAGTTGCATTGATAACTGCTTCCATCGTATACAATGTTTCTCCAATAGAATAAAACTGTTTTACTGTAACATCATAATTACCAATGGCTTGATCACGAAAATCGACTTTTTCTTCTTCTTCACACGAAGTGAATCCAATCATTGTTGCAGCCAACAGGGCTACTGAATAAAATAACTTTTTCATTTTTCCTATTTTTAAATATTGTTTAATCGTTGTATTGGGGTGCCTTGGTTTTGTCGAATACGCACATAAAAAAAGCGGGGCACTAATGCTGTTCTTCGATACTTTGTGGTACTCGACTACCAAATCACTCAAAATAACAACTGTAAAAATGCCCACGCCACGGCGTGAGCGATAGTTACGTAACCCTTGAGTGATTTTTTGAAAGTGTCGAGTTTTCAAAGTATCAAGATGGTAAGCAATCGCTTCTTCCAATATGTCTTTAAAATGTGCGTATCAAATACGCTAATGCTCCATAGGCAATACGTTTTAAAATTCGAATCACAAATGTAACGAATGTTTGTTTTCAGTAAAGCAGAAAAATCGCATTCCTCTCAAAGCAATCATAGCCATTCGTTATTATCAATGGTGCATTTTTTCATCTACTCCCAATGAACTTTAATCACTAAAATTCAGTAGTGTTTGTGCTTTTGACTACATTTGCCCCTATGATTCGCAAATTATTATCGATATTAACTCTATGCATCTGTTGCCAAAGCCTTCCGGCCGAAAACAAGCAGGTCAGACTCGACGAAAGCGAGCCTGGCAACAGCAATGGGCTTATCATTGAATATCAAGATGATACGCAAATCAGGCTGTCGGCCAATTTCGGAGCCATCAGCCTAAACGACATTGAAAGCCCCAAAGGTGAATTCTGCGAACTGACTATCGATGGCACCTACGAAACTGGCGCCGAGGGCGAACCGAAACTGCCAGCCGCACGAAAACTGCTGCAACTGCCACATGGCGCGGTTCCAAGCATCGTTGTAAACTGCTCTGACACAGCATTTTTTCCATTAGCAGATTTAGGCATCAGCAACAAAATTGTTCCGCACCAGCCGTCTGTCAGCAAAAGCGACGAAACGGCTGATTTTAAGCACAAAAAAAGAATCTACCGCCGCAACCGCTTCACTGACCAAAAACTGGTAACACTCACCAAAATTGGCACAATGCACGGCTCCGACCTTTATCAGATTGCCGTTAACCCTGTGAAATACAATCCGAAACAAAATGCCATAATGGTGATGAACAACATCGGTATTGAAATCAGTTTTAACGGAAGCGGCGCAAAAGCCAACGAAAGTACTTACAATCAAACAAATACCAGCGCGGCAGCACAAATGAAAGCAAGCAAAAACGCGGTTACCGACTTGACAAAATATCCAGTTAAATACCTGATTATCACCGACACTGCTTTTGTTGACGCTTTGGCGGATTTTATCAAATGGAAACGGCAGAAAGGCTTTGAGGTGATTGTTGGCACAACCGACATTATCGGCAAGAGTTCCGCCGCAATAAAAGATTGGATAACAGCGCAATACAACGCATCAACAGCCGACAGTCCCGCACCATCGTTCCTGCTGCTGGCTGCCGACACCGACAAAGTTCCAACCTCGGAAAAAGGCGAAGCAACAGGCTATGGCACAGACCTTTACTATGCCTGCATGGATGGCGATGACGACATTATCCCAGACATCTACTATGGTCGGTTTTCGGCACGCTCAGCCGCGCAAATGAAGGCCATCGCCGACAAAACAATCGCCTACGAAAAGTATCAGTTCGAAGATCCGACGTATCTTTCAAAAGCCTCACTGATTGCAGGTTACGATGGCAGTTATCGTTCGGCAGTGGGCATCCCGACATTGACTTACATCACCCAAAACCGCATAAACGCTGCCAACGGATTTCAGCAAGTCAACAAGTTTACAACCAAATACACAGGCTGTTACGATGATTCAACGGTCTCGGTTGGGTTGATGACCTACACTGCCCACGGTTCAACAACATCATGGGTTGATCCCGAACTTTCGCAAAGCAAAGTGCGCGGGTTCGGCAATTCGGGCAAAACGCCTTTTGTTATCGCAAACTGCTGTCTGTCAGGGTGTATAACCACCGAAGAATGCCTGGGCGAGACGTGGATTAGAAAAGAGAACGGCGGCGCGGTGGCCTACATCGGCTCATCGCCCAAAACCTACTGGCAGGAGGATTTCTACTGGGCCGTGGGCGCGCACAATTACAAAAGCGGCATCTGCCCCGACACAAGTCAAACCTCGATGGGCGCGTTCGATGCCCCGTTTATCTCTGATTTTTTGTGCGGCGATGCATTGCTTTTTGCTGGCAATCTTGCAGTTACCGAAGCACACGATAACAACTACCCCAGCAAGGTCTCAACCCGCTACTACTGGGAGGGCTACAATTTCCTTGGCGACCCATCGCTGCTGGTTTATTTTGGAGAAGGGAAAGAGAATGCCGTCAGCCACGAGAACTTTCTGCCGATGCACTACAATCAGTTCACAGTGAACGCCAAGAGCGGCTCATACGTTGCGCTGTCGCGAAACGGCACACTTTTAAGCGCGGCCCTAGTGGCAAAAGGCGAGAGCAACGTTACGCTGCAACTTCCTGATATTGCAGAACTTGGTGACCTCGACATTGTGGTTACCAAAGCCCAATACAAACCCTATTTCGGGAAAGTGACGGTCATCATGCCCGACAAATCGTACCTGACAACCGCATCGGCCACCATAAGCGACAATAACATATTGAATGGCAGTAAATTATCACTTGATATTGTAGTATGCAACGTTGGCCAGCAGTCATCGAAAATGCCACAAATCAACATCAGCAGCAAGAGTCCGTTCATCAAAAGCATATCGCTTAACGACTTGAATCTAAAAACTTTAGGAAGCAACGAGAGCGACACTCTCAAAAACATTTGCTCAATTGAACTTCAAAACGGCATTGCCGACCAAACGAGCATTCCACTTGAAATTGCCATTACCGAAGATGGTCGAACAACCAAAAATACATTCAGTTTCAAAGTTAATGCGCCAAAATTGGCGTTTGGCAAAGAACTGACAATCAATAATCAAAGCCAATCTTTCAATCCTGGCGACACGGTTGATGTCAGCATCAGTTTGTCTAACATCGGTCATGCCAAACTCGAGTCGGCCATCGTTTCATTACAAATTGTTGACTGTGAGTATATCAGCGCAATTGGTTGCGAGCAGGAAATCAGCAACTTGCAAGCAGACAGCACAATTATCTGCAACTTCAAACTTACGGCAAGTGCCTTCACACCAATGATGACATCGGCAAAAATCCGCATTACCGCAATCGAGCCAGACATACAACTAACTGATTCTGCAGAATATACACTTAATGTCGGACAGTTGGCCGAGAACATCATCGGCACATCGACCTCGCACACAGAGTGGTATCCTTTCAATAATTACTACAAATACGGCAAGACACAAATCCTTTACACTGCCGACGACATTGGCAATTCGCCCGTCAAAATCAATGAATTGGCGTTGAGTATCGCTTACACCATCGACCCCACAAAATTCGACGGCTACAAAGATTTCAAAATCAAAATTAAGCCTGTGGACTTGGCTAATTTCGACAACATTTCGGATTATGTTGATATGAGCGATGCCCAAATCGTATACAGCCGAGAAACGCAAACAGTTGATAGAAAGGGACTTCAGACATTCGTGTTCGACTCATCGTTTATCTACGACGGAACAAGCAATCTTGTTGTTGATATGACTTGGGGCAAGAACGAATCAATTGTCAGCAAAGAGAATCGCACAAAATTATATTGCCACACAACCGCATCAAAGACAGTTGCTTACGATTCGGAAGATGAGGAAGAAGAAATATATTTGTACAAGGTCACCGCGTACAGGCCAAACACTGTTTTCCGCTACCAAAAGCCGAAACTGATTCTGTTCCGATTCGCCGATGCCAGCGACAAACCTCTAATTAACAAGCAAATAACAATCGATTCAGAGTCATTCACAACCGACTCAACTGGCATTGTCGGCCTGACAACCTACGACATATTATATAATAGAGATTTCAAAATTGAGGTTGATAATTTTGGTACCAGACATCAACGTGTCACATCCACAAGCGACACAACGCTCGTAAACATCACTCTCGACTCCGACTTGATGCACATTGTTTACTTCCATGTGACCGACTCCGCAACGCATGAAAACATTTGCAATGCAGCCATAAATATAGATGAGTCAGTTATTTACACCGACAGCATTGGCACCGCAAGCACCCATCCGATGTTTGGCGGCTCAATTCCGTTCACTGTGGAAGCCACCAATTATTTCAGCCAAAGCGGATTGCTAGAAATTGAATCTGACACCTCGTTCAACATCCAACTAACCAAATATCCAAAAGTAACAGATCGCACGTTGGTTGGAAGCGATTTCGCTGATAATGTCGCGGTTACACTCGACAGCATAACCATTTTGACCAGCAACGGCATTGCAACATTCGAGAACACTGCCTGCTGCAACCACACGTTAAATATCAGTTATTCTGGATATTACAACATCAATTGCGAACTTAAAATTGGAAGAACCAACATCGACACAACCTTCCAACTCCAGCGCATTCCGACCATTAAACTTATGGTTTATGGCGACAGCCTGCCGCTCAAAAACGCAAAAATCACCATCAACGACCATAACCTGCTGACTGACAGCACTGGTGCAGTTTCACTCACAGCCATTGCCCACAATCTGACACACAATATTACTATTGAGCACGCTGATTTCTTCAGTCAAAACATCAGCCTCGAACACATTGAGTCGGACACTGCAATAAGTGTGAATCTCAACAGTTTACGCTACCCGATTCAATTCTATCTGCACAATCAGAACTCTCCGCTGCAAGGCATTGCCGTTGAACTCGATAATCAATCGGCAACAACCGACACGCTCGGCCTTGCAACAATTAACGCAAAACCAACTGAATCAGCGCAATACAAAATATCACTTACTCCCGAAATCGTGTTGAATGGTACAATTGCGGTGAACAAAAATGTTGCACTCATAAACATCGACCTTGCCAACATCGACACTACGCATTTCGCTCATCATCAGTTAGATACCATTCCAAACGACACGATGCAAACTGTGCCACACGACACCACAATTGTTGTTCCGCCACAAGACACGACTCATCACGACACCACACTGGTTGTAAACACCTATAAAATAGAGTTTTACATTTCAGACAACACTGCGCCGATTAGCGATGTCACCATTGTGCTGAACAACAAACTGCAAATGACTGACAATCGCGGAATGGTTGTATTTGAAGAAGTTACAGAAGGAAAGTTGGTGAATTACATTGTTGCCAAAGAGGATTATACCTCAACCGACGGAAAAAATGAAATATCCGACATGTTCACATGCAAATCCGACACCACCATCCACCTTATTCTCAACAAAATACAACCACCAAGCACTGCTATCGAAACTGTCGAAGTACCAGACATCGCCTTCTACCCCAACCCATCTGATGGTCTTTTGCATATACAAGGCCATGAAGGTCAGCAGTTTGCGCTTTGCGATATAAACGGCCGCTGCCTAAAAACGGTCACCGTCAGTGGCGGACAAATCGACTTGCGGCCGATCCCTGCGGGCATCTATACGCTGACTACCAACATCGGCTGCAAGCCAGTATCTTTCACTATTATAATAAAATAACGCAAATCAGCAGAAAACTGAATTTGACGGCTGTCGGTTGACGATTGTCAGCGGTCATTTACTATATTTGCGCTCTCAAAAAATTGAATTATGGATATCCAAAAGTTGCTGAAAGACACTACCGCAAAGGCCATCAAAACACTCTACTCGGCCGATGCAAACCTTGACCAGATAACGTTTTCAACAACCCGCAAAGAGTTTGTGGGCGACTTCACGCTGGTTGTTTTCCCGTTTCTGAAAATATCGAAACAGAAACCCGAAGACACTGCTGCCGCCATTGGCGCCTTCTTGCGCGACAATCTTGCCGAAGTTGCTGATTTCAATGTTGTTAAGGGATTCTTAAACATTCAACTCTCGGCAACTTTCTGGACCGAATTCCTGAACGACGCCATCGCCGACGAGCGCTTTGGAATGAAGCCGAAAGGCTCGAGCGGCAAGACTTTCATGGTCGAATATTCGTCGCCGAACACCAACAAGCCGCTGCACCTGGGCCACATCCGCAACAACCTCTACGGCTACTCGGTGGCGCAGATTCTGGAAGCCAACGGCCACAACGTCATCAAGGCTAACTTGGTGAACGACCGCGGAATACACATCTGCAAATCGATGCTGGCCTGGCAGAAATGGGGCAACGGCGCAACCCCCGAAAGCCTCGGAGTGAAAGGCGACAAACTGGTAGGCGACTACTACGTGCGGTTCGACAAGGAATACAAAAAGCAGATTGCCGAACTCAAGGCGCAAGGTTTGAGCGACGACGATGCCGCCAACCAGGCCCCGATAATCCTCGAAGCGCGCGAGATGCTGCGCAAGTGGGAAGCGGGCAACAAGGAAGTTGTTGACCTTTGGAAAACAATGAACGGCTGGGTTTACGCAGGTTTCGATGTTACATATAAAGCACTGGGAATCAGTTTCGACAAGGTTTATTACGAGTCGCAGACATATATGCTCGGCAAGTCGATTGTGATGAAGGGCTTGGAAGACGGCGTGCTCTTTAAGAAGGACGACAACTCAATCTGGATTGACCTCACCGCCGACGGCCTCGACCAGAAACTGCTGCTCCGCGGCGATGGCACATCGGTTTATATGACGCAGGACCTTGGCACGGCCCATCAGCGCTTTGAGCAATACAAACTCGATGAGTTGCTCTATGTGGTTGGAAACGAGCAGATTTACCACTTCCAAGTGCTGAAACTCGTGCTCAAAAAGCTGGGCTTCGACTGGTCGGACCACATTACGCACCTATCGTACGGAATGGTCGAACTGCCCGAAGGCAAGATGAAATCGCGTGAAGGCACGGTTGTTGATGCCGACGACCTGATTGCCGAAATGGTGAAAACCGCCCGCGAAACATCGGACGAACTGGGCAAACTGCAAGAGTTTGACGATGATTACAAAGCACAGATTTACAATATGGTAGGTTTGGGCGCACTGAAATATTTCATCTTGAAAGTGGACCCGAAAAAAACGATGCTCTTCAACCCGAAAGAGTCAATCGACTTCAACGGAAACACCGGTCCGTTCATTCAGTACACCCACGCACGCATCTGCTCGGTGCTTCGCAAGGCCGAGGAAGCAGGCTTGAAGGTTGCCGACAAGATTGACGTCGCCACACAACTCAACGAGAAGGAGATGCAGTTGGCCAAACTGATTTTTGATTTCCCCGCAGTTGTTGCCGACGCTGGCACTAACTATAGTCCTGCACTGATTGCCAACCATTTATACAGTCTTGCAAAGGAATACAACCAGTTCTACCACGACTGCTCAATTCTGAAGGAAGAAGACAGCAACGTACGCAGTTTCCGTTTGGCTTTGAGCAAGTTAACGGCAAAAGTCATCAAAACTGGTGCGGCTCTGATGGGTATTCAGGTTCCTGAACGGATGTGATTCTGGATTTAGAACGCAGATGGTGCGGATTTAACTGATTTGCACTGATTTAATAATAAAAAAAAATCCCCGCCAGCACTCTGCCAACGGGGATTTTTATTTTCATCCAGACACACGCTGTGTGCCACTGCAATTAATTACGCTTTCTTGATATAGTTAACAACCCACTCGCCAACCTCGCTTGTGCTGTGAGCGTTGTTCTTATCGATATCCTCGGTAACGTAGTTCGCGTCGAGCGAAGCCTGAACGGCCTTACGGATAAGCGCTCCTTCCTCCTTCAAATCGAAAGCATACTCGAACATCATTGCAGCCGAAAGAATAGTGGCCAGCGGGTTGGCAATGTTCTTGCCTTTTGCCTGCGGATACGAACCGTGGATTGGCTCGAAAACGCTTGTGTACTCGCCGATTGAAGCCGAAGGAAGCAATCCCATCGAACCAGAGATAACCGAAGCCTCATCGGTGAGAATGTCGCCGAAGGTGTTTTCGGTAACCATCACGTCGAAGAATGTCGGGTTCTGAATCATACGCATTGCGGCGTTATCGACATACATATAATCGGTTGCAACATCGGGATATTTTGGTGCAATCTCTTGTGCGACCTTTCTCCACAAACGGCTCGAAGCCAATACGTTAGCCTTATCAACAACCGTTACGTGCTTTTTGCGCTTGCGGGCATACTCGAACGCAACTTTCAGAATGCGCTCAATCTCGGGGCGGCTGTAGTAGTTAGTATCGAAAGCCTCCTCAACGCCGTTGGCATTCACTGTCGGCTCCTCTTTCTTGCCAAAATACATACCACCGGTGAGTTCGCGGATGCAAATGAAATCGGCACCCTTCACCAGTTCCTCTTTCAAAGGCGATTTGTGCAACAGGCATTCGAAAGTCTCCACAGGGCGGATATTTGCGAACAAGCCCAACTTCTTGCGCATTGCCAGCAAACCCTGCTCGGGGCGAACTTTGGCCGTCGGGTCGTTGTCGTACTTCGGGTCACCAACAGCGCCGTAAAGCACTGCATCACTCTCCATACACAGTTGGTGAGTCGACTCGGGATAGGCGTCGCCGTACGCATCAATGGCGCAAGCACCCGTCAGAGCCTCCTTATATTCAAGTTCGTGACCGAATTTCTCACAAACGGCTTTCGTAACATCCAAAGCCTGTTTCATCACTTCCGGACCAATTCCGTCGCCGGCTAAAACGGCAATTTTTAATTTTTTACCCATCTTATTTATTTAATTGATTTATTGATTAATAGATTTATTGAATTATTGATTTTCGATTTATGATTGTTGATTCTCGCACTGACGACACTGATTACACAGATTACATTTTTAATTGTTAATTGTTAATTTCCAAATACTTGTGCCTTATGCCTTTTCAACTTTCAATTCCTAACTCCTACTCCCTACTCCTAACTCCTAATTATCCTTTACGCCCACAAAAGTGGCAAAATTGAAATGTTTGTGCAACACTGAAATCTGACTGAAACCAACGCTGCGCATTAAATCCAATTGGTATGTCAGCGTTTGCGGCGTGTCTTCAGTCTCGTATTTCTTTAAGAAGAAATCCACTTCGCCTGGCACGTTCTTTTGCAAGACGCTGCGCCAACCTTCGAGCATAAGTGCGTCGATTTCAGGTGTTTCGCCAATCACAATATCGTTCACAAAGAACAGCCCACCACGTTTTAGCGAATCATAAACCCGCCCGAACACCGACTCCCACTCCAGCGCCGTGCGCAGATGGTGAAGCGTGGTTCCTGCGGTTATAATGTCGAACTTCTGATAGCCAAAATCGATGGTTTTGTAGTCGGCACAAATAGCCTTGACTGCGCCATTTGTTGCTGCCGAAACGCGTCGTTCGGCTTCGCGTATCATATTCTCGCTCAAGTCGATAAGCGTATAATCGGCATTCGGGAAAACCTCACACATCTTGACGGCATAATTACCGCCACCGCATCCCAAATCCATAATCGTTTGTGCTTCAGGACACAAGGCTTTTGCTGTCTGCACAACAAGCGCCATACAAAGCGGCGAGTCGATGGCTGTGGCCTGCCCGGTCTCGATGTTCGTGAACCGACCTACCATCTCATTGAAATTCTGCCTTATAGCCTCGACGGATGATTTTTGCATTGAAGGATTTTGATTTTATTCCTCAATGATATTCAGCATCTTAATGGTTGCTTTGATGGCGGCCATAGTTTGGTCGGGGTCAAGGCCGCGGGTGCGGAACTCCTTGTCCATCTGCCAGGTAATGGTGGTCTGCACCAAAGCATCGGTGCGGCCGCCGGGCGGAATGGTCACGTTGTAGTCGACCAACTTCGGGAGCGGCTTATTCAAATTGCTGTAAATCTTTTTGATACAACTCATAAAGGCATCGTATTGGCCATCGCCCGAAGCCGCCTCTTTGTAGAACTGCCCGTCAATCTTTACCATAACTGACACAATCGACTTCAGTCCTTTGGCGGTGCTGAAATTGAAGTTCACAACATCAATCTTGTCCTTAATCGACTGACTACGAAGCACATCGCTGATTATGAACGGCAAATCTTCGGGCGTCACGGTCTCCTTCTTGTCGCCAAGTTCGATAATACGCTGCGTTACTTTGCGCATTGCGTCATCGTCGAGTTCAATGCCCATCTCCTCTAGGTTCTTCTTAATGTTGGCTTTACCCGATGTTTTGCCAAGCGCATAGGTGCGGTGGCGGCCAAAGCGTTCGGGAACAAGAGCGTTGCAGTAAAGGTTGTTCTTATTGTCGCCATCTGCGTGAATACCAGCTGTTTGCGTAAACACATTCTCACCGATAATCGGTTTGTTGGTGGGTATGCGGATGCCCGAGAACATTTCTACCATACGGCTCACGCGGTAGAGTTTGCTCTCGTCGGCGTTCACATCGTAGCCGAAATGGTCTTTCACAATGGCGATAATGCTTGATATTGTGACATTTCCAGCGCGTTCGCCCAGTCCGTTGATGGTGGCGTGGAACGATGTTACGCCCGCCTTGATGGCCGCATAGACGTTGGCCGTGGCCAGGTCGTAGTCGTTGTGCGGATGGAAGTCGAAATTCAAATCGGGATAGCGGTTGCGCATTGCCGACAGGTAATTATAAGTGTCGTCGGGATTCAGGATTCCGAGCGTGTCGGGCAGCATAAAACGCTGTATTCCACTATCTTTCAGCGCGTCGACCATTGCAAAGACATAATCGGGCGATGTGCGCATTCCTCCCGACCAATCCTCAAGGTAGATGTTCACGTTCAAGCCGCGTTCGTGCGCCAGTTCAATCGAGCGGCGGACGTCGGCCAAGTGCTGCTCGGGCGTCTTGCGCAACTGCCCCTCGCAGTGCTTGAGCGAGCCCTTTGCCAGCAGGTTAATCACCTTACAGCCAGCCTTTTGTATCCACTCTATCGATGTCTCGCCGTCCACGAATCCCAGAACCTCTATCTTGTCGATGAATCCGCGCTGACGGGCCCAGTCGCAAACCTTGCGAACAGCCTCAAACTCACCCTCCGACACACGTGCCGAAGCCACTTCAAGCCTATCGACCTTCAAATCTTCGAGCAACAGTTTTGAAAGGCTCAACTTCTCGTCGGCCGAGAAAGCCACGCCCGACATTTGCTCACCGTCGCGCAATGTAGTATCAAGTATTTCTATCCTCATTATTTATCAGTAAAACAATGAATTTGCAAAATTTCAAATCAAACCGCAAATTTAGGAATGTATTGGAAATTTAGCAAACCATAATTTCGATGCTGGTTTTGTATCCGCACCATATAATTTTCAAATTGCATTTAAGCCGAAAAAAGGTAATTTTGCGCTTCGTTTAAAATATCAAAAAATGAATATTTCATACAATTGGCTAAAGCAATACATCGACACCGACCTGACGGCGCAGGAAGTGGCCGAAAAACTCACAAGCATCGGTCTTGAAGTTGACAGCACTAGTGAATATCAATCAGTTAAAGGCGGACTGAAAGGCCTTGTGGTTGGCGAAGTGAAAACTTGCATCGACCACCCCGACTCTGACCACCTGCACATCACAACCGTTGACGTGGGCACGGGCGAACTGCTGACAATTGTATGCGGTGCACCGAATGTTGCCGCAGGGCAGAAAGTGATTGTAGCCACCATTGGCACAGTGCTTTACGACGGCGACAAGGAATTCGTAATCAAGAAATCGAAGATTCGCGGACAAGAGTCGTTCGGAATGATTTGCGCCGAAGACGAGATTGGCGTGGGCACATCGCACGACGGAATTATTGTGCTACCCCCGAGCGTGAAAGTGGGCACACCTGCCGCTGAATACTATAATGTTGAAAATGACACAATTATCGAAGTTGATATAACCCCGAACCGAATCGACGCTGCTTCGCACATTGGCGTGGCCCGCGATTTGGCTTTGGCGTTAAGCATCAATAAACCAACAAAATACACCATTCCCGACGTTAGCGCGTTCAAGGTTGACAACAACAGCCGCAAAATCGACATTGAGATTGTCGAAACTGCGGGCTGCTGCCGCTATGCGGGCGTCACCATCACGGGCATCAAGATTGCGCCGTCGCCCGAATGGCTGCAAAAACGACTTAAATCGGTGGGACTGAACCCGATAAACAATGTTGTCGACGTGTCGAACTTCATTCTGCACGAGTTTGGTCAGCCGCTGCACACTTTCGACGCCGACAAAATCGACGGTAACAAGGTGATTGTCAAAACAATGCCTGCAGGCACCAAGTTTGTGACACTCGACGGCACCGAGCGCTCGCTCGACGCCAAAGACCTAATGATTTGCAACGCCAAAGAGCCAATGTGTATGGCTGGCGTGTTCGGCGGACTGAAATCGGGCATCAGCGACGACACCACATCGGTGTTCATCGAGAGCGCCTGCTTCAACCCCACTTACATCCGCAAAACGGCTCGGCGCCACGATTTGCACACCGAAGCGTCGTTCCTGTTCGAGCGCGGCGTTGACCCGAACATCACCATCACGGCGCTGAAACGCGCGGCTCTGCTCATCAAAGAGACCGCTGGCGGACAAATCAGTTCCGAAATCACCGACATCTACCCCGCACCCGTCAAACCATTTGAGATTACGGTGCGTTACTCACAGATTGACAGACTGATAGGCGAGCATATCTCGAAAGATTTCGTCAAGAAAGTGATTCTCGGGCTCGAAGCCGAAATTGTTTCGGAAACCGACGAGCAACTGCAGATTCTAATGCCGCCCTACCGCGTCGACGTTCAGCGCGAAGCCGACGTGATTGAAGACATTCTGCGAATCTACGGATATAACACAGTGAAAATCAGCGACAACGTAAACTCAACGCTGTCGAATGAGCCGAAACCCGACGTGAACAAAATGCGCAACCTGATTGCCACCGCCCTGACAGGTGCTGGCTACAACGAGATTATGTGTAACTCGCTGACAAAGAGCGCATATTACGTTGGCAACGACGCTTTCAGCGATTCAAACTCGGTGCGGATTCTGAACCCGTTGAGCCAAGAACTGAACGTTATGCGCCAAACGCTGCTCTACGGCGCAATGGAAACCGTATCGTTCAACAGCAATCGTCAAAACAGTGATTTACAACTGTTTGAGTTTGGCAACTGCTACTATTTCAACCCCGAATCGACGAGCGAGAATCCGCACGACGCCTACAGCGAGACCGAAAAACTCGGCCTTCTGGCAACAGGATTCGCAACTGGCGAGTCGTGGACGGCAAAGCAGAAACCCGCAAGTTTCTACGGCGTGAAGAGTGCCACCGAGCAGATTATCAGCCGTTTGGGCATCGATTTGGCGAAAGTTGGGCAGGAAACATTCTCAAACTCAATCTACAGCGAAGGACTGCGGCTCATCTACGCGCAAAAAACGATTGCCACAATCGGAATTGTATCGAAGAAAATCCGCAAAGAGTTTGACATTAAGGCAGACGTTTACTTTGCCGAACTTGAGTGGACAGTGCTTATGAAAGCCATTAAGAACCACAAAGTTACGTTCAGCGACATATCGAAATACCCCGAAGTGCGCCGCGACCTTTCGCTGCTAATCGACAAGGGCGTGACGTTCGACGCCATTAAGAAAGTGGTGCAGAAAGCCGATAAACGCCTGATTAAGAGCGTGTCGCTGTTCGACGTGTACGAAGGCGACAAGATTGCCGACGGCAAAAAATCGTACGCCATCAGCATTATCATTCAGGACGAAGAGAAAACGCTCAAAGACAAGCAGATAGACCGCTTAATGGAACAGATTATGAAATCGCTCGATACTGAAATCGGTGCTAAAATCAGATAATCGGAACGCGGATTTTTATAACGAAACAGAATAAGGAAATGTCTGTAAAAGAACGGATTAGCATTATTGAAGGCGACATTACGAAACTCGCCGTGGACGCCATTGTGAACGCGGCCAACAACTCGCTTTTGGGCGGTGGCGGCGTTGACGGGGCTATTCATTGGGCGGCGGGACCGAAACTGCTCGACGAGTGCATCACGCTAAATGGCTGTGAGACAGGCGACGCGAAGATTACAGGCGGCTACAATCTGCCCGCGCGGCACGTGATTCACACCGTGGGGCCCATCTGGCGCAGCGGCAACTACGGCGAGCCCGAAAAACTTGCAAGTTGCTACCGAAAATCAATGGAAGTGGCTGTGGCAAACGGCGTTCAGACCATCGCTTTCCCCGCCATCAGCACGGGCGTGTACGGCTATCCGCTCGAAGAAGCCGCACAAATCGCTGTCAGTCAGGTGGTTGAATGCCTGAACGAAATGCCATCGATAAAAAAAGTGACCTTTGTGCTTTTTGGTGCGAAAAATTACGATATTTACAAGGCGATTTTGTCGAATTTAAAATAGAAACGCTTGAACTACTTAAAATTTGATAGTACCGACGACACGCCTGAAGTAATGATTGACTCTGATTTGTCGATTTTTATTATCAGCGGAAACTCAACGCCCGAAAATGCGCTGGCGACTTATACGCCTGTGATTGAGTGGATTAAGGCGCCCGATTGCGCGCTGAACAACTGTCAGTGCAAGTTCTTTTTCAAGTATTTGAGTTCGGCGTCGCACCATCTGGTTTTCGAGATTATGACGCAACTCGACAAACTCTACAAATCGGGCCGCAACCTGTCGATTGAGTGGTCGTACGAGAAGATTGACGAAGATATGCTGCGTTTGGGGCTCGATTTCGCATCGATTTTGAGCATTCCGTTCGAGTTTTGTCCAAAAAACTGACAATCAATGACTTTACTGATAGTTGCGGTAACATTCCTTGTGTCGTACACCGCATTCAGGCGGCCTGAACTATTGTTCAAGTACGACTTCAACCCTTATCAGATTATCCACCGCAATCAGTGGTATCGGCTTGTGACTCACGCATTTCTGCACGCCGACTGGACGCACTTGATTGTCAATATGCTGGTTTTCTATTCGTTTGCCGACGTTGCAATCTACTATTTTCAAATGCTTTTCGCGCAAAACGGAACGCTGCTCTTTCTAGGGCTTTACTTTGGCGGAATAGTTGCCGCGTGCATCTATTCGCTTATCAAACAAAAAGATAACTACAACTACAGTGCCATCGGCGCATCGGGTGGCGTGGCCGCCGTGACGTTCGCTTGCATTCTGTTCGACCCGCTGGGCAAGATTCTGTTTTTCGGCGTGATACCCATTCCTGGCGTGCTTTTCGGCATACTCTACCTGGCCTATTCCTACTATATGGGCAAGCGCGGAATGGACAACGTGGCACACGACGCGCACTTCTACGGTGCGGTGTTCGGATTCGTTTATCCGCTGATTTTCAGACCAGATATGATTGTCCGGTTTATTGAAAAGATAATTCCGTAGATTTCTATCAATGTATATATCAATCAATCAGAATTTTGTTAAAGAAGAAGATGTGCATTTCGGTTCGATGCCGTGGCTGCTTTCGGGCCAAGGTACAGTTCTGAACGAAGACATCCGCGCCAATGCGGCTAAACCCATCTTGCTTGACAAGCATCTTGAGATTCTGACACAGAATGCCAATATACTGAAAATCAAACTACCAGACTATTTTAATATTGGTTTTGTCACGGCGCAAATCAGCGGCCTGTTGACGCGCAACAAACTGTTTCAAGCAGCCAACGTAAGGCTGACACTTGCACGCAACCCCGAAAATGGTGCAACCGAAACCATTATCACAAGCCAAGAAGCCGGTCCTGGGCCGTATGAACTAAACCGCAAAGGCCTGCTTATCGATGTTTTCGATGAGGCCTACGTCACCGTCCACAGCCCATACCAACTCAACCAGTTCTGCCAACTCGTGAACGGTATGGCAAAATCTGCAGCCGCAAGCCGTAAATTCGACGATATGCTGCTCTTAACCGATATGGGCTTCATCGTTAGCGCAACCGACACTGCTGTGGCCGTTGTGCAAAACGGGAAAATACTGACACCGCCGCTCGAGATTGGCGCCCGCCTTGACGTGATGCGCAACGTGCTTGCCAACGCCGCCGAACTTGCGGGATATCATATTGACGATGAAGCGCTTATAATGCAGGAAGACATAAACGAAGCCGATGAGATTTTCCTGTTCAGCACCGCCAAAGGTCTGCAATGGGTTGCGGGCTACCGAAACCACCGCTACATCCACAAAGTGTCCAGCGCACTGAACGAAGCCGTAAACCATATACTGTTCACCAACAATTTTCAGTTCATTGACAAAAAAGTTTGAAAACTTGCCAATAAGCCGCCTTTACGCACTTTTCTTAAACAAAAGAAATTGTATCTTTGGAGGTTAACTATAGAATTCAAAAAAGGTGAAACGACTAATATTATTTGCGGCATTTTTATCAGCAACCATCTTTCTATCAGGATGTTGTGTAAAATACAAAAATCTCGTCTACATTCAGGATAAGTACGAAAAAACTTCCGACACCATTTCGACATCGAAAAATCAGGAAATTGTCCTGCGCACAGGCGACAACCTGTATATCAATCTGATAGGTGCCAACATTAGCGATTTGGGCATCTACTATCGCGATGACCGAATGGGTTCAACCCGCGAATTTCTTGCATTGCAAGGCTATATGATTGACCCTGAAGGAAATATCAAATTCCCAATGATTGGCGACGTGAAGTTGGCTGGACTGACGCTGAACGAAGCAAGAGACCTGATTCAAAGCAAGATAGACGAATATATCGCTAATGTGGTGGTGGCAGTCAGGCTGCTGAACTACGACATTACCGTGCTGGGTGAAGTGGCGCGGCCTGGAACCTACACCTTCACGCAGCGCGAAGTGAACCTGTTCGACGCTCTGGGTATGGCTGGCGACTGCACACCGAACGCCGACCGTCAGCGCGTAATTATTTTGCGGAAAGAAGCGGAAAATACTAAAGCAGAGACACTTAACCTGCTGCATTCGGACTTTGTGTCCAACCCATACTTCTGGCTCAAGCCGAACGACGTCATTTATGTGAAACCGACACGCTCGAAGACCGTTGCGGCCAACTCACCGCTGTTGAGCGTGATTCTGTCGTCGCTGTCGGTTACCGCCACACTCATTCTATACATCAGTTATCTGAAAAAATAATCGGCTATGGATAGCAAGCAAAACTCTATAAATCAACAAGAAGACAACGGCGCCGACATCAAGCGGTATTTAATGATTGGACTGGCCAACTGGCAGTGGTTTGTCATTTCGTGCTTTTTGAGCCTTTGCGTCGCATATTTGGTAAACCGCTATACCACACCTGTTTTCAGAGTCAGTTCGACGATTTTGGTGAACGAAGAAGACAAAAAATCGAACCGCGTTGACGCCAAAGACATCATTCAGACTATGAACACGCTCAACACTGGCGTGAACATTCAAAATCAGATTGGTATTCTGAAATCGTATCTGATTAACGACGAAGTGATTTCGGAACTCGACTTTGGCGTGAGTTACCACCGCCACGGGCGCATCCACACCATTCAGCGCTATCTGCCCGACCAACTGAACCTGATTGCCGACACATCGCACGCGCAAGGCTACAATATTCCGCTGAACATCAAGATTTTATCGGACCAAAAATATCGGCTGCGGTGCGAGTACACATCGAACTACGAACCGCGCAAGATTGACACGGTGGTGCATTTCGGCGACACGTTTGAGAACGAAGATTTTAAGTTTAAAGTGCTGATTCGCAACCCCGAACGCTTCTACGACGAGAATCCTGGCGAGTACGACGTGACCATAAACAGCCACAGCGCCCTGGTGAACAAATACCGCAACGGCGTGTCGATTGAGCAGTCGGACCAAAAAAGCACCATTCTGATTCTGACCGCAACAGGCTTTATGCCCGACGAAGTGTGCGACTACCTGAACAAACTGACCGAAGTTTACATCCGCTACGGCCTGAACAAGAAAAACGACGTGGTGGCAAGCACCATCGCCTTCATCGACGAGCAGATTGAGACGGTTATGGACTCGCTCGACGTTACTGGCGGCCACTTGCAGGACTTCCGCACCAAAAATATGATTATCAACATCACGCAAGAGGGGCAGTTGCTCTACAAGCAATATGAGGAACTGAACACGCAAAAGGCCGAACTGCTTGTTGAACAAAAATACTACGATTATATCACTGATTATCTGAAAGATAAACAGAACACTCAAAGCGTGATTGTGCCGACGGCGGTGGGCATCCGCGACCAACTGCTGATAAACTTCATTATGCGGCTCAACACGCTGAACGAAGAAGCAATGGGATTGAGAGCACAGTCGGTGAAGTCGAATCCGAAACTCGACCTGATTGAATCGCAGATTGACGGCTTGAAACTGCTGATTTCGGAAAATGTGATTAACTTGTCGAAAACCAACAACATAGCAATCAAAGACATTGACAACCGCATTGACGACGTCAGCCGACAGATTGAAAAACTGCCGTCGAACGAGCGTAAGTTAATGAATATCAACCGAATGTTCAATGTCAACGACAAGATTTACACCTATCTGCTCGAGAAACGCGCCGAGGCAGGACTGAAACGCGCGGCTAACACCGCCGACGCTCAAGTGCTCGACTACGCCCGCCCCGATATGGCCGTCCGCGTGAAGCCGAAAACAAGTTTTAACTATATGGTTGCCTTGCTGTTAGGCTTGGCTATCCCTATCGGCATTCTGGTGCTGGTGAACTTCTTCAACAACCGAATCCGCAGCCGCGAGGACGTTGAGAAACGGACCAAAACGCCAATCATCGGAATCGTCGGGCATAACCCTGAAGACAACGACCTTGTGATTTTCGACAATCCGCGGTCGGTGATTTCAGAATCGTTCCGAACCATAAAAACCAACGTGCAGTACCTGGTTCCCGACAAGGAATCGAAAACAATTCTTGTCACATCGACATTCAGCGGCGAGGGTAAATCGTTCTGCACGAGCAACTTGGCATCAGTTTTGGCAATGACCAACAAAAAGACGCTGCTAATGGGCCTTGACCTGCGCAAACCGCAGATTCAGAAGATTTTCAAAATGGACAACAGCGTCGGCATATCGACTTACCTGATTGGGAAAAGCACAATCGACGACATTATTGTGAAAACGCGGTTCGACAACCTTTGGATAATCCTGCCTGGCCCCGTTCCGCCCAACCCCGCGCAACTGATTGAGTCGGAAGCACTGTCGAAACTGTTTGAGGAAGCGAAAAAAAGGTTCGACTACATTATTATTGATACGCCGCCGATTGGACTGGTGGCCGACGCTATGCTGCTGGCGAAATACGCCGACACCAATATTTTCGTGCTGCGTCAAGGCTACAGTTTCCTGAACTCGATTGAGATTGTGAACGACCTGAACAAAAACAAGAATGTGCCCGACTACAACATTCTGCTCAACGACGCCAAAATCAACGGCAAATACGGCTACAGCGGTTACGGCTACGGCCGCCGATACGGTTATGGCTACGGATACGGCTATGGTTACGGGTACGGCTATGGCTACGGTTATGGCTACGGAAACAGTTACTACGGCGACGGCTACTACACCGACTCGCGCCGTCACAAAAAGCCGTCGCTGCTGAAGCGCTTTATCGAATTCATCACACCTAACAACATTTTTAAAGCATAAACTATGTTCGCAACATTAATGCTCACTTTGGCCATTGTCGGAATTGCCTTAATTGGATTGGCTTTCAATCTGATTTTCAGAAAGAAACCATTTCCCGAAACGCACGTCGGGCACAACAAGGAAATGAAGAAACGCGGCATTATGTGCGTGAAGGCAATGGACGCGCTCGAACAGAAAAAGGCGTGGGAAAAAGAGAACAGCAAATTTGCCAATCTGAAAATAGACAACGCATCAATTTAACCAATAAATATCACTAAATGAAACCATTACAACTTTACACCACGGCCGCTCTGACATTGGTTGCTGGAATTGGGGCAACAAATTCATCGGCACAAGAGAAGGCAAAAATCGACTCGATTTACAACTTTGAAATAAAGGTTGACCTGCCGACAACTTCGGTCAAAAATCAGTATAAATCAGGCACTTGCTGGTCGTTTTCGGGACTTTCGTTCATTGAGTCGGAACTGCTGCGCGAGAAAAAAGGCGAGTACGACCTGGCCGAAATGTTCATTGTGAACCGCGACTACCACAACCGCGCCATCGACTATGTGCGCTGGAACGGCTCGAAGAAATTCGGCGCGGGCGCTGAAGGCTGCAACGTTTTCAACCGCATCAGCGAGTACGGAATTGTTCCGCAATCGGCTTACAACGGGCTCAACTACGGGTCGGACAAGCATATGAACAACGAAATGGACGCGGCGCTGAAGGCTTACATCGAGGCCATCATCGAGAATCCGAACGGCAAACTCTCAACTGCCTGGCTGTCAGGCTTCGACGGCATTCTGACCGCCTACCTTGGCGAGATTCCCGAATCGTTTGAATATGAGGGCAAAAAATACACCCCGATTGAATTCCGCGACAAGTTGGGAATCAAATCGGAAGATTACATCGAGTTTACATCGCTCACGCACCACCCGCTTTACTCGCGGTTCATTATGGAAGTTGAGGACAACTGGGAACTGGGCGAGGTTTACAATGTGTCGCTCGACGAACTGACCGACATCGCGTTCAGCGCTCTTGACAACGGCTACACCGTGCTCTGGGGCGGCGACGTTTCGGAAAAAGGATTCTCTTGGAACGACGGAATCGCCATTGTGCCCGACTTGAGCGAGGAAGATATGCAGGGCACCGACCGCAAGAGATTCAATCAGGACGGCAAGAAGAAAAAATCGAAACTGTTCAACGAAGTGGTGCCCGAAAAGGCCATCACCGCAGAAATGCGTCAGGCGGCTTTCGACAATTTTGAGACCACCGACGACCACGGAATGCACATAACTGGCTATCTGACAGACAAAAACGGTACTCGCTACTTTAAGGTGAAAAACTCGTGGGACATCACAAACCCGTTCGACGGATACGTTTATATGTCGGAAAATTTCTACCGCTACAAGACGCTGACCGTGATTGTGCACAAGAACGCCGTTCCGTCGAGCATTAAGAAAAAACTGAAACTCTGATAGATAACACACAAACAACACCGAATGACTCTTTTGTCAATCATCTGGAATCCCGACCCGATTTGGTTTTCAATCGGTAACATTGATTTCCGCTACTACTCGATTCTGTATGTGGCTGGATTGGCGGCTGCCTACTTCATTATCAATAAGTTGGTAATGCGCGAGGGCAAGCCGCGCGAGTTCATCGACAAGTTCACGTGGTTCATCATTATCGGCCTGATTATTGGCGCGCGTGTGGGCCACTGCCTGTTCTACGAGCCTGGCTACTATCTGCACCACATTACCGAAATGCTGCTGCCGATAAAACAAATGGCCGACGGCAGCTGGAAATTTATTGGATATCAAGGACTTGCAAGCCACGGCGGCGCCATCGGCATTCTGGCGGCGCTATACTTTTTCTGCCGCCGCTACAAGGTTGAATATCTTTGGATTGCCGACCGTTTGGTAATGCCCGTTCCGCTGGTCGGCGTGTTTATCCGCTTCGGCAATTTTATGAATTCCGAAATCGTTGGGCAGCCCACGCAAAGCGACTGGGGCATTGTGTTTCAACGAGTTGATATGCTGCCGCGACACCCATCGCAACTCTACGAGGCCATCTGCTACCTGATAATTTTCGGCGTTCTGCTGTGGTACTACCACAAGAATTTCGGCAGCCTTGTCAACGGCAAGATTTTCGGACTGTTCCTGATTCTCGTCTTCTCGGCGCGATTCTTCATTGAGTTCGGCAAGGAAGTGCAGGAAGAATTCGAAGAGGCAATGGCGCTCGATATGGGGCAACTGTTGAGTTTGCCGTTCATCGCGCTTGGCGTTTGGCTGTTCTTTTTCAGGAAACCGAAAGCGAAATCTGGTGAATCGGGCAAACAGAAAAATGGGGGAATCGAGAAATCGATTAAATAGTTAAAAAACAACGAAAAACGATTATCCGATTTTCCAATTCGACGATTAAACAAAAAGAATGAAACTGGCGAGTAAGATATTGGCAATCATCGGCTTGACCGCAATACTGACAGGGTGCGTCAAGCAACCGCAAACGCCTATGTGCCAACCACTTGCCGTGAATGGAAAATTCCTGACAAACGCCAATGGCGACACCGTTGTGCTTCGCGGCGTGAGTTACGGCTGGTCGAACTGGTGGTCGCAATATTACAACGCCGAAAGCGTCGGTTGGCTCAAAAACGACTGGCACTGCTCGGTGGTGCGGGCAGCAATGGGCGTTGAGCCGTGGGGCTCTTATCTTCACAACCCCGACAAATCGGTAAAACTGATTGAATCGGTGATTGAAGGCGCCATAAAATCAGGCATTTACGTAATTGTTGACTGGCACGCGCACGGAATCCATACCACTGAAGCGAAACAGTTTTTCGGCACAATAGCCACCAAATATGCCGACTGCCCAAACATTATTTGGGAAATCTACAACGAGCCTGTTTTTCAACCGTGGGACGCTGTGCGCGACTATGCCGAGCAGATTATCGACACTATCCGCACCCATAGCAAAAATGTGATTCTGGTGGGCAGTCCGCATTGGGACCAAGACCTTAACCTTGTGGCGGACAATCCGATACGCGACCGCGAGAACATTATGTACACAATGCACTTCTACGCCGCAACGCACAAAGATAGCCTGCGAAACCGCTACGACAGTGCGCTGACGGCAGGTCTGCCGATATTTGTTTCGGAATCGGCCTGCTGCGAGGCCAACGGCAACGGTGTAATCGACCTTGACGAGTGGAACACTTGGCTTAACTGGTGCGAAACCAATAAGATAAGTTGGGTTACGTGGTCGATTTCGTCGAAAGAAGAAACGTGCTCAATGCTGCTGCCGACGGCAAGCAACACTGGCAACTGGACCGACGCCGATCTTCGCGAAAGCGGCAAACTAACAAGAGATAAGATTAGAGAACTAAACGACTGAAAATAAGGACATTAAACCTATAAAACTATGGCAAAAGAACTTCTTTACGTAAACTTGAACTACATTCATCACGTGCTGTCGCCGAAAACACGCGTTATGACAATGGTTTCGGGCGTTGCGCTGATTGGCGTGGGCATTTGGTGCGCAGTGGGTTTCGCTGGCAATTGGGCGGCACTCGCAAGCGGCGTACTGAACATAGTTGTCGGCGGATTGGCTTTCTTCTTCTCGTTCAGACACTTACCTTCATTTGCAAAGAAATTCATCCGCTTGTCGGAAAGTTCGATAAAGGTTAAAAACGCGTGGTTCATTCCGCGACGCAAGTTCTGCTGGGAAGACATCGAGAAAATCGAAATCACCCGCGAGCACCTGAAAATCACAACCGACTACTCGAGCAAAACCAAGGTTTTCGACATTATGGGCGTGTCGTACGAGGACTACAACGTGCTGCACAAACAGATTGTGGACAACTGCCTTGAGCGCAACATTGATATGATTTAAGCGCGCAAACAACTCATTTTCAGCACATAATGATTTGCTATTTTTCGGGAACGGGCAACTCAATGTGGGTTGCGCAAACAGTTGCGGCACGCTTTGGCGACAACCGCCTGACCGATATGGCCGACGCTGTGGTTAGCGGCAGCAGTCTGAATTTCAGTCTATCGGAAGGCGAGCGACTGGGATTTGTTTTCCCCGTTCACTCGTGGGGCATTCCGTGGATTGTTCGCCGATTCATTAAGAAAATGTCCGTCAGCAACTACGACAACCAACTGATTTACTGCATTCTAACCTGTGGCGACGACTGCGGACTGACCAACCGAATGTTGCTGAAACTTTTCCGCCGCAAGGGCTGGCTGTGCCGCCACATCTACTCGGTGCAAATGCCCAACACCTACGTGGTTTTCCCTGGCTTCGACACCGACCCCGCCGAACTTGAGCAGAAAAAAACGACCGAAGCCGTTGGTACGCTTGATAAAATTATGGCGGCCATCGAGTCGGACTCACCCATCGACTGCTATCTGCAAAAGGGGCAGCAGTTTCTGAAATCGCGCATCATCTACCCGCTTTTCTGCCGCTTTGCAATGAGCAGCAAGCCTTTCCGCACCACCGACAAGTGCATCGGTTGCGGCGTCTGCGTCAAAAACTGCCCAACTCACAACATCAGGCTTGAAAACGGCCACCCCGTCTGGGCCAACAACTGCACGCAATGCCTGAGTTGCCTGCACCGCTGCCCGCAAACGGCCATCGAGTATGGAAAACAGTCGGTTGGAAAGGGACGGTACTATTATGGGAAAAGAAAAGATTCGCAACAAACGAGTCACAAATCTAATTGACAATTAGTTTTTTACCCTTTGAAATCAAAATAAAAATGGGATTGAACCTCAACCCCATTTTTTATCTACTTATTATTCAAAATCTTATATCTCGCTGTCGCCTTGCCCTTAATCATTGCGTTCAGTTTGCCGCCAAGCATCCGACGGCGGATTGGTGAAATGTGGTCGGTGAAGACTTTGCCGTCGAGATGGTCGAGTTCGTGCTGCGAGATGCGGGCGCGCATACCGTCCCAAACTTCTTGATGCTCAACAAAATTCTCGTCAAAGTAGCGGATTTCAACCTTGTCGGGACGCCAGACATCCTCGCTGATTCCAGGCAGACTCAAGCAACCTTCGTTGAACTTAACTTCCTCATCTGTCGGAAAATCCAGAATTTCAGGATTGATGAGCGTACGCTTGAAATCCTTGCAGGCTGGTTCATCCTCGGCAAAAGGCGTTGCATCAATTATCACCAGACGAAGACTCTGCCCAACTTGCGGCGCAGCCAAACCAACACCCTCGGCGGCAGCCAAAGTGTCGTACATATTGGCTATCAACTCTTTAAGACCTTCCTGGTCTTTGGTCACTGGCTGCGCTTTCTTGCGCAGAATCGGATTGCCGTAAACTGTTATCGGTAGTATCATTTTCGTTGTTTTTGTTCCATATACGATTGCAGGATGATTGTCGCACTCACGGTGTCAATCAATGCTTTATCCTGCCTTTGTTTCTTTTTCAGGCCGCCGTCAATCATCGATTGGAAGGCGATTTTCGATGAGAACCGCTCGTCAATCATCTCGACTGGCGTTTGTGGAAACGTCTCGGCAAGTTTCTTGACAAACGGTCGAATGTACTGCATTGATTCAGAATCGGTTGCATCCATCTGTTTGGCATAGCCGACAACAAACGTATCAACCTGTTCCTTTTGCGTGTACTGCTTCAGAAAATCCATCAATTCGGCTGCAGGCACGGTTTTCAAGCCTGTGGCGATGATTTGCAGCGTGTCAGTCACAGCAATTCCGCAGCGTTTGCGGCCATAGTCGATGGCAAGTATTCGTCCCAATCAGATTCCTGCTATTTGTTTGATTTCAGCCATCATACGTTGTGCCAACGCATCGGCAGACTGTTCGTTTTTGCTCTCGGCGTAGATGCGGATAATCGGCTCGGTGTTCGACTTGCGCAGGTGAACCCACTCGGTCGGGAAGTCGATTTTCACACCATCAATATCGTTAACTCGCTCATTTGCATAGCGTTTCTTCATTTCAGCCAACACAACATCAACATTCACGGCTGGTGTGAGTTGGATTTTGTTTTTCGATATGAAATAAGCAGGATATTTGGCGCGCAACTCCGATGTTTTGCACTGACTTTTAGCCAGATGCGTCAGGAACAATGCAATGCCAACCAGTGCGTCGCGGCCGTAGTGCAATTCGGGATAAATGACTCCGCCGTTGCCTTCACCACCAATTATTGCATTGGTTTCCTTCATTTTAGCGACAACGTTCACCTCTCCCACCGCTGCAGCCGAATATTGTCCGCCGCGCTGCTCGGTAACGTCGCGCAAAGCACGTGTGCTCGACAGGTTCGAAACAGTGTTGCCCTTGGTGTGGCTCAGCACGTAGTCGGCCACCGACACCAGCGTGTACTCCTCGCCAAACATCGAACCATCCTCGCAAACAATGGCCAGACGGTCGACATCGGGGTCAACCACAAAGCCCACATCGGCCTTCTGCTCACGCATTGCAGCCGAAATCTGCCCCAGATTCTCGGGTAGCGGCTCGGGCGTGTGGAAGAAATTGCCTGTCGGCTCCGTGTTCAAGCCGACAACGTTGGTAACTCCCAGAGCCTTAAACAGTTCGGGCAGAATAAGTCCGCCAACCGAATTGATTGAATCGAACACAACTTTGAAATTCGCCTTGCGGATAGCCTCAACGTCAACAAGCGGTAAATCAACCACTTGCGCAACGTGCTTGGCATTGAACGTCAGGTCTTGCTCAATATGGCCCAACGAATCAACATCGACGAATGTATATAATTCTTTTTCAGCAATTTCAAGAACTCGGTTACCCTCTGCGGCGCTTAAAAATTCGCCGTTGCGGTTAAGCAACTTCAAAGCGTTCCACTGCTTGGGGTTGTGGCTGGCGGTCAGAATCAGTCCGCCGTCGGCATTGTGGTGAGTAACAGCAAGTTCGGTTGTCGGCGTAGTGGCAAGGTCGATGTCGATAACATCCATACCCATACTCACGAGCGTGCCCAAAACAATGTGCGACACCATTGTGCCCGAAATGCGGGCATCGCGGCCAACGACAATGCGCAAGCGGCTTTTTCCTGCGTTCTGCTCCTTCACCCACTGCGAGTAGGCGGCAGTGAATTTGACAATATCTATCGGGCTCAAACCCTCGCCCACCTTGTCTCCGATGGTTCCTCGGATTCCTGAAATTGATTTTATAAGGCTCATAATTATCTTTTTTTAATGCGCGAAAATAGTCTTTTTTATCACCGAATTGAACAAATGAAACGTATTCGCGCTATTGAATAACGAATCCGAATTCGCGAATTCCATTTACTACTTCAGCAATAAAATAATAAATCATCACTCCGCACAATATCAGTTTGATAACCAATCCTGTCATGATTCCGATGAACGAACCGAAGGCGGCTTTGAGCGAGCGGTCGGAGTTGTTGTCGGCTGTATATTCGCCGATGAAAGCGCCAATCAGAGGGAAAAGGAAAATGCCTATCGGTGCGAAGAACATCCCAACGAAAACGCCGATTGTGGCTCCCCATGTGCCCCGCTTTGTGCCACCAAATTTTTTGGTTCCCCATGCAGGGACAACATAATCAAGCACCACCGCGACAACGGCCAGCACTGCCATGACAACCATAAACGTGGTTGAGAAGTTACCCCACTGCGTGAATTGAAGCATCAGCAGCGAAAGGAAACTCAACGGCGGGCCTGGAATGGCGGGAATGAAACAACCAATGAACCCTAACAAGGCTAAAAAAATGCCGATGATAAGAAACAAATAATCCATACTCGATAAATAAAGTTTTTGCTGCAAGTTACAATTATCAGGCCATTTTCTGATGAAAAAACCGCCGTCCATCAAAATAATGGGCAGCGGCATATAAAGCACTGATTTACAGTTGCTATGGTGCAGGAATCTCAAACGCAGTCACCGAGGTGTCCCAGCCAGTTATCTCGCTGTAAGAAATATCTTTTGCCTTGTAAACCACGTTGTTACTCTCGTTCACAAAGAATTCAAGTTTGTTGTTCAAAACATCATCACCGCCGTATCTCACACACTCAACACCACAAACTGTACGCGTCTCGCTTGTCGGGTTGCACTCGCTGTAGCAACTGCCTTTGGGTGTTGAATTGCTGAACATGAAACTGAAACTGCATTTTTGGGCGAAATAATCGAAATCCTGCCAATGGGTGCTATCCAAAATCGATGTCCAGTTTTCGTCATCATCATCTTTCTCCATGGCCTTCAGTGTAACGCCGTTATCGTCGAATTTCCAATACTGATGATAACCTTCTTTGCTGTTTGTGCACATCCACTCATTACCTATCTTTATGATAGTCAGATTAGTAACCCAAGTACCAAGCATTTTAGTGGTATCAGTAGTTGTGATTTTCACGTTTGTCGGGAAATCGGCCTTGCATTTTCTATGTTCAGGAACCGACACTTTTGTGCCAACAACAAAATCCAAAGTTTCAAACTCTATACCACCACCCTTATAATACAAGCATACATCAGTCTCATCATCCATATAATAGACACTGCCAGAATAGTTATACTCTGTGCATTGGCGGCCTGCATAATTTTTGCTGCCAACTTTAGTCCAACTTGACGTAACGAAATATGAATCAGCCACACCCCACGATGTCGGTGCAAAATATGCTATCGAATAGAATTCTTTTTGATACCCTAAATCGGCTGGCGTAGTACGGTCTTTGAAAACACGGCTCGTATAGCGCCATGCGCCCTTCTCATACTTGTAGTACAATCCGCCATCGACTGACATATCATAGTAATACTGGCTGGCATCGTATCCTGGTACCGAATCGTAAATCTGAATGCCTCCTTTCGATGATGAGAAATTGTAGAGATAAACTTCTCCATTATATGTTTTGCGGGTTCTGGTGCTAACTCCCTCTGTAGAAGCCAGTTTGAAGAATTTATCTTGCCAGTCAACATCGCCGTCGGCATTGAAATCATCAGGCGATATTTGCTCGTTATTCTCTTCTTCCCCATTCCCTTCGTTCTCGCCATTATTCTCGCCGTTGTTTTCTTCGGGAGTGCCGTTATCGACAGGCGCCTCGGTGTTCTGGTTATTGTTATTTTCTTGATTTTCAGGTTGTGACGGATTTTCTGGAATATCATTATTTCCGTTATTATCGCCGCCCAAAACACGTTGGAATGTCAGGCAATCGTATTTGCTGATATCCATTGTGTAAAGGTTGCCGTTGATTTCCTTAACCAACAATTCGCCCCAGTTAGTCTTTTCAAAACCATTGGCTATTGCCTTATCAACCAATTTGTTAAGAGTCTCATAATTAACTTCGCCATAGAGTTTTACCTCGTTGCCCGAATTGCCCGTCGTGCTCATTTTGCAAATACCGCCCACTTCGGGGAATATCTCAAGCCACGGCGACGACTCTTTTATCTGCGACCAACTTGTGAACAGTTTTGTGTTAGAGTTGTTTTTCAAATCTTCGGCATACTGCTTCTGCTCACTCTCTTTTTTGAGACTGCTGATTTCGGTCTTCCGATAGCGATAATAATTGTCGCCATATTCAAACTCGTACTTAATACCTTCTGAATCAATCTTGTATCCCTTCATCATATTGTCAGCGTACGTGAAGACATAGCCGTCAGCCGCCATTTTTTTGATGTAGGCCACAGCCTCATCGTCGGTTGTTGCGCGCGAAAAAGTTATTTCCTCAATTCGGCTGCCATCGCGCACACCAGTCTCAACTGTGCAGTAATTCAAATCGCTGCCCAGAGCCTCAAACTTGTTGATAAACGGAACTTTCTCGGCCATCGCAGCCCACGAACTTGTGCCGTACTCGGTTGTTTTTCCGCCGATATCGTTGGAATAAGAACTGTAGTAATCATCATTTTCTGTGTTCTCCAACTCATCAATCATGTCCTTGATATAGCACGATTGAAAGATTGCGGGCAGCAGCAATACAGCCACCAAAGCCCAATGTCTGATTGTTTTCATAAGCAAACTATTTTAGGTTTTACGTTAGTATTGTAAATTGATAATTACAAAGATAGAGTTTTTTTTCAAATGCGTGAAAGGCAATTTTTGAACATCAGAAAAAAGTTTTTCTACCCCGCCTCAACCGTCACATTCGGCAAGCCGCAGCGTCTTTTTATCGGCTGATTTGCAACCGATGGCTTATTTTCAGCCAATAAAATTCTATATTAGCACTGCAAAATCGTTGGGTTATGGCTTCAATCGTACGGATTATAATTTGCTTTGCCGCACTGCTTACGGTGTCGGCCAAAAACGTTGTGGCGCAAAGCGATGGGCAAAACAAATTGAAATTTTTCATACAGAAAGCCAACGAATATTACGAAAAAGAGCAAGACGACAGCGCCAGGTTCTATTACAACAAAGCCCTGGAAATCAGCGAAAAAGCGAAAGACACCGCCACAATGATTCGACTTTTTATAGCCTCGCTTGAAGTTTTGGAGGCAGCGGACGCAAGGCTTAATCAGTTGGATAAAGCACTGAAAATGAGCGAGCAAATAAAAGATACCGCAAATCTTGCAAACTGTTATCGCATATTTGGCGTCATAATGCAGGATTTGGGATATGACCAGACGGCAGAGGAAAATTACCAGAAAGCCGCAGAGTTGAGCAGACTCGCGCACAATCACACCATACAAGCAATTGTGTTTTGCCAACTCGGCTATTTCTACGGCGGTTTGGCTGAAAAGCGCCATTCCGACGAAATCAACCTGAAAGCCATTGATTGTCTGCGGAAATCGGCCCACTTGTTCGATTCGCTCGGCATAGTTAATGCGGCGCGCGACCAGGCATACCTTGGGCTTGCGGGCACGCTTCTTGGCATTTCCGAAGGAACTGGCGACATTCGTTACGCCGACAGTTGCTACCACTATTTCCAAAAGGTGGAGAACTCGTCAACTATCTTATCTTCTGTTAAAAGCGATATATATATCCGCTATCTGATTCAACGCAAGCAATATCGCAAGGCACTCGATTTTATCAGTGCCGATTCGCTTTTGCAGAAAGACCCGTCGGACTATCACAAAAAAATGCACAAGATTTACTCGCTCATGGGCGATTACCGCACGGCATACGGCCACCTTCTGCAATATATCGACTTTCTGACGCAAAACAACGTTGAGGAGAACGCGCGTTTTATGGCAAAAGTTGAAGCCGACCGCGCCGCCGAAGTGGAGCGCGTGCAGCGCGAGGCTGACAGACAAGTTTTTGAGGCCGACGAGAAACGGATGCACACTACGATTGTGGCGCTCGTTTTTGGTCTTGCGCTGGTGCTGCTGCTGGTGGTGTTTGTTGTTAGAATGCTGCATATCAAGCACAAAGCCAATGCCGAACTTGCCGCCAAAAACACGCTTCTGGAAGAGCAGAAAAACGAAATTGTGGCGCAGCGCGACACCATTGAGGCGCAACGCGATGAGATTCAGGCTAGTATCAACTACGCACGGCGAATCCAGCGCTCGCTGCTCACGCCAGCCGAAACCATATCGCAAATTTTCCCCGACCACTTCCTGCTATACAAACCGCGCAACGTTGTCAGCGGCGACTATTACTGGGTGGGCCAGTTTGGCGACAACAAAGTGTGCATTGTGGCCGACTGCACAGGCCACGGCGTGCCTGGCGGCTTTATGAGTGTGTTGGGAATGACCAACCTGAATTACATTGTAAGTCAGAATGTTAGCCCCGATGCCATACTAAACCGCTTGCGCGAAGCCATTATTGCCAATCTGCGCCAGAACGACGATGCCCCCACCGCCCTGCACGACGACGGGGAGCCCGACTCGGCCATCGACCGCAGCACCGACGGAATGGATGCGGCAGTTTACGTTGTGAACGAGCGGCAGATGACGCTCACATTTGCGGGCGCCAACAATCCGCTGGTTCTTATTCGTGGCAACGAAGTTCAATTGCTGAAAGCCAACAAGATGCCTGTGGGCATATACGCACGGCTCAACCCGTTTGTGAGCACGACTGTTGAATTGCAGCACGGGGACTGCATCTATACCTATTCCGACGGCTATCAGGACCAGTTTGGCAACGGCACCGACCATAAGTTTATGGGCAAGCGCCTCCGCGAACTTCTGCTCGAAATCCACCAACGCCCAATGGCCGAGCAGAAAGAGATTCTGAACCGCACCTACGAAGAGTGGCGCGGCCCCGCCAGCAACCAAACCGACGATGTGGTGGTTATGGGTGTGAGGGTTTAGGTGTTATTTTTGGCTTTTTCAAATCATTTTTTATAAATTTGTTTACCATTTGGAATTGTATATGAGCAATTTTAGCGCAAACAAAATTATAAGACGCACTCCGTTATTAAGGCAATTTTTCGCTTTTCTGACGGTGTTGGTGTTGGTTTTGTTTTTGCTACCGCGGACGGCTTATCCTCAAGACCAAGTCCAAGATTCCATTGCTTTTGCCGAACCAGAACAATCAACCTTTAACGGCATGCCCATCGTCATAAAAAAAAGGCAACCTGATATTGAGAAGGCAAAAAAATACTGCAAAATGGCAGCCGCTTCCGACAATATCGACACTATAATGAAATATGCCGCACTCTCGCTAGAATACTGCAAATCAACTGATTCCGCATTATTATCCTCGGATTATTACGAACTCGGCTATGCCTATTACATAAAGGACGATGCCCGTGATGCACTTAATTATACATTCAAGGCAATGCATGTGTACGACGACTCGGCAAAAAACTTATACGTTGCTCAAGCGTGTCTTGGAGCAGGACTGTGCTACGAGGATTTGAACATGCCCGACAGCATCTTCTACTTTTTCAACCGGGCACTGAATATTTTCATCACCCTGGAAGACACATCTGGTATTGCCGGAACCTACAAGGATTTAGGCGACGTGTATATGCACATGAAACTGTATGTCAATGCCGAGGAAAACTACCGAAAGGCTTTGTCGTATGCCACCATTTCAAACGACACGCTTGAAATGGCCAGTTTCTACCGATGCATAGGCAAATTATTTACCAACAAATCAGACTCAACAGTCAGCAGTGCCATCGAAAATTTGAAAAAGTCGATAGGCTTGTTCGAATCAAAAAAAATTGATAATGAAAACTATATAACACAGAAATACTGGGCTTACTCCGACCTTGCCGTATCATACATCAAAATGGCGAAACTGACAGGCAAAATAGCATTTGCCGACAGTTGCAATATGTATCTCAAGAAAGTGGGGAATTATAATCTAGAGGTGGGTGACCCTGTTAGTTATCTTCTTGACCGCTACACTTACGTCGACTATCTCATGTTTTTTGACAGACATACTGATGCCTTGGATAACTTATTGAAACTAAAGAGTTTTTTTGATGAGGACACTCCTGCCACCGACTTGTTAACCTATCACCGACGTCTTTATGAAGTTTATTTGCAACTTAAGGACTATAAAAATGCTCTTAGTAACTTCGAGAAGTATGACGAGTATAAGTCGGCGCAGGTGAACGAGAACACCCTCAACTCTATAAAAAACGCTGAGGTTGAACGCACGAGGATGATTGAGGCTCTGAAGCGTGAAAACGAAGAGAAACTTCACGCCGCCGAACGCCGTCGGATGCGCATTGTAAACATCTCGCTCATTGGTGGCTTGGGATTATTCCTTCTTTTGATATTCTATATTGCCAGAATGCTACATATCAAACATAAAGCACATGCTATGGTTTCGGAGAAAAACGCTCTTCTGGCCGAGCAAAACAAACTTCTGGCCGAGCAAAAGGAGGAGATTCAGTCGCAAAACGACTTGCTGACCGAACAGAAAGAGGAGATTCAGGCACAGAACGATTTACTTGTCGAACAGAAAGAGGAGATTCTGGCGCAGGCCGAGACCATCAAAGAGCAGAGCAAGGAGATTCACGACAGCATCAACTATGCCCGCCGAATCCAGCGGTCGCTGCTCACGCCGTCGAAAACCATCGGCACCATCTTCCCCGACTATTTTGTGCTCTACAAACCGCGAAATGTTGTCAGCGGCGACTACTATTGGGTGGGCCAGTTTGGCGACAACAAAGTGAGCATTGTGGCCGACTGCACAGGTCATGGCGTGCCTGGCGGATTCTTGAGCGTGTTGGGAATGGCCAATCTGAATTACATTGTCGGTCAGGAGGTTAGCCCCGACATGATACTGAATCACTTGCGCGAGGCCATCATCACAAATCTGCGCCAACGGGCCGATGTCCACACTGCTCTTCACGATGCCGAGCACCCATCTGCACAAGTCGACTTGAACGACCGCAGCCGCGACGGTATGGATGTAGCGGCCTATGTGGTTAACGAGAAACTGATGAAACTGTCCTACGCTGGCGCCAACAATCCACTTGTGCTCATCCGCGACAACGAGGTGCAGGTGCTTAAAGCCGACCGAATGCCCGTCGGTATACACGAAAGCCTAGCCCCGTTCCAATGCACCACTATCGACATCCATCACGGCGACTGCATCTACACCTTCTCCGACGGATTCCAGGACCAGTTCGGTGTTGAAACCGGCAAGAAATTCATGAGCAAACGCCTGCGTGAGTTGCTGCTCGAAATCCACAAACAGCCAATGGCTGAACAAAAAAAGATTCTGAACGTCGTTTACGAAGAGTGGCGCGGTCCCGCCAGCAACCAGACCGATGACGTAGTGATTATGGGCGTGAGAATTTGAATGTGGAATTGAGAAAAAGATTATAAGCAACTAACTTGCGTCAACAGCACAAAAAAAACGACATTGAACCCAATGTCGCTTTTTCTCTGATATTCAGTCAACTACTTATTATAATTGTCAATTGTCAACTGTCAATTGCCCATTGTCATCACTTCTTCGCTTCAACAGCGGCTTTTTCAATGGCCAGGCCCGCCTTGTAGTTCTCGATGTAGCGGTTGAAACCTGCAACATCTTCGGCGGTCGGGGCAATCTCAACGCCAGTGTTTCCGGCAAAGACTTTTGCGTCGAGCCAATCGGCAAGTGATTGGTTTTGAGCATTATTGACGGCATACGCAGCCAACAGGGCAATGCCCCAGGCGCCACCTTCGCCAGCGGTTTCCATAACCGAGATTGGCGAGTTGATAGCGGCTGCAAGCACACGCTGTCCAACGCCTTTGGTCTTGAACAAGCCGCCGTGGCCAGTGATGCGGTCAACTTTCACGTTCTCTTGCTTGAACAGGATGTCGTTGCCGAGTTTGAGCACGCCAACCGAGCCGTAAAGGTGCGCGCGCATAAAGTTGGCAAGTGTGAACTTGTCGTTTGCCGAGCGCACAAACAGTGGTCGTCCTTCGGCCAGACCGGTAACAGGTTCGCCCGAGATGTAGTTGTACGAGAGCAATCCGCCACAATCGGCATCGCCAGTGAGCGCGTTGTTGTAGAGTTTGCCAAAGAGTTCGTTCATATCAACCTTCATACCCATCAATTCTTCGAACTCGCGGAATAGGCCCACCCAGGCGTTCAGGTCGCTCGTGCAGTTGTTGCAGTGCACCATTGCCACCAGGCTGCCGTCGGGGGTTGTCACCATATCAATCATCTCATAAGGTTTCGAGAGTTCTTTCTCGAGCACAATCATTGAGAACGATGATGTTCCGGCCGATACGTTGCCAGTGCGCTGTTTCACGGCATTGGTGGCAACCATTCCGGTTCCGGCGTCGCCTTCTGGCGGACAGAGTGGAATGCCTGCCTTCAGGTGTCCCGATGGGTCGAGACGTTTGGCACCTTCAGCGGTGAGTTTTCCTGCGTCGGCACCCGCGTTAAGCGATTTTGGCAGAATGTCGAGCAACTTCCAGCCCAACTTCTTTGGCGCAATCAGTTTGTCGAACTTCTCAACCATTGCGGCGTCGTAGGTCTTGGTTTTCGGGTCGACAGGAATCATTCCCGACGCATCGCCCACACCAAGGACCTTCTCGCCTGTGAGTTGCCAGTGGATGTAACCTGCCAGCGTGGTCAGAAAATCGATGTCGGAAACGTGCTTGTCGCCATTCAGAATGCACTGATAGAGGTGCGAAATCGACCAGCGAAGCGGAATGTTGTAGTTGAATAACTTCGACAGTTCGGCAGCCGCCTGACCAGTGTTGGTGTTGCGCCACGTGCGGAACGGCACCAGAATCTGCTGTTTGCTGTCGAAAGCCATATAGCCGTGCATCATTGCGCTGATGCCGATAGCCGCAAGACTCTCAATCTCAACACCATACTGTTGTTTAACGTCGGCGCGAAGGTTGGCGTAGCAATCCTGCAGTCCGCCCCAAATGGCGTCGATGCTGTATGTCCACAGACCGTCGACGAGTTGGTTTTCCCACTCGTGCGAGCCCTGCGCGATAGGTTTGTTGTCGCCGTCAATCAATACGGCTTTGATTCTTGTAGAACCGAATTCGATTCCCAAGATGGCTTTTCCTGTCTCTATTGTTTGTTTTGCGTTCATTGCTTTTCAATTTTATACCACGGAACACACGAAAAACACGGAAAAATTTAATTCACAATTCTTTCGGCAGGTCCCATATCGGCCTTGTTGAAATTTTGCAAAAGTCCGAGTTTATATCCAGTAATTTTCAGATAATTAATAAGTTGCGCACGGTGAGTTTCGTTCAATTCCTTCACCGCTTTCAACTCAACTATTATCTTTCCAAAACACACAAAATCAGCAATATATTTTTGTGTCAATGTGTGACCTTTATAAACTATTTGAAAACTCTTTTCCCTTTCAAACGGAATACCACGAAGTTGAAGTTCAATCGCCAACGCTTCTTGATATACTTTTTCAAGCAATCCAGGACCAAGTTTCCTATGAACTTCGAACATTGCTTTGTTGAGCAAATAACTTTCTTCTTCGTATATCATTCGTCACATTGAATTTCAACCCTATTCACCGAACTCACGGAAAAGAAACACGAATTAATTCGTGTTTCTTGTTTTGTGTTTTTTCAAAAAACACAATATTCCGTGCTTTCTGTGTTTTCCGTGGTTAATAAACATTCCGTTGTATAAACCGTGGTGATACAAAACTATTTCAGTGATTTATTCAGCATATAGTACACTTCGTTGTTGCGCAGTGTCTGTTTGAAATCGCCGAGGTTGGTGTTTTTGTTGATGCGGACATACTCGATGCCAGTCATTTCAGCAAAATCTTCCCAATACTCTTCGTCGATGTCGTACGAGAATGCGCTGTGGTGCGTACCGCCAGCCAAAATCCAGGCGCCAGCGCCAATCTCGAATGTCGGTTGCGGAACCCACAAGGCCGATGCAACGGGAAGTTTAGGCATTGGTTTCGGCTCAATGCACTCAACTTCCTGACTGATAAGACGGAAGCGGTTGCCAAGGTCGACAACGGTGGCCTTGATGCCGCGGCCTGTCTTCGATGTGAACACCAGACGGGCTGTCTGCTGCTTGCGGATGCCGATGCCGAGGAAGTGAACTTCCAATTTCGGTTTATCGACAGCAATGAGCGGGCAGATTTCGAGCATATGGCTCTGCAGGCACGAACTGCGATCGCCAGCAAAGTTCAGCGTGTAGTCTTCCAAGAACGAGCAACCCTTCGGCATTCCCTGTTGGATAACCCACAGAGTGCGGCAGAGGCAGGCTGTCTTCCAGTCGCCTTCAGCGCCAAAGCCGATGCCTTCCTGCATCAAGCGCTGCGATGCCAGACCAGGAATTTGGTCGAAGCCGACAAAGTTCGGGTCGTCGATATTTGCGTCGCCAAGGTCGTCGAAGTTGGTAGTGAAAGCGGTTGCGCCTTCGTCTTTGAGCACGCGGCGCAAAGCGATTTCGGCTTTAGCGGCGTTCTTCACTTTTTCCCAGTAAACCTTCTCGCCCGACTCGTCTATCTTAATGGTATAGAGTTTCTTATACTCTTCAACAAGTTCGTCGGCTTCTTTGTCGGTTACTTTCTTAAAATACTCCATCAATGACGAAACAGGATAGTAATCAACGTGATAGCCCAGACGTTGCTCGAACTCAACGCGGTCACCATCGGTAACGGCAACGTTGTTCATATTCATACCGAACATCAGGCAGCGGACGTTGTGAGCGTCGGCCACGCCTGCAGCTACACGAGCCCAAACGGCAATCTGCTTCTGAGCCTGCGCGTCTTTCCAATAGCCGCAAACCACCTTGCGGGCCACGCGCATACGGGTGCAGATATGTCCGAACTCAATGTCGCCGTGAGCCGATTGGTTCAGGTTCATAAAATCCATATCGATTTTGTCCCAAGGAATTTCGGCGTTATACTGTGTGTGGAAGTGCAGCAGCGGTTTTTCGAGCGCCTGCAGACCTTTAATCCACATTTTTGCGGGCGAGAAAGTGTGCATCCAAGTGATAATGCCCGCGCACTTTGCGTCGTTGTTGGCGGCCTTCATCACGTCTTCAACTTCCTTCGAAGAGTTGGCCGTGCCTTTATAAACTATTTTCACGGGAATGTTGCCGCTCTTATTCAAGCCTTCAACCATTTCCTTTGAGTGGCTGTCAACTGCAACAACAGCGCCGCCACCATACAGTAACTGCGCACCAGTTACCCACCAGATTTCAAGATTTTCAAATGCTTTGCTCATAATTTTATTTTTTTTGATTTAATTATATGATAATTAATGTTTTTGTCCTTTTTGTCCGTAGTAAGCGTTTGGTCCGTGCTTGCGGCTATAGTGTTTCTCGATAAGCAACGGATTCATTGTTGTGTTCGGATTCACCGAAAACGCCACAAACGCCATTTTAGCGCATTGTTCCATTACTTTGGCGTTGTAGACGGCGTTGTCGGGCGATGTGCCCCACGAGAACGGGCCGTGGTTCTTGACCAGAACGCCAGGCGTGTGGTCGGGATTTATCTTTCTGATATTCAAGAACTCGTCAACAATCACATTGCCTGTTTCCAACTCATACTGACCTTCAACTTCGGCCTTTGTCATATCGCGGGTGCAGGGAATGTCCTTGTAGAAATAGTCGGCGTGAGTGGTGCCGATATTCGGAATGTCGCGGCCAGCCTGCGCAAACGCTGTAGCATAGGTTGAGTGTGTGTGCACAACGCCCTTAATGTTCGGAAAAGCCTTGTATAGAGCCAGATGCGTTGGGGTGTCGCTCGACGGATTCAGGTCGCCTTCGACAACCTTGCCACTCTGCAAATCGACAACCACCATATCTGAAGCCTTCATTTCGTCGTACGACACGCCCGAAGGCTTGATAACCACAAGGCCTTTTTCACGGTCGATGCCCGAAACGTTGCCCCAGGTGAAAATCACGAGTCCCTGTTTCACAAGGTCGAGATTGGCACGGAACACTTTTTCTTTCAATTCTTGTAAATCCATATCGTTCAATATTTTATTTAAAAAAGACTGCTGTTCCCGACATTGCGACATCGAAAACAGCAGTCACTATTATTCAACAATAAGTCGGGCCAATTCTACCACAAAGCAATGTAGAGAACAGCCAAAATTGCTATAACTGCCAGAGCGCCAATGTTGAACACCTTGTCGGTGTGGAACAGTTCAAGGTCGGTACCAACAGCCTTGTGGTCCTGAACCGAGTCGTTGGCGTTCGAACGCAGGTAGAAGCCCAGCGTGAGCAGCATTGCGGCAAGGAAGAAGATGGCTTCGAAGCCGTAAATCTGCAGGAATTCAATTTTAGCAAACAACTGTACAATGCCGAGTATCAGGCAGATAGCGCCAACACCGAGCAGGATGTTCGACCAGGTGCGCTGCATTTCGACAGTCTGACCGTCCATTTCGGCAGCGGCAACTTCGTTCTTCTTGTTGCAGAAAATCGAAATTCCGATGAACAGAACAACCAGAACCATAAACACATAGCCCATACGAAGCAGGAACGGCGTTTCAGGCATAATGAACTTGAACAGGATGCTGAAGAAGAACGTGCCGATGGCTGCCACAACAGCGGCAGGACCCGACGAACGTTTCCACAGCAGGCCAAGTCCGAAGATTACAACCACGCCAGGATAAACGAATCCAGAGTATTCCTGAATGATTTGGAACGCTTGGTCGGCACCGCCCATAATCGGGTAAACAGCCACCAAAGCCAGCAGCAGAGCCACGATTGAAGTGATACGGCCAACGCTCACGAGTTTGCGTTCCGACGCTTCCTTGTTGATGAACTTCTTGTAAACGTCCATTGTGAAGATGGTCGATGTTGAGTTGAACATTGAAGCCAGCGACGAGATGACGGCGGCGGTCAATGCGGCAAACGACAGACCTTTCACAACAACAGGCGTGAAGTTGCGGATAAGGAACGGATAAGCGTCGTCAGAACGCTCGATGGTTCCGTGCAGGTCGATTGAGCCGCTCAGCAAGTCGGGATGCTGCCAGATAAGGAATGCGCAAACACCAGGAATGCAGACGATGAACGGAATCAAAATCTTCAGGAAAGCGGCGAACAGAAGGCCTTTCTTTGCTTCGTCGAGACTCTTTGCGGCCAGACCTTTCTGAATGATGTATTGGTTGAAGCCCCAGTAGCCGATGTTAGTCAGCCAGAGCGCGCCGATAATCAGAGCCAGACCAGGCAGAGTGAAGTACGGGTCGTCGGTGATGTTCGGATAAAGTCCGCTGTTGCGGTCAACCACAAGGTTGAAGTGCTTGTCGCCTTCGATGGTTCCAAGTTTGTCCATAACTGCGCCAAGAGCCGAAACTGCGCCGTCGGCACCCAGAAGCGGAGCAATGAAATCGAGTGTGAAGTAAGCCGTGATAAGGCCGCCACCAACCAGGAATGTAACCTGCATAACGTCGGTCCAGGCAACTGACGCCAGACCACCGTAGATTGAGTAAGCACCTGCTATCAGGTAGAGAATCAAGATGATACCCACCAGTGTCATATCCATTCCGAACATTCCGATGATTGTCGGCAGACCGAGAATCTGTTTGATAGCCAAAGCGCCAAGCCAAGCCACCGATGTCAGGTTGATGAACACATAAAGGAACAGCCAGAACGACGAGAACGCCAGACCAACGCCCCAGTTGTAGCGGTCGCTCAAGAACTGCGGGATGGTGAAGATGTTCTTTTTAATCATCACAGGCAGAAGGAATTTGGCCACAACAAGCAGAGTTGCGGCGGCCATCAGTTCGTAAGCCGCAATGGCGATGCCCGAAGCGTAAGCCGAGCCCGACATTCCGATGAACTGTTCAGCCGAGATGTTGGCTGCAATCAGCGAAGCACCTACCGCCCACCAAGTCAATGAGTTACCTGCAAGGAAGTAGTCCTTTGAGTTTTCGGCGCCGTTGGCACCTTTCTTTTTGGCCATCCATTTCGGGATGAACACGCCGCAGCCCACAAGAATCAAAATGTAGACGATGAACACAGCGTAGTCGGCAACCGCGAAACCGTTGTTAGCCAAACTGTCTAAAATTTGTCTCATAAAAAATTGTTTTGATTATTACGTATTGTAAATTGTTGATTTACTTATTCTCGCAATTTTCTTTCTCGCAGCATTCTTTGTTGCCGTCTTTCTCGCAGCACTCTTTGTTGCAGAAGGCGTAAACGCAGACGCTGTAGTATTTCTCACCAGGATTCAGCACAACCGACGGGAAGTTCTCTTTGTTCGGGCTGTCGGGGAAGTGTTGAGTCTCAAGGCAGAGAGCGCCGCGGCGTGGATAGAGTTTGCCGTATTTGCCAGTCTCTTTGCCAGAGATGAAGTTGCCTGCATAGAATTGCAGACCAGGCTCGTTGGTGAGCACCTTCATTGTGATGCCCGAAACAGGGCTTGTAACTGTAGCGGCAAGTGTCAGGCCGCTCTTGCAGCATTTAGCCGAGTCGTTCAGAACATAGTTGTGGTCATATCCGCCACGAACGCTGTCGATGCGGGCACCAACGGCAGTCGGTGTGCGGAAGTCGAGCGGGGTGTTGTCGAGCGAAGCAATTTCGCCAGTCGGAATCAGCGACCAGTCAACAGGGGTGTAACTGTCGGCGTTAATCATCAACACGTGGTCGTTGATGGTTGTCGAAGCGTCGCCCGAAAGGTTGAAGAACGAGTGGTTTGTAAGGTTGCAAACGGTCGGTTTGTCAGTCTCAGCAAAGTACTCAATCTTGATGGCGTTGCATTTGGTGATGGTGTAAACAACCTTCACGTTCAGGTTGCCAGGGAAACCTGCTTCGCCGTCAGCCGACAGGTAAGACAGTTCCAAAGTGCTGTCGTTGAGTTGTTTGCCGTCCCAAACCACTGCAAAATAACCTTTCTTGCCACCGTGCAGTGAGTTGCGGCGTTCGTTGGCGTCAACATTGAAAGTCTCTTCGCCAATCTTGAACGATGCGCCACCGATGCGGTTGCCGTAGCGGCCGATGAGCGCGCCAAAGTAAAGGCCGTCATTCGATGACTGATATTGGTCAAGGTTGTCGAAACCCATCACAACATCCTGAAAAGCACCGTTTTTGTCGGGAACGAAAAGATTGACAATACGTCCGCCGTAGTTGGTGATTTGTGCTGTCACGCCAGCATCGTTCTTAATGGTGAACAAACTAACTTGTTTTCCGTCAACTTCTTTCGCGAAATTTGCCTTGTCGGCAAGCGGAAGTTGGCATTGCTGTTTCGAAGTGCAGGCAACCATAGCCAGGGCACTCAATGCAAATAAAACCTTTTTCATTTTAAAAGTATTTAGTTTAGTAGTAATTGTGTCTGCCAAAGCAAACGTTTGTTTTTTTTAAATCCGACTCTCGTAACCGAAAATCAGCCACTCAAATATAAATTGTATTTTTTACTATTTATCAATAAGCGCTGTTTTTTCGATTAGAAAATCGATGGGCGATATTAGTCAAAAAATCAATCGTTTATAGCGGGCGGCGATGATTTTTTTTGATGATTTGGGGCATTGTTCGGCGGTGGCGGGCGCCAAATAGGGGCTAATTCAGTTCAATGTCTTGCGGCAAGACGAACAGCGACGTGTCAGTTTCAACAATCCGATACTTCGGGTCGATGATTTTTATCGAGTACGTTTTGCGCTTCGGATTGGTGAGTTTTGTGCTGCGAAGCCAGGGGTTCATCAGTTTGAGCATCTTGTAGTTAGTGCCGTGCTCAAAGGCGAAGTCGGCCATATCGGCAATGGTGCTGTCAACTTCCACAACCGAGTAGGGAATCGGCTGATAGAGTTCGTCTTTCGGCATTGCAAATCCGTATGTTTCAGGATTTTCCATTATCTGTTTGATGGCGATGGCGCGGAAAACGTATCGTCCCGCTTCTTCGCCGAGCACAAGGTCATAGTAGTTGTTGCTCTTTTGCTGCCCCGCGAATTTGGCCAGGCCGTTGCCGCCGATATTGTACGACGCCGCGGCCATTGTCCACGAGCCGAACTTGTCTTTCATTCGCTTGAAGTACGCGATTGCGGCGATGGTCGATTTCTCAAGATTGTAACGCTCGTCAACTTCGTCGTTAACTTCAAGGCCGAAATCTTTTGCCGTGCCGCCCAGAAACTGCCAGAATCCTTTGGCGCCCGACGGCGACACCACGTTCATCAGCGAACTCTCAATAACGGCAATGTACTTCAAGTCGTCGGGAACGTCATTTCCTTTCAGAATCGGCTCAATGACAGGAAAATAGCGATGGGCGCGTTTGAGCATCAGAATGGTTTGCGAGTGCCAAAGGCGGTTCACCTGCAACTCGCGGTCAAGGCTCTCGCGGGTGTCGAAGTTGTGGATTGGCACCGTCTCGCCCATAAAAGTCAGATTGTCAGGCATTGGCACCGCATCGGTAACCTGACTGACGGTGAACTCGTTGGGCGTTTGGAAAAACCGCACCACGGCAAACGCCACGGCGGCCGAAACCAACGCTGAAACTATAATTGTAATTATCTGATTTTTCATAATTTGCGAATTGCACGAACGGACGCGATGAATCGCGTCCCTACATTATTTTTTCTGTTTGGGTTTGGTAACCTTTGTGTTGGCGTAGAGCAACCCCGACACCACAACTGCGGCGCAGCCTGCCATCCACAGCGGCCACGCTTGTTTTGGCGGCATCAGCAGGAACCACACTGCCACCGACGCCGAAACAATGTTGATGGCGCCCAGCAGGCAAACCACCTGACGGTCGCTCAAGCCGCGGTACGACAGGTGATGCGTGGTGTGGTCGGTGCCGCCGACAAACGGCGACTGACCGCGCATCAGGCGGTTGATGGTGACGGTGGCGGTATCGGTGATAGGCACCAGAAATGCCAGATAGACAATCAGAAACGGATAGACGGGGTTCGACAGTTCGGCCGCTGCAGGATTCCACAGGTAGCGGATGCTCATAATGGCCATAAACGCGCCCAAAAACTGCGAGCCGTTGTCGCCCATATACATCTTCGACGGATGCCAGTTAAACTTGTAAAAGGCTATCATTGAAGCAAGTGTGGACAAAATCAGCAGAACAAAAAACATATCGCGCGCAGGCGATAGCAGCATCACCAGAATGCCCGCAAGCACAATCACGCACATTGTGTTGGTGACGGAATCCATATTGTCGAGCATATTGAGCGAGTTCATTATGCCGACAACCCAAAACAGAGTTAATGCATAATTAAGCCACTGATTATCAAATATCCGAATATAGATTCCGCACACAATCAAAATCGCGCCCACGGCAAACTGCATCGCAAACTTGAACATTGGCGAAGTGTTGAAAACATCGTCAATCAGCCCCATCACAAACGCCAGGCTGACAGCTGCCAAAATACCAGCAACCAGTTGCCCGTCAACCGTTTGCGCCGAACGAGAGCCAAAGATAATCCATCCCAGAACACCTATCGCAAAGCCCGCAAAAAAACCGACGCCGCCAAGCATCGGTTTGCGCTGCGACGCCCATCGCTCGCCTGTAATATTGTGTTTCTTAATGTTTTGACGTTGCGAACGCGACAAGAAAAAAGCGTGCACGCCCATTGTCAAACAAAAAACCGACAGAAAAAATATGCTAAAATATAAAGTCATAGTCCGCTAAACCGATTTTTGGGCACCGAACAAGTGCCGAGTTTTCTTTTTTGTCTCGCCGTAGCCATAGCCGTATCCGTAACCATAGCCGTACCCGTAACCGTTGTAGGAATGCGTTTTTATGTTGGCGCCGTTCAGAATTATCGACAGATATTCCATTCCTTTTTCAGTGCGCAGCAGGTTCACGTTCTCAATAAACTGCCGTTTCGACACGCCCACTTTCATCACATAAATCGGATAAGTGGCTCTGTGCAAACTAACTACAGCGTCCGACACAATGCCCACAGGCGGTGTATCGATGATGATGATGTCGTACTTTTTCTGAAGTTCGTCAACCAGATTGTCCATCTCTTTGCTGCCCGCCAATTCCGACGGATTGGGCGGAATCGGCCCTGCCGTAATGAAATCAAAGTTCTCAATTTCAGTGTGATGGATGCAATCTTCAATCTTGTTTCGGCCAATCAGAATGGTGCTGATACCGCATTGGTTCTCAACTTTGAAACCCTGATGGATGCGCGGGCGGCGCAAGTCAAGGTCGAGCAGAACCACCTTTTTGCCCGATGTGGCGATGATGCCCGCAAGGTTGATGGCCACAAACGTCTTGCCTTCGCCCGAGATGGTCGACGACACGGTCAGAATGTTGGCTTCGGCGCCGTGCGAAATGAATTGCAGGTTTGACCGTATCGACCTAAATGCTTCAGAGAAAGGCGAATGCGGGTCTTTCATCACCAGCAGTTGCGACACATCAACGGGGTCTTCATACTGCGGAATAACACCCAGAATCGGTGCCTTGGTGTAGTTTTGCACCATGCTCGCCGATGTAATTTCATTATATACTAAATAGCGGATAATCAAATAGATGCAACCAATAATCAACCCAAGCAGAATGAATACGGGATAGATGCTGCCCGCTTTGGGCGATATAGGCTCAACAGGCATTGTGGCCGATTCAAGAATGGTGTTGCGCGAGATGTAGCCCGCCTGCGAAATCAGATACTCTGCCTTCTTGTCAATCAGTTGGTTATAGTAGGTCTGATTCACATCGTACATCCGTTGCAGACGTGCGTATTCAAGTTCGTCGTAGTTTTTCTCGTTGAACAGCCATTTTTCAAGTTCGCTGATTTGCACTTGATATTCAGCGCGTTGCTCGCGCATACGGGTGAGAATGGTACTCACAAAATCGATGGTGAGCGTAATCTGATTGTCGAGTTGCTTCTCAACTTGTTTCACCTTTATGTTGTCGATTGTCAGGCTGTTAAGCAGTTGCTGACGTTCGTCGATTATGCGTTGCAGATTGGCCAGGATGTTGCCCATTGTCTGTGCGGCTTTGGTTCCAGCCAGCGCAGCCTGCATCTCGTAGGTGTTGATGTCGCCGCCCGCTTCAAGTTTTGCCTTAATTTGCTCAATAGCAAGCAGTTCGTAGTCAATCTCGCTGACTTTTTCTTCAAGGCTCTCAATTTTCTGCGTCGAAGCGCTCACTGCGGGGCCGTTTTGCGACTTAATCTTGTTCTCTTTTTTGAACGACTGAATCTGCTTTTCGGTCTCGTCAAGGCTGCTGTAAATCGATTTCAGTTGCTCGTCGATGAAAGCCAGAATGTTGGCCGAACTCTCGCGCTTGTTCCGAACGTCGTATTTCAGATACTCTTCAGCAATGGTGTTCACAATGTGCCAGGTTTTGTTGGCGTTGTGGCTTGCGTAGGTAATCTTGATGGTCTGCGCGGCCGAGTTGAGCAGCGTGATGTCAAGGTTGCGGCTATGCTCGCTGATGATGTTGTTCGGGTTGTTGATAATCACAAAGTAGCGTTCGCCAAGGCGCGATGCGTGCTCGTCGATGGCCTTTCGGTTGTTCACCGAGCACTTGAGCATAGTGTTACCCACCTGTTCCCACTCATCGAGTTTAATTGTTTGTGAACCAGCATTTCTTGCGTTTTTAAAAGTGATTTTTGCTGACAGCGAATCAACGAAATCAACATAAAACGGCTTGTTGTAAAGGTCGCCATTATGCGATGCCAGTTCAATTTTGAAAGGCGTGTCGGGGTACATCTCGAACGACATGAACGTGCCTTCGTTGAAGTACGAAATCTCAAGCGGCAACTCGCTCAAAGCCTTTTTCAGAAACTCTTTCGAGCGCATCAACTCGAGCACTTTCGACAGGTCGGTTTTGTTGTACTGATTCGAGAAGTTGAGCATACTTGCGTTGCGGTCTTCTTCGTTGATTTGAATCACGCACGACGACTCGTAGAGCGGCGCCGTGTAGCGCATATACAGGAAAGCGGCCGTGCCCGACAGCAGAAGCATCGCAGCGCACACCCACCAGCCTTTGCGCAGAATCTGCAGAAAGATTGACAAGTCGAAATTGTCATTAATCAGCGGTATGCGAGTTTGTTTCATTCTTTATAAATTCTTTGCTGTCAAATAGATAAGTATCGCAGTGTTGAATATCGACACGTACGGCATTATTTCGGAAAGGGTGCGGTTGACGTATCGCGGACGCCTTTCAACGTAGATTATGTCGTTCGATTGCAGTACAAGGTTCGATTTTTTCACGTCTTCGATGCTCGAAATGTCGTAGAGAAAGACTTTTGGATTCTTCAAGTTGCCACGCAAAACCTTGATTCTGTAGGCTTTGCCCAAGTCGTCGATGCCGCCAGCCTGTGCCAGTGCTTCAATCAGGGTGAACTTTTCGTTGTTGATGTTGAGCACGCTGCCGCTGCTGCTTCCTGAACGGAAAATTATCACGCGGCGGTTGGTAACGTTCACTTTTACAAATGGTTCCTGATAATACTGCTTGTACATTCCTTCAAGCAGCGTTTCTGCGGCAGTGACGGTCATTCCTGCCACTTTCACGCGTCCGATGGTTGGCAGTTTCACGGTGCTGTCGCTGTCGACCAGATAGCCCACAGTGTTTGTGTTCTGCTGAATAGCCCCGCCACCTTGTTCTGTATTAATTAGTTGCACGCCATTGTTAGTGTAGACGCGCACATCGAGTTTGTCGTAAAGATTGATGACGTATTCGGGTTGGTTCTCTTCAACATCGTCGAAATTGTAGCCCGAATCGGTTTTAAGCATCTGATTGGGGTACAATACTTTGCAACTTTGCATCAGATTCAATCCACAAAGCGCGGCAACAATTAGCGATATCGATTTTAAACGTTTCATTCAGGTTGCGAATTTATAAAAAAATGCCTTTGCCGCTTGCTTTGTTTTTCAGCGTCGGCAAGCAGTTCCTGATATAGCCTGTCCACATCGGCCACAAGCCGCGTGTAGTGGAATTTGTCTTTCACGTAAGTCCATCCGTTGGCCGACATTCGTTGGCGCATTTCGGCGCTTTCGACCACGGGCAGCAGTTTTTCGACAAAATCATCGGCATCGCCGTTGGCCGCAAGCACGGCTGTATCGTTCTGTATTACAATATTTTCAATTCCGCCCACATTGGTAGTGACAATCGGTACGTTGGCCGCCTGCGCTTCAATCAGGCTCACGGGCGTGCCTTCGTTGAGCGATGTCATTGCCACCACGTCGAGTCCAGGATAGACCACTTCAACG
>JAEEGG010002083.1_pt1 | contig 52498 bp, 45 predicted proteins | sample 9134161 | NCBI WGS metagenome assembly JAEEGG01 (sample SAMN16246543, study PRJNA631951) | gut metagenome | biome: gut microbiome; feature: rumen; material: CR-attached | host: Bos | place: Iran: Karaj | collected 2018-10 | reverse complement strand
CCGCTTATCGGCAAGTCGCCGTCCAAGGGAAATTCGTCCGCTCTCCATCGTTATCGATGAAGTGGATTGAAAGCCCGGACGGCTATTGTCGTTTCTGCTTTTTGGCAAAAAAGAAAAACGGTAACGCGGTTTACCGCAACAAGTGTCGCAGAGTCTTGCGGCCTTTGTTTTTTGGGATGGTCCCCTCGATAAAGAAGCCCGTGTGGGCCATGGTCGTTGTGACCGACAGTGCCAGTGAGATGTCCCCGGAACGCCTTCGCGAATCTGCCCTGAAGATTTTTCATAAGATGGAATGGGATGGGCCTGCGGATGTGGCAAAAGGTTAAGAATGCGCTTTCTGCGGCGCTTGTGCTGCCGATCCGGTTGTACCAGTTGATTCACCCCTACTTTTTCCGGGGTGTGTGCAGGTTCCAGCCGACGTGCTCCCAGTACGCAATCGAGGCTCTGCGTGTGCACGGACCCTTCAAAGGTTTCTATCTTGCGGTTTTTAGAGTTTTGAGATGCAACCCATTCTGTAAAGGCGGATACGATCCTGTGCCGCCTCCCAAGGAAAAAAGATGAACAAAAATACCATTATCGGTTCCATCCTTATCGCTGCGATTGTCATCTGGTGGATGACGACGAACGCTGCTAATGCCGAAGCCCAGGCCGCTGCCCAAGCCAAGGCGAAGAAGGCTGTCGCTGCGGAAGTGCAGAAGGATTCTTCTGTTGCAAGCGAACTGGTGCTCCCGACCAAGACCCCCGAACTTAAGGCTGCCCCGGTGCTGGGCGATGCCGGTTCTTCCGAGGATTCTAGCGCTGCCCCGTCGGATTCTGCTGCTGTGGATTCCGCCTCGGCCCCTGCTCCGGTCGTTGTCGAGCCGCGCACGGTCGTTGTCGAGACCGAAAAGTTCATCATGACGCTTAGCAACAAGGGCGGCAAGGTGCAGAGCGTTATTGTGAAGGCGCTTCCCGATTCTACGGGCGCTTTCCCCGAACTCATCCAGGATACGGCGCTCGGTGCCCTCGACCTCAAGCTTGGCAAGGCCGACTTGAGCGAAGCCATGTTCGCTGTTGATGCTCCCGAAAAGATTGTTGTCGAAGACAAGGCTACGGTCGAGTTCGTGTTCTCTGATGCCAACGGCAACAAGGTTGTGCGTAGCTACGGATTTACCAAGGACGGCGCCGCCGTGCGCCAGGTGAACCGTTTTGTCGGCTTCATGCCCGAAGCCTACGAACTGGCTTGGAAGGGCGGCATGAAGGAAACCGAAGTTATCCCGAAGGGCAAGAGCTTTGGCGGTACGAGCTACTTCTTTAGCGAAGTGATTTACAGTGCCGGTAGCGGCGTGGAACGCGAAATGGTCCGCGATCCTGAAAAGTTCAACGACGGCAATATGTCTTGGGCGGGTATCCGTCGCAAGTATGTCGCCATGACTGTGCAGTTCGATACCCCGGTTCCCGCAACGCTCGAAGCGAAGCCGATGAAGATTGCCGACAATGAATATGATCCGGGTACCTACAAGATTGCCGTTACCGACGAACTCCGCGGTTCGGATTCTCTCAGCTACGACTTTATGGTTCTCCCGCTTTCTTGGGACGAAGTTTCTCCCTACGGCAAGGGTTACGAGAAGGTTATCGTGAGCGGCTGGAAATGGTGCGGTGCCGACGTGTGGTTTGTTTGGATTTGCGCCATGCTGCTCAAGCTCCTCAAGTTCTTCTTCTCCATGATTCCGAACTACGGTGTCGCCATCATCCTCGTGACCTTCATTGTCCGCGGCATTACGACTCCGTTCACCGTGAAGCAGATGAAGTCCACCTCGGCCATGAGTAAGCTCAAGCCGCAGCTCGACGAAATCAACGTGAAGTACAGGAGCGATCCGCAGAAGAAGCAGGCCGCCATCATGGAACTTTATTCCAAGAACGGCGTGAACCCGCTCGCCAGTTGCTCCGGCGGCTGCCTCCCGATGCTCATCCAGATGCCGATTTTCATGGGCCTCTTCTTTGTGCTCGGCCGCGCTATCGAACTCCGTGGCATGCCCGCGTTCCTCTGGATTTCTGACCTCAGCCGTAGCGACGTAATCTGGAGCGGCATCTCGATTCCGTACCTCATGCCGTCGGGCCTCGCTCTGCTCCCGATTATCATGGTGGTTACCACATACTTCCAGACGAAGGTTACCATGAGCGGTAGCGCCGGCATGGATCCTGCCCAGCAGAAGATGATGGTGTGGATGATGCCTGCGATGATGTTCCTGTTCAGTGCGGTGATGCCCTCCGGCCTCGTGCTCTACTGGATCGTTTCGAACATCTGGAGCATTATCCAGTACAAGATTATCCGCCGCGACACAGGCTCTGCGCCCAAGACCATCAATGGCAAGAAGGTGCAAGACGCTGAAATCGTGAAGTAAAAAAAAGAATTAGTATAAAAAATAAAACCCAATAATGAGATTATTGGGTTTTTGTTTTATTGCCGCTAAATCATTATAGCGAGATTTTTTTGGATAAATTAGAGAAAACGGATTTCTTTCGTTCATACTTTTAAGTTAATACGAATTTACGTGATATCAAATACGCTTTTGTGCGTATTAAATAAAATAATTCCTTTTTTCAGAGAAAGTGTTATTTTTTGGACAGGGATAGGAGTTTTGTATGAAATGGGTGTTTTTGAGGCTGTTGCTGTTTGCGTTGGTGGTGTTTGTGCTCTCGCTCATCACGGCTTGCTCGGCAGAGTCTCCTTTAGAGTCGACCGGGGAAGCTCCCGATACCGCCTTGCGCGCTGCTTTGCCGGTCGACACGATTTTTTTCCACGATACAGTTGTCGTCTATAGGGATACGGTAGAGAAGGTTGTCGAGATTGTAGATTCTGTTACTTCGCTTGTTTATAGGGATTCGTTGGGTCGTCTGGACACGCTTTCGCGAAATTCAAGCATTATGAAATGCGATTTTGACGAAAAATCCTTTTCGTGCAAGAACGACTTTGTGCCAATGGTTAAGCCGAAGCCCGATAGCTATCAGTTGGTATATATCGGCTCTATAGACCCTCTTGATTCCAACAAATATTATGTGACTATCATGGATACAGTTTATGCCACGCTGTACAAGAAAACGTACAAGGCAAGGACCGATACGATTTTTGTCAACTATGGCGAGCATCGTCGGACCGACTATATTCCGCCAGAATTTGTTTACGAACCGGGCCGCAATCCGTTTGATTCTACTGCGATGCGCAATTTCTTTGACACCCTAGACGTGCGCGACACGCTGTTGGGAGGGAAAGGCAGCATCAAGGTCAATTCGAGGCTTTCTTTTTCCGGTTTCCCGTTGGCAGATGTGCACAAGATGAAATACTTCGTACAGATTGCCCAGAAATTTTCAGAGTGGACTTTGCCTGCCAAGCGGCCTGCTGAAGAGTGTGTGTATCTGTTCAATAATGCTAGCCAGTTGAATTCAGATACTACGGTTACCTGGACTTTGGGATTCACGCATTACGAAAACGGGGTGGAGGAAAAGGATTCCATCCAGGTAACCACCTTCTTTAAAGTGAAGTGACGAAGGGGGCCGACGGGTTTATTTGTACTCGTCGCCCCTGAGGGGCTTCCGTAACAACTTGTACTTTGTCTTGATTGCTGTGCGGAGCAGCGGCCATCCGATTTTGTCGAATGCGTTTTCCCAGACGAGATCGGCTTTGTGCCTGACGAAGGATTCACGGAGCTCGGGAATCCAGTCTTCGCTGAAGTCCGGCGCAAGTCCAGCCTTCTTGATGAGGGCCGCGTAGTCGGTGTTGAGCGTTTCGATTGCGCCGTTGCGGATGAAGTGCAATTTTTCCTTGAACTTGAATCTTCGCTGCAGTAACTTGCGCTTGATGAAGCCTGCTCCTTGCTCGACAAGGTCCCTGTAGGCGAACAGCGGACTGCCCGTTGTGGGGTAGAGCGCTTCCATGCGGACTTCCGCCTCGACGAATTTCCCGCTCAGGCCGACTTCCATGTTGCGGACAGTCGCCTCGAAGGTCTCCTGCTCAGGTGTCTCGAAGAGGTGCATGAAGAAGGCTCCGAGTGCAGGCTGCTTCATGTAAAGGAAGAAAGATTGGAGGTGCGGGAAGAATTCGTTGCTGCTGGTGAGCGAAACCACGTCGGCGCTGCTCTTTTCGGCTTCGTCGAAGAACTTCTCGAAGTTGTTCTGGAAATAGACAATGGAATCGTTCAGGATAAGGAGCCTGTCGAGATTGCCCATGGCGTCTTGCGTGCCGTTTGCAGCCGGACTGTTGACCTTGAGCTTGAGGTAACGGTGCCACATGCCAAAGTCGAAACCGTGGTTGTGCGTGAAGAACAGCTCGATGCCATTATCGGCGATGAATTCGCACGACTCGTTCGATAGCTCGCGTTCGTTTGTCAGCAGCACGACATGGAAATCGGTCGCGGCCAGGTGCCTGAGTGCGAACTTCACATAGCCGGGAAGGTCTTTCCCGGTCTGGTAGCTGGCGTAGAGGGCGATTTTCCTGTAGTTCGGCATATTACCTCTTGCGGAAGCGTCCGCCCTTTGTCTTGCGCGGCTTGCTTGCTACATGGAAATCGTCGCCTTGTTGGGCTGCACGGCGTTCGGCACGGTTGCGCGGCCCGCGTCCGGTACGTTCGAAACTCGGAGCGTCGGCGTCGAACTTGCCCCCGCGTGAATTGCCCTTGCGACCACCGCGGTTCCTGTGGCTCCCTGCGGAAGCGTATTCCGGTTCATCGTCGAAGTCGGGCTGGCTTACGTAGCCGAGGGCTTCCGCCGCGGCGGCGCGGTCGGCGCGATCTTCGTTGCTTCGGTCGCCCTGGCGGCGGCGCTTTTTCGGTTCGGAACTGAGTTTTTCGATGATACTGAAGTCCGCCTGACCGCGCAGAGGGTCCACCCTCAGAAGGCGCGCAAGCACCTTGTCGCCGCGGCGGAACGTGCGCCCGCTCTTCTTGCCGAAGGCAAGGCCTTGGTCCGGGTTGAACACGTAGAAGTCATCGCCCGCGATGTCGCGGAAGCGCACGAGCCCTTCGGCAATCGGGTCTGCGATGGAAACGTAGATTCCCCATTCCTCGATGCCCGTGACAGTCGCCTCGAAATCGTCGCCGATACGGCTCTTCAAAATCCAGCAGCTGCACACCTTGATGGCGATGCGTTCGATTTTCTGGTTCTTGACTTCGTTTGCCGAAATCAAATCGCAAACTTCAATCACGCTGTTCTTGCGTTCGGCGTTGATTTCCTTGCCCTTGCGCGCCAGTTCGCGGTGGCACCAAAGGTCGGCGTAGCGGCGGATGGGGCTAGTGAAGTGTGCGTAGTCTTGCCAGTTCAGCGCGAAGTGGCCAAAGCTGTTGCTGTCGTAGTGCGCCTTCTGCATGCTGCGCAAAATGCGGTTCGTGAGCGTCTCGTCGCCCTCGGCGCGCTTCACCAGGTGTTCGTACAGCTTGAAGGCCGTCGGGTTCAGGTTCGTGTCGCCGCTGCGGGGCTTGCCCAGATCGCGCAACATCACCGGGGAATCCTTGAACAGGTCCGGGTACATGTAGTACAGTTCCATGATGTCCTTGGTGTCCGGCGCTTCGTGGATACGGTAGATGCCCTGGAGCTTACGCTTCTTGAGTTCCTTGGCGCAGCAGTTGTTCGCGATGAGCATGCACTCTTCCACCCACGAATTGCTTTCGTCGGTGAGGCGCGGATAAATCTTTTCGGGTTCGCCCTTTTCGTTGAACTTGCAGCCGAATTCGGTGCTCTGGAATTCCAGGAGGCCATCCTTGGTACGGTTCTTCTTGAGGAGTGCGGTCACTTCAGCGAGTGCCTTGATGTCGTCGTCGCCTTCCTTCATCATTTCCATCGCCTGTTCGTAGGTGATGGACTTGGTAATCCTCACGATGCTGCGGTGGAAATCCCAGCTGAGCACGTTGGCGTGCTTGTCAAGTTCCATCATGCAGGTGAATGCGCAGCGGTCCACGCCCTGGTGCAGGCTGCACACGTTGCTCGAAAGTTTCTCGGGGAGCATCGGCACGGCGGTCCACGGCAAGTACTGCGTATAGCTCCTTTCCAGCGCTTCTTCGTCGAGTTCGCTTCCTTCAGGTACGTAGTAGCTCACGTCCGCAATGTGCACGCCCAGCTTGTAGCCGCCCTTAGGCGTGCGTTCTACGCTGATGGCGTCGTCGTGGTCCATGGCGCCTTCGGGGTCGATGCAGAGGATGGTCGTCTGCCTGTAATCTACACGGCCCTTGAAATCCTTGCCGCAAGGTTCCTTGACGCTGTCCACGTATTTCTTCACGGCGGGCGGGAAATCCTTGGGGAGGTTCGCGTCGTTCATGAACTTCGTCTTGACTTCGTCCCAACTGATGTTCAGGGCATCGGCGCTGTGGTCCACCTTGGCGAGGTAGCTGTGCTTGAGTTTCGGGTGCGGGTACAGCGTGAAGCTGATGGTCTCGCCTTCCTTGCCCGGAGCTTGCCTACGGTGGCACATCTCGTACACCTTGCCGGTATCGAGTTCGTGGACTTCCCATTCTTCTTCGCCCGTCTGGTGGAGGATGCCGCGCTTGACGCGGGTCTCGGTGGATTTGTCGTTCTGGCGACGGCTACGGGCACCCAGACGGCGATTGTCTTCGGGATGCTGTTCCGCAATTTTCTTGATGCGCTTGTCGCGCTTTTCTTCGAGGCTTTCTCCGTCACCGAGCTGGTATTCCTTGTGGCTCGTGCGTTTTAAAAGACCCTGGTCCACCATGTCGGCGAGCAGCTGCTTGAATGCCATTTTCTGTTTCTTGGGCAGCCCGAGCGCACTGCGCAGGCGGCTCCCGACCATCGGTTCGTCACGGAGGATAGCGATAATCTGTTCTTGACTGGGTAATTGCTGTGCCATTTAGGCCCCCTTGGATTCGCCTGTTGCGGCGTCTAAATTCTTGTTGGCTGCTTCCGCCTGCTTGTAGGGGAGTGCGGATTCGATCATGTCGTGGATTTCGTCGCGCAGCTGGTTGGCTGTCTTGTTTGCGAAAGTTTCCGGCGTTTGCAGCGGATGGATGATAATCTTTACGGTGCCCGGAGTCTGCGCCCACTTGGTTTTTGAAAGGCGTTTACCCGTATCCACGAGTGTGACGGGTAGCAGCGGGAATTCGTTTTCCTTTGCCATGCGGAAAATTCCGTTCTGGAAGGGAAGCATGCGTCCATCGTCGCTGCGGTGGCCTTCGGGGAAAACCGAGATTGTGTAGTCGTGCTGGAGGCGGTCCTTAACGACGCTTCCCATGTTCAGGTTCTTGCGGGGATTCTTGTTCACGGGAATGCAACCGATATGGTTGAGTACCCAGCTGAAAACAGGAACCTTCCAGAGGTCTGCCTTCGCGATGAACGCCGTGATGGCGATAGAGGGCCAGATGACATTGATGTCCAAAAAACTTTGGTGGTTTGCGACAATCACGAACTGCTTGTGGTCGGGAATGTTTTCCTTGCCTTCGACTTCGAGCTTGATGCCGGTAATCTTGAAGAGCACCTTGAAAAAGGGAATGCAGATTTGCGTGCTTTCTTGCCAGCGCCCGAGAATTTTTCCTTTAAAGAACATGAAGGGGAGGCCGAGAATGCACATCCCTGTGCCTACAAAAACGTAATAGAAAAGCGATCGAAGAAATGCCATGAAAAGACCTATTGTTTTTTGCTTTTAATGTATATTTTTTGCGGGTCGGGGAACGTAAATTTGAAAAAAATTTGCCCTGACGCGCAAAAGTCTCTGTTTCTTTTTTTATGGAAAGCTTACTTGACTTTCCACTCGAGTGTCTGGCCTGCGGCAAGCGGCACCACGCCGTTCACTACGGCGGGAACGACCCACGGTTCCTTCACGACTTCGATTTGCTTTGTCGTGCGTTGGATTCCGTAAAAGTCAGCACCGAAACCACCGATGAAATTTGCAAGCTTGTCAAGTTGGCCTGCTTTCTCGAATTCCTGTACCAACAGCGGGATGGCCACGGGAGCGCTGTAGACGCCCGCCGCCCCGCACGGGCATTCCTTTTTGCCCAGCTGGTGCGGGGCGGAGTCCGTGCCGAGAAAGAATTTCGGGTTCCCGCTGAAAGCCGCTTCGCGGATGGCGGCACGGTCTTCAGGCCGCTTCGGCAAAGGCTTGCAGAAGTGGTGCGGCCTGAGGGAGTCTCCGACCACGTCGTCGAGCGTCATCATCAGGTGGTGCACCGTGAATGTCGCCGCCACGTTTGCGGGCAGCCTCTTTACCGCTTCGACAGACTTTGCGGAACTCAAATGTTCAAAGACGATTTTCAGTTTCGGGAACTTTGCCGCAAGCGTTTCCACTCGCTTGATGAACGCGGGCTCTCTGTCTAGGCAGAACTCGCCCGGCTCTTCGCCATGCACGCAGAGTACGAGACCCAATTTTTCCATCATCGCGACGACGGGGAAAACCGCCTCGAAGTCGCTGATGCCGTCGGCACTGTTCGTGGTGACGCCGGCGGGGTAGTACTTTCCGGCAACGACGCCTACCGCCATCATGTCTTTCAGGTCTTGCTCGGTGTAGTTCGGGTTCAGCTTGAACGTCATGAGCGGTTCGAAATCCGGGCGCACGTCTTTCGCGGCTTCCAGGATTTGTGCCTTGTATTCGGCAATCGCCTTCGCGCTAGTCATTGCGGGAATCGTATTCGGCATGATGATGGCGCGCCCGAACTGGGCAACAAGATCGCGTACGTAGCCGGGCATCAGGTCGCCCTGGCGAAGGTGGGCATGGAAATCGTCTGGTAGGGGAAGGAACATGGTGGTATCGGTCATTTGAAGTCGTTCAGTTTTACGCGTTGCGGTGAAGGTCGCGGAAAAGAACCTTGGCAATTTCGGTGTCCGAATTGAGCCAGTAGTCGAAGGTTCTTGGCTCCGTGATTTGCCCCTTGTAAAGGAAGCAGATGTTGCAGCCGAGTTCCTTGGCCATCAGCAAATCGTGCGTGATGATGATGATGGACGTGCGGAACAGGATGCGCATGTTGTCTATCAGCGGCAGCAGGTTGCGGCGGTTGTAGTTGTCGAGGCCTGCCGTGGGTTCGTCCATCAGGAGTAGCTTCGGGTCCATTGCCCAGGATCTTGCGATGGCCACGCGCTTCTGCATGCCAACGCTCAATTGGTGCGGGAACATGTTGGCGTGGGTTCGGACTCGCATCAGGTCCATGGCCATGTTGACTTTGTCCTCGATTTCTTTCGGCGTTCCCCTCTTGTGGTAATGCAGGGGGAGCGCAATGTTGTCCTTGATGCGCAGGTTCGAAATCAGCGCGCCGTTCTGGAACACGAGCCCGACTTGTCTCTTGGCAATTTCAAGCGCCGTGTGACGCTCGGGCGGGATATATTCCCCGAAATAGTAGAACTTTCCCGACAGCGGACGGTTCAGTCCGGCGATGACACGCAGCAGGGCGGTCTTGCCCGTTCCCGAAGGTCCGCCAATGCAAAGCGTCTCGCCACTATTCAGCGTCAAGTTGGCGCCAGAGAGAAGCTCCTTTTCAGGAGAGTGCATCTGCTTTTCGAAGAAGCTCAGCGTCTTGGGCTTGGAAAAACGTTCGCCGACAAGGTCCTTGTAGCTCAGGTGCAGGTCTTCTATTCGTAGTGCGGTCGCGTTCTGCATGGTTCCCTCTATATAATCTTCGAAAGCTCGTTCATGTAGTCGAGGAAATAGAATATGGACATAAACACGTCGGCAATGACGATGTACAGGAAGGACTTGATCACGGAGCGGGAAGTTGCCTTGGGAACCTGGCGGATATCGTGCGGGATGTTCAGCGCCTGATAGCAGGCGTTGGTGGTGATGATCGATCCGAATACGAGCGGCTTCACGATGATAAGCACGAAGTCCGTGAGAGACATTGCGTCAAGAATTTCCGAGGAGAGGTAGCTCCAGGTGAGCTTGGCGTGTATAAAGTCGCCGATAAGGAACGAGAATGCTTGGGTGGCAAGGAATCCGCAGCCGATGGCGATCGCGCTGAAGAGGATGGTCATGACGAATGTCGAGATGGTTCCGCCGATAAGTCCCGGCATGACAAGGTAGCGGATGGGGCTCACGCCCATGGTTGCAAGTGCATCCACTTCGGAATTGATGACCATGCTGCCGATGTAGGTCGTGAGCGAAGAACCGCTACGGCCGGCGATGAGGAACGCGGTAAGAATCGGGCCCAGTTCGCGGATGACCACGACGACCATGAGGCTTCCCATAACGTCGTCGAAACCCATCTTGCCCATCATGGTAAGTACTTCCATGATGACCACGGCGCCGAACAATGTCGCAACGATGAACAGGATGGGGAAAATCTCTACGCCTGTGAAGAACGCTTGGGCGATGATGTTCTTGGTGTCGGCCTTGAAGCTGCGGCTGCGGTTGAACAGCGAAGCATATGCGCGGAAGAACAGCGCAACCTGCTGGCCCACCGTTCGCTTCATCAGGAAAAGCCCAAACCTGTGGAAGGCTTTTCCGAAGATGGTTAGCTTTTGCCAATTCCTAACTTCTTGCATCCTGCCTTATAGCTTCCAAGAGTTCGTCCCAAAGTTCGTCCAGTCCGGTTTTCTTCAGAGAACTGACGCAAATCGGATTGGTTTCCAGTTCGAGGCGCTGCTTGATGAGCTTGATGCCTTTTGCGAATTCCGACTGGTTCACCTTGTCGCGCTTGCTTGCGACAACCAGGACGGGGCATCCAGTGGCTCGGATATGCTCTACCGTCTCTATGTCGATGGGGGTTCCCCCGTGCCGGATGTCCACCAGGTAAACGAGCCCGCGGAGGTCCTTGCACTTCTCGACGTATTCACGGATGAAGTCCGACATCTGGTCGCGTTTCGCATTGCTCACTTTTGCAAAGCCTACACCTGGTAAATCTACAAGAAAAAATTCGTTGTTGACTTTAAAAAAATTCAATTCGCGGGTTTTTCCGGGGGCCGCACTGACTTTTACGAGGTTTTTGGCCCCCATGAGGGCGTTCAGGAGCGACGACTTGCCCACATTGGAGCGTCCGAGAAATGCAATCTGGGGCAGGCGCTCCTTCGGGAGTCCTTGCAGGTTGACCGCCGCCTTGGCAAAAACGGCGGAGCGGATTTCGTACCCGCCCACGATGACGGGAGCCTGCTTGGTCTTCTTTTCGTCGGTCTTCATAGTGCACCTCGGCTTTCGAATGCCCTGAGCATGGTGACTTCGTCGATAAATTCCAGGTCGCTGCCCATCGGGATGCCGCGGGCGAGACGTGTCCTCTTTACGGGGGAGTCGGCGAGCATGCGGTCAATCATCAGCACCGTGCTGTCCGCTTCGGGACTGCTGCCCAGTGCAAATATCAGTTCTTCGATGCCTTCCTCGCGGATGCGTTCCACGAGTTGCGGCAGGTGCAGGTGCTCCGGACCGATACCGTCCAGCGGCGATATGGTGCCGCCCAGGACAAAATAGAGTCCCTTGTATATGCCGGAGCGTTCAAACGGGAGAATGTCCGCGCTCTTCTCGACGACGCAGATGGTCTTGGATCCAGCCCTGGATTCGCAGATGGGGCAGGAGTCCTGGTCGGTGAAGGCGTGGCAGTTGGGGCATGGGTGCACCGATGTCGATGCGTTAACGAGGTTGTCTGCAAAACGCCGGATGTCGTCCCTGTTGCGGGACAGCATGTGGTACGCAAGGCGGCGTGCCGTCTTGAGTCCGATTCCGGGAAGCGAAGCGAATTCGGAGATGAGCGCTTCTAGGCTTTGCGGTTCAACATTCATTTGCCCAACTGTATGCCTCGTTGATGCAGCGGTTCAGCTGCTTGGTGGAAATCTTCAGTTCTTCGATAGCCATGAGGATGGCTTCGCGGTCGTCGAGCTCCACGGCGTCCGCGAGGCGGAGCAGCGTGCCGAGCCTGCCCTTCCTGTTGAGCAGGGATTCGCTCATCTCGTCGTCGGCAGGGGACTCGGGGAGGATGGTCTCGAGCGGGGCGCGGACCAGCGCGTCCATGCGGCTGATGAGCCCGACCATGAATGCCTTCGCTGCGAACAGGGAATTCGTCGGCTCGATGACTTTTGCGACAATCTCGAGGAACTTTGCGCGGTGCGCTGCGCTTTGGAAAAGAGGCGAGCTCTGCGGCGAGATGCCGAGTTCCGGGCGCGCGTAGAGCATGAGCATCAGCCACTTGTGGATGTGGCTCATGCCGACCCACACGATGGCGTCCTTCACGGTCTTGATGCCGTTGCCTTCGCCGGAGGTGCCCGAGTTCACGAACTTGAGCAGGTTCGCCGCGATGTCCGGGGTCTTGTCGAGCTGTTCACACAGTTCTTCCAGGCTCGGACGCGACTGGAGCAAAAGCAGTATGCGCAGGATGGCGACAGAGGTCGCGTCAATCTTCTGGCCGGTCACCAGTTCGGGCTTCGCGAAGAAGAAACCCTGGAAGTAGTCGTAGCCGTCGGCGAGACACTTCTTGAACGTCGCTTCGTCCTCGACCTTCTCGGCGAGGATCTTGATGTTCATCGGTCTGAAGAACTGTGCTGCCTTCTCGAGCGATTCCTGCTTGTTGTCCGCGATGTCCATCTTCACGTACGAGACGTACTTGAACAGCGGTTCGAACCGGCGGAGGTAATCCTCGTTGTAGACGAAGTCGTCGAGCGCGATTTCAAAACCCCTGGCCTTGTAACGTTCCACGGCGCGGACGAGCGTGTCGTCGACTTCCACGTCCTCGAGGACTTCCAGGACGAATGTCGCGGGATTCAGAAGTCCGAAGATGTTGTCGAGCAGCATCTGGCGGCTGCAGTTGATGAATGCCTTGTGTTCGCCGATGAGTCGCTGGAAGCCGATGTTGTTGAGGACGTTTTCAAGTACTTGGGCTGTCGCCTGGACATCGCTCGAGATGACGGCGATGTCGCTTGTGGGCGAGTCACGGAACAGAAGTTCGTAGGCGTAAATCTTGCCTTCACGGTCAAGAATAGGCTGGCGTGCTAAATAAGCGAGAGAATGCATTTAGGCTCGAGGTATGAGGTCGGACCTTCGGTCCTTTGAGGTGTGAGATCTGAGGCCGTTCGCAAGCTTTCTTTGACGTATGGGGCATGAGCTATTATAACTGTGCCGAAGGCACCTGACTTTAGCTCAAAGGCACGTAGTGCCGGCCCCATTGCTCAAAGCGCTTTGCGCGACCTCATTACTAAATACGGGCGCTCTTGATACCGAACAGCAGGATGCTCCTTGCACCCACGTCCCAGAGGCGGTCCATGATGGCGTTCGCTTCTTCTTGCGGGACCATGGCTTTCACGGAGTACCACTCGCGGCCGTGCAGCTTGGTGACTGTCGGGGCGTCGAGGCCCGGAGTCATTTCGCATGCCTTCTGCAACAGTTCGGCGGGGCAGTCGTACTCGATCATCATGTAGGACTGCGCGACCAGCTTGCCCTGGATGCGGCGGATGAGCGTATTGACTTCTTCGAGCTCGGTCTTCTGCGGGTTGCAGAACAGCGCGGCGTTGCTCCTGAACAGCGGGTCACCCACGATGCGCAGCCCGGCCTGCTTGAGCGTCGTGCCGGTTTCCACCACGTCCACGATGGCATCGGCCACGCCGAGGCTCACCGAGATTTCGACGGCGCCTTCGAGCACCACGAAGTCCATCGGCTTCTTGTAGAAAGCTTCCACGATGTGCGGGAAGCTCGTGGCAATCGTCTTGTCCTTGAGCTCGTCAAGGCTCTGCACGGGGCTGTCGTTCGGGACGGCGGCGCACATCTTGGATGCTCCGAAGGGCAGGTCCAGCACCTTCACCGCGGGGCTCTTCGCTTCGGCGTTGAAGTCGATGCCGGTGATGCCTGCATCGATGATGCCGCGGCCCACGTACATGGGAATGTCGCTCGGACGCAGGAAGAAGAATTCGATGCCGTTCTTCGTGTCGAGCTGGGTAAGAGTCTTGTAGGGCTTGGTTGCCTTGTAACCGCAGGCCTTCAAAAGTTCCTGCGTGGGCTCGAAAAGCATGCCCTTGTTGGGGAGAGCTACCTTGATCATAGTTTTGCGTACACTTCTTCGAGGGTTAAACCTTTTTCGGCCATCATCACGGCCACATAGTAGAGCACCTGCGAAAGTTCGAGGCACTGGGCGTCGCGGCTTTCGAAGCGGGCTGCCTGCCAGCTTTCTGCGGCTTCTTCCACAAGCTTCTTGCCGATGGCGTGCGGGCCCTTCTTGAAGAGTTCCGTGGTTCCTTTGCCTTCGGGCATTTCCTTCTTGCGCTGGCAAGCCAGTGCGTACATTTCTTCAAATGTCATAGTTGACCTCGTGTAATTTTTACGAGGTAAATGTAGAAAATAGTGGGGTCAGTTTGCCTCTCGTCGTGAATAAGTATGTATTTTTGAGCGCGTGAGGCTTTATAATGAACCTGAGTAGATTTTTTTTGTCGCTTTGTATGCTTGTTGTTTTTGTTCCGGCGCTGTCCTTGGCCGCTCCGGCTAATCCTGAACCTGTTGTCTATACGCAGAAAGACGGCTCTACCGTGACAATCCGCCACTATGGTGACGAGCATTACCACTTTGCCAAGACGACCGACGGAATCCTCGTCATGGGAAATGGAGACGGTAGTTATGTGTACGTGGATGCCGATGGCAAGCCTTCCGAATTTATTGCTAGGGATGCGGCGGAAAGAACTCCCGACGAATTGAAATTCCTAAAATCTTTGAACCAAAGCGAGGTCCATTCGAAGCACAAGGCTTTGAATGGAGGCCGATTTCCCGAGACTCTTGCCCCCTCAGTAATCAGGCCGGCAGCATTGTTGCGCGCCAACAAGCGCATAAATTCATTCGTGACGGGCGAACGCTATTTTCCCGTGATGCTGGTGAGCACGTCCGATCACAAGGCTTTTGATTCGGCTGCCGTCTATAAAAAGCTCAACAAGAAGGGCTATAGCGATGACGGCCATGTGGGGAGCTTGAAGGATTACTTTATCGAAAGCTCTGGCGGAAAATTCACGCCGACATTCGATGTTTACCCGATATCACTTCCAGGCAAATTTTCCGAGTACAAGGACGAAAGCAAATTCACGACCGAAGCCTTGGACATGCTTGTGGAACGCTCGGACTTTAAGAAGAATGCCGTCAAGTATGAGCCAGTATGTCCCTTTATGCTGATGCATCCGTTGACAAACGATGATGCGTCTACTTACAATGCCAACTATTTTTCGCATCAATACACCATGAGGTCTCTCATCAAGAAGACGTACGAGACCAAGGGCTATACTTTTGATAGCTATGCGTTTGTGGCGCAGAAGGATGAAACGACTAACAAGCTTAACCGCTTGGCAACCTTTGCCCACGAGTTCAGCCATGTGCTTGGGCTTTACGATCTCTACGGAATCGATTCGGACGGCTATGCGACCGTTGGCCCGCTCCCCTTCGATTTGATGGCGCTCGGTACGCGTAATGGTGGAGGCCGCTTCCCGCCTACATTTTCCGCATTCGAACGCGAGTCCATGGGATGGATGTTCTTGGAAGAGTTCTTCAATGACAGTCTGGATCGGCCCTACATGCTTGAGCCTCTATCTGCCATGCATGCCTATTCCATCACGAACCCGAATCACGGAGACGAATACTATGTCATTGAGTACCGTCCCGCTGTCGGTTTTGACTCTAAGATTTCGGAATCCGAGTATAGCGGGATTCAGGGAAAGAATGGTGTCTTTATCTGGTATGTCAATTACGATGAATACCAGTTCATGACCAATTCGCCGAACCAGGATGCCGAGCATATCCTTATAGATGTAAAGCAGGTCCTGGATGAAGAAAATACCTATTACGCGGATTTCACGTATGTAAATAAGAAAGGGAAAACGGTGGTTCCCGGCGTTTTCGATTTGAAGGTCTACGGGGATACCCTAGTGTGCTTTTTATTGTCCCAGGACAAAGGGGTTCCCGCTTGCCCCGATATAAAGAGTTCGTCTTCGAAGTCTTCCAGCAAGAAGTCGTCTTCTAGCAAAAAGTCGTCTTCCAGCAAGAAGGGAAAGTCCGATGTCATTCCGCCCCGCCAGTTCGTGTCTACGCATATGCAGATTCACGAGGGAGTGCTGAATATCCATATATCCGTTCCGGGTGTCAAGCGCTTAAAACTATTCGATGCGCTGGGAGGATGCCTTTTCGAGTCCAGTTTTGACGGGGAATCGGCTCAAGTGAACGTCTCGTCGTGGGCAAAGAGGCCGGTCCTGGTCCGGGTTGAGGCCGGTGGAAAACTGGTTTCTAGCCGCCTTGTCACGCCCCGCTAGGGTTCATTTGGTCCAAATATCTTTGTGCGGGTGCCCTTGCCGCACAAAAAATGTTGCTTTAAAAAAATCAAAAACATATATTTAGGGCATGAAAAAAATTTTCTCCTTAGCCATTCTTGCCGCATCTGCCCTAACCCTGATGTCTTGCACCCAGGGGCCAAAGGTCAACAATCCTGAAACATTCCGTAAGCAAACGGGTGTTATTGGCGTGTTCCGCCAGGCAGCCACGTTCTGTAGCGAAGGGCTTCCGCAGACAATGAAACTCGGCGATTCCACGATTTTGGTCAAGCCGACCTGGAGCAACGACCAGGACAATATATTCTTCAGTACGATGAAGCCGGGTCCGGCTACGCTCTATTCTTATCACTACCAGTGCTGGAAAGACGAATTCAATTTGAAGCTGGACCAGAGCGACCCTTCGACTGGGGCTGTTCCTACGACGGTTGTCATTCCGGATTCGGGCTTCTGCAAGATTGTGATTTCCTTTGTGGGAGATGAAAAGCTTTTCACGCATAACGACCTCCTGATCGAAGAAGTGTTCGATCGCTGGAATGTCGCTGTGCCTCCTGCCTCAATTCCGTATTGCAACATTGTCGATAGCCAGGGTGGCGAGGTCTCGTTTGCCAACAAGGACTCGCTCGTTGTCGAGACATTCAAGTCGGCAATCCAGCAGGCCGCCTCTACCGGCAGCGACCAGATCCAGCCTCTCATCTCGCTGGACACGCTTTCCGACATGGTCACTTGGAATGCTGACCGCTCCAAGATTCTCCTTGTCGTATGGCACAACGATCCGGAACGCTTCCAGGAAGGCCGCAAAATCAAGCTCGGGGACGAGGTCTTGTGGACTGTTGCCGACAAGGAATTCCGCAAGTGGTTCAACCAGAACAAGACTTCCGTGCGCAATTGGACGCGCCGCCTGCACCAGTTGATGGGCTACTCGTTCGACACGACGCTCACCTACTTCAGCACCGTGTGGGTCGACCCGAAGGACGTCGTTCGTCCGGCCTATGTGCCCGACCCGACGAGCAATGTCATGCGTGCCAGCTTTGCCGATGACAATTCGGGCGAAGAGTCCGTGGCAAGCTACGAGCCGGCTACAGAAGAATCTGCGGAATCCCCGTTCGGCAAGAAGGACGAGGCGTTCATGATCTGGTTCCAGAACTGGTTCGACGAGACGGCGGCGAAGTATGAGAAGAAGTCTTCCAAGCGCCTGTGGACTCGCCTCGGCTACACCTACGACTGGTCGTACGACACGCCCACCTATGGTCTGTCCGAGTTCATCGTCGTGCGCGATGCCGAAGTCCTCGTGAACTTCACGAAGCAGACCAAGGCTTTCCTGAACTGGCTGAATTCCGAAATGTAGGCCGGGCCTTCGGTCCCTAGCGCTTAGCTATTACGCGCCACAGCGGTTGACCCGCTGCGGCGTATTTTCTTTCGAATGCTGTTTCCGGGCTGTCCGGCTGGAGGGGGGATAATTCTGCCCGGATGCCGCGTAAACTCTCTAGCTCGGGAATGGACCTACTCTCCTCGCCGAGAATGTTCACCGCATCGCGGAATTCCTGTGCGTAGATTTCCCAGTTTGTTCTGAGTTCCGTGACGGGGGCGAGCTGCATCATGGTCGGGAATATCGGGTGCATGTGGAACCGGCGTGTGCCTTCGGACTGCTTGGGCCACGGGTTCGGGTAATAGACGGCGTGGTAGCGTACGTCCCAGTGGCTGTCCAGCACCAGCCGCCAGAAGTCCAGGAGCTCGGCGCGTATCCAGAATGCGTTGGGAGGGATTCCTTCGGCGTCAGCGTTCCGCGCACCAAAACCTTTGCCAACGCGCGCTTCGGATTTGTCAATCCCGATAACCGCGCAGTCGGGAAACTTGCGTGCGAGGTGTATGGTGCTTTCGCCTGTACCGCACCCCGAATCCAGTACGACGGGGATGGAGGCGATGTCGCTTCGCCTATCCCAGGTGCAAATCTTTTCCCTGGCTTCGTCAAAAGCCTCTTGCGTATGTAAAGCAATAGGACGCATGTACTGCGTCCTTGCATATTTGCGTACAATTTTTGCGAGGTCCTTGTGGACGGATTCCTGGTTCGATGTTACGGACCGGGCTCCGCTCATTCCTTTGTCCAGATGCTTTCCAGATCGTACCCGACGAACTTCAGGTTGTCGAAGAAGAACTCCGTATCGTCATGGAACACCCAAGAAATCATGCTGACTTTCTTGCGCTTCTCGGCGTCTGGGATGAGGTCTGCGACGGCGACTGCGACGAGCGACTTCTTGGCGGGCAGGTCGAATTCCATGGAGCCGATAATCAGTTCGCGCGGATCGCTGTAACCACCAAAGTTGTTGTAGTAACCGTGGTTCCCGTAGCCTGTGTTCGCATTGGTGTACTTGGAGCTTTCATCGATGAGTTCGAACGTGCAGGAACCTGTTCCCCAGGCTTCGAACACGATGGAGTCGACTCCCGAAAGGTCGTAGCTTTTACCCAGCTCGCCGATTTCGAGCCCAAAGGTGGTCCACCACTGTGATACCCAGCTGGCCGAATCCATGAACTTGAACGAAGGATGGTTCATCCAGAAGGCCGCCGTATCGGTGTATGTCGGTGGATATGCCCGATAAGCCGAGTCCGGGAATGTCACCTTGAAATGCACCTGCTTGTTTTCGTTTTCCACGGTCTCGATGATATCCAGGAACGGGTTGGTGTAGGTCGTCACCTTCGGCTCGATTGAAATGACTCCGTTGCCCATCTTGCCGTCGGCAGGGATGAGGTACCATTCTCCGCTTGAATTCAGCGAGTTGGCAATGCTTTCTCCCATCTCGTGGATATTGTCTCCATCGGAGAAGTTGTCTATTAGGAGGGTCTCGAGAGGTCCTTCGGGTTTTACGATAGTATCTTCTTCCGTTGTATCCGCCGTTGTGGTGTCCTGGGGCTCGGGTGTGGGAACCACATGTTTCTTGACAATCGAGTCGCCGGCTTTTGCCTTGACAGTCGGCAGGATAATCGTATCGAGCTTGGGCCCGTAGTTCGGAATGAACGCGAAGTTCAGGTTACCGGCAGGAAGTCCTCCGATGGCGAACATTCCGTTGGTCACGTTCGTGGCGTGGTTGAGGCCAAAGAACTTGAGTGTGCCGAATGCATTCTCGCAGTCGTCGCAGCCGTAGTCCGAGAGCGAACCGCTCATAAAAACGGTCTTCTGGAGTTTGTGCTCGCCAAGTGAAATGGTGTCCTTGGTGTTTTCCACCGAGACTTCGATTTGGGCGGCGTTTCCTTCCAGGGCGACTTCCATGATATAGTCTCCCACATCGACGCTGTCAATGGCGACCACGCCGTTGGAATCCGCTACGGCTGTATAAGCATACGCTTCGCCGCTGAGGCTGTTGCGCTTGATGAGCGTTACGGTTGCGTATCTTGCCAAGGCGCCGTTATCGTTATACAGAGTGGCCGTAATGGCGTTGCCGGCTTCTGTGCCGCTGGGGCCTCCTCCGGCCATGTCGTCCGAGGTACAATCCCAAAGACCGAGACCCAGTACGAGTCCGGCTACCGATTTCAGGGCAATTCCCCTCAGGCCTGAAGATGCTTGGTGCATAGTCCCAAGATACATATTTTTTCGGGAGAGACTCATGGCTTACCTCCCTTGTTTTCGCCGTTTTGTGTTTTGTCTGGGCATACAAACGGATCGTCCACCTTTTCGGACAGGGGGAACAGGGCCACGTTGAGCGCGTAGACGCGGTCGGCCCGCTCGCTGCGGCAGGCAAATTTCAAAAGTGCGCGCCGGAATTCTTCTATGCGATGTCTGATTTCTGGCAAATCGGCTTCTTCTGCGGTAAAGACCGTCGAAGAAATGTCGCGTTCCTCCGGTTTGTGGCGGTCCAGCGATTCCTGTGCAAGTTCGATTGTTCGCCTGTGGAAGCTTCTGACGGCTTGGCTCTTGACTTCGCCGCCGGTGCTCAAAATCTGGTCGGTGATGTTCCAGCCGTTGTTGTCGTCCGGGACGACGAGACCCAGCTGCTTGAGGATGCCCAGCGCATTGCGGGCCTCGTCCTGGCTGATGGTCGGGCTGAGCTGCTTGGCCAGCTTGTCCAGGTTGCTGGTGTCTTTCGAAATTCCGATAAGGGCGCGGAGCGCTGCGCAGGCCCAGCTGCCGAAATAGGCGAGTTCGGGCTGCGAAAGGACCCTGGTCTCCAAGGAACGGAGCTCCATGAGCTTGTAATACAGTTCCGAGAGGGTCTGTTTGGCCTTTGTCTTGTTAAAACGGTAAAGGGTCTTGAAATATTCGGCGCGGCGGTCGTCCATGCCGCAGAGACGGATGAATACGGGGAGGGTGCTTTCGTTCAGGTGCCCCTCTTTCTGGAATACGCGGACAAGCCAGGCCGGGTCGACTCCGGTTTTCTGGCCCAAATAGCGATACGAAGTGAACGGGTTGTCCTTTTTGCTTTCGACAAACCAGTCCTTCAGGTATTCGCGATACTCAAGGTAGTCCAGTACGTCTATCATGCTCATGAATCTATTAAAAATTAATAATTCAAGGAACGGGTGGCCGTTTGTAACGTAAAGTTTTCGTTGCACGGTTTACAACAATCTTCAAAAATGATAGTTTTGGGCCAAAAATTTGGTGTACCGGGGAAATTTTCTCCCCTCGACCGGTGGTTGGATCGGGAAAAGGGGGGTGCTCTTGTCGGAGCGTGTCGGGGCGACTACCGCATCCGGTTTTTTCCGGATTCGTTCCATCGGAAATTTTGCCTTCCATTCCATTCAAAGTAACATTTTAATAGCATTGAATCTGTGAAAAAAAGAGCACATTTTTTTGTAAATGTTGACTGATTGTTGATGATGTTTGCTAACAAAGTCCTTGTTTGTCGGAAAAATGCTCAAATACGGCCGATCTGCGGTAAAATATGGCCTGAATGGTAATCAATAAATTACAAACAGACGAGAAAACGAACAAAGTTGCGAATTTGTTTGCTAAAAGATTTTTTTTGGTTACATTTTCGTAAAAAGAGTCTTATTTGGATTTTTCTTTTTATATTGTGCGTGCCATACTTGTGAGATGGTTGTTGTTAATCATTGTAGGGTTTGGCGCTGCAGCCCAGGGATTCTGTATACACCTCCCCAAAAAGAAAGCTCTGGTTCACTTTTTTAGTGATTTGCTGCGGCGCCTCCCTGCATTTTTTTTCGAGACTCGGCGTTTTTTTCCCTAATTTTGGCCCAGAAATCCGTTTTTTTGTGATTTTTCTCATTAATGGTGCGTTTCGCTCGTTTTTTTTGGCTAATCCCCGTTTTATAAAGTTATTTTTTGGGGCGTAATAGTTTTGTCGCAAGAGGTTATTATGAAACTCGGAAAGACCGAAACTCGTTTGAATGCCGAAATCGAAAAACGCGGGGCCCTTTTCGCCGTGTTGTTGGATCCGGATACTTCGGACGAGGCTGCCTTCGTGAAGGCTGGCGCCATGGCCGCCGAGAACGGAGCCGACCTCTTGTTGGTGGGTGGTTCCTATTTGGGGAATTTTACGCTTCCCAAGCAGGTGGCTGCTCTTAAGGCGCATGTGGATCTGCCTGTGGTCTTATTCCCTGGTGGAGCCTCGCAGGTTGTGCCCGGCTTTGACGCAATGCTTTTCATGACGCTCGTGAGCGGGCGTAACCCGAACTACTTGATCGATGAACAGGTGCGTGGTGGCGCGCTTGTGCGTGCGCTTAACATGGAAGCCATCCCGACGGCCTACCAGCTCATCAACAGCGGCAAGCGCACGACGGTGGAATACATCAGCGGCACAATGCCTGTGCCCGCGAACAAGCCCAAGCTCAGCATGGTGAACTCTATCGCTGCAGAACTCATGGGCATGCGCTATGTATATCTCGAAGCCGGTAGCGGCGCCGAAGAGCCTGTTCCGGTTGAACACATTGCTTACACCCGCAAGGCGACCGAGATGACCATCATAACCGGTGGCGGCATCAAGGACCCGCAGACCGCAGCCATCCGTGTGGCTGCCGGCGCAAACATCATCGTGACTGGAACGCTGTGGGAAAAGGTCGAAGATCCTGCTCTCTTGAAAGAATTCGCCTCTGCAATTCATATCAAGGGTTAAAAATTTCGTAATACATTGAGGTTAGGATCTAGAGACTAGGATCTAGGGAGAAATATCACGGTTTCGCCGTCTTATATTGACGCACGAAGTGCGTGATTCTTATTCACAAGCCACTCGCCTCGTACCTCATAGCTCATTGCTCACTGCCTCGCGCTTCGAGCCCCGAGCCTCGCTCCTCATGTTCACGCCTAATCAATAACAAAAAATGATTAATAGTATACAAATAATCTATTAGACAATATGAATTGATGCTTCTATCTTTGGGCGCGAACACAGAAAAGTCCGCCCTGTGCGGCACAATATGAGGAGTAAAACTATGAAAAACATGATTGTCACCATTGCCGTTGCCTGCGTCGCATTCGCCATGATTGCTTGCCAGGACAACCGCGACTGCACCTACGATGCCAAGACGCACAGACTTGCTTGCCCCGAGAAGACCTACTCTGTTCTTGACATCGGTGACAAGGTTTGGATGGCGGAGAACTTGGCGCTGTACAGTCCCGATTCCAGCACCTGCTACGACAACAATCACGACAATTGTGTGAGCACGGGGCGACTCTATACTTGGGATGCCGCATCCGGTTCCGTCTGCCCGACCGGATGGCGCTTGCCGACGCGCCAGGAGTTCAAGGATGCCTTCGGTACTGCCGAGGTGGATGATCTCAAGAAGGCCGATGTGTTCAACATGCAGTTCGCGGGCTTCAAGTACTACGACGGAAAGTTCGCCGACAAGGGCGCAAGCGCAAGTTTCTGGACGGCCGAAGCATACGATGATTCCAGGGCCTACCTGGTGCGCGTCACGGATTCGAGCGTTGCTTACGAGCACTTCAACAGGAACATCTTCGCTTCCGTCCGCTGCGTAAAAGAATAATTCTGAATTCGAATTTCAAAATTTGGATTTATATTTACTCAAATAAGAATCACTTTCAACAATCCTCAAAGCGGCTTTGCCGCGACCTCACACCTCAAAGGCACGAAGTGCCGACCTCAAATTCTCTATGACTTGGCTTATCGACTTATTCACCAAGCCCTCGGTCGGGCAACAAGTTGTCGTGATTGCGTTCACCGCGGCTATCGGCCTGATGTTGGGCAAAATCAAGGTCAAGGGAATTAGCCTTGGCGGGGCGGGTGCGCTATTCGTAGGCATCCTGTTTGGACATCTCGGGCTTCGGGTCGAGGGAAACGTGCTCCACTTTATCCAGGAGTTCGGCCTCATCCTCTTTGTCTACACGATCGGTATGCAAGTGGGACCGGGCTTCATGGATTCCATACGCCGTCACGGCCTTGTGCTCAACATTCTCTCGACGGGCGTGGTGCTGCTGGGCATTGTCGTGACGCTTTGTCTTTACTTCTTTACGGATATGCATAACAACGTACCCGTGCTTGTCGGTATGCTTTGCGGCGCTGTCACAAACACACCTTCTTTGGGGGCCGCGAATTCTGCCTTTGCCGCGGCCGGGGTGGATGCGTCGTTGACGGGTATCGGGTACGCTGTTGCATATCCTTTCGGTGTCATAGGGATTATCCTCGTAATGATCTTGGCCCGTATTGTGTTTAGGCAAGATCCGGCCAAGGCGGCGAAGGACTATGCGGCCGACATCGCGGCCAATACGAGCGAAATCGAGTCATGCAGCCTGATGGTCGAGAACCGGAACCTGTACGGAATCCAGCTTAAGGATATCCCGGACCTGGTCTCGAGCGGGGTGGTCATCACGCGCCTCATGCGCGGCAGTGATATTTTCACCCCGAACGGGAAGACGGTTATAGAAGAGGGCGACAAAGTGCATATTGTGGGCATGCCCGATGCGGTTGCCATCATGGAGAAAATCATTGGCAAACGGCTTGAAAAGCCCATAACCAAAGAAACGGCGGTAGATACAGGGCGCACGATAATTGTGAAGACGGTTCTTGTGACGAACAAAAAGGTTTTGGGCCGGACAATCGGCTCGCTCGCCCTTGCGGAACGCTATGGAGTGAACGTGAGCCGCGTGGTTCGCAGCGGGTTCAAGTTCACGGGACGTCTGGATTTGCGCATCAAGTTTGCAGACAAGTTAAGGCTTGTCGGCACTACCGAGGGAATCGAGGCTGCTGCGAAGGAATTGGGCAACTCGCTTACGGCACTCGACCATCCCGAAATTTTGCCTGCCTTCCTGGGCATTTTCCTTGGGGTCGTTGTCGGGAGCATCCCGATTGCGATTCCGGGCATGCCGACCCCGCTCAAGCTCGGGCTTGCCGGCGGTCCGCTCATTGTCGCTATCCTGCTTAGCCGTAAACGCAAGATTGGCCCGCTCAACTTCTTCATGGCAAACAGTGCGAACCTCATGCTCCGCGAATTCGGCCTTACGCTCTTCCTCAGCTGTGTAGGACTCAATGCCGGCATCAAGTTCTTTGATGTGCTCTTGAACGGGGATGGCTTCCATTATATGGCGCTTGCCGCGTTGATTACCTTCTTGCCGCTTGCCGTTATGGCCGCAATCGGTCATCTGGTTTTCAAGGTGAACTACCTTTCGCTGTGCGGCGTGCTTGCCGGCGCCACGACCGACCCACCCGCACTTGCGTTCGCGAATGGCCAGGCCGACAGCGAGGCGGTGAACATCGGCTATGCCTCGGTCTACCCGCTTACCATGCTGCTGCGTATCCTGAGCGGTCAGGTCCTTGCCATACTGCTCCTGCAAATGGCCTAACTTGTCCGTCATGTCATGGGAACAGACCGCGATGCGGTCTGTTTTGCGTATTTCCCGGCATTTTTCCTCGGTTACGTGCCACATCCGCCAATAATTGTGTATTTTTCATAACAAAGAAGATGCACCCGAAAGGTGCGTTTTTGAGGTATGTCTATGCAAAAACTGGTCATCGTGACTTATGTGCTCCGGGCGCTTGGTTTTGTGCTCGTCCTTCTGAGCCTTTTCGGCCACAGTTTGATTCTTAACGTGTTTCCGGGATTGGAGGGAACCTCCATTAATCCCATTTTCTATTCGGGTATCGCGTTCTATGTGGTGGGTGCGGCGATTTATTTCGTGTTGAACAAGAAACGCATTGCCGAACGTAGGAAGCGCCAGATCCAGGAAGCCGAGGAACGTGCGTTCCAAGGGAGCGGTTCTAGCGAAGAACCCGAGGACAAGGCTTAGGTGAAGGTGAGTATGGGTGATTTCATGATACAGATTGAGCATTTGCACAAGACGTACCGCAGCGGCTTCTTGATGAAGCCGAAGCTTGCGCTCAAGGATGTGAGTTTCAATGTGGAATCGGGTCAGGTGTACGGTTTTATCGGCCCTAACGGGGCGGGCAAGTCGACGACCATCAAGGTGCTGACCGGCCTGTTGAATTTTGATTCGGGAAAGGTCCTGGTGAACGGGATTTCGCCGCGCGACGTGAAGAGCCGCCGTTTTATCGGCTATTCCCCGGAACAGCCCTACTTTTACGACTACCTGACTGGACGTGAACTGCTCAAGTTCTATGGGCGTCTCGTTGGCCTTGATGGGGAACTGCTGAATTCCCGTATCCAATGGGCACTCGAGCTCCTGCATGCCGACAAGGACTGGATCGACCGGCGCCTGCGTTCGTATTCCAAGGGGATGATGCAGCGTGTGGGCATTGCCCAGGCCGTCCTTGCCAAGCCGAAGTTGTTGATCTTGGACGAGCCGATGAGCGGGCTTGACCCGATGGGGCGCCGCGACGTGCGCGAGGCCATCCAGGAACTCAACCGCGACGGAGTCACGATTTTCTATTCCAGCCATTTGCTCAGCGATGTGGAATCTATCAGCCACCGCGTGGCGATGATCGTCGATGGGAAGATTGTCCGCGAGGGCAGCATCGACGAGATTACGGAATCATGCGGGGTGGAGTATCACGTGCGCACGCGCACCGCGATACTCCAGAACGACCTCCCCGAGGGCGTTGCCCCGACGGGGCACCCGCAGGAGTGGGTGTGCGCAGACGATGCGGCTCGCGACCGCCTTTTGACCTTCTGTCTTTCGAACGGGATTGCCGTAGAGAAGATGGAACACAAGCGACCGAGCCTGGAAGATATTTTGACGGAGGAAATTGCCCGTGCAGACGCTTAAGCATATAGGCATTATCGCCCTCAATACGTTCCGCGAATCTATTCGCGACAAGATCCTTTATAACATTGTCTTGCTGGCTATTGGACTTGCCCTGTTCAGTATAGTGCTGGGCGAATGGTCCGTTTTCGACCGCGCCTACGTGATCAAGTCCACCACGCTTACCGTGATGAACCTTTCCTGCCTCCTGATTTCCATTTTCGTGGGGATTAGCCTTGTACAGAAGGAAATCCAGCGGCGGACGGTGCTCACGCTTCTTTCGAAGCCTATCAGCCGAGCCTCGTTTGTCATCGGCAAGTATTTCGGCCTGCTTGCCGTGGTGGCCGTTCACCTGGTTTTGCTCACGGGAGTCTACTACGTCATTCTGTTCTTGACGAAAGCAGAACCGACGCTTTACCTCCTTACCGCCATTTACCTGATCTTCTGCGAGATGGCTATCGTCATCGCCGTTGCGCTCTTGTTCAGCAGTTTCAGCAGTACGGTTCTCAGTGCCCTTTTCACGATGGGCGTGTACTTGGCCGGACACCTGAGCGATGAACTTTTGGAGCAGGTGCGCTTTGCCAACCGCATGGGCGAGATGGGGGATGCCTCGTCGGCGATTCTTGAAAAAATCGCGGTGGCGCTGCATGCGGTGTTCCCCGGGCTGTACCGGTTCAACATTTCTTCTTACGTGGTCCACGGGCTTGCTCTGCCGGACCTTTATCTGCTGTGGAATTCCCTGTATGCACTGGGTTACGTGTGCGTGTTCCTCGGGGTGGCCAGCTGGTGGTTTAGCCGGAGGGATTTCTTATGAGAAATCAGTACATGGCGAAGGTCCTTGTCTACAACAAGCTTGTGACCCAGGACCAGGTGAATGCTTATAGCGACAAGACCACGGATTCCAAGGACATTGGGCAGGTGCTAGTCGAGGCGGGGCTCTTGAAGCCTGCCGTTTACCAGAAGGTCCTCGCTTACGTGCGCGACCTGGAAACGAAAAATGCGCAGGCTGAAAGTGCCGCCGCTGCGAATGCTGCGGCCATAGCTGCCGCGAAGGAAAAGGATGCCGCAAAGGCGAAAGAGCAGGCGAGGTCGGCCGCCAAGCCTGCGGCGAAGGCGGAGGCTCCGAAGGAGCCCGCACCCGCCTCGAATGACGGCGGCCTCCAGATCGAGGGCAACGACATCTACGGTAAATCCTCCATTTCGGCAAAAGAGGTCGAGGCGGTTGCCGGCCTCGAATCCACGCAGCTTGCTGAATTCAAGCCGACGACAGTCGAGCCGGAACCTGAAGCGCCGGCTCCTGCGGCCCAGGCCCCTGCTGCGGCAGCGGGTGAGGAAGCTCCCAGTGCTTTGCCCGAACGTTTTGCTGTAGAAAGTGGCGAGGGTGCTCCTGTTCAGGCTCCCGAAACGCTTGCTCCTACGACGCCGCTTTCCGAGATGATAGCCTTTGCCCGTAAGTTCAATGCGACGGACATCTATCTTTATCCGGACCGCCAGGTGGCCATGCGCCAGTCGGGAAATATTGTTCCCGTGACCGAGGATGTCATGAGCGTCGACGAACTTTCGAGGCGCCTTGACGAGGTGGGCGACTGTTTCGATGACGGCTACAAGATTTCTCAGGGTGAAAATTTCAGCAAGACGGCCGGTGTACCGGGTGTCGGGCGTATCCGTCTTTCGGTGACCTGGTTCGAAGGTGTTCCGAGTGCGTCCATCCGCATTATCCAGGCGGAATCGGCTTCGCTTGAAAGCCTCTATTTGCCTCCGTTCTGCGAAAGCTTTGCCGAACTGTCTAGCGGTCTTGTGCTCATTGCGGGCCCGTCGTTCAGCGGGCGTACGACTACGATGCTCACGTATGCCGAAACCATCATGCGGAGTCGCGAGGCTTATATCCAGACCATCGAGAAACCCATCGAGAGATTGCTTCGCAACACGACGGGTGCTGTGGCTCAACGCGAGGTCGGGTTGCATGTGCATTCGGGTGTCGAGGGCATCAAGCTGGCCGTGAGCAACGGCGCCGATGTCATCTTGTTCGACCATCTTGAGAATATGGAAGAACTTTCGCTGTTGCTGCAGGCCTCCAACGCAGGTGCTCTCGTGTTCGCCGTGACGACAGGCAACAACATCCATGCATTGCTGTCGCGCCTGTTGGCTTCTGTGCCGGAAGCGTCGCGCACAAACTTTGCCTATACGCTTGCCGAACAGCTCAAGGGCGTGATTGTGCAGCAGCTTGTGCCTGTCGTGCAAAATCAGGGGCTCATCCTCGCGTGCGAGGCGATGAAGGTTACGTCTACGGTCGCAAACATGATTCGCAAGAACGATTTCTCGCAGATCGCGGCGGCTATCAGCAGCCAGCACGATCAGGGCATTACTTTGGACGACTCCTTGCAGAAATGCGTGGAATCCGGTTACATCGACGGCTTCGAGGCTTGGAAGCGCGCTTACGACAACAGGCGCTTCGCATCTTACCGCCCGGCTAAATGACGAGGTGCACTATGGCTACAGAAATAGAAGCTCTTTTGGATTATGCCTTGAACATTGGTGCAAGCGAAGTGATTGTGTCGGAAGGCCTTTCACCCGCAGTGCGCCTAGCAGGCCGTGTGTGCACAATTCCCGATGCGCCTGTCGTTGAGTCGGGGGCTATTGTTGATTTTTTGGGTGCCCAGGATAACGAAAGCGGTTCCTTGGTGGGCGGCCCGTGGGTGAACACCCATTGGCGTGTCCGCTATTTTCGCGAGGCGCGAGGCAATGCCGCCGTATTTCGCCCGATTTTGGAACAGTGTCCGGAGTTTTCCGCACTTGGTGTCCCGGAGAACATGAACAACCTGCTCGGCTTCAGTTCCGGGCTGGTCGTGTTCGGCGGCCCGGCTTGCAGCGGCAAGACGACGACGGCTTCGGCTTACGTGAGTACGCTTTGCTCCGCTGGGATGCTGCGCACAAGTTTCGTCGGGAAAGAAGAGTTGAACATCAATACCGGGGAAAGCTTGGTCCTCAAGGATTCAACGGTAAAGATCGAGGCGCGGATGGACCAAGCGCTTCGCAGCGGGACGGACCTTTTCTGGATGGGTGACTTTGAGCCGGAGAATCTGCTTCCGATGCTTGCCGCCGCCGAAGCGGGTTCGCTTGTCGCGGTGAACGTGACGGCGGGTAACTCCGTGGGCGTGTTGGAAGCTCTTCTGTCCGCCTCTGCTCCCGAGATGCGTGCGCTTGTTCGTACAATGCTCGCTGCAGTGCTCAAGGCCGTCGTGGTGCAGCGCCTGTTGCCCACAGCCGACGAGAAAGGAATTGTTCCTGCCTGGGAAGTGCTGTACAATACGCAGAATGTGGCAACTCATATTCGAAACGGTGAACATTTCAAGCTGCCTTCGATTATCGCGTCGTCGGCTTCGGAAGGCATGCTGTTGATGGATGATTGCCTTGCCGGCCTTGTACGTTCGGGTTATGTGAATCGCGAAGATGCGGGGAAATATGTCTCCAATCCAGCACGCCTTGGTTAATTTGTTTGGGAAAAACCTCGTGCGCATCATGTGCGTCTTGGCTGTTTCGTTGACTTCGCTCGCCTTCGGTGCGGACGAAGTTTCTGCGGATTCCGTGCTGGCTTCATTTGATTCTGTAGCGTCTGCCAAACCTTCGGCTCCTGCTGATTCTGTAGCACCTGTTGATTCGTCGGTGCCGGTTCCTTCTCCCGAGAACGTGGCGCAACCTTCGAAGAATTTGAAATCGGTATTGTACTTGAGTGGTGGCGAAAATTCGCCGTGGTTCTATCTGGGTGTGCTTTACGCCATCGAGGAATACCACATTCCGGTTGATTCTATTGTGGGTACGTCGTGGGGCGCCTGGGTCGGATTCATGTGGAGCAAGGGCTTGCGCCTGGATGATATGCAGCGGCTTTTCTTGGAAGACGATTTCAAACCGTATATCGGTCATGACAACATTGCCGCAAAAACGAAGTGGAATGCTTTTGAGTGGCCCATTTCCTTGGATGGCATGCCTAGCCTCAGGTACCGCTTTGTCTTGCGTTCGGATTCCTCCGGTGCTCCATATCGTGAATCCAAACCTCTGATTCTGGATACAGCGGGAATTGAACGATCCTTGGCGAATTTGCGCTTTCAGGAGAGCTTGTATCGCCAGTCCGTTAAATCCAAGATTCCGTTTTCCGTACTCGGTTGTGATGGAGCGATAGACTCCACAATTGAGAGTGTCCTGAAAACCCTTCCCTTGCCAGGGAATGCCGAGTCCGGCGAGGTGTGCCCATACTTGGCTCTGCCGGCTGAAGATTCTCCGGATGAATTTGCCATTATCGCCATTGCCGATCCGATCCGTGCCGAGTTGACGGGAAACCCCTGGCAACGGGCATTGAAAAAGTATGCCGCCGAGGGATTGAACAATCGTCCGGGTCTAATCGTGCGTGCGCATTCTATTGCGGACTCCCGCCACAATGCTCTTATCCAGGCAGGTTTTTCTGCTATGGAAAAACGCTTGGGAGTATTGCCCTTCCCGCAAGACCGGAAGGTGGATTACGAAACGACCAAGGTCGAGGTGTATCCGTGGTTCCGCTATAACCCCACGTTCGATAGCCTGTCTGCGGAAAAGCATGTTGTCGCGAAATCGTATTGGAACGATAGCGATACGGGCATGGTTGCCCCGCGTACGTTCGCTTATGCCCTCTTGCAAAATCCCGTCTATGATTCGCTGTCGTTCGAAATGCACTCGAACGGAGACCTTGTTGTCGGGGCTTCCTCCTCACCAGTGTTCGATATCGCTGCCGGTGGTTTTGGTTCCAATGCGTTTGGCCCGAATGCTTACGCCGAAATGGGAGTACGCTTTGTCAACCAGATGGAGTTTAGCGTGAATGTCGGTGCCTTCTGGGGTGCCGCCGGCTATGGCTTGCTTCCGCACTTCAACATCGACAGGCTGTGGAGCCGGAACTGGAGTCTTTCGTTTGCCTATGAGTGGCAGAAGGTTCATCCGCTCAAGTCCTTCAACAACGAACTTCCTCGCGAGGACCGTATTTATTCGGAACGGCGGAGTGACCTTTCGGCAAGAGCTACGTATGTGCTGAGTTCTGCGCAGGCCGTCTCTCTGGGTTTCATGTTTGGCAACAGGGAATTCGAGATGGATACGCTTGCTTATGAAGAGCGTTTCTTTAACACCTATCCTGTGTCGCCCAGCCTGCATTACGAGTTCGTTTCAGGGATGCGCGACAAGTGGTTCTCCACGGATGGCTATGCGTTAAATGCGGACCTGGGGTTGCAGTCTATCGGCTTTGACTTGGGGCGTGCCGACTTCATTCCCATCTATTGGAAAGGCGAACTCGATGCATACTATGCCGTATCTCCGAGGAACTTCGCGACGTTCATCTTTGGCGCTGCGGGAGGATTCGAGCAGTATCACGAGGAAGGCTATGGCTACGTGTACCCGCAGGATTTTGAATATGCTGTGGTGGGAAACTGCTACAGGCTTCAGCCGCAGGCGACGCCGTGGAGCACGGAATGGTACAATTCGTCGCTGGCCTCGCACCATTACGGCTTGCTGCGCATGAGCGCCGCCCTGCATTACGATGGGAACGGATTGTGGCTCTTTGGCGCCTATGTTCGTGATTTCGAGAGCAACCCGTTGGTGGCTTTAGGCGACAACAAGATTGTGCTTGAACCCACGTTCCGCTTGAAATACAGGTCGATCAACGTCCTTCTTGGAATGTCGCGTATCGTTGACTTCGATACGGCGGGCGATTTGAATAAATTCAAAGACTACAAGTACTTTGTCCGTATCGGGAACTACAACCTGTTCTAGGTCGCTTTGCCTTATTTGTTCTGCTATTCCCCGCGGTTCTTCGCGGCGATATCCTTGTACTTGTTGTGGTCCTTCAAGTTGCTGCTGAAGAAGTGCGTGCCCGATCCATCGTCCTTGGCGACGAAGTAGAGCGCGTCCGTCTTTGCGGGCTTGAGCGTTGCTTCGATGGCCTTGCGCCCAGGATTAGAAATGGGGCCGGGCATGAGACCCTTGAACTTGCGCGTGTTGTAGGGACTGTTGCTGTTCAGCTGGCTCTTGTAAATGGGGCCGGTGAGGTTCTTGAAAATAAACCGGACGGTCGGGTCTGCTCCAAGCGGCATGCCGATGCGGAGCCTGTTGTGGAACACTCCCGCGATGAGCGGGCGCTCGTCGGTCTTGCCGGTTTCTTCTTCGACCACGCTAGCCAGTGTGAGCACTTTGTGCCAACTTCCCAGCGTTTCCCACATCGTGCCTTCCATGTCCTTGAATTGCTCGCGGAGCTTGAGATTTGCGGCGACCATCTGCTTGATGATGGCCTCTTCGTCGGCGTCTACAGCGAAGGGATAGGTGTCGGGCAACAGGTAGCCTTCGAGCGATTTTGCGCTTACGCCTAGCGACTGGGTGAACTTCGGGTCGTGGATCAATGCGTTCCAGCGGTTCGTATCGAGGTCCGGGAACGACTTCATCAGGTACGACGGTATTTCCCACGAAGCGCGGCCTTCGGGGATGGTCACCCTCTTTACGGCGTTCTTGCCGCTTTCGAAAAGTGCGATGATTTCGTCAAGTGAACTTTTGGCGGGAACCTCGTACCAGCCCGCTTTCAGGTTCGGTTTGTACAAACGACACCACAATTGGAACGCCAAATCGTCGGTCCAGATGCCGTTTTTATGTAAAATTTGCGATACTTTTGCCGCCGAACTGCCTTTCGGGATTTCCAAAAGCACCGTTTTTTCGTTGCCGGAGAGGGCATTAAGGCGCGTTTTTGCTTGAAAACAGGCAAAAATCGCCAAAATGACCAAGATAAGGGTCGAAATAAAAAAAATCTTCTTCATTGAGTAAAAAAATAAAAGAAAAACAACCGAATCGAAAAATAAAAGGTATATTCGTATAGCATTGTTGAATGTTTTTCATGAAACTGAGGAAAGTTATGAAAAAGGTGTTGTTTATTGCTCTTGCCCTGTTGGTCGCTTCTAGCTTTGCTGCAGGCAAGAAAGTCAAGTCTAAGATTGGTGACGTTGATCTGACCAAGGAAAAGGACGGCGGTTCTGTCGTCTGCACCGCGGGCTTCAATGACGAACTGACCATCCTTAAGGAAGGTGACACTTCCGTGCTCGTCAAGGGCGCTTGCGGTCAGGGTTGGGTTGCTAAGTCCAAGATCGAATACGTAGCACAGGCCGCGGGCGACAAGTCCATGAAATTGGAAGGCGTGGACGTGGTCGGCTGGCTCGATAACCCGAGCGCCGTGTTCGTGTTGGAAAACGACGACATCGACTTCGACGGCGTGAACATCGACCGTGACTTCAAGGAATACTTGCAGCACACGATGGACCGCGAACAGATCGAAATGCACAACAACGAAAACTAATCGTTGTCTCGTCTTTTCAAACGTTTTTGAAAACTCCGCTCCGGCGGAGTTTTTTCGTATGCACATCGGTGTTCATGATAAATTGTGACGCAGGTCTATGTGGCTTGTGTGTAAAATGTTTTTTTCCTATGCGTGCGCTCACATGGCTGCGGTGACACAAATCACGGATTTTGGGTGATAAATTGTTAAAAAAATTAGGTTTTTCTTGATTTTGAACCTTTTTGGGCAATTTGGTCGTAACCCGTTGAAATGTATCAAAATAAATTACAAGGAAGATTTGCAAATAATATCTATTTTTAGGTTGGGATAGGTGAATCCACTTTTTTAGAAGGAAAGGATGTTATGAAAAAAATTTTTATAACGATGATGCTTGCCGCTTTGGCGGCTTTCGCTGTAAAGCCCAGCAGGGTTGGTCCTGTGAGCACCTACGGCGAACTTAAGGCAAACGGCGGAAAACTGTCCGGTTCTTGCCCTGCTTACAAAGACAAGGCCGTCCAGGTCAGAGGTATGAGTCTCTTCTGGAGCTCGGGCGCAGATAGTTCCTTGGTGTACTATACTGCCCAGGCAATGGGCCTCATGGTGAAGGACATGGGAATCGAAGTGCTTCGTTTCGCCCTCGGCGTTGGTGACGAAAAGTTCGACAGCCATGGCCGTTCCTATACAAAGGGTGGTAAGAACGACCAGAAGGCCATGGTTAGCAAGCTTGTTCGTGCCGCCGTTGAAAACGACATCTACATTATCCTTGACTGGCATACTGAAGGTGCTAATGGTTACACTAGCGATGCCAAGGAATTCTTTGCTTGGGCTGCCGAGGAATTCGGTCAGACCGACAACGTGATTTTCGAAATTTGGAACGAACCGGAAGGAACGGACATGGGCTCTGTCAAGACCCATGCGGACGCCGTGATTCCGGTGATTCGTCAGCATTCCGACAACCTCATCCTCGTGGGTAGCCCGGGATGGTCCAGCCAGCCGGACAAATGTGCTGGTGCGGGCATCAGCGACAAGAACTACGGTTGTACGCTCCATTTCTACGCTGCGACGCACTCCAAGGATGGTGGCTATGCTTCCGCTGCTGAATCTGCTATGAACTCTGGTGTCCCCGTGTTCGCTACGGAATGGGGTACCGTCAGTGCTGATGGTAACGGTTCTCCGAACCAGTCTGCTAGCCAGGCTTGGGTTGACTGGATGAGCCAGAAAGGTGTTTCCTGGGCGAACTGGTCTGCCTCCGCTATTGCCGAACAGTCCGCAGCCTTTACGACCCTTACTCTGAACCAGGGTCTGAAGTTCTCCAACTCCGGTAACATGGTGAAGGGCTGGATGAACAAGAGCCCGTCTTATTCCGATTGCGGTCTTGGCAACCACCTTGGTTCCGATACGGGTGATGACGGATTCTCCACCGGTGTTGCCGATGGTGCCACGACGGACCTCATCGACGATATGGAAGACGGCGACCGCTACACCTACACGGGTGGCTTCTGGTCTGCTTGGGCCGACTCCGATGACGACAAGGATGGTCGTGGTTCGACGAAGATTTCGAACCCGAAATTCACCAACGACTTCGGCAAGGAAACTTACGACGTGCTTATTGCCGCTAAGGATGGCGATGATTCCAAGTTCATGGCCGGTATGGAAGGCATCTATATTGACCAGGGTTCTTACAAGTGGGCTCCGTACGTCGCCATGGGCTTGAACCTGACGAAGGATACCGCGAACTTTACTGAATTTGCAAAGTGCACCTCCATTTCCTACAAGTACAAGGGTGCTGCTCATAACTTCCGCGTTGAACTCTCCACGATCACCAACTACAACTTCCACTTTGTCGATGCCGAAGCATCGGGTGAATGGAAGACTGTTGAATTGACCCCGGATATGTTCCAGCAGCATACCACTTGGTCTGAACCCCAGATTACTGATTTGAAGAGCAACTTGGGCAAGGCCAACCGTTTGGCTTGGGAAGTGAACGGCGTTGTTGACCGCCCGGCTTCCGAAATCCAGCCGCTCTACGATTACCTCTATGTGGATGACATCCGCTGCAATGGCGCCTCTATCACGGCTATTTCCACTCTGGCAGCTCCGGCCAGCTCTTCTTCTATTGCTGGCCCGACCTCGTCTCCTGCTGGCTCTTCTTCTTCTGGCGTTGGCCCCGGCCCGGTTGCCAACTCCTCCAGCGGAACGGCTCCGACGACCCAGACTGTGGTTGTCGTGGATATCGACGATGTTGAAGACGGTGATGAAGTCCTGAAGACGACCGGTACTTGGTATGCCTATAACGACAGCGTTCCGGGTGGTCTCTCCACTATCACGAACGTCTATGATCCGGCTCTTCCGGGTTATGTCGTGGTGTTCCCGGGTACGGACGATCCGTCCAACGGTACTGCTGGCTTTGTCGGCCTGAAGGGAATCGTTGTGAATCCGGGTACCTATGAAGAAAGGCCGTTTGTCGCCCTCGGCTTGAACACGAACGCCGACACGACTAAGGGTATTGATCTGAGCCAGTGCTCCGCTCTCTCTTACCGCTATAAGGGTGCTGCACATAGCTTCAAGATTCAGGATGGTTCCGTGACGGACTACGACTATCACTATGTCAAGACTTCTGCTTCCGATGAATGGAAGACTGCCACCTACAAGTTGGAAGAATTCACTCAGGATGGTTGGGGCGAACCTAAGGACCTGAACTATGCCGCCATTACGAAGATGGCTTGGGAAGTTCTGGGCTGGGCTAAGTCTAATGAACAGCCGTCCAAGGACTTCCTCTACATCGATGACCTGCAGTGCGTGAACATTGTCACGTCCATCAAGGGCGCTCGCCTCGTCTCCAGCACGATCAGGATCGGTGTCCAGGGCAACAACCTCTCTGTCAACCTTGACAAGTCCGGCGCAGTCCGTGTCCAGGTGTTCGACATGATGGGTCATGTTGTCGAGAACATCTCCGCTTCCATGAACGCTGGCGCCAACACTGTTGCCCTCGACAAGCTGAGCAAGGGTAGCTACGTGGTCCGCGTCGTCCGCGGTAGCGAAGTCAAGGCTGCTCGCGTCACGATTCGCTAATCCTTCTAAAAAAAGAAATTAAAGGGTTCCGCTTCGGCGGGCCTTTTTTTTTGTGCACCCTTTCTTGTGTTTTGCGTTTATTTGCATATTTGCATAGTATTCTTATAGATTTTTGCTATATTTGGGCCATGAAATTTACGAAAGGTGTAAAAGATGGACTTCCTATAGGAATTGGGTACTTCGCGGTGTCCTTTGCCTTTGGTATCAATGCGGGTTCGCTTTTGCATTCGTGGGTTCTGGCGACGCTCATTTCCATGACGAACTTGACTTCGGCAGGGCAGTTCGCCGGTCTTAACATCATGGCGTCTGCGACGGGGACGCTTATCGAGATGGCCGTAGCGAGCCTGTTCATCAACTTGCGCTATTCGTTGATGGCCATTTCCCTTTCGCAGAAGGTGGCTCCCAGTTTCGGTACGTTCAAGCGCATTCTTTTGAGCACGGGGATTACCGACGAGATCTATGCGCTTGCCATGTCGCAGCGGGAAAAAGTCAATGCGAAATATTTCCTGGGGCTCATGGTGCTGCCTTACTTGGGCTGGAGCGGCGGTACGCTTACGGGCGCCGTTTGCGGCCAGATTCTGCCCGATATGGTGGTGAACGCCCTGGGGGTAGCCCTGTACGGCATGTTTATCGCCATCGTGGTGCCTGCGATGAAGTCCCACCGTCCCACGCTTGTTGCCGTGCTGATTGCGGTCGCGCTCAGCTTTGCGTTCAAGTTTGTTCCTGTGCTCAGCGATGTAGGTGCTGGCTTTGCCATTATTATCTGCGCTGTGGTCGCTTCGCTGGTATGTGCCGCGCTGTTCCCCATAGACGATGCCCCGGCCAAGAAATCGTCGCAGGAGGCCCGCTGATGGACTTGAAGACGTATTTCGAATATCTGCTCGTGATGGCCGGTGTCACGTACCTGTTGCGCACGGTGCCGTTTATTTTGCTCAAGGGCGAGCTGGAAAGCCGTTTCTGGAAGTCCTTCCTGAACTACGTGCCCTATACCGTTTTGAGTGCCATGACGGTGCCCGCAATCTTCTATGCGACCGATAGCAGGGTGGCCGGTGTCGCGGCCCTGGTGACGGCTGTAATCGCGAGTTTGTTCGGACGGGGGCTGGTCGTGGTGGCCATTGTGGCCTGCTTGACCGTTTTGGGCGTGGATGGCGCCGCACTTTTGTTGCAATAGTGGCTTTTTTCGCTTTTTTTGTTTATATTGTTCAAAAAGAACCTGAAAAAGCGAGGTAAAAGATGAAACCTGAAAGTTTTTTTGCCGGTGTCGCCGTCGGTGCCTGTGTCGCGTTCCTCGCGGCTAGGGAAGTACAGAAGAAAGTGCAGAAGAATGCAGATGACACCGCCATCAAGAATGCGGAGGGCGTTGCCGAGCAGTCCCGTGCCGCCAGCGAAGACCTGATGGGCCAACTCAAGAAGCACATCGAATCTGAACAAGCCCTTGCTGCCGAGTGTGAAGAATTGAAGGCCAAGGTGGGTGAACAGGCTGGTGAAATTGACAACCTGAAAAACGCCTGTGCCATGCAGGACGGCTACAACAAGAAACTGGAGCAGGAAATCGCCGATCTCAGGGCAAAGTAATTGTCCTGCCGAGCGGAACGATAAATCGCTTTCGCTGCAAAAGAAAGAACGCCCCAAAGATGAGGCGTTCCTTTTTTGTTTGGGGGGAGGATTACATTTCTTCGAGCTCTTTGCCCTTGGTTTCCTTGATGAACTTCGCGACGAAGAATATGCTGAACGCGGCGAAGAAGGTGTAAATCAGGTAGGTGGGCCCGACTCCGATACCGTCCTTGCCTGTAAGCACCGGGAAGCTCCAGGTCACGATGAAGTTCGCACCCCACTGGGCAAGACCGCAGATGGCGATGGCCACGGCACGGATGCGGTTGTTGAACATTTCGCCCAACATCACCCACATGACCGGGCCCCACGATGCCGCGAAGAACGTGATGTAGAGGTTCGCGGAAATCAATGCGATGACGCCGGCTGCGCTGGGGAGGCTTCCGTCGGGGTTTGCGCTGAGGAAGCATATGGTGAGCGTTCCCAGCGTGACAGCCATGCCGATACTGCCGATGAGGAGTAGCGGTTTGCGGCCAATCCTGTCGATGAGCATGATGGCGGCGATGGTCATGATCAGGTTGATGGCGCTCGAGATTACGCTCGTGAGGAAGGCGTCGCTTTCACCGAAGCCCACGCTCTGCCAGAGCATTGTGCCGTAGTAGAAAATCACGTTGATGCCCACCAGCTGCTGCAGGATGGCAAGTCCGAGGCCAGCCCAGACAATCGGGGCGATGCGCTTCTTGCCGCCGACGATTTCGAGCAGGTCGGCAAGCTTTGCGGGCTTTTCGTTCTTGAAGGTCTCGTGGATGGCGTTGATTTCCTTGTCCACGCCCTCGGAGTCGATCTTGGCGAGGACTTCCTTGGCCTCTTCCAGGCGGCCCTTGGAAACGAGGTAGCGGGGGGATTCCGGGAGACGCAGGGCGGCAAGGCCGTACAGGGCTGCCGGGATGATTTCGACCCAGAACATGATCTGCCATGCCTTAAATCCGGCGATGCACGTGTTGTTGGCGGAACCCGCGATGCGAACGATGAGGTAGTTCGAAAGGAGTGCCACGAAGATACCTATCACGATGGCGAATTGCTGCATGGAACCGAGACGGCCGCGCAGGTGGGCCGGTGCCGTTTCCGCGATGTAGATGGGGGCGATGATGCTAGCGACACCAATACCCACGCCGCCGATGACGCGCCATATGATAAAGTCAGGAATGCCGAACGGTACACCGGAACCAATTGCACTTACTAGGAACAGCGCCGATGCGGCGAGCATGCAGCGGACGCGGCCGAACTGGTCTGCCAGGCGTCCGGCAAAGTAGGCGCCGACCGCGGCGCCGATCAGGGCGAGGGATACTGCCCAGGCGAGCTGGTAGTCCGTCGCGTTAAAGTGAATTTTTAAGGCTCCGTTCGCACCGTTGATGACGGAGGAATCGAAGCCGAAGAGAAAGCCGCCGATTGCGGCAGATAGTGTAATCAGGATGATATGCCCGAAATTCGATTTTGCATTGGACATGTTGTCCCCTTGGTTTAAGGTTTCGTAAGTAATATATCTGTTTGGGGCGCGAAAGACCACGTTTTCGGCATTGTTTTTGTGGAGAACTTATTCCAAGTTGGAATAGTTGTAGCTATGTGTCCCGGCCTTTTTGCCGTTCCGCTCGCCTTTTTCTCCGAAAAAATGATGAATTAACGGGACCTGCCGCGGCAAGGAGCTCGTTTACTCGGGGTTCCGTGTCTAGTTGTATAGCTCAGCTCATCCATCTAAATGTTGACTAATGCTTTTGGGCTTAATCTTTATGTTTTTGGGCTCTTTAGTTGTGCGTTTTAGAATTTTATAAGTTATTTTTTAGAGTAAAAAGAGTTTAGCTCTTGTTCTCTAAACGAAATCTCGACCATTTCCTAAGACGAGAACGAGGCGAACGCTCACGCGGACATGCCGTTTTACGGTATGTCTCGGTTTGTCGTGCCGGTTCTGTACTGGTATGGGCAACAGCCCTTTTGGGGCGTGGGTCGTTTGCGTTTATCGTCTTAAGGCTGTCGAGAGCCTCGTTTAGATAAATGCAACGACTCGCGTCCTTTTTTGTATTCATACAAAATTTAGCGATGTTTCTTGCAGGATAGGACGAACTCCATAGATTTTTTAGGGAGACGGTCATGTCAGTCTGCAAAAGAAACAGGGAAAAACTCAAAAAAGCAATCAAATTGATTGTCATTGCTGTTGCGAGCATGTTTTCTGCTTGTGGTGACGACTCCGATAATTCATCGAAGACAAATGATGACGATGGTCGTGAAGTGGCAACTCTTGCTGAAATGGGTCGCTGTACTAGTGAACGCGAAGGCGATACGGTCTATGTTGCCGAAAAATTGACAGACTATCTCTGCAAAAACAAATCTTGGATGGACCTGAGTGAAATTTCAGATGGCAATAAAGCGCAATCTTCTTCAAGTGCTGTCAAAGATTCGTCCTTCACCAAATCGGATTCCGATCTGAACATGTCTTCTAGCAGTGATGCCGATTCAGCTCAGGGATACATTAGGGAGAACATCTCTGTAACGGGTGTTGCGCAGAAGGGACCGTTCAAATTTGGCTCGCCATTGACCTTGTATGAATTGAAGAGGGATTTGAGTCCTTCTGGTCGTGTGTACATTGACGAAATTAATAGCAATAAAGGGGATTTTGTGATTCCCAAGGTGAGTCTTGTTTCCCCTTATGCAAAACTTGAAGTCCGTGGTCTTTACAGAAATGAGTTGACTGGTGAATGGTCTACAGATTCCATGGTACTTCAAGCTTTAACGGACTTTTCGGACAAGCGGACGGAAGTGAATATAAATCTGCTTACTCACTTGGAGTATGACCGTGCCCTTTATTTGGTGCAAGAAAAAGGCTACAGTGTCTATGCCGCAAAAAAACAGGCAGCTCAGGAAATCATGACCGCTTTTGAATTTGCGACGGCTGTAACCTATTCCGAAGACTTCGCCATTTTCCAGAACGAAGGCGTGAGCGCGGGAACCATTGCGGGCAATGCCTCTCTCCTTGCGATTTCTGTACTGTTTATGGCAAATCGTAACGATGCTGAAATCCAAGATGCCATTGACAAGTTTGTTGCGGATATCAAGACTGACGGAGAATGGAATGACTTGCTGACAAAGACCGATATGGCTGATTGGGCGCATGACTTTGATTACGATACTATCCGGGCTTCTGTAAAAAGTTGGAACATCCTTGATATTCCGAACTACGAGAATTATCTGACTATTTTCTGGAATAATGCTTACGAGTTGGGTGGTTGCGATTCAACGAGAATTAGCGTTGTCTTAAAAAATAAGAATAAAAAAAGCCGGAACTACAATGTCCATTATATTTGTAAGACGATTGGATGGCAAAAAGCCACCGACTACGAAAAAGATACTTATCAATGGGTTGGTGGGAAGGAAGGAGACGTCAAAAAAGGAAACGTGACGCCGACTTATTACACTTTTGAAAATGGTGTCTGGGTTGTTGCTCGGAATGAAAATGTGTTAGGCTTATGCAATTCAAAACGGGTCGGTGAACTCGCAAAAGTAGATACAACCTATTTTATATGTAGAAACGAAAGATGGAATCGTGCAACTGCATTGGAATATGATACGTATGAATTTGGAGCAGGAAAAGATGGTGAAGTCCGTGTTGGAAAGGTGAATTTTGATCAGTACTATGTTTACGAAAATGGCTCATGGAGAACTGTGATAAGTACAATTGAAAAAGATCTTGGAGCATGCGTAAAAAGTCGAGAAAGAGAAATTGGTAAATCTAGCAATACCTATTACATCTGTAAATCAAAAAACTGGTCAACGGCAACAGTGTTGGAATATGACACTTATGGATGGAAGGCGGGAACAGAAGGTGAAGTGAAGGCGGGAAATGTTAGTGTAGGCCGATACTACGTTTATGAAAACGGAGCTTGGCGAGCCTCCGCAAGTGGACTAGAAAGTAATTTAGGCGGTTGCGTGGCAAGCCGTGAAGGTGAAATTGGGCAAGCATATGAAACGTATTATATATGCAAATCTAAGGCTTGGATTGAGGCTACGGTCTTGGAATATGACACTTATGGATGGACGTCGCCAAAGGAAGGAGAAGTAAAATCAGGAAACGTCAATATGTCTATTTTCTATATCTTCAAAAATGGGAAATGGACTGAAGCCTCAATTTTGGAATATGATACCTATGGATGGAGTGCGGGAACAGAAGGAGAAGTAAAACCAGGAAATGTCAATACATCCATTTTTTATGTTTTTGAAAATAGCGGGTGGCGAGTTGCAAATGCAATTGAGAAAGATCTTGGCGGATGTGTTGCTAGTAGGGAAGGGGTCGTTGGTAAATCAGGTGACACTTATTATATATGCGCATCACGAAATTGGACAATCGCAACGATTGTTGAGTATGATACCTATGGATGGAGTGCAGGAACAGAAGGAGAAGTAAAACCAGGAAATGTCAATAAGTCCATTTTTTATGTCTTTGAAAATGGTCGGTGGAGAATGTCTGCTGGCAAGATAGAAAACGATTTAGGCGGTTGTGTAGAGAGTAGGGAAGGAGAAATTGGAATATCAGGGCGAACTTATTACATCTGTAAATCACAAAATTGGATGACGGCAACAGTGTATGAATATGATACTTATGGATGGACGGCGGGAAAAAAGGGTGAAGTAAGAGCCGGCAATATAAATGCATCTAATTATTACATATATAAAGACAACAGTTGGCAAGTTGCCAATCGTTTGGAATATGATACTTATGGCAAAACTTGTCAAAGAGATGGATCGATTGTTGATGGGAATGTAACATCGACTAAGTATGTATGTGATGCGGATAGTTTTAGATATGCAAGTCCAAATGAAGTATTCCTTAATATGGGCTGTACAAATTATACAACTGCAAAAAATATAACAAGAAGAAAGAACGATTCGGTTGATACTGTATATATTTGCTCGACTGAAGATGGCCTTTGGTATTCTTCAGAAGATGAGAAAACATATACGACAAATATTTTTTTCAAAATTCTTGTTACGTATGGATCTTTTGTAGATTCACGAGACAAACACACTTATAGGACTATTTCTTTAGAGCGCGGTTATTACAAACAAACATGGATGGCTGAAAATCTTAACTACGATTATAATAAAGGGTCTGCGAAATCGTATTGCTATAATGATTCTATAGAAAATTGCGACAAGTATGGCCGACTATATCGGTATTCGGCAGCAATGGATAGTGCTGGGATATTTACATCTAATAGTGCAGGATGTGGCTGGGAGGGGAACTGCTCCCCAGTTTATCCTGTGCGGGGTGTTTGTCCTTCCGGTTGGCATCTTCCAGGTGGTGAATGGGATATTTTAGCAAAAGATATCCTTGGTTGGGCTTATATGAACTCAAGATTGGACAGAATACTTAAATCAAAAAACGACTGGAGAGATGGATATGATGCCGTTGGTTTCTCTGCTCTTCCTGCTGGTTTGTATTCAAAAAAGTATGATAATAAGGGTCGTATAGCGGCGTTTTGGGATGCTGACCATAGATCCAATCCACCTAAACAATTTAGGTTGTCTGTTGAATACAGTGATTATTCATTACTCAATGCAAATGTAACAAAGGAACAAGCAGTTTCTGTTCGCTGCGTAAAGGATTAGCGTTAACTCATTATAGGAAAAGTCTTATGAAGAAAAAGGAACAACAAAGGATTTACAATGTTTATGCGGATTTATTCTCCATTCCGCTGAGTAAAGCAAAGAATACGTTTCAGATAAAATGCGGAAGAAATGTATTGGGAACGCTGCAATTTTCTAGAGGAAGTATTCAATGGTTCGCTAAAGGCAAATCTACATCGACCTGTGATTTGACCTGGAAACAGTTTGCTGATTTGATGGAACGGCAGGGAGAACTTTAATCAGTGGCAATTTTTTTGAATTCTTGTAAAAACGCGTTTTTAGGTTCTTATAGAATTCGTATAGTAAATGAGGTCCAATTATGCCTAAATTAAAGACTATTCCCGATTTTTTCTGCTGCAATTGCGGCAAGAAAATAGATGTATCAAATCCGCATGGCTGTTGTGATAATGAGGAGTGCCAAGTAGACTATCGGAGCTCCTTTGAGATTGTTACAAGGCAGGAAGCAGAATCTGGTGACCGAAAAGGGTGGGCTTATTACTTGTTAGCAAAATCATTCACATCAAATCGTTTTGGCCAAATGGTTGCATCATATTGGGATGCTGCTTTTTTGGGAAATTGAGATGCGAAACGTGAACTAGCAAATCTTTTTGACGAAAATGATGATGAATTGAGCCTTGAAACTTCCGTGTTTCTTTCTCAAGCAATAGATGGCGACTGGCCTAAGGAATATTTAAAAAAAATACGAGAGAAAGAACCGCAAAAATTATTTGAGATTGCACTTGAATTCGAAACAAATCTTCGAATCGAAAATCACAGAGAATACGCCTACAAGTTTTACCGAAAAGCGATTTCATCAAGGGGAATCATTGGAATATGGGAAGCAAAAGCAATTGTGAATTTAGTTCGGATGCTGCTTTTTGATAGGTTTCATTATGATGGAATGTTTTTAGAAAAATCGTTCCATGAACCTCAACTTGGGGTGGAAATCGCATTTTGGCTGAGTATGGCAAAGCAAGAAGGTGATGATGAAACAAAAGCGAAAGCGGATGAACTAGCTCAAAAAGCAAAAAATTATTTTTCGAATAAGTCTTGGTCTAACTTTTTTGATATGGTTTAGTTCAACAATTTTTTCAAAAAAATTTGATAAATGATTCGGGGATGTTTTTACCCAAACAAATCAGGCTCGTTTTCAATCAAATCTTCGGCAAGATATTTCGCGTCCAGATTTTCGATTCCCAATTCGCGATTGGTGATTTGGGTGGAAAGTTTGCTTTTGTAGAAAATATCCATGGCTTGCCGTAAATCAAGATGCATCATTTCGGCAATACTCTTGATAATGTCTTGCTCAAGATTTTCGATATAGATTGCTTCGACTTCAGACATCTCGCACCTCCAATATACGATGCTCTTTGTATGAGACAAGAGTTTTCAAAGCGTTTTGGTTTAAAAAACAATACTGATCGTTGGGTTTTGAAAAGCGTAATTCGGCTAGAGTTCTTTCGCGACCCCACAGCCCTCGGAAATGCATATCAATGGTCTTGAAAACATCATCATCGGCAACGGGACCTGTGATGATATCGTAATCTTGATAAATTAATTCGCCTTTTCTACAGGCGAAAACAAAATCAAGCCAAGCTGATATATCTTCGTGCAAATTCAGAAATTTATAATTGCGGAATCCGTCATCATTCATTTCGTATGAATTTACGATAGGACTGTGTCCGGTGCGAATGGACTTTCTTTTTGCCCAACGTTCTGCCTGCGACTTATACGAAGTGACATAGAATCCGCGACCAAAATCTAGGAATCGTTTGGAATGGAGAATGTCTGGCTTTTCGACAATTGATGTAGATCCATGATAGACAATCATTTCAAAACGCCTTTTTCACGAGCAAGTTCCGAAATGTCATCAACCATTGCTTCTGCACCTAGCGAGTGCAAAACATCGTAACATTTGACAATGTAATCGTCGAGAATGCCGCTTGAATTTAGCATGCCATAAACTTTGCCTGGAGAGACTTTCCAGGCATTCGCCAGCTTATGGATAAGAAAAATTGTGAAATTCAAGACTTTGACATCCATACTCTGAATATAACTTTTTTTTCGGCTAAATGGCCATAATTGGCTTTTTTGAAGCAAACAAAAGGAGATTCCCGCCTTCGCGGGAATGACATCAGCATAAAATTTCTATCTTTAGCGCCGAAAAAAAACAAAGGATCAACCATGTTTCGTGAAGTAAAGAAAGAAGAGACCTTCCCGCAGATCGAAGAGCGTGTTCTTGCTCTGTGGGACAAGGACGAAAGCTTCAAGAAGTCGCTTGATAGCCGTCCGGAAACCGAACCGTACACTTTCTACGATGGTCCTCCGTTTGCAACGGGCCTTCCGCACTACGGTCACTTGCTTGCCGGTACCATCAAGGACATCGTTCCGCGTTACTGGACCATGAAGGGCAAGAAGGTTCCGCGCGGTTTTGGTTGGGACTGCCACGGCCTTCCGATTGAATCTCTCGTGCAGAACGAACTCGGTCTCGCTGGCGTTGCCGAAATCCAGAACCTCGGCGTGGACAAGTTCAACGAAACTTGCCGCGGCAAGGTGCTCAAGTACACGAGCGAATGGAAGAAGACGGTGCGCCGCATGGGCCGCTGGGTCGACTTCGACACGGGCTACAAGACCATGGACAAGACGTTCATGGAATCTGTGTGGTGGGTGTTCAAGCAGTGCTTCGACAAGGGCCTCATCTACCAGGGCTACCGCATCCAGCCTTACAGCCCGGCTCTCGCGACCCCGCTTTCGAACTTCGAGACGAACCAGGGTTACAAGGACCGTCAGGACCCGTCCCTCACTTTGATTTTCCCGCTGATCACGGACAACGCCAAGTTCAAGGACACGAGCATCCTCGTGTGGACGACGACTCCGTGGACGCTCCCGTCCAACTTCGCGATTGCGGTTGGCCCGGACATGGACTACAACCTGGTTGAACAGGACGGCAAGAAGTACTGGTGTGCCGCTACGCGTACCGCCGCCTACTTCAAGAACCCGAACATTGTGGATACCTGCAAGGGTTCCGACCTCGTGGGTTTGAGCTACGAGGCGCTGTTCCACCTGAGCGACGCCTACGCCAGCAAGGAAGAACTCGAAAAGCGTTACAAGATTTACCCAGCCGACTTCGTGAGTACCGAAGACGGTGCCGGTGCGGTGCATATCGCCCCGAGCTTCGGTGAAGAGGACTTCCAGCTCGGTGCATCTATCGGGCTTGGCCTGTTCGACCCGCTCGATACCGAAGGCAAGTTCACGGACAAGGTCCCGATGTGGAAGGGTCTCGGCGCAAAGGAAGCCGACAAGAGCATTATCGCCTACCTCAAGGAACAGGGCCGCGTGTTCAAGCATGAGACCTTCGTGCATAGCTACCCGCACTGCTGGCGTACCGGCGTGCCTCTGCTGTACCGCGCCCTCAAGACGTGGTTCCTCAAGATCGACGCCCCTGTCACGAGCAAGGAAGGCGTGACCAAGACTTTGAAGGAATGGATGGTCGAGAACAACCAGACGGTGAACTGGGTTCCGGACCACATCAAGAACGGACGCTTCGGCAAGTGGCTCGAAGGCGCCCGCGACTGGAACCTTTCGCGTAACCGCTTCTGGGGTACGCCGATTCCGGTGTGGATTGCCGACGACGGCGACATGATTGCCGTGGGCTCCATCGAAGAACTCCAGCAGCTCACCGGCGTGAAGCTCGACGACTTGCACAAGCACTTCGTGGACAAGCTTACCATCGAAAAGAACGGCAAGGTCTACCGCCGCACGCCGGAAGTTTTCGACTGCTGGTTTGAATCCGGTTCTATGCCGTATGCCAGCCGCCATTACCCGTTCGAAAACAAGGAACTCGTAGAACGCAGCTTCCCGGCCGACTTCATCGCCGAAGGCCTCGACCAGACTCGTGGCTGGTTCTACACGCTGACCGTGCTTTCTAACGCTTTGTTCCAGAAGCCGGCATTCAAGAACGTGATTGTGAACGGTATTATCTTGGCCGAAGACGGTTCCAAGATGAGTAAGTCCAAGCGCAACTACCCGGACCCGAACGACCTCATCGAACGCACGGGTGCCGACGCTATCCGCTTGTTCATGATCAACTCCGCCGCTTTGAAGGCCGAAGACCTGCGCTTCAGCGAAGAAGGCGTGAAGGGCATTGTGAAGCAGGTGATGCTGCCGCTTTGGAACGCCGTTGCATTCTTTGTCTCTAACCACAACGCCGACGCCGCCAAGGGCCAGCTCAACTGGCACCCGGGTCAGGAAGTCAAGAGCGAAAATGAACTTGACCGCTGGATGCTTGCAACATTGCAGGATCTCGCTGCCAAGGTCGAAGTGGAAATGAAGGCTTACCGCCTGTACAACGTGGTGCCCGCCGTGATTGCCGCGGTCGATGACCTCACGAACTGGTACGTGCGCCGCAGCCGTCGCCGTTTCTGGAAGTCTGAAAACGATGGTGACAAGAACGCCGCCTATGCTACCATGTACAAGGTGCTGGTGGACTTCTCCAAGATTCTCGCTCCGTTCCTCCCGCTCCTCGCCGAAGAAATCTACCAGATTCTCGTTCGCGAAGTCGATGCCAACGCTCCGGTGAGCGTGCACCTCTGCGAATTCCCGAGCGCCGACAAGTCCCTGATGGACGAAAAGCTCGTGGAACGCATCGCCATGGTGCGTGGCATGGTTGAAATGGGCCGCGTGATTCGCGCTACGAACAACGTAAAGAACCGTATGCCGATTGCCAGCATGACGGTCGTTGCTCACGGTAACGAAGAAAAGAATGTCGCCGAGACCATGAAGGACTTGATCCTCGAAGAACTCAATGTTCGCGAAATGAAGTTCCTCGAAGACGAAACCAAGCTCGTGCAGCTCTCCGCCAAGCCGAACTTCCTCGCCATCAAGGCGAAGGGCCCGGATTACGCGAAGAACATGAAGGTGATTTCCGCTAAGCTCAACAGCCTTACGGTTGACGAAATCAAGGCTCTGCAGAATGGCGAAACCATCAAGTTCGACTTCGGTGAAGTCGGTGCCGACTGCTTGATGCTCAACCGCATCGTGGCCGACGGCATGGCTGTGGAAGCTAACCAGCACTTCACCGTGGCTCTGGACCTCAAGATCACGGACGAACTCCGCCGCGCCTGCGTGGCCCGCGAGCTCGTGAACCGCATCCAGAACCGCCGTAAGGACCAGAACTACGCCATCACCGACAAGATCGAAGTGACGCTGTTCTCTGCAAGTGAGGTCTTCAAGCAGGCTGTCGCGGAGAATGAGGCTTACATCGCTGGTGAAACTCAGGCCGTGAAGATTGCCTGGGCTGCCGCTGCCGATGGCCTCGAAGCCAACGACGCCGACGGCGAAGCATTCAGCTTCACGACGGTTAAGGCTTAGTTGTCGGAATTGTCATCCCCGCGAAGGCGGGGATCTCCTTGCCAAACTAGAAATACTTTATCCCCGGAATCTAAAATTCCGGGGATATTTTATATATATTCATATACAATGAAGTTTGTTAGGAATCTGATTCTTGCATTAGCCTTGTTCTTGCCGGGTTATTCCTTGGCAGAAGAGGATTCGGTTTACACACCCGAGGAAAAAGCCTCAGATAATATACCACTGCCTCTTGGGTTTGAGGTGGGTGGTGGAAATATGTTCGTGGCCGGATTGGAGTGGTGGCATATACCCTCCTTTTTTATCTGTGCACAAGAACGTCCCGAGGGTATAGAAGGTCTGTGGGTGCCGAATTATGCACTGATATGGTCTTTTCGTACCAGGTATGTATATGATTACATCGACCATGAACATGGAATTTTGCTTTATCCAAATATTCAGTGTTTATTTGTCGGTTTGGCGGGCGTTGCTGTAGGCCCTCAGGTGGGTTGGTTTTCGTCAACAGGATTTGACTATGGAGCTTCCGTCCGTTTTGACTTGTTGTCTCTACTAAATATTGAAGTTGGTTATTTTGCCAAAAAAGAAAATGTTTTTGTGAATATCATATTTACGATGTCAGGTCCAAGAACGATGATTTTCGATCCTTAATATTTGATTTCGTTTTTATACATTCACAGCTTATTTGGCTATTTCTATAATTGTGCGCAAAAATCCACACAAGGAATGGGCTTTTATGAATAAAAGGTTTTTGAACATCGGTGCTGCATTATCTGTGTTCCTGCTTGCTGGTTGCTTTTTTGTGGGCTGTGGAGACGATGGCTCGTCGGCCTCTAATGTAGAGGATGCTGTTTCAAGCTCTTCGTCTGTAGAAAACCTTTCGCAATCTGGTGATGCTCTTTCTTCGTCAGATGCTCTGTCTGACCCTTCTTCTGCAGAGACTTTGGCTGGTTCCTCTTCGGCGGAGTCTTCTTCGTCGGCTGTAGAAAGTTCCGCTGCCGTAACGAAACCGTCTCAGTTGTGCAAGATTAACATGGTGACACAAACGGGTTATCCAAACGTTGCCGTTATTTCAGCTTTTACATCGATTTGTTTGCCTTTGGAAAACTGCGACACTTCCGCCGTGAATACGGGTTATGATCGCTGCTATGAAGGGCTCGCAACTGAAGAAGGCTGTTATTCTTCGATGAATGCAGAAGTAGTTGAGTCTTGTGACGACGTTAGTGATGAACCGGCGTGTGAAATACCCAATGGCTCTGTCTATATAAAGGGAAGGTTCAAAGCGGATTGCTCTGATATCTTGCGCTGATTCTTCTTGTAGCGTTTTACTGGAAAAGTATTCCGCTGCAATGGAAGATAATGTTTTTTCTTGAACGATTCAGGCGGAGTTCCGTAATGGCGATGCCTGCGGAATCGGTTTGAGCGAAGAACGGCGGCAATATTTTGTGGCCTGCTTCTTGCATCTCTTCTAGTTGCTTGAGCGGGAGCGTGAACCGAGCCAGTTCGGTGGAATCGGTTGAATTATAAATCGGGAATGTGATTGTGCTGTCGTCTAGAAGGATGTTCCGTCCGAAATAGTCGTTTATGTTCACGAAACTTGCCTTGCTGCGGCCTTTGGGGATGTCTACGGGACTGTCCTTGAAATAGAGGGTGACTTGGAACTTGCTTTTGCTGGAGTCTCCGCTCAGGGCTGGAGCTTGTGCCGTGTCTTGGGGTATGTGGATTGACGTGTTTATTCGCTGACTTGTCGTAGGTTGGCTTATTGCGTGGCTTGTCGGTGCGGCCTTCGCGGGCTTGGCGATGGTGGGCTTGATGTTCAATTCCGCCTGGGGCAGGAGCTTGGCGATGTTGTTGAAATTCTGGGGCCCGACGGCCGATACGAGGAAAAGGCTACAGAAGGTGATGACCATCCAGCGTAGACATTTTCGCGGTTTGAACAGAATGAGTACAGTGGCGATAATGCACCAAAGACAGTAAAGGAGCGCATAGAGGTGGAGAAGCTGGTCTCTTGTGGAAAAAAGATGGGAAATTGCGTCTATGGCGAATGCCACTAGTAACGGGATGATGGCAATGGGCAGGATTCTGAAAGCGAGTTTTGAAAATTTGTTTGGGCTTGATATATGGATCGGATAAAGTATGACTGCCAGGGCGATGGCACTGGTGACGGCACTTGCCGCAAATAGCGATGTTCTTACCATGCCCGGATGGAAGAATATTGACTTGACGATGTAGCCGTACATGACAAGGACGAACAGGCTCACCATGGGCGTCATGATGTACTTGGCTGTCGCATTGGCGATTTTGCCGAGGGAATATTTTTCTTTTCTGTATTCCGTGCGGGGGAGCGAACCCATTGTCAGGAGAGGGACGATGAAGAACTGCCCGAACAGCATGATGTTGGTGAACAGAGTTGAATACGAGAATTTTATTCCGAACAGGTTGAAGATGCAGAGGAGTAGCCCGCATAGGGCTCCGCTCAGGGCGAAGACGACGATAAGGGAGGTGATGGTTCCCTTGATCAGATCGCTTGTGAAGCACCAGATGTCCAAATCGTTCTTGCGCTTGATGAACGGCGCTATGAGCGGGGTCGCCAGGATGGTCAGATACGGGGCGGCGATACCGAGGGTATTGGGCGTTTTGCCGTAGAAGAGAATGAGTATGGCGCACAGGATTCCCCAAATGGCCGCTGTGACTGCCTGCGTAATCCGCTGGATTCGCGGGAGGTGAAATCGTTTGCCGAAACCGGCAGAACCATAATTCTCGTAGAGCAGGGAGATGTTGAACGAAAGTGCCATCGCCCCTACGGGATAGAAGAAAAACCACTGTCCGATAGGATTTGTTCCGTTGATTATTCCGTCGAGGAGTTTCCCGCCGATGGAATGAATGACGATGAAGGTGATGGTCGCGAATGCGGCGAAGCATACGGCTAGCGGAAAACGTCTGAAGACGTTAGCGATGCGGTCTTGGTAATTCTTTATTTTTTGTAAGACCATTCGTTTCTCGGTATTGTGAAAAAAGGAGCTGTTATTCCGCGAATCCCGGAGGGGGCAGGTGCATGCCGGCCATCAGGAGCTTGTTGTCGCTTGCGTATTGCATGATGCGCCCCCGGCTCTCGGCGGATTTCGGCTTGTCCATGTCGTAGTTGGAGTTGATTTCGGGGTGGTCCTTCTGCAAGGCGTAACCGTGCATCAGGTCGCCGACGATAATCAGGTTTGCAAGCTGGAAGGCGGTGT